>JAEEGF012065996.1_pt1 | contig 51805 bp, 34 predicted proteins | sample 9134171 | NCBI WGS metagenome assembly JAEEGF01 (sample SAMN16246542, study PRJNA631951) | gut metagenome | biome: gut microbiome; feature: rumen; material: AP-attached | host: Bos | place: Iran: Karaj | collected 2018-10 | reverse complement strand
ACGGGGTAAGGCATAACCATCTGAGCTCTGTCAGAAACAAGAAGCTTTGGTGCCGGAACGCCCTTAGAAACCACATCGTTGTATTCTTTGAAAAGCTTAGGGATATCAAGAGCAACACCATTTCCGATGATGCTTACGGTATGATCATAAAATACACCTGATGGAAGTGTGTGCAGTGCAAACTTGCCATAGTCATTAACTATGGTGTGTCCTGCATTTGCTCCTCCCTGGAATCTTATGATGATATCAGAAGTTTCAGCAAGCATATCTGTGATCTTGCCTTTTCCTTCATCTCCCCAATTGGCTCCGACTATCGCTGTTACCATTATATAATAACCACCTTTCCTGTAATAACTCCCAAAATATTTATTCCGTTTTATTAAACGGACCCATAGCTGTCCCGATAAAAAGTCACGTCCACAAAGCCTTCTTCGTGGCACAAAGTGTAGTATATCCTAATATTCTGTAAATGTAAACATATATTTTTCTATCATTTTTCAGTAAAATACAGCGTTTTCTCTACAGATAAGAGGACCCGGAATCATCAGTATGTTCTCTTGAAGGATGCGATGTCATGCTCAAAAGCAGTTATCGTGTCCAGATATTCAAAGTATTTATCATCCTTAAGCAGACCTTCCTTGCGTTTAGTATCCACTATGCCCTTCAGCCTCTTCAGGACGACAACCGCGCTGTCTTTATAATTGTTGCTGAGATCTACCTTGATGCTCTCAATAAGGCCTTCAATCTCACTATCACCGGATACCTTTTTCTTCTTACCAAATAACCCCATAGGTAAGCCTCCTTTCGATGTTGCTGAAACAAAAGCTTTCACCGGTGCTTTCACACCATAATAAATACTGATCTATCTGTCCATTCCCATCTTCTCTTTGATGTCTCTGATGATCCTTGTGATGGAATCAAGCGTTGTATTGATCTCCTGCAGCCTGATAAGCTCTTCATCATCAATCTTTCCGTCCATAGCTATTGCAACAAGCTCCTCGGAGATCTGGTTCATCTGTCTGGCAGAGCCCATGAATTTGATGATAGCGCGGTCCATGTTGTCGTCCGGCTGTATTTCTGAAACATTCTCCCTGTCTTTAAGAAGATAGTCCATCGACACGCCAAAGAAGTCGCTAATCAGCATGACCTTGTCGATGTCCGGAAGAGACTCTCCTGTCTCCCACTTCGATATAGCCTGACGGCTCACCATCAGCTTCTCCGCAAGCTGCTCCTGCGAATACCTGTTATTTGTTCTAAGTTCCCTCAATCTGTCTGCAAAACTCATTTGACATTTCCCCCATAACCGTTACGTTACGTCTTTATACCAGTGCTTTGAAGTCAGGGTTCTTAAGTATCCTGGTCATATCCTCAAAATCGACCGGTTTGCCGTAATAATAGCCCTGTGCATTGTCACAGCCGAGCTTCATCAGCATCTTGCCTTCTTCTGTATTTTCCACGCCCTCGGCGATTATCTGCATGTTAAGTCTGTTTGCGATACTTACTATACTCTCAATGAGGATGAGTGACTTCTCGTCACGTCCGAGCTTTCTGATGAAGCTCTGATCGATCTTAACCTCATCGGCATTGATGTTGTGGATCAGCGAAAGTGATGAATAACCAGTTCCGAAATCGTCGATACTTATCTTGAAGCCGTTCTCCTTGAGAATACGGACGAAGTCGATCAATCGTCCGATTTCTGACTCCTTCGCAGTCTCTGTGATCTCTATCTCAAACATGGATGTATTTACATTGTTATCTCTTATCGCTGTGATGATCTTCTTCTCTATCTCAGGGATAAATATATTCTTCTTCGAGAAGTTCACCGAAACGATCGGAACCTTGAGTCCCATCTTCTGCCACTTATTGATGCACTTGCAGGTTTCTACCAGCATGACCATATCAAGGTCGTGGATCATACCCTTCCTGTCAAGGAGCGTAATGAACTCAGACGGTGCGATGATGCTGTCATTGTGGAGCCATCTGCAGAGAGCTTCAATTCCAAGAAGCTCACCGGTATGCATATTTACCTTCGGCTGGAAGAACGGAACGAACTCGCCGGCAGCAAGCGCATCCGGAAATGCCGCAATAATCTGGTTGTTATGGCTGATTATCTCTGACAGTTCCATGTTAAATACAACAAGGTCCTTCTTCAGGATCGTCTTGCCGACTATGCAGGCAGTACTTGCTTCCTCAAGCTTGGTTCCGAACTCACGAATGTCGGTATCGGATACACCGACGCGGAAAGAGAACCTGTGACTGTTATTTCTGAGTCCCATAAGCCCATCAACCTGAACGATCTTCAGTCTGTTAAGTATGACATCAAGGTTATCTCTTCTGACATACATAGCGAAATTGTCTCCGCCGACACGGCACACGCCCTCATCCTCGCGAATAAACTCCTGAAGCTTCTGCGCGAGCTTTGCTATCGCAAGGTCGCCGAGATGAACGCCGCCTCTGTCATTGATAAACTTGAAGTTCTTAACATTTGCATAGAGTACAACATACTCAACTTCCGGGTAATGGGCGATGCTCTGCATGTATTTTGCTCCCAGCGACTTAAGGTTCATGATGCCTGTCTGGGCATCGTGAGTCTCAGAAAATTCAAGCATTGTTCTCATATTCTGGCGACTGACCAGAATATATATCACGTCTGCAAGGAAGCTGCAAAGCTCCTCATCTATCTCATCTTCTTTTACGTCCTTTCGGAATTCGATCCATGCGTGAACGTATTCATCCGTTTCAAAATAGAAGGTGTATTTCTTGATGATACCGCTTTCCACGCCCTCTTCTGAATACAGCTCGAACAGGCGGTATTTCGACGGATCCTCATCACCATCGCTGAGACCTCTGTAACCATCCGAATCAAACTCAAGGTCATAATACATCTTAACGACATTCATTTCCTTACAGATGCCCTCAAAGTCATTCGGAGTAAAAGCCCCCTTAACCGCATTATGTGTAAGCTTATAAAGCTCTTTTTCAATCTCTTTCTTCATTCTGTGCAGCTCCAGTTTATTTTTTTCTCAAAATATCAACCGTGTGCGAGGATGCCCCTATAAGGTCCTGCCTCTCACAGGTCGCCATATGGAATCTGATGAATTCCTCGAAGGTCTCATCATCCATACTGTTAAGTACCGGTCTCATATAATCCGCCGGACCATCTGCGGCGATAAGCTTTAGTCTCTTTAATCCGGTCAGTTCATTCAGTCTTTCAATATTTTCTGTCCTCATGTAGTGATAGAGGTCCTTTTCGTCTGTCAGCGTCTGATAATCCGGCGACAGACTATTTTTCTCCAGGCACTCCTTGATGTGGTTTTCCTTAAATGCGTAAGTGATGACAGCGTATTCATTCATCACATATGCTACCATAATGATGCCATTCTTCTTTGTAACTCTTTTGGCTTCGCTGAGAGCCTTCAACTGATCCTCTTCAGTGTAGAGGTGATACATCGGCCCAAATATGAGTGTCAGAGCAAAGCTCTCATCCTCAAATCTCGTAAGCTTTGTGGCGTTACCCTGATAGGCTTCCACAAGGCTGCTTTTTTTCTTCAGGATGCCAAGGTTGTATTTTACCAGCTCGACCGCAGTAACGCTGTAGCCTTCCTCTGCAAGAGGGATGCTGTACGCGCCAGTGCCCGCACCGATATCGAGGATGCGAATGTGTTTTCTGATATCACCACCTGCGCAGATATCTTTATCATCTGAACCGACTAACTTATTACCATATCCAATTTCTACTGTCTCTTTATCATCCTTCGAATCAGTCGAATCGTTTTGATGCCTTTCGCACAGCACATCCAGATACTCGTGAATGTATTTCATGGTAGTTCTGAATTCGACCTGCCCGTGCCGCGACCTGAGGCGTTTATCCTCATTGAATTTGTTATAATACTTTTCTATCTCTGTCTGAGTTTTCATTTCAAATCAATCATCCCGGCCGAACCACTCCGTATGTAAGATGCCGGATGTTCTATTCTATACATTGATCTCAGCTGTAAGTCCGAGCACATCTTTATTCTCATCAAGAACAGGCTGGATAACCTCTGTGATGAACTCCTCTGTCTGCTGAGGAGCGCGGCCTACGTATCTTTCAGGCTGCATAAGTGCCTTCAACTCATCGAGTGTCATGTTGAATGCCGGATCTGCGGCGATAAGCTCAAGGAGGTTGTTCTCCTTACCTTCACGCTTAACATTTGCGCCTGCTTCCATCGAATAGGTTCTGATCTTCTCGTGAAGCTCCTGTCTGTTTCCGCCGGCTTTAACTGCGTCCATCATTATATTTTCGGTTGCCATGAAAGGTATTTCCTCCATGAACTTCTTGTAAATAACCTTTTCGTAAACAACGAGTCCGTCAACAACGTTGAGGCAGAGGTCAAGGATTCCGTCAACCGCGAGGAAACCTTCCGGAACAGAAAGTCTCTTATTTGCAGAATCGTCAAGTGTTCTCTCAAACCACTGTGTCGAAGCAACGATTGCCGGGTTAAGCGCGTCGCACATAACGTAGTCAGCAAGTGATGCAATTCTCTCACTTCTCATCGGATTTCTCTTATATGCCATAGCCGATGAACCGATCTGATTCTTCTCGAACGGCTCCTCAACCTGCTTTAAATGCTGAAGAAGTCTGATATCATTTGAGAACTTATGTGCAGTCTGAGCGATGCCTGAAAGCACATTCAGAACTCTTGAATCAACCTTACGTGTATAGGTCTGACCTGAAACAGGGAAGCAGTCATCAAAGCCCATCTTCTCTGCTATCATCTTGTCAGCCTTGCGGCATGCCTCGTGGTCGCCGTCAAAAAGCTCAAAGAAACTTGCCTGAGTACCGGTAGTACCCTTTGAACCAAGGAGCTTCAACTGACTGATCATATAGTCAGTATCCTGAAGGTCCATATAAAAATCATGCAGCCAGAGTGTTGCTCTCTTACCAACAGTTGTTGGCTGAGCCGGCTGAAAATGAGTAAACGCGATAGTCGGAAGATCCTTATACTGAAGTGCAAACTTTGTAAGCTCATTGATAACATTAAGGAGCTTCTTTCTTACGAGATAGAGAGCTTCTCTCATGATGATGATATCTGTATTATCGCCTACGTAGCAGCTTGTTGCACCAAGGTGGATGATGCCTGCTGCCTTAGGACACTGCTGGCCATATGCGTAAACATGGCTCATTACATCATGTCTCACAAGCTTTTCACGTTCCTTTGCAACCTCATAGTTAATATCATCAACGTGGCTCTTCAGTTCCTCTATCATTTCATCCGTAATACGCGGATTGCCTTCTGTATCTTTAAGTCCCAGTTCCTTCTCTGTTTCAGCAAGAGCTATCCAGAGCTTTCTCCAGGTTGTGAATTTCATGTCCGGTGAAAATATAAACTGCATTTCCTTTGATGCATATCTCTCCGAAAGTGGGCTGACGTATCTGTCGTTGTTCATTTGTTTCTCCTCTTTTCTATAATACCGGCGAAACTGTTCTCACCGGATGTTGTTATGATTTATCTGCAGATCAGGTGCTCTGAACTGCCGACTGTTTATATGCCGTACTGCAAATTTTATACTTGCCGTATCCTCCGCACATACACAATCATTTTACTACATAAAAAAAACATACGCAAATACATTTGATGTATCTGCGCATGTTTTTTTACAAATCCGAAATACCGATTATAAACCCTTTAGTAAAAGGTTGTTTTAGTCATCATAGAATCTCTTGTCTGTATCAGGATATAGTCTGTAGAATGGTAAAACAGTATTTGTCCCATAACCATCTGCTGTATTTCGTTTATATCCTATCCAAACCTCTACAGCATAATCATCTCCCTTTTTATTCCTATTATCTGCTACCCTTCTGAAGATCATCCATGAATCAGCATATTGAGTAACTCTTCCATACGGATCCTTTGTTTTTCTGTACTTAAACGGAAGAACCTCATATGGTGTATTATAGTTCTTTCCACCCAGCTGTATAAGATTTGCTTTTAATTCCAAAACCCAAGGCCACTGTGAATCAAGGCCATCCCATCCATGCTTAAACTCACCGTTACGATTATCATAATCAAATGAACCTCTGGCCCATGCTATTATCTCCATCTGATAGGTTTCTCCATTAGCTGTAACAGTATATTTAGTCTTGCCTGTATTCTGCTCCCAAGCCTGCTGAACTTCCTCATCTGTAGATGCCATTGCCAGCTCCGCTGCCTTGTAGATAGTTTCAGCAGTTTCTACATCAACCTGCTTTCTGGCCTTATTAATAAATCTGATAATAGCAATACCAATAACCGCGGCCAAAATGACCATAATCGTGATTACAATTATAAGCTCAACCAGGGAGAAACCTTTATTCTTTTTACTCAAACCATTTCTGTCTTTTCCCATATCCCTTACCCCAACAATTCTATTAAAACATCAAAAGGATGCCACCTACATGACACCCTTATCAGTTTTCATACACTATATTAAATATCAATTATAATATATTGCAGCTGGCTGTCATGTTAAAGACCCTGTAGCTTTGCGTCACAGAGTTTCCTCTGCTTTGCCACTATCAAACAGATAATACTACCTATTCAACTAGTATTATATCTCAAAACAATACAAAATACAACAAGAATTTACAGTTTGTTCATAATTTTTGTAAATTACTGCTAAAATTGCACACCAAAATTCTAACACTAATAAATCAGTCACTTACACCGTCATAAGTACTCTTATCCCTCAGCATAAGCGTTACCGCCTTGTTGATATTCTTTGCAGTAACTTCCTTGAAGATGCCGCCTTCCTCACCGTCAACAGTCCACGAGATTGGCTTCTCTCCGATTATCTTAATATTCTTCGCCTTAGTATGATAGATCAGCTTGTGATCCATCTTATTTGTTGCGATGGACTTAAGTATCTTGGCAAGCTCAAACGGACTCCTCGGCTTCTTGATAAATAGGCACTCAAACTCACCATCGCAGAAGGAAACATCCCTCGGCCCGATAAGCTTAAAGCCGCCAACCGAAAGCGAATTCGTTATCTGACCGTAAAGGAACTCGCCCTTGATCACCTTATTATCAAGCCTTGCAACAAGCTTAACCGGCTCAATCCTTGAAAGCTCCTTAAACGCCTCAATAATATAAGCGCTGTGACCAAGTCTGTTCTTCAGCTTCTGAGGAGTTGAATACGAAATATCAGTAAAGATTCCAAATGCCGCAACATATATGAAATTCTGTCCGCCCAGCACTCCCACATCGATAGGGCACTCTGTTCCTCTGACAATATCTCTTGCAGCCTTAACCGGATCCATCTTAAGCTTCAGACTCTTTCCGAAATCATTTGTCGATCCGCATGGAATATAACCAAGCGGCACGGTGATGCCCTTCTCCTTCAGCTTCATCAGACCCGTAACAGTATTATCAAGGGTACCGTCACCGCCTGCGCAGACGATCATATCGTAATTAGCCCCCAGTCTTTCAGTGCAGAGAGCCGCATCATTTGCATCAAGAGTCGGATGAAATTCCACATGATAACCGGCCTTCGTAAATATGGTTATCATCTCAAATATCTTATTCTTTACTACCTTCTTTCCGGCCTTCGGATTGACCAGAAACAGCATCTTCTTCATACTTTTTCTCCCTAAAAAACCACCTGTTCATTTTGATACATACCGGTGTTTCCGTACTACTGTCAATTCTCTTACTTACCGGTTTCGCATCCGTCTTCCCTAACGATCATAAAAAAGCTTTCAGTCAGATGACCTGCGTGCCATATACCTCTCATATCCCCTTTTACGAAGCTTGCACGCCGGACAATTACCACATCCTTCTCCCATTATACCATTATAACAGGTCAGTGTCATGTCCTTTATTACAGAAAGCCCGCCGAGACTGTCAGCCAGCTCCCAGGTTTCTTCCTTATCTATCCACATCAGTGGAGTAATGATCTCAAACTCATAATCCATAGCCAGATTAAGTGTAGCATTTAGTGACTTGATAAATACATTTCTGCAATCGGGATATCCCGAAAAATCGCTCTGTGAAACGCCCGTAATGATATCATTTATTCCCAGCCCCTTTGCATAGATTGCCGCATAGGTGAGGAAAAGCAGATTTCTTCCCTCAACAAATGAATTCGGCGTTCCACTCTCCGGCGCTTCTTCATCAACCTTTATCTCTGCTCTTGTAAGCGAATTCGGTGCAAGCTCCGACAGAAGTGACATATCCATTATCTTCTGTCTCACACCGAACTTCTCACATATTTTAGCTGCACATTCAAGCTCCTTCTTATGTCTCTGATTATAATCAAATGAAACCGCTTCAACAGTCTTATACTTCTTTAAAGCCCACAGCAGGCAGGTTGTACTGTCCTGACCACCGCTGAGCACTACAAGAGCCGCATCCTTATTCTTCATATCTTTCCTCCTTATTCATGACCACCACACACGAACCACAAATCACATTCATATATCAAACATAAACAACTCATCATCCATCCGCATAAATACAGCCGGATGTCCGTTTGTTTATGTGCATCAGTCCGGACTATCTCATCATCATAAGCAGTCGGTCTCTGACCTCAGGTTCCTCATCAAATACACCTCTCATCGTTGTTGTGTATGTACCTGACGCCCTGTTCTTGATACCTCTTGCTGTTACGCAGCTGTGCTTTGCCTCGATGATGACCGCAACGTCCGGTGACCCCGTCGCCTTCTCCATAACCTCGGCGATATCCGAACCTATCCTCTCCTGGAGCTGAAGGCGTCTTGTGACCATATCAACTATCCTTACTATCTTGCTGAGTCCGATAACCCTGTCACGTGGGATATATGCCACCGAAATCTTCATATCATACATAAGCGCGATATGATGTTCGCAGTAACTGAAGGCCTCTATATCCTTTAACAACACTATATCATTTCTGCTTCTTGTCGTCGGAGCCTCGAAGGTCTTGCTGAACATTTCCGCAATCTCATCATTTGTATATGAAATACCCGCAAATACCTCTTCATACATCCTCGCAACCCTGTCCGGCGTCTCGCGAAGTCCATCTCTGTCCGGATCTTCTCCGATCGCAAGAAGTATTCCTCTAACATGCTCTTTTATCTTTTCCTTATCTACTGCCATTTTTTATTTTCTCCTGCCTTTTTCTATTATTCTGACCTGTCAGAATATATCTCTTTTTTATATTACAAGCCCAGCTTATTATTTAGGCTCATTCGATTTTCCCAATTGTTAATATGTCTTACGCCCCTGATCAACTGATTTCAAACATGTCTATACATCACACACCCCTGGCCTGCGGATCCCAGACATATTTATGGATCTGCAGCTGAAGCCTGACGTCATTTAGCTTGTTTTCTATCATATAGTCCACGATCTCCCGCGGCTCTATCCTTCCAAATACAGCACTTACATAAACCGTACATTTCTCTGTCAGTCCGTATTCACTTATTACCTCGCACATCTTCTCAAGGTCAGTTCTGTCCGATACAACGAACTTCACTGTATCACAGCTTCTGATCTTCTCAAAGTTCTGAAGGTGCATCGCCTTTTCCATCCCGCTGCCCGGACATTTATAGTCCACAGTAAAACTGATGTTATCCGGCATTTTCCCGTAATACTCTTCCAGCGGGACCGCACCGTTTGTCTCAATCTCCGTCCGTAAGTTTTTATCTTCTGAAAGCAGTTCGAGAAGCTCTGCAATATTCTTCTGTATCATCGGTTCGCCACCGGTCAGCGTTACATTCTTCACGCCGGATGACTTGATATATCCGTATATCTCCTCCGCTGTCATGTACTCCGTGTTCATATCATGCGTTGTTTTTCCATCAACGCACATATCACCCGGATCACGTGCTGTATTCTCATCACGTACACAACTCATTTTATGTGCCGTTCTTCCATCACCGCACTCAGCACCCGTATTCGTACAGTTTTCTTCCTGCTTCACCTCATCACACGCCCAAAGCGTATCGCAGTAATTGCATCTGAGATTACAGCCTCTGAAGCGGATAAATACACTCAGTTCTCCGGCACGCCTCGCCTCGCCATTAATACTTATGAACTTTTCCGCTACTGCAAATCGTAGTTTATCCATTCCCATCCTTTTATCACACCACAGCCAAATCATCGATTCAGCTGTTTTATTCCATCAACCCTTACTACAGAAGATTTTGCCGCAACTTCTGTATTCCATATCTATATATTACATCATATAGGTTGCCGCGTTATTTGGTGTTTCATAAACCGTAGTCTTGACCACGCTGTAACCTTCCTCAGTCATATTATCATAAAAATACTTTGCCAGATTTTCCGCCGTTGGTCTGAACGGAAACTCCATTATTCTGAAACCTTCTTCTCTCATAGCCTCCATAGTCGCTGGTTTAAGGCTTCCCTCCTCGATGAGAAGGCTGTGATCGAGCATCTTTGTAAGCTTCTTCAGACTCTTCTTAAGCTCTGAGAAATCTGTGACCATTCCTCTCTCAGAACCTGTCTCTTTAAGCTTCTCGCCCTTAGCCTCGATCGCAACTGTCCATCTGTGTCCATGTATATTTGCACATTTTCCGTCATAGTCCTTAAGAAAATGTGCACTGTCAAAATCAGATTTTGTTGAAAGTATGTACATATCTTTTCCTTTCTGTATTTTCGCATCTATACTACGTAGATTGACACCATCATAGCCTATCGGCTCGTTATCTACGCAAAAAGGGGTACAGTTTCCTGCACCCCTTTAATCTCAAAAAAGCCAAATAACGAAATATATCCGTTATCGTCACTCACGCAGATGTATCACAAAAAACCGCGTAAGCCTCTGAGCCCTAGTTTTGATAAAGCAGGATGGTGCAAATGAACTGCTTATTCTGTTAAATATCAAGCCGTGCGGCATGTTATGAACAAATCGCCGCCACGACCTGTAAACTTCTATTAAACTCCGAGGAAGCCCCTTACGACCTTCTCCATATCTTCCTTATCACATACTGTCTTGTGAAGGATCTCAGCGCTTCTGATCTCCTCAACTGCATTTGGAACCTTAACGCCTGAAAGCTTCTCAAGCTCATCAACAAGCTCGAAGTCACCCTTCTCGTCGTATGCAGGATCTATAGCTGTAAGTACGCTTCTTGTAAACTTATAAGGGCTTGCTGTTGAAGCAATAAGAGTTACGGTATTGTCGCCGGTCTCCTCCTTATATTTATCATATACCCTTGATGCAACTGCTGTGTGGGTATCCATGATATAGCCGTCCTCATTATAGACAAGTCTGATCTGGTCAGCAACCTCATCCTCAGTAGCATATCCGCCATAGAACTTGTCAAGCTTAGCCTTCATATCATCAGTGATGTCATATCTTCCGGTCTCATTAAGTGACTTCATGAGTGCTGCATTCTTTGCAGAATCATCGCCGGCAATATGATAGATAAGTCTCTCAAGATTACTTGAAATAAGAATATCCATAGAAGGTGAGCTTGTAAGGATAAACTCTCTGTTCTTATCATAAACGCCTGTCTTGAAGAAATCGTAAAGAACCTTGTTGTCGTTTGAAGCACAGATGAACTTATTTACAGGAAGTCCCATAAGACTTGCATAGTAAGCTGCAAGGATATTTCCGAAGTTACCTGTCGGAACTACAACATTCACCTTGTCGCCCGCAGTGATCACGCCGTCCTTAACAAGTCTTGTGTACGAATATACATAATAAACGATCTGCGGAACGAGACGTCCGATATTTATCGAATTGGCAGATGAGAACTGGAAGCCCTTCTCGTCGAGATAAGCTGCAAGCTCCTTATCCTGGAAAATATTCTTAACGCCTGTCTGTGCATCATCGAAGTTGCCTGTTATACCGGCAACAAATGTATTCTTGCCCTTCTCGGTAACCATCTGCTTCTCCTGAACAGGACTTACACCGTTCTTAGGGTAAAATACAGCTATCCTTGTTCCCGGAACATCAGCGAAGCCTGCAAGAGCAGCCTTTCCTGTGTCTCCTGAGGTTGCTGTAAGAATAACGATATCATTCTTGATATTATTCTTCTTAGCGGATGTTGTAAGAAGATATGGAAGGATTGAAAGTGCCATATCCTTAAATGCTATAGTCTTGCCATGGAAAAGTTCGATATAATGAGCATCATGATGCTTTACTACCGGAGCGATATCCGGAACATCAAACTTGCTGTCATATGCGCTGTTGATGCAGTACTTCAGCTCTTCCTCTGTAAAATCAGTAAGCATGAGCTTCATTACGCTGTATGCAACCTCACGATAATCCATCTTCGCAAGATCATCAAGGCTTACATCAAGTGCAGGGATCTCATCCGGAACAAAAAGTCCGCCATTCTCTGCAAGGCCTCTGAGTATTGCCTGTGAAGCTTCTGCTGTTTCTTCTCTGTTTCTCGTACTTCTGTATATCATAACATCAGTCCTTTCATGTTACTGTTTTTTATTCTTCTTACCACCGGAATTCTTCTTATCCGACTTGTCTTTATCGGACTTCTCCTTAACCTGCTTGTCAGTCTTGTCTTTCTTTTCCTTCTCGGTCTTTTCAGTCTTAGCAGTTTCTTCTGCAGCCTTATAAACTATCTCGGTAGTCTTCATATTATCTGTCTCTTCAACAGTTTTGTCAACTGTCTCTGCTACAACTTTTCCAACTGCTTCTTCAGCTTTTTTATCTGTTTTTTCAGGCTTCTCTTTTTCAGATTTTTTCTTTGCGTTTTTATCTGTTTTATCCTTCGAAGCCTTTTCCTTGCTGTCTTTTTCTTTCTTTTCTTTTTCAGCCTTGTCGGTCTTTTCCTTGTCGGTCTTTTCTTTAGCTGTCTTGTCCTTCTCAGCCTTCTTGTCCTTTACAGCCTTTGCCTTCTCTGACTTAGCAGCCTTTTCTGTTCTATCTTCTGTCTCAGCAGCACTGACAGGAGCCTCATCCTTCTTCCTGAAGGCATTCTCTCTTTCCTCGCCCTCTCTCAGCAGTCTCTCACGCTCTTCAGGTGAAAGAGGAACAAGTATAGGGTCGATATACCTCGACTCATAGTATCTGTAGAGTGCCTTATATTCCTCACTGAAGCTATCGGTTGCATGGCCGTGCATCTCATCGAAGTTACGGTCACCCCTGATCCTCTTAGCGATATGGAGTGAAATATTTGACGAATGAGAAGCAATTCTCTCAAAGCAGTTCAGCAGATCGAAGAGATAAACGCCACCCTCGATACTACAGTTGCCATCCTGAAGTCTCTCAACATGATGAGACTTGATGATCTCAACAAGCTTCTTAACAGACTCCGAAAGCGGCTCAACTCTGACCGCCTGGCTCATATCATTATCAACGAAGGAGTTATATACCATTTCCAACGCGTACTGAACCGACGCGATCATGGTATCAACCTCTCTATGTCCCTCAGGTGAAAAATGGAATCCACCCTCGTTCTTATCCTTTGCGACATAGGCAATACTCATACAGTAGTCGCCCATTCTCTCAAAGTCACTTATCGAATTAAGTATTTCCGAAACGACCAGCTTGCCATCATCCGGCAGTCTCTTGCGATCGATCCTGATGATGTATGACGAAAGTGCTGTCTCGCATTTATCTATAAAGTCCTCGTTCTGTTCAAGAAGCGGGAACTTCTCTGCATCGTACGAATAGATCATACTTGTTGCAGTCTTGTAATTCCAGTTAATGGCTTCTGCCATCTTGGTGATGAGGTTCTTACACTGTTCAAGAGCGATGGTCGGTGTCTTAAGGAGCATCTCATCAAGCTTTGCAAGTTCCATATCCTGCTCTGCTACTTCTTCGGCTCCGATAATCTTGTCAGCCACCTTTATAACTCCCTCTGTAAGGAACAGAAGAAATACACTTGTCAATACATTGAACAGCAGGTGAATCGTCGCAATATCACCTCTGTTAACTGTATTTTCGAAGAACGGAAATCCCACGGTATAATACAGCAGATAGGTGATTCCCATCAACACTATCGCACCGGACAGATTAAATATAATATATCCGAGGGAAACCTTCTTAGCTTTCTTATTTGAGCCGAGCATACTGAGTGCGACAGGCATACACTTTCCTATATTGATACCGATTATAAGAGGTATTGATATCGCATATGTTATGGTACCTGTTGCAGACAGAGCCTGAAGGATACCGACAGCTGCGCTCGAGCTTTGGATAACTGCTGTAATAAGGAGTCCGGCCAGAAGTCCGAGGAGCGGATTACTGAAGCTTGAGAAGAAGCTTTGGAATTTTGCCGATTCACGGAGTGGCTCAAATACTTCCTCCATAAGTGTCATACCATAAAAGAGTAATCCGAGTCCGACGATGACGCCTGCGATCTGCTTCGGTTTTTTCTTCTTACCGAAAAGCATGACGAAGGCTCCGATGCCCACCAGCATAGGTGCGAATGACGACGGCTTTATAAATTCTAGAACCGTATTGTCAGAGCTGACATCACCAAGCCTGAGGATCTGTGCGGTAACTGTACTACCGACATTCGATCCAAATACTACAGGCAACGCCTGTGCAAGCTTCATGATACCGGCATTTACAAAACCGCTTATCATAATGGTAACAGCAGCCGAGCTCTGAATAACACCTGTTACTCCGGTACCAAAGATCCAGCCTTTGATCCTTCCGCCCGCCTTGCTTCTGCCTGTCGTAACCTTCTCGAGTACCCTCTCAAGGCCAGATCCGGCAATCTTTTCTATCGATGAACACATAAGGCTCATTCCGTAGAGGAAGAGACCTAGTCCGCCGAAAAGTTGTAATACTGACATTACGTTCATGAATGTTTCCCTTCTTTATGTAAGAATCAAATTTCTGCGCAATCAGATGTACTATATCATACTTATTTCTGAAAAACAAGAGAGAGGCTTTGAATGCGAACATTCAGCCTCTCTCTTATTTTATGTTGCATAGCTTGTTATATACGCTTTGTGAAAAACCTTACTTAGAGTATACCTGTACGGTTCTTCTACCGTAGTTAAGTGCTTCCTGATGTGAGTCGAAGTAGATATCAATTCTATGTCCGCCGATGGCACCACCAACGTCCTCAACAACATATGTATGTCCGTCGATAACGAGCTCAGTACCAAATGGGAAGATGCTTGTATCAGCAGCGATCGTTCTTCCTGCTGTACAATATGTTCCGCTGGCTGTAATACCATCAGTCTTTCCACAGCAGTAAGCGCATGAGCAATAAGCTGTTGCGACGAACTCACCGAGGTAGGTTCCTGAAGGTGCTCCTGAATCAACAGTAACAGTCTCAGTCTGTGTATCCTCTTTCTTGCTGTCATCAGGCTTTGCATCAAGATTCTGCTTTGCCTTCTCCTCAGCCTCTGCCTTGGCCTTAGCTTCCGCTTCAGCCTTTGCCTTAGCTTCTGCTTCCTTACGAGCTTCCTCTTCCTTCTCAGCCTTCAGCTTCTGAAGAGCGATCTTGTTCTTCTCGTCATTGTCCTTGGCAAGAAGTACAGCTTCGTAATTCTTCTCAGAAACCTCGATCTTGGCATACTGATCAGATTCAAATCTCTGAGCAACCATCTCATCGTAGGATATCTTGTCTGTTATATTTTCTGTAGAAGCTTCCACCTTGATATCAGAAATAGAAAGCATCCTGCCATCTGAAGGTACATCATTTGTCTTAGCTGCGGTAACCGAGCTGAAGCAGATGATTCCAAGTGCTGAAATAACTGCTGCACTCTGAATCTTCTTTGAACACTTCCTGACAGTTCTCTTAATATCATGCTTTTCCGCAAAGCTCTTTACAGATCTTACGGCTTTAATATCACTGATATCAAAATCCTTATCAAACTTCATATAAATCTCCTTTTTGAGTCTAATTGTTTAATCTCCATTAAATAAATGTTACAAAACAATTAATTTTTAGGTAATGCCCATTATATTCTCAAAAAGGTATTTGGTCAAGTGTTTTCAGCTCTTTTTGTTAAATATGTACAATTAAGTCCCTATTTTTGTACTCTTAATAGCGTTTTTTCAGCCTTCTTTTGGGTACTTTTGCTCAAATTCATCAACAGGAATAGGTTTTGCAAAATGATAACCCTGGAAAAGCTGGCATCCCATTTTTGAAAGAGTCCTGTACTGTTCCTCTGTTTCAACGCCCTCGGTAAGGGATTCAATCTTCAGATCCTTCGACATATGGATGATATTTTCCACTATCGTAAGCGCCTTCGCGTGTGTTTCTTCATTATTACCTGTCTCTCTAAGGAACATCATGTCTATCTTCAGAACGTCAACAGGTATTTCCTTAAGCATATTCAGGGATGAATAGCCGCTGCCGAAATCGTCCATCTCAACCACAAAGCCTGCATCCCTAAGCTCATTCAGTGTTCTCTTACTCTTCTCAATATCATTGATAAGCAGCGTTTCCGTCACTTCAACCCTGAGCCTTGCCGGATTTACGCCGTAATCCTTGACGTATTTCTTAAGAGTCGCCGGAACATCCATAAAATAGAAGTCCTTCGGAGAAATATTAACGGATATGAACATATCCCTTCCGCTTCTCCTCCACCTTGAAAGGATCTCGCAGGCCGAACGCCACATATATTTATCAACCTCAGCGATAAGTCCGTTCTTCTCAAAAGCCGGAACAAACTTTCCGGGTGACAGGAAGCCATGCTCAGGATGCAGCCATCTTACGAGAGCCTCAGCTCCCACCACCTTACCGTTTCTGTCAACAATTGGCTGAAGATACGGTCTGATCTGCTTCTCCTCGATGGCACCAAGCGCCTGCTGGGTGATCTGCTGATCCCACAGAACCATGCTTCGCATATTGTCATCATAATAAGCCAGATGCTTTCGAACATCTTCTTTAATAGTAGTTATAGCCATCCTGGCCCTGTCAAACATCGCCGAAACATCCACTGAAGGATCTATGACCTCGTACACACCTATGTGTATCATCAGCTTATAGGACTTATCCTTGTCCTTTACCACGAAATTGTCGAGATCGTTTTCCACCTTCTTTTTATCAAAATAATTGGCCGGCACCATGAAACCGAAGGTATCGCCGCCGAGACGTCCATGCAGGCATTTGCCGGAGAAGGTCGTCCTCAGCCATTTCGCTATAGTCTTTATCGCAAGATCTCCGAACTGGTTGCCGAAAACATCATTCACTATTTTAAAACCCTTAACGTCAAGGAACGCCACACGGTACCTGACATTCGGATTCTCTTCTATCTGCTTTCTCACTCTCTCATAGAGGTATTCACGATTGTAAAGGCCGGTCAGAATATCATGCGTCGCATTGTATATCTCGGCTCTGATATTTCTCTGCTCCTCCGTATTGTCCCTGACGCTGATGAACGAGCCCGATACTCTGTTCTTGGCATCATAAACCGTACGCTTCTCTATCGAATAATATCTGACGCCATCTTCGCTGACGAGAGCCTTATTCATATTCCAGTCCACATCCCGGTCTTCCACCGCTCCGAACTTCTCTATAAGCCCCTTCGAAGCCATCTCAAAGCGGTTGCCCTGTATGCCCGTCAGCTGCTTGCCCGGTTCATTCGCCCAGATACATCTGTGGGACCCGTCATAGAAGAACATGGCGTCCGGCATCTCCGAAACGATACCGCTCAGCATACGGTCGAGAAGCCTTCTCGTTTTGTAAAACAGCGAGAAGTAAAATACAAGTATGCAGAATATTCCAAAGCCGATCATTGATTTGTCGATCGGCGTCCTTGAAAATATCATTATGGTCTGCCAGAGTATTCCTATAATGAAAGAAACAAATATAACTATGTACTTTTCAGCGTAAATCTTTGGAGTACGCAGGATCTTCATGAGGTAAAGAGCAACAAGGCTTATGATGATCCCGTAGCATACGACTCTGTGATAGGTCTGCCCCATATAAGGCACCAGTCTGTAGTAAGGTGCACCCGCAACCATGATCTTTTCAGTTTCGAAGGCCTGCCTGAAGAAAGGATTGAAGCCGAACTGAACAACATCGATCACGAGAAGCGCATAGGTGAAACACTTCGCAAGCTTGGAAGGCCACGTAATATCGCAGTATTCAAAGGTGAAACGTATAAGCCCGTACATCAGGATATCCATACCGATATAATATATGTAACAGCCCGTTTCAGAGAGGATCTTGTTATCAGACACAACAAGAATAAGATTACCGGTTATCGGGAATAAAAATGTGCATATTAAAACACATACCGTCTTACCGATACTCTTAGAAGAATGTCTTGCAAATATAGCAGCGACAGTAAGTATTAAGATTAAAACCAGAAATACAATTCCAAAAAAAGCTCTCATCGGTAACCCCTCTTAATCACCAATAGAATGGTATTTCAATTAATTAATACTTATGCTCAACACTACTTACCGGATAGTTTAATATCATCCGGATGTTATTTCAGATCATATTTGATGACAAGGCTGTTATCCTCTGCCACAACCTCTGCCAAAGCGCCGCTTATTATCGGCATCTGCGGTGGAAGGTGGCCTATGTCAGTATCCATGATTATCGGAACTCCCAGCTCGCCGAGAATACCGGTCACGGCATTGTACTGGTCAACACCGAACATCTCCTCACCGTAATGAAGAGGTCTTCCGATAAGGAAGCCCTTAACATATTTGAACCAGCCCGCTTCTCTCAGATGGAAGAAGGCTCTTCTCATATCCATAGGATTATGGTCGCAGCATTCAAGGAACCAGATGAACCCGTCATCCTTATATCTTTCAAGGAATTCGGCAGTTTTGTCATAACGTGTGCCGCAGAGATTCACGAGGCAGTCAACACAGCCGCCGATTAGACGTCCACTGAACCTTACTTTATTCCCTGCACCGGATTCGGTCTGAGCTATCTCCTTCACAGGGTTATTCACTGCCATTTCTGCCGAACCGGTTTCAGAAACAAACACTCTCTGCCTGTAATCCTCAGTAAGATTATATGGTTCAAGAGGATGCTCTTCATCCTTGAAGCCTTCCTTCTCCCATTTCGGATAATTATGCACCTCTGTCAGTTTTCCACTAAGGAGGCTGAAGGCGTCCTCAAGAGACTCAGATAAAGGTTCCATTCCGAAGGACGATGCACACGGTCCGTAAACCGCTGCAGTGTCAAGGATCGTAGTTGAAAGATAAGTGAAGTTGGTAATATCCGAATAGCCCATAACCCACTTCGGATCAGCCTGCTTCAGCTTCTCCCAATCCATAAAAGGAAGTATCTCACACATCAACTCTCCGCCGCCGCAGGTTATAAGCACGTCATTATCAGCCGACGCGTACATCTCACTGAGTTCTGCTGCACATTTCTCAGGTGTATTACTGATTCCGAGACCTTCGCCCGCATAGCAGTTCGGTCCAAGCTCTGTTTTGTAGCCCCACTCCTTAAAACGTTTAAGAGCATTGTCAAATGCACTTTTATAAGGATCTATATTGCATCCAAAGGACGGTGCCGCAAAGCCTATCGTTCCGCCTTCCTTTAAAAAATCAGGATATCTCATCTTACTCTCCTAACATGACAGAGTTTCATCCACCCTGCACTATTATTTATATATAAACAACAGGTTACAAAAACTCATAAAAATATATTTATATTATACTTGATTTCAGCTTTTTAAACAAGGAATTACGCATTATTTTACTATGTTTTTACAGTAATTCCCGTGAAGCCGTATATCGAGCGTTATGTAAACCGAAAGGACTGTCCGGATTCTTTCCGAACAGTCCTTTTCGCTAATAAAAATATCTGTTTAATTACACAAATATTACCAACTTGCCAGTACCTTAAAGCTTCTCTCGCCCTCTTCGATTGGCACCTTACGGCGCTCGATATCCATGATATCAATGAATCGTCCGCCGTAGATCTCTGCCAGAACCTTTCCGATAGATGCCTCATCGCCCTGCAGCTCCATCTCCACAGAGCCGTCGTAATTGTTACGCACCCAGCCGGTCAGCCCGTAAGCCCTTGCGGCGTATTTTGCTGTATAGCGGAAGCCCACGCCCTGGACATTCCCGCGGAATATGAAGTGTTCTCTAACTATATTCATTCTATTCTTATCCTTTTCAAACCCAAACATATTCCCTAACTCCATACAAAGAATCGTTAATCCTGCAAGTCTCCGGTGGCGCTCTTGTTTTGCATTATGTCAACCTCACACGCGAAGCTTTGTGCCCTTATTACCAGGTTTACATAACTTAATCCTAGAGAAGGAAACCTCGCCGATTGAAGCATCTGTCGTTGCACCAACCTCAGCCTCAGTCAGCTTATCGTCGTCAGCCAGCTTGATCAGCTTGACACCGCCGGCTCCCTTGCCTTGTATGCTAATATCACCAACCTTAACTCTGACGAAGAAGCCCTTGTCAGACCTTGCAGCCACAAAATCGTTCTCCTCAGCCGGCTTCACCATTACAGGCACATCGCCAACCTTAACAGCTGCAACCTTCTTTCTGGTCACGTCGAACTGAGCCCCCTCAGTTCTCTTAGCACGTCCATTGTCCGTAACAAACAGCAGATTGCTCTTTATGATACAGCTCAGCGCATCGATGAAGATGACATTCTCATCAGACTCCATCTCGCAGAACTCAAATATCTGTATACCCTTGTCGGACAGCTTTCCGAAGATACTGCTGCCCTTTCCACCGCTCTGCTTCTTTGCCTGCTTCTTCACAAGATCTGATATCTTAATAACATAAGCAAAGCCCTTATCCGTAAATGCGATCAGCCTGTCATCGGTCATGGTATTTACAGAGAAGCGGTAATCCTTCTGGATCTGCTCAGCGTTCTTGTCATAGATGTTTCTGTCGATGCACTTAAGATAATAGAATCTGTCAAGAAGCACTGATATCTCAACCGGCTTCTCCTCAGCCTTCTTCACCTTGATCTCTCCAAGATCCTCGATGACAGTCATTCTCGGCTTAGCGAACTTCTTAAGCTCCTCCATATCTGCGATCATCTGACGACGCATCTCAGCCTTTGAACCAAGCAGCTTGGTGAATTTCTTGATAAGTCTCTCAGCCTCAGCCAGTTCCTTCTTCAGAGCTTCGATCTCGAGACCGATCAGCTTTGAGAGACGCATCGCAAGGATGGCATCGGTCTGCTTCTCGGTAAATCTAAGCTCCTTCGCATCCATCTCAGAGCCCTTGAATCTGAACTTGATACCCTCGGTCTCACCGGTCATAAGACACTTCTTCGCCATAGCGATAGTCTTTGAGCCGCGGAGTATCTCGATGATAAGGTCGATCACATCAACCGCCTCAAGAAGTCCTTCCTTGATCTCCTTCACATCCTGCTGCTCTGCAAGAAGCTTGGTGTATTTCTTATTATAGATATCTGTCTTGAAGTCGGTGTAGAGCTTAAGGATCTTTCTCAGACCCATAACCTCCGGCTTGCGGTTATTGATGCAGTTAATATTTACACCGTAGGTATCCTCAAGTCCCGCCTTCTTATATAAAATATTGATGATATTCTCTATTTCTTCGTCGGTGGTGCCCTTCTTCACATCGATTGCGAGGCACTCACCATCCTTGTCGCCTCTGTCGGCGATGTCGACAACCTGCGGAAGCTCTCTGTTACGAACCAGATCGGCAACAGTGTTGAGGAACTTCTCGGTTCCGTTGATCATCGTGAAAGGAAGCTCAGTCACACAGATTGACTTTCTTCCGTGACCGATATCTCTTATCTCAACCTTACCTCTTACACGAAGCCTGCCAAGGCCGGTCTCGTAGATGGAGAGAAGGTTCTCCCTTGACGTATTTATGATGCCGCCTGTAGCGAAATCAGGTCCCTTGATGATGTCCAGAAGCTCTTCTGTCGTAATATCCGGATTCTCAAGATAAGCAATGGTTCCGTCGATAACCTCACCGAGGTTGTGAGTCGGTATATTTGTCGCCATACCAACGGCGATACCCATCGAACCGCTTACGAGAAGGTTTGGAACCTGGAACGGAAGGTAGGTTGGCTCCATCTCGGTTCCATCGAAGTTAGGTATGAAATCCTCCTTGCAGAACTTCAGGTCCTTCATGCACGCCTCTTCCGTATACTTGGAAATACGTGCTTCCGTGTAACGCATAGCTGCTGCGCCCGAACCTGAAACATCACCGAAGTTTCCGTGAGGATCCACGAGAGGAATCGGAAGCTTCCAGTTCTGCGCAAGATTTACCAAGCCCTCATAGATCGAGCTGTCGCCGTGAGGGTGGTATTTACCCATTGTATCACCTACGATACGGGCACATTTTCTGTGTGGTGTATCTGAGGAAGTGAGCTCCGATAAAGAATACAGGATTCTTCTCTGAACCGGCTTCAGACCGTCCCTGACATCAGGAAGAGCTCGCTCCGTTATAACTGACATTGCATAGTCGACATAGGACTGGCCCATTTCGGACTCGTAGTCGACCGCAGATATTTTCTCCGCCATATTTTCTCCTTAATCCTACATATCAATATTAGCTTCTCTGCTATGTTTTTCTATGTAACTACGTCTCGGGGCGACATCGTTGCCCATAAGGGTGTGTGTAATAGCTGTCGCCTCAGCCATGGAATCGATTGAAACCTGCTTCAGAAGCCTATTATTTACGTCCATCGTTGTTTCAAAGAGCTGATCTGCATCCATCTCACCAAGACCCTTGTATCTCTGGATGGTGAACTTCTTGGTGTGTGTCGCACGGTATTTCTCAAGCTCGTTGTCCGAATAGAGGTATTTGATATTCTTGCCCTCACCGACTCTGTAGAGTGGCGGGATGGCTATATATATATGACCCTCGTTGATGAGGTCCGGATAGAATCTGTAGAAGAATGTGAGGAGGAGGGTCGCAATATGTGCACCGTCCACGTCGGCATCCGTCATGATTATTATCTTGTTGTAATTCAGCTTCTCGATGTCGAAATCGTTGCCGTAGCCCTGCATGAAGCCGCAGCCGAAAGCATTGATGAGAGCCTTGATCTCGGCGTTCTCGAGCACCTTGCTGACAGGAACCTTCTCAACATTAAGGATCTTACCGCGAAGAGGAAGTATCGCCTGATACTGTCTGTTTCTGGCTGACTTTGCTGAGCCGCCTGCGGAATCACCCTCGACTATGAAGAGCTCGCATTTTGATGCGTCATTGCTCTCCTGGCGCACCAGCTTGCCGTTTCCTTCGAAGGAGAACTTGCTGAGGTTGATCTTCGACTTCTCGTTTGCTCTCTTCTTGGAAAGTGCCAGTGCCCTGTCGGAGATATCTTTCAGAACCTCATAATTTCTGTCAAAATACACTGTAAGCTGCTCCTTGACGATATCGTCAACCGCCTTCAGAACATCTGTATTTGAAAGCTTGGTCTTGGTCTGACCTTCGAACTGTGGATCCGGATGTCTGATGGAGATGACTGCCGTCATTCCGCTTCTGATATCCGCACCGGACAGGTTCGCGTCCTTATCCTTCAGGAGTCCAAGCTCATTTCTCGCATACTGGTTGATCACCTTTGCGAAGGAAGACTTGAAGGCACTTACGTGCGTACCGCCCTCCGGGTTAGTGATATTATTTGTGAAACCGATGATATTTTCGTCACCGTCCTCAGTCATGACAAATACGATCTCAGCTGAGATACCATCCTTCTCGCCGCTTATGGAAACAACCGGTGAAGTATGTGTAAGTCCCTCGGAAACATCCTCAACAAAAGCCGAAAGTCCGCCCGGCTGATGAAATACCTCAGGCTCCTCGCCGTCCCTCTTATTGTGAAAGGTGATCGTCAGCTCAGGATTCAGATATGCCGTCTCCTTGATACGCTGTTTGATCGCACTGCACTTAAACTTAACCGTTTCAAATATTGTATCGTCCGGATAGAGAGTTACCGTCGTACCGGTCCTCTTCCTTGCAAGCTTCTCCTTCGGAAGCTCGCCGTCCACAAGCTCGGTCGTCGGACTGCCGTAAGCATAGGTATCGTGGTAAACGTAGCCGTTTCTGTAAACATCCACGATAAGCTTCTTGCTGAGCGCATTAACAACCGCCGAACCAACGCCGTGGAGACCACCGCTTATCTTATAAGTACTGCTGTTAAACTTGCCGCCCGCATGGAGGACCGTATAAACAACTCTCTCTGCCGGCTGCTTCTCGGTCGGATGCATATCTACCGGCACGCCTCTTCCGTCATCCGAAACAGTTGCCGAACCATCCTCATTGACCGTTACGGAAATATTGTTGCAATAGCCCGCCAGATGCTCATCCACCGAGTTGTCGATGATCTCCTGAACCAGATGGTTGAGACCGCTCCTGCCCGTATTTCCGATATACATTCCGGGACGCAGCCTGACCGGCTCAAGTCCCTTTAAAACCTTGATCTTCTCTGCATTATATGCCATGATCGTCTCACTTTCCCCTAATATGATTTCTTTAAACCGGCTGTTACTTTCCTCAAACAAATACAAATAAAACCGCCTAAACAGCCATCTTTGCTATTTTACCATACAAAAACCAATGTTTCCATATCAAAAACGCAAAATATTGTTATTTCACAGGCAACAAGTACAATTTATTGTTCCATGGATTTCCATCATATATGCAAGCATAATGTTACATATACTCAGCTCATTATCTATACAGAAAGGGCAGCGGAACAAGTCCACTGCCCAAAGCATTTAAAAACTATTTAATTCTCAGCAAAGTATCCTTCGGTCTCGTATGTATTTCCGTATACATCCACGATAGTATACCATACAGCTACCGTATAACCTGAAAGATCGATCGACTCATATGTAAGGCTGAGATCTGCGTATGTGAACGGTTTATTATTATCAACATACGTTGCGTTTCCGGTTCCGTCAAATACAGGATAAACCAGATCTATAGTATCTGTATCCTGGAACTGATAGAAATCAGAAGTCGTTTCGGATATCTTATCGTAATCAACGAGTGCATAACCCTGAACTACACCACTCGGATAATCATTGCTGTAGTAAACAAGGATAAGCGCTGTCTGTCCGTTGACCTTTGCAAATATCGTGCCGTACATATCCCACTTATTCTGATCCGTCGGATCATCATAAGCTTCGAGACATACATATGAACAAACACTTCCGTTCAGGAACGCCCACGAATCCGGCTTCGCAAGAAGAAGATTTCCTTCATCATCATAGGTATCAAGGTAATCCGTACCAAGCATAAGTCCCTGGTTGCCGTCTTCCGACATAAGGATAACACCAAGCTCGATGTACTGATATGTATCCCAGAGATCATCCGGAACATCAACGATCGGCTGTCCGCTCGAGTTGCTTGAAACAGAAAGCGTATACTCCTGAGCAACATTTGAAGGATCGACATTTTCATTTACAGTGTCGTCATCATACCACTCCTCAGTGCTTGATTCACTGCCGCCCTGATATGCGCTCTTCATCGAACAATATGCATCGTAGAAGCTGAGGATCTCCTGATCATAGTTCAGCTGAACCATCATGTTTCTTGCGCCCGAATAGAATTCAATATATTCAAACGGAGAATAAACCGCTATACCATGTCCTGCAGCGAAATCACTTTCGGTGTAGGAAACGCTGTTAACGATTGAATTTATAAGCTTTGTCGAATAATCGTTATTATACTGGCTTGCCAGAGTGATAATGTCGATAGTATCGGTATATTCGTATGAAATACAGTTGGATCTCGCCTGCGAATATGCAACATAATCATTTCCGTTGATAACCGTTTTATTCAGATCTGCAATATAATTCTTATATGCATCATAAACCTCAGGCACCTTATCCATTTCAAGGACTGAGATAGAACCTGTCATATCATACTGGTGAATAACCTTCATGTAGTCCCTGCATATCTGCTCGGTATAATCGAGATCTCCGATAGAGCAGTCCTGATATATCTTCAGCCAGTCTGTATAATAATAACCCGTACCGTTTACGTAGCTTTCTGCCGCAACCATATAGTCTGTGTACTTCTGAACAGACATTGCTACCTCAAGGGTACATACATTACATGCATCAAAGAGAAGGCTTTCGAAATGAACTCCCGAATTGCCAACAGCCATTCCTATTTCAGCAGCTGTCATCATCTTGCCAGGGAACATCTCATCCACACCGTAGGAAATAGGTATGTCTCCGCCGTGATCCCAGAGAACAAGCATATATGAATCTGCCGGGAAGGTATTCTTGCAGTAATTGATGAAATCGGTAAGGCTGTTGTAATCAGCCATATTCATCTTGCCAAGCTTCTGAAGCTCTACAAGCTTATTTCCCTGAACCTCGAAACGCTGGCACTCGCCATCGATCATAAGGTCGTTCTGCCACTGCTGTGCACCACCGGTCTGAATGATGAAGTTTACATTACTGCCAAGGTTTGCATCCAGGATCTCCTGGATATCCATACTGGCCTCGCCCCACTTGGTCTCAAGATCTGAACCGATGATATACATCATTACAGTCTTGCTTCCGTTTGCCTGCTGAGTAGTTGTAGGCTCGGTTGAAAGTTCTGTTGTAAGGTTGGTCGTGTATTCCGTGGTGGTCGGGCCGCTGGTTGTTTCGGTTGTTACAACACCTGTTGTGACGGTTGTATTATCAACTCTGCCGCCTCTGTTTGTATCTTTATCTTTGTCTTTATTCTTAAGTATAAGTATCGTTGCGACCACACCGCCAACTACAAGAACGATTGCAGCGATTATAAGAGCTATCATCTTGCCCTTGCCGCCGCCCGACGGTTTCTGCGGGCCTTTATTCTGCGGTGGGACAGGTGGACGTCCTCCACCATATGCCGGCTGCTGTGGTTTCATGGTCATTGCCGGCTGTCCTGCAGGTCTTGCTCCACCCTGTGGCGCATATGGACTCTGCGTTGCCCCTGTTGTCGGTCTTGCTGCTGCACCTTGTGGTGCATATGGACTCTGTGCCGTTCCTGCTGCCGGTCTTGCCGCTGTACCCTGTGGTGCGTAATTGCCAGGCTGTGGCGCCCCCTGTGGTGTTCCTACTGTAGGTTGTGAAGCTGCTCTAACTGCTGCCCCCACCTGTGGCTGCTGCACACCTGCCTGCGGCTGTACATTAGGCTGTATCGGTCTTGCTCCCTGCGGTGCATAGTTGCCCGATTGCACACCTGCCTGCGACTGTACATTAGGCTGTGCCGGCGACGCACCTTGTGGCGCGTAATTGCCAGATTGCACGCTCGCCTGTGGCTGTACGTTTGCCTGCGCTCCTCCCGTTAGATTTGATCCCGCTGCTCCCCGTGGTGTCTGCATTGTATTAACAAATCGACCGCAATTCCTACACTGGCTCTCGCCCGGAATAAGCGGCTGTCCGCATAAAATACAATTCATTTCTTCGCTCCTTCCATCTATAAATACTTTTAAAACTCTTCAGGCCTGATCGTATTATTTCTCTTTATAATCTCGCCATTTATCATGAACTGAGGACGTCCGTTGACAAGCTCGAAATTCTCCTCCGTGGCAAAGGTATCCCTTCGCAGCTCGGAAACCAGATTCGTTATGACATCCGCATTCTTTATTGAAATCTTATTATCATCGCTTAAGCCGCCAAATATCAGCGCATTCCTGCCGCTGCTGTCAGCAACCAGCTTTGCTCTCTGCATACTGAACCTTGTACTGCCGTTAAGCGCGCCGACAACCGTTGATTTCTCGGCATTCAGTGAAGCGTGCATCGTTCCTTCGCTCATATCGATCACTGCTGACTTGCCCTTCATGGTACCGCAGATGATAGCCTCGGTTCCGCCCGCAACTAAGTTGTAGGAAGAACGACTGAGAGTGATATTTGCCGAACCGTTCATTGATCCGATGCATACACTCCTGGTCGAGCTTACATCCACCGACATATCGCAGAAATCAACAACAAGCTCCGCATCCGTATCCATGGTTCCGATGCCTATACCAACCTCGCCCGCAAGCATGAGCTCGTATTTACCTCTGCATACGTGTATGCCACCGCCCATTCCGGCACCGATTCCGATTCCTTCGCGCCCCTTCGCATGTATCTTAATCTCGCCGTCCTGGTGGAAATACAGGTCTCCGCATTCATTCTTAACAGTATTTCCTATGCCGAAATAGCTGCTTGCCGATATGTTTATGCTGAGATTTCCATCGCCTCTTACAGTCAGCTTCGAGCCCTTCGGAACAAGTATTCCACCGCCCCTGAAGCTGTTGTCGCCCTTCAGGATGACCGTCACATCGGCATTCTTTCCTATGTTGAGGCAAGGCATATTATTCACGCTGAAAAGCGATATATTTTCAAAGGTGAGTGTACCCGAATAACCGTCAACAACATTGATGCTTATCTCGTTCTTAAGCCCCGGCGCACCCGCTATGGTAAGATCCTTGTAGGTAACATTCTCGCCGTGAACCTCGATACTGTTATAATTCTCCTTGATGAGCGTACCCAGATTGATCCTTCCGGATCTTCCTGATATGTAAACGCTCTTGGCATTCTTATCCTCGAACTCCTGACGATTATGGATGATCTCGTTTCTGATCACCTGCGGGATTGAATCGATGACCTCAGGAGCCGGTCTGGCTGTGTAATAACCCTGGATCAGATCAACGCCCAGACTCATGACCGTACTGAGCTCCTCAGAGGTTTCAACGCCCTCTGCAAGTGCCTTGATATTACAGTCATGACAGAACTTGATGATCTCTCTCATGAAATGCTGCTTATTCAGATCATTCTGGATATTTGTGATAAGCGCCCTGTCTATCTTTACATATTCAGGCATATACCTGAGAAGATTTGAGATATTCGAATATCCGGTCCCGTAATCATCGACCGCGATACCGACTCCGTTATCTCGCGTAAAATGCTTGAATCTGCTGTAATCCTCATCCTCCATCTCGGCGGACTCGGTTATCTCCACAACTATCCTGTCGTGATTTTTGGAAATACCGTCATTTATGACGACCATATCCTCGTCCGGAAGCTTGATGCCCGGAATACTGTTAATAAATACCTTCTTACCGGTAAACACATCCCTCTCAGCATCGATTATCTTCAGGACATTTATAAATGTGTATTTTTCAACCTCATCGAGACGTCCTGTTATCTCGGCGAACTTAAGTATCTTAAGCGGTGAAAGCTTAGGGATGCCCGATCTCATAAGAGCTTCGTATGCAAATATGCTTCCGTCTATCGTATCAACTATCGGCTGGAAGTAGTAGATGAGGCTGTTATCGTCGAGTATCTTCTCGACCATCTCCATCTCCTTAAGCTCCTCTTCCGTAAGCTTGCCTTTATCGGTTTCCTCAGCTCCGAAGCGGTGACCACCAACATTTGAATTGGTAAGTATCGACTTCAGCTGCATAAGCTCTATATTTCTGATGACCGTCTCAAAGCCTCTGGCAACAGCTTTTATCCAAAGTCTGTATTCCGGATCATAGCTTCTCGGCTCTGTTCCGTAGCTGATGACCGCATAGCCGTGAGTCTTCTCCTCAAAATAGAAAGGCGTGAAAATATAACCCTTCGGCATAATATGCTGCTCATAAAGCTCCTCAAGCATAAGGCTCCTGTCCATGAAATCAGAAACACTTATCTCATCCTGGCTGTCAGCGTCGCTGTGATAGCTTATAGCCTTCAGCATCCTGTCCGAATAACCTACCTCATCACTGTTTTCATTCAAAAACAGATGGAAGCTTTCAGCGCCGTTCAGCTGGAAAATATTTGTATATACAACATCGAAGAATCCCTTAACAGAGGTTTCCTTCATCATATCCTCCTGCATGAGGTTATGGATGGAATAGAAATTGTCTGTCGAATCAGCAGTCTCCCAGCTTTCGCGATTCTTTACCGCACACCTTACAGGATCATACGCACAGCCGCAGCTCTCTCCTATGTAAAGCTCAGGCTTAAGCTCTATCTCAGGAAGCTCCTCACCCTTCAGTAATGCAAGCACGCACTGAACAGAATACTTGCCGTAATTCTCTGAAGGAATATAAGAAGAGGTTAGTGGTTTTGGACTGGTTCGTCCTTCCTCAGTGGTTCCGTAGCCTGTTACCGCAATATCCTCAGGAACGTGTATTCCTCTCTTCTCGAAGGCATTGGCAAGACCGATGGCCATACAGTCATTCGCGCAGGCAACAGCCTCCGGCAGCTCAGTGCCATAGCTGAGCAGAGCATCAGCGCAGCCGTCACCGCTGGTGTACCAGAAGTCGCCATAGAAGATCCTGCCCTCCCTGATAGGAAGGTTATGATCCCTCATGCAATCCTTAAATGCCTCAAGCCTTCTCTGTGAATGGCGGTGCCATCTCTTACCTGTAAGGAAGGCTATATCCTTCTTGTTATGAACTTCTATAAGATGTGAAACGAGTTCGTAGATAGGCTCATATCCGTCGGTCCAGAAGCTTTTAAAATACTTCGACTCAGCATCGACACAGATGACCGGTCCACTGAACTTTCTGTGGACATCATCCTCGAGCTTCTCGAGAAAGCCCGGTGTCTGAATGGTATCAGACATAATGATAACCGCATCAAACTTAGAATAATTGATCATATCAAATATAGCACTGTCACCTTTTTCTCTCTCAGGAGTGCTCTGATATTTGATATACATAGAAAATACGCAGACATCGTAACCCTCACGAAAGGCCTGCTTCATCGCACCGGTTATAAACTTTTCCTGATGATCTTCTTCTGCCTGTCCCAGAAGGACAGCAATTCTGCCTTTAACCATACTTCTCCGTAAAAAATAACCCATAAAAAAACAGTTTCAAAACGTAATATCTTTTAGGACACAATATTACTAGGATATTATATCACTTTGAACGGTCATCGGCAACGAAAAAACAGTTAAATATACTGCAATTGAACGCTTTACAATAAGCTGTATTTATCATAAACTATATGAAGATGGGTACGTATGCCCGTGCGCCGTTTTTACGGTGAAATGATATGTTAAAATGTATTTTCAAGAGGGGATAAAAACATGGATACACTGACGTTTCTATATACGACAAAGGTCGGCAGACTGATACTTAAACCGCTTACTTCAAGAACGGTTTCCAAGGCAGCCGGCCGTTTTCTTGACTCAAAATATTCGAAGTTTCTCGTTTCGGGATTCATCCATAATAACGACCTGGATACAAGTGAATTCGAGAAGACCGAGTTCGACAGTTTCAATGACTGTTTCAGCAGGAAGCTTAAGGACAGCGCACGCAAGGTTGAAACTGATGAGAATGTGATGATCTCGCCTTGTGACGGAAAGCTTACCGTTGTTCCGATCAGAAAGGGTACCGCCCTTCCTGTTAAGCAGAGCATCTACTCCATCCACAGCCTGCTTCGTGATAAGAAGCTTGCCGAACGCTACGAAGGCGGCTACGCACTCGTCTACAGACTCTGCGTGGATAACTACCACCGCTACTGCTACGCTGAGAGCGGTATGAAGAGCCGCAACAGATTTATTCCGGGCGTGCTCCATACAGTCCGTCCGATAGCACTTGAGAACAGACCTGTATTTATCGAAAACTGCAGAGAATACACCTGCATCAAGACTGAACGTTTCGGCATCCTGACACAAATGGAGGTCGGTGCTATGCTGGTAGGCAGGATCAAGAATCACCTTGCAGCCAAGGGACCTGTAAAACGCGGTTCAGAGAAGGGAACCTTCCTCTACGGAGGTTCGACTATAATCGTTCTTGTCGAGCCGGGCAAACTTACGGTTGACGATCATATTCTTGAGTCCTCAAAGGTTGGCAGAGAATATCCTGTTCTTTTCGGACAGAGGATCGGAACCGCAAAATAACAGTGAAGAAGTATTTATAGTTATAAATATATGATTTGGGAGGTTGATCATGCATTACAATGCATTTATCTCATACAAACATGCAGAGCATGATATAAAGATTGCAGAAACTGTTCAGCACAGTCTCGAGCATTTCCATATTCCGCGCAAGCTTCAGAAAAAATACGGTATGAAGCGTATCCAGCGTGTATTCAGAGACAAGGACGAGCTTCCTATAACAAGCGACCTCAGCGACGAGATCGCCACCGCACTGGAAAATGCAGACCGACTGATAGTCATCTGCTCTCCTGCTGCCAAGGAGTCCATCTGGGTTCAGCGTGAGATTGAGTTTTTCCTCAGGAACCACTCCAAGAGGGAGATATTTACAGTGCTTGCAGAAGGCGAGCCTGTTGAGGTTATCCCTGAAATACTCCTTACCGGAGAACGCGTGATAAAGGATGAATACGGTCGTGAAAAGATCGTTGATGTCAACGTAGAGCCGCTTTCCTGCGACTTCCGCGGTTCCCTTAAGCGTGCGAAGAAGGAAGAACTCCCGAGACTTGCTTCAGGAATCATCGGCTGCAGCTATGACGAACTCATGAACAGACGTCGTCAGTATAAGATGCGCAGGATGTCGATCATATTTGCCGGCGTCATGCTTCTTGCTCTCGCTTTCGGTGCATATATGTATCTGAGTAAGAAGGAAATCCACAAAAACTTCCTCAATTCTCTCAGAAACCAGTCGCGCTATCTGGCCAACGAGTCACAGCGAGTACTGGACAAGGAGCAGCGTATTCTTGCGCTTCAACTGGCTCTTGAAGCCCTGCCCGACAAAGGCAGCGAGCGTCCGGTAACAGCCGAGGCTGTACGTGCACTGACAGACGCCTCTCTCGCCTATGTCTCACTTCAGGGATCAAATATCGATTCAGTCTGGAACTACAGACTTCCGAACATGATAAAGGACTTCCTGCTTTCTCCGGAGGGCACAACTCTCGCAGCAAGAGACAACGGAAATACGCTTATCATCTGGGATACAAGAACCCACGAAAAGATTATCGAGGTTTCGGATCCATCAACCAATATTATAGGCATGATCTACGCTGACGACAGCACCTTCCTCGTATGGAGCAGGGAGAAGATCACAGCCTACAACCTGACCAAGCGTGAATCAAAATGGACCTATACTGCAAGTCCTGAACAGTTTGTTCAGAAGGAGTCGATCCTTACCGATGACAACTGTGTTCTTCTGGCTATGACCAATCAGTCTGTCGGACGCTTCAACTGTGAAACCGGTGGACTTGTTGAAAAATACAGTATTCCAAAGGAAGATAATAACAATACTATCAACCCTATCGAATATAAGCTGTCTCCTGACGGGAAGAGACTCGCATATTATGCATATTGCAATGATATGGACTATATCGTTTGCATATATGACATCGCCACCGGACAGACAAACTACAGCACAGTAATAACAGGCAGACGTATCAGAGACCTCTGCTGGGGCGACGATGACCACATAGTTATCGCAACCGTAACCGACGACTTCAACTCAAGCGCGCTGCAGTCCGGAACCTATTATCTCAATGAGGACCACACCTACATCATCTGCCTTGATGCGAAGACACTGGCCAAGAAATGGGAGCATGACCTGGTAAGTACCGAGGTAGTGCTTAAAAGTATATTTCTCCCTATCCCACAGGATAAGCAGGTTGCTTACGCATGTGGAAATATAGCCGAGATCTACGACATCGAGACCGGTTACTGCTACTACAGCCACAACGTGAATTCAACGATAATCGATATGAGTGACCGTGACGGAGACGGCTGGCCGCTTTATATCACAAATGACGGCAAGCTTGCTGTTCCTTCTCCAAACAGAGGTGAACACGCGGTTTCGGCTCAGCAGGAATTCACCGATAACATAGACAAGGTAATGATCAAAAACGGCGTTTATGTCCATCAGAGCACTTCCAGTGAGATCATCTTCTACGGTCTCTATGTGTATGATGAGGAATGGCAGGAAGTCGATGAAAAAGCAGGCATAAGAGTTGAAACGATCTATCGTGATTATTATATCAACGACGAGGTTCTTGCGATCTTTTCGAACGGTTCTACAAAGAAGGAGCTGTTCCTCATAGATCCGAATACAAACAAACTGATGCAGCAGATAGAAATTCAGAGCGACCAGCTTTCAGCTCTGTTCAAAATACTTGGATGTTACGACGGTTACCTGTACATCGTGCAGACCCAGTCACTGGACATGGTCCTGACTAAGATCAATATCCACACCGGTGAGTTTGAAAATACAACTATTTCCGGCAAGACCTATCTTGCCGAAAATCTCTGCTCTTTCTATGACAACAAGATATTCTATATCAGGGATGACGGAGATAAGAAATACTCTATTGTAATAAATGATCTGGCAACCGGAAAATCAAAGGATTATCCGATAGATATTCCGGCAGCTCTTACTCCTACCGCTCCGATCTATCTGCCTGAGTGTGGAAGCATCTATTATACCAGCAGCGACAAGGATATATTTGTCGATGAGAAGACCGGCAAGGTAACAGATGCCGAGCGTCCTTACGGCTATACATATTCCACCTATGCTGACTACAGCGTTGATGCGGGACTGTATATAATAACCGATACAACTCAGATTGCTGCTGTAGATAAGAACGGAACTTTAAAATACAGCTTTACCTGCCCGGGTACCACTCCTCTCGGCATCTACTGCTTCGAGGATATGTTCCTGGTGCCTTACACAAACGGTAATCTGTACAGATACAAGGCATCGACCGGCGAGTTTATTGGTAAGTCCGATCTTACGACATACTCAACATTGTCACAGCCTGTCACCTTCCAGTATGACAAAAAGAGCAAAAATCTTTATATCCATCATATAGATATGCTTGATATCATCGATACCGAAAGCTGGTACGAAATAGCAAATATAAATAGCTGTATGGGACGTCATGCACCGACGGATCACTTCTTCACTTATACGAGTGGGGAGACCGGAGGACACCGCGTAGGATACTTTAAGCATTATACGGTGGTTGAGCTTATCGAAAAAGGAAATAAGCTGCTCGGCGGACTTGAAATGACCGACGAAGAGAAGTCTCAGTATGGAATTGATGATTAATTGAATATATGACGGACGGAGCCCCATATAAGTATATCCTCTCAGTTGTAACAAAATACGCCTTCGAGGACACACTTATATGGGGCTCCTGTTTTGTTTCAATATGGAATTGATCATATCTACTGAGACGCCTTAGCAACGTGAATGACATTTCAAGTCCGCTGAGATAAAGCGTAAACTACTCTGGGATTTCTACGTATAATTGAGAAAAGAGGCGGCCGCGGATAACATATATGTCGTGCGGATCGTCTTCGCGGACGGCGATGATGTCATCCGGATCACCGGAGTAATATTTTTCTTCGTCCCAGGCGGTGAAAAGCTTCACCTTGCGGGTAAGCGGTCTTGCGTAGATACGCGAGATACCGGTACTGATGCAGGCGTGCGAGTATTCAAGGACCTTCTTCACCTCACCAGTGAGACTGTTACGGATACTTGGTGAGTATTCGAACTTTCTGTCGTATTTCTTATCAAGCAGCTTGTAGCTCTTCGTGAGCTTCGCCTCGGTGATCGGATAGACCTCGCCCTCGATTCCTATCATTAGATAGATGTCATCGGATACGACCAGGTCGATGTCGCCCTCGAGGGTTCTGATGCCGGCCATACTTCCCGCCGGGAAGATGTCCGTAAGCTTCACAACTCCAAGCTCCTGCGGAAGCTTCTCGTAAAGCTTCATGCCGGTCCTGTCTATCTCTGCAGTTCTCGCATAAATTATCTCATAGCTTTCATAATACAGCTTCATCTTCGACTTGAAATGTTCAGTCGTAACCTTCGTGAGCTGCTTTTCGTTTATATCATTTTCGTCCAACTTACCGCCTATGCTTTCCATAAGCTTATCCGGCCTTATGGTTCCGCCGGCCTTGGTCAGATGGCCTCCGCCACCGCCAACACCTTCGGCAAGAAAGCCTGCGAGTTCATCGGCATGGACCTCCTTAACGCAGCTCCTTACAGAGAATTTAATCTCGGATGGAGAACTATAATATGCGATACATACATTTACACCGGCTGTTTCCATCGCAAAATCGCTGATAACACCGAGTATGTTCGGATCGCATTTTTCAGCGCTGATAAGCATATATCTGTCATCGTAGAAATACTCATAGCCCATGATCGCTCTGCCGGTTATCTTCAGCTCGCGCAGGGTGATATTTGAATTGGACATCTCGGTGATCATACTCTTATAGATGACCAGATTGTCGACCATATCGCGGTCCAGTGGATGCGACATCTCGGAAAGCCTGTTAGTATCTGTAAAAAGGCCGTAATACATGGCAGTCGCAAGCTTCCTGTCATCATTAACGTCAAGACCTTCTTCACGTATCATATCCCAGATGATGGTCGAGCAGCTTCCAATATTTCCCCTTATCTCGGCCATCTCACCGCTTGCAAGAGGCGACTGATGGTGGTCGATCATTGCAACAAACTCAGCCGCGGTCTTCGTTACATTCTTCTCGCCGTACTGGCAGTCCACCGTAACAAGGAGCTCCGGCTTCTCATCAAAATCCGGCTCATAGCTGACCGGCACAGAGAGGCTGTCGATCATGATCATGAGGTTGCTCTTCTGCACCTGACTGTGGCCGCGGTAGATAAATCTCGGACTCTTGCCCTTCTGCACCAAATACCAGTACAGAGCATAGCCCGACGCCAGCGCATCCGCATCCGGATTGTCGTGGCACTGGATAACTATATCATTATATTTTAATAAGGTGCTAAGCTTCATACACCTGTTCCTCCTGCATATTACGCCCTGTGTCTGCTACCTCGGGTAGAAGTCCATCTCAAGCTTTCAACAGATTCCCCTACAAATCTCAATGTACTACAAATCTCAATGTACTACAAACCTTCAATTCATTTCACTACAAATCTCATTGTACTACAAACTGTACTAAATATCATTAGATAATATTTCTTTCTTGCATATTGCCTCTGCAGGCCTTAGAATTACTATTGCACATATTGATCACGGACGGTGTTCTAACGGCTCCTGTGAGTGAAATATGTATCTGAATCTATTCGTGGAAGGTAAAAAGTATGAGCTATAATTTTTTTGCAACAATATCAAGAATGAAATATATCGAACGCTGGGCACTGATGAGAAACTCACGCGCTGAGAATCTGTCCGAGCACAGTCTGGAGGTTGCGATGATCGCACACGCACTCTGCGTCATCGGAAATGTGCGTCACGGCAAAAACCTCGACGCTGACAAGGCAGCTCTTATCGGGCTCTATCATGACTCATCTGAGATCATCACAGGCGACATGCCAACCCCTGTAAAATACTACAACGAAGGCATTCAATCAGCCTACAAGGAGGTTGAATCGATAGCCGAGAAAAAGCTTCTGAACGAGCTTCCAAACGACCTTAGGCCGGAATTCGAGAAGCTCTACCGCGCTGAGCCAACTGAGGATGACCGCTATATGCGTCGTCTCGTTAAGGCTGCCGATAAGCTCTCCGCTTACATCAAATGTATCGAAGAGGAAAACTCCGGAAACAGAGAGTTCCGCAGTGCCAAGAAGAGCATCGAAAAGAAGCTCGGCTCAATGTCCGCAGAGCTTCCTGAAATAGTTGATTTCATGAATGATTTCATACCATCTTACGGCAAGACACTGGACGAACTGTCAGGGAAATAAAAGTAATGGGGCTGCTCAAATCGAGCAGCCCCTTGATTTTGAGGAATAACGTACGAAACTAACTTTCGTCTCTTTCTTTATTCTGTTTCTTTATTTTTGTTATTCTTTCTTACTGTTCTCTACTATCTTCCTTACTCTTCTTCCTCAGCAGGATGATCATGCCTGCCGAAGCTATAAGAAGCATAAACATAAGTGCAGGATCACTGCTGTCACCGGTCGCCGGTGATGTGTCAGCATTCTTTGCCGGCTCAATGTCAGCTTCCTGAGCAGCCTTCTTCTCGATACCGAGGATAACGAACGTTCCACCAATCTCAGCCTCAAATACAGCCATTCCATCCTTAATCGTCGGAGTAATGAATTCATAATCAAAACCTAAGCCATCTTCATCGATAGCACCGTTATCATAAACAGCAAGAACCGTAAAGTTCTCGTATTTATCCGTAAGATCACTTATCGGAATACTTATGATCGGTTTTCTGCCGTAGAATTCTCCCACAACATCAGGATCTGAAGAAACAACTGTTACAGAGTAACCTCTCAGAACCTCATATTCATCAGGTATTCCCATAGCCTTCTTAACTGCTGCGATTTTCTCAGGGCTATCACCCTCCAACTCATCCTTAACAACAAGCTTATAATTATCAGCCGAATCAGGCGCAAGGATTGACGCTGACACTCCGGTATCCTTGTCCTTTACATCTACTCTGTCCCAATCGTCGCTCGGCTCTTCAAAAGCATCCTCAACAGCAAGCGCATAATTAGAGAAACCTCTTGTCTCAAAGACAACCAAACCATCTACTATTCCGAGCGGTTCGATTACTTCAAATTCTTCACCATCATCAATATTATGAATGATAGCCACGCCGTCTTCTTCTGTCATGCCTTCAGGCATTTCAAGACCAACGAGAATACTTTCATCATCATCCATCTTCGTAAGGTCGATATCATTCTCCCAAACCTGGGTATCATCGCCCATTCCTTTGAAATAAACCTGCTTCAGATTAAGATCAACGATTGCCTTAATATCAAGTCCCTCATCGAAAGCTACATCAAGGAATTCGTCCTTCTTCTCCTCTGAAAGCTCAGGATCGGTGATATTGATTCTCGCACTACCGGAATTGATAAGTCCTTCAGGAACCACAACTCCGCCGCCGGTAATAAATGATGACTCACTTACAACATCATCCGCCTGTTCTTCAACCTTTGCGCCGATATGGAAGTTGCCTCTTCCAACAATAAAAGTAAATTCACACTGTCCACCCTGCAGCTTGACATTTCCTTCATCAAAGTCAACGCCTGTGAAATACTTAACCTGATAGCCGTATTCCGGAACTATCTTCATGGTTACTTCAGCGCCCTCAGGGATAACCATCTCACCCATCGAACAGTCATCTGGAGGATATTTCATAGAGAAATGCGCATAGTCGTATTTAACTCCATCCTTCTCATATGCATACTCATGATCTTTTCCGTCGTCCTCTACGTCTATCTGCCAATGAATATTCTCTTTACCGTTATTAAAGTCAACAGACTCAAGAATAAGTGATGAATGGCCTATGTAAAGGTCACTCGGATCAGGTCCGTCCGGAGCAAAATGCTCATCCTTAGACCAGAGGAAGTTACCGATGAAGCATTCCTTCTCTGTAATAGGTCTGACCTTCAGCTGTACATCAAAGTTGTATTTTCCATCCTTATCAGGCTGTGGAAGGTCAACATCGATGTCGAAGCTGATATTCTGACCGTTAAAAGCTACCAACCAGTCATATCTATTGTCATAATTAAGCGGTATGTTGTACTTCTTATTATTGATGATAATCTCTTCGATCCTGTCGCCCCAGTTTGTTGCAAAAGTGAAGCTTGCGGTTGTGTCGTTATCTCCCTTGTTAAAGGTGATCTCCTGTTTAGCAAGACCTTTTACATCGCTCTTTTTATCATAATGTCCAATACCTTCGGTTCTTTCTCCTTTGTTTATGGAGAGATCAGCAACAAAGGCATATCTTGCATAAGGAGCACTCCAGGTGCCATCAGAGTTTTCTACATCATATGGTTCATAAACAATCGGAGACAGGTTCCAGCTGCCTTCAGGTCCGCTCAAGTTTATTACGGCTGTTGCATTGCCTGGAGCAGGTCCCTGATTGCCCTGTCCGTTATTACTCCTTTTAACAAATGTGAGTTTCATCGTATCCTGGAGATGATAGCTTTCGTCAAATACCAGCGCCTCATTATCTCCGGTCATCGTCAGCGGTGCAGCAAAGTCATCTGTAGTAGATAAAAGCTTAACCTCATACTTGTCACGGTCAAACGTATCACTAAATGAAATCTTGCAGCTATCATCACCGTCCGTTACAGTCCATGTATCCTTCGCATCATTCACTTTTCCTCCAACGAATGTTGCTGTAAATACAATATCGTCAACTGTAAACTCAAACTTGCCTTCACCCTTATCCTTGCCGGTGAACTGTATCTGGATCTGTCTGGCATTGTTCTGATTGTTTTGTCCATCATTCTGACCATCATTTGGGTCGCCAGGCTGGCCATTGTTCTGGCCATTGTTCTGACCATCATTTGATTCGCCAGGCTGGCCATTGTTCTGACCATTGTTCTGACCATCATTTGATTCGCCATGCTGGCCGTCATTCGGTTCCTTGATCTGCTCGCCGTCCTGCTCATCGGCCTGTCCTTTTATCTGCTCGCCGTCCTGTTCATTGCCCGGTTCACCCTTAACGGTCTCTTCATCCTGACCGGCCGGATCTCCCGGCGTAGCAACCTCTTCCTGCCCCTCGGAATCCGCAAAGATTTCCTTTGATGGTATACCACCCAGGCAGAATCCTACGCAGAGTATAAAACTCATCAGTAGGCTTAACCCCCTCATTTTTTTCTTCTTTTTTGCCATTTTCACTCCTCCTTTAAACCCTTCCCGATTTTGTGAAATATAGTTTCTTTCATGACATGATCCAAATGAAGCATATCAATTCACGATAATCGTAACATAACCCCTTCAAAAAATCTTGTTTGATTAGTAACAGGGCACGAAAATACGTGGTTTTTCGAACTATTTATTTTTTCACTAAATTGCCTAAAACATTGTTCAAAATCCGTAATTATGGTAAAATCTTTTATGTGTCAGACTCGTGCTGACACAACAGAAATACAAGCTTTGAAAAGGATATACCATGGATAAGATCAGAGGAATGAAAAACAATAAGGCGATACTGTACACGATGCTTGTAGCATTCTGCTTTTTCTATACAGGCTCAGCCTATATGTCGCAGATGTACCTGCTCACGGATTATTACAGCGACGAGATGGTGGACCTCATCACGTCAGGACTGAATTATTTCCTGCAGGCCGCCGGCATCCTTCTCTTTATCTTTGGAATCCGCAAATCCTCAAGATTCTTCAGAAAGAAAAATACATTTATTCTTCTGCTTCTCATCGGCATCCCAATGATGGCATGTATGCTTCTCATTAAAAACGGACCGGCCATAGTTATCTTCGGAAGCATCTTCAATCTTCTTGTTGGACTGTATTTTGGCTACTACCTTTGCATGCTCTCAGCTTTCGTGAAGCCGGGAGACATCGGTAAATCCTACGGTTTCAGCTATGCTGTTGCTTCGGTCGGAACTTACTTCCTGACTCTTATCGACGGCTCAAGGTTTCTGACATCTGATTCAGTAGTTTTTGTTTACATAATGTTCGCACTGTTTACGATCATGACGGTTTATTACGGCGAGGATATTCCTATTCTTCCGCCGGACGAGATATTTACTTCAAATAAAGGGTTCGAAAGCAGCACTGATACGGTTCCTGCTGAAATCGACCCATCAAGCAGCCCTGAACATATTGCCACTGTCAAGCGCACCTTCCGCTGGCTCACTATCTTCATACTCATCATGTCATTCGTGAGCTCGGTCGGTTCAGGACTCTACCTTTCCCTTCCGGGAACCTCAAACGTCAACTTCACGCTGGCGAGAGCATTTTATGCAGTCGGACTCATCTGTGCCGGCTTCATCATCGATAAATCAAGGCAGATCGGCGAGCTTATCACACTTGCCAGCCTGACTTACCCGCTGATTGCGACAACCATTCTATTCCACAGCAAGAACGGCACCCTGGCGGTCTGCCTAAGCTACCTGTTCATAGGGTTTGTTGCGGTCTACAGAGTCGTTGCATTTTCGGATCTGAAGAAGGATTCGGCGTGTCTGCTGCCCTTCGCAGCCTTCGGTCTCATGCTTTCGAGAATCGTTGACGTGGTCGTCATGGTCGTTTTTTACTTTGTGACCGTTCCGCTGATCGCGCAGCTCCTTGTTTCAACCGCTGTTTATTCTATCCTGCTCGTACTCTTCGTCTACTATATGCTTAATAAATTACCGAAGGCAGAGCCGGTCGTTGAGGAATCCGAAGAGTCCATACTTGCACGTTTCGCTAAAAAATACAATCTCACTGCCAGAGAAGCCGAGATCCTTGGATGTATCAAGGACGGCCTCAGTGACAATGAAATTTCCGAAAAATACTTTATTTCGAAGAGCACTGTGCGCTTCCACATCTCCAATCTTCTGAAGAAGACCGAGAGTTCATCGCGCGTCGACGCCGTCCGCAAGATGCAAACTGAAAAGTGATATTGCATACTATTTCACCTTGTATTCCTCAAGAGATGTTTTTGCAGGTATTCCCTCCGGAATACTAAAATTCAGATAATACACACAAAAAAGAGAGGCAGGTTATACCAACGTATAACTCTTGCCTCTCCTTTTTGTTAGTTTTATGGTTGTCTACAACGTTCAAAAAGAACAAACTGCCCGCTTTAATGTTGTCCACCAATGATTAAGCCATTATTCTTCCTCGGAATCATTATCTTCAGAGTTTTCCTCAGCTTCAGATCTCTTATCTTCAGCTGTTGGGTAATTCTCCCAAGGCATAGCAACCTTTTCGGAATCCTTTGAAGCGTCAGATGACTGTGAATCTGCCGATCCAGCTTCAACATCCTCGTTTAAAACTGTTTCATTTGTTTCATCAGCTTCATCCTCAACTGCAGCCGGCTCATAATCCTCAGGTTTTCTTTCCCTGTATGAACCTGTAACTGTTTCAGGATTCGAAATATAAGTACTATTCTTCTCAAATATCGCCTTATCTTCCGGTCTATCCGAAGCAGTTGGTGCAACAGGTGTTACTCTTTCAGAAGATGCTTCTGTATTTCCGCCAACAATGATATCATCGTCGTCATCGTCATCATCGTCGCCCATCGAGAACTTACCGTAGTACTCGTCACTGGCTTCGTATTCCTTGTAAGCCTTGTATTTATCCTTGCCTTTAACGCCCTTCAGGATCGTCTTCAGCTTGGCTTCTTTTTTTTCCTTCTTGGCTTTCTTTTCAGCCTTCTTCTCGGCCTTCTTATCAGCCTTTTCAGCCTTTTCAAGCTTCTTTAAAGCCTTGGCATCCTTAGCGTCAACCGCATCGGAAACCTTAACCGAGAATGATGAACTGCCTCTAACAGGGTATTTCATAGATGGCTCTTCAACCTCATAGACCGCCTTCTGATTCTTGGTGATCTGATTAAAGATATCCATGAACTCCTCACCGGTTATGGTCTCGTGCTCAACGAGGAAGGATGCAACCGCATCAAGTATCTTCTCATTCTTCTTGAGGAGCATGATAGCCTTGTCATAGCATCTCTTGATGATGAGTCTGATCTCTTCATCAACCATAGCCGCTGTTCTGTCTGAGCAGTTATAGTAAGACCTGTTGTCGAGGTACTGTCCGGTAGTTTCCTCCATCTGCACCATACCGAAACGGTCTGACATACCGTACATGGTAACCATCGCCTTAGCGATCTTGGTTGCCTGCTCGATATCATTTGCGGCACCTGTCGTAACAGAATTGAACTTCAGCTCTTCTGCTGCACGACCACCCATCGTAACTACTATACGAGCCTCGAGTTCAGCCTTGGTCTCGAGGTATTTCTCCTCTTCAGGAACCTGCCATACATAACCGAGTGAACCCATGGTTCTCGGAATGATGGTGATCCTCTGAACAGGCATCGAATGCTTCTGAAGCGTTGTGAGAAGTGCGTGACCGGTCTCATGATAAGCAACGATTGACTTCTCTTCCTTGCTGAGGATTCTGTCCTTCTTCTCCTTACCCGCAAATACAACCTCGACCGACTCGATCAGGTCCTTCTGGGACACGAGACTTCTGCCCTTACGAACCGCAAGGAGGGCAGCCTCATTTACAATATTTGCAAGGTCTGCACCAACCGCACCACTTGTGGCAAGTGCAAGTTCATGTATATTTACTGTCTCATCAAGCTTAACGTTCTTCGCATGAACCCTGATGATGTCTTCACGGCCCTTCATATCAGGCTTCTCAACGATGACACGTCTGTCGAAACGTCCCGGACGAAGGAGAGCCTTATCAAGAACCTCAGGTCTGTTGGTAGCCGCAAGGACTATCAGACCCTTTGAAGTATCGAAACCATCCATCTCGGAAAGCAGCTGGTTAAGAGTCTGCTCGCGCTCGGAATCGCCGCCCATATGTCTGGTATCACGGCTGCGTCCGATCGCATCGATCTCGTCGATGAAGATGATACACGGCGCCATCTGGTTAGCCTGCTTGAAAAGATCTCTTACACGGCTGGCACCGACACCGACATACATCTCAACGAATTCCGAACCGGAAATAGAGAAGAACGGCACGTTTGCCTCGCCCGCAACAGCCTTCGCAAGAAGCGTTTTACCTGTACCTGGAGGGCCTACAAGCAGGGCACCTCTCGGCAGCTTCGCACCGATGGCAGTGTATTTTTCAGGCTGGTGAAGGAAATCAACCAGCTCGACCAGTGACTCCTTAGCCTCTTCCTCGCCGGCAACATCCCTGAAGGTGATACCGGTCTTCTTCTGCACATACATCTTGGCATTTGACTTGCCGACGCCGCCCATGATGCCGCCGCCCTTGGTGGCGCTTCTCATGATGAGCATCATAAAGATGTAAAATACAGCTATCATGATGACGTAGGAGAGGATCGTACGGATCATCGCATTTCCGCCCTCGTCGATCTGCGAGAACTTAACATCTGCCGCTGCAAGACGGTCAACCAGACCGTAGTCGTCGGTCCTGACAACATAATAGGTAACGTCCTTGGTTATGTCGCTCTGCTCCTTCGGGGTGAAATATATCTTTTCGTCGTATATTTCAACCTTCTCGACTTCCTTCTGGTCTACCATCGTAATGAATTTGTCATATGAAACCTCTTCCTCACCGGATGTTTTGTAGGCATTGTACTGCTGCCAGAAAACAAGGGTAAGGACGATTGAAATAATGAGTATGATCAGCGTCGCCGAAGGTCCCTTCTTTGGTGGCTGCCCATTATTCCTGTTATTTGGATTATTGTCCATTTTGTCTCCTTATTTAGCCTGTGGTACCATAACCTGCTCCACAGATTATGCATGTGCTCCGCACATGGCGCACTTCGTGTCGCGTATCCTCGCTCCGTTCGGATCTCACAGGCTGAATTACATAGCCTGGCCTCCATACAGTGGATACTTATCTGTAATACTCTTTACAAGAGCCTCTGCTGCTGCGTTGTCCTTATCGATGATAGCAGCCTTGAATGCATCAGCTATTACATACATATCTTCCTTAACAGCGCCTCTTGTTGTAACTGCAGGAGTACCAACTCTTACACCGCTTGTTACAAATGGAGAACGTGGGTCATTTGGAACTGTATTCTTGTTAACTGTGATGTGAACTTCATCAAGAAGCTTCTCAACTTCCTTACCTGAGATGTCGAGACGTCTAAGGTCTACGAGCATAAGGTGGTTGTCTGTACCGCCTGAAACGATATCAAAGCCTCTGTCGATAAGTGCGCTTGCAAGTGTTGAAGCGTTCTCAACAACTCTTCCCATGTACTCCTTGTACTCCTGTGAGAGAGCTTCCTTGAAGCAGACAGCCTTACCTGCGATAACATGCATAAGAGGACCGCCCTGGATTCCAGGGAAAATAGCCTTGTTGAAGTTGTATTTTGCATTAACCTCTTCGCTGCAAAGGATAAGTCCGCCTCTTGGTCCACGAAGAGTCTTGTGTGTTGTAGTTGTTGTAACGTGAGCGTATGGGATTGGGCTCATGTGCTTACCTGCTGCGATAAGACCTGCGATATGAGCCATATCTACCATAAGAACTGCGCCAACTTCGTCAGCGATCTCACGGAACTTCTTGAAATCGATAGCTCTTGCGTATGCAGAAGCACCTGCGATGATCATCTTAGGCTTGCACTCCTTAGCAATTCTAAGAACCTCATCATAGTCGATACGTCCCTCGTCATTTACGCCGTAAGGAACACAGTTGAAATACTTTCCTGACATATTTACAGGTGAACCGTGTGACAGGTGTCCGCCGTGGTCAAGTGACATACCCATATATGTGTCGCCAGGATTCATGATTGCAAAAAATACAGCCATATTTGCCTGTGCACCTGAGTGAGGCTGAACGTTTGCATACTCAGCTCCGAAAAGCTCCTTTGCACGCTCTCTTGCGAGATCCTCTACAACGTCAACATACTGGCATCCGCCGTAGTATCTCTTTCCCGGATAACCCTCTGCGTACTTGTTTGTGAGCGGGCTGCCCATAGCTGCCATAACTGCCTTGGAAGCGATGTTCTCTGAGGCAATAAGCTCTAAGTTTACGTTCTGTCTTGTTATCTCATCGGTCATAGCCGCTGCAACTTCAGGGTCAACCTTTAAGATTTCGTCAAAGCTATACATATTTTGTCCTCCGTTTTTATTTATCGTTTTTATTTTTTCACTTTAAAAGGGTGGAGCGCACTCCACCCTGCATTATATCACACCAAGCAACTAATATCCATATAAAAACTGTGTATTTTTGTTCACACATTTTCCCACGCATTGTGTTATAATGATGCTGCTGTCGACCTCCAGCAGAAAGGAGGTGATTATGTGTCATACGTTGTTTCATTCATCATCTCTGTATCGGCAGGTATAGCCAGCTACTATATCTGCAAATGGCTGGACAGTGATGATTAAGACAGCAACAGCCTAACGGAGTCACTACCGTAAATAGTGAAGAAACCCCGATAGCCAGCACTATTGGGGTTTCGTTTTGATTACATGTCATACGTAGTTTTTCAAAACTACATTGTTTCTTTCATCGTGTTAATTATATCATTATTAGATAAAAATTCAACTATTAATTTCTACTCTGCGTACTCATAGTCCTTGCCCTTCAGAACGGCGTTCAGCACAATACCCACGATCGATCCGACTGCAAGTCCGGAAAGGGAAATCTTAACGCTGCCAATCTCGAAAGCAATGGCCTTGGCCTTGCTGTAGGTGATACCGATTGAAAGTACGAGGATCAGCGCCGCAATGATAACATTTCTTGTCTTGCCGAAATCGACATGATTCTCTACCAGGTTACGCACACCGATAGCCGAGATCATTCCGTAAAGCACCAGCGAGATGCCGCCGAGTACAGGCACCGGCATGGCCGATATGCACGCAGCAAACTTCGGACAGAAGGAAAATACCATTGCAAATCCTGCCGCGATTCTGATAACACGTGGATCATACACCTTCGAAAGCGTGAGGACGCCTGTATTTTCGCCGTAGGTTGTATTTGCAGGCGCACCGAACAATGAAGCCAGGATAGTTGCAAGTCCGTCGCCAAGAATCGTTCTGTGAAGTCCCGGATCCTTGATGAAATTCTTGCCAACCGTCGATGAGATGGCCGAGATGTCGCCGATATGCTCTACTATCGTTGCAAGGGCGATAGGTACGATCGTTGCGATCGAGGTAACGACCAGCTTATAATCTGCATACTTAAATACAGCGAATGCCGTGTTGTTAAACTCCACCGGAAGGCCAACCCAGGCAGCGCTCTTTATTGCATCCAAACTGTCCTTCTTGAAGAGCAGGAAATGCTTCAGGCCGCCCATAGATATGTATTCTGTGCCGTCAGAAAGAGTCACCGAGCTGCCACAGATAAGCGCAAATATAACCGCCACAAGGCAGGCGCCAAGCACTCCGCAGAGTATCGGGATGATCCTGATCATACCTCTTCCGTAAATATTACAGATGACTACTATAAGTATCGCGATGACTGCCACAAGCCAGTTTGTTGCGCAGTTGTCGATTGCTGATTTTGAAAGTGAAAGGCCGATTGCTATTATGATCGGGCCGGTTACTATCGGTGGAAAGAAACGCATAACTTTATTTACACCGAAGGCTCTGATGAGTCCCGCAAGTATGACGTATACAAGTCCGGCTGTTGCTACTCCCAGGCAAGCGTACGGCAGGAGCTCCTTCTCTCCTTTCGGAGCTATCGCATAATATCCTGCAAGGAACGCAAATGATGATCCCAGAAATGCAGGTACCTTTCCTCTCGATATCAGATGGAACAACAGTGTTCCGAGTCCCGCAAACAGAAGTGTCGCCGAAACCGAAAGGCCGGTAAGCGCCGGCACAAGCACCGTCGAGCCAAACATCGCAAACATATGCTGGAATCCCAGCACTGTCATCTTCGGAACGCCCAATGTTCTCGCATCGTATATCGCATCCTGAACAAGTTCCGCTTCAGCATCAACCTTTGCATCTGCTTTCTTATCTACGTTTTTCTCGTCCAACATCTTTCCATTATTCTCTTTATTATCAGACATAATAGGCCTCCACTAATCTAAGAATTCCCCCGTTTCTATTTTACTCTTCCTGGTTCAGTATTCAATAGTTAGTTGTCTTTGGAGCGAAAAAAATCGCAGGCACGAATGCCAATGTTACTAATGCAATTATTTTTTTCAATAAAATACCCCTTGCCATTCTTTAAAAACAGCAAGAGGTTGTTTTACTTAAAAATGGTGTGGCGAACCGCATCTTTACACTGCAGACCCACACCTTGTGTACTAATAATAGGATATTCACTTGGAAAAGTCAATGATTTCACGGCATGAAGTCTGCGGGTGTTCTTCTACTTATCAAGTACGTATTTCTCTATTAATTCTTGATTCATGGTAGGCAAGGTGTTCCCTGTCTGTGTGGTGACTATATCAGAGCAGAGCATGGTTGACATTTCATAGATAACGTTGTATCATATTCCTCAAAGAAGCGAAGTTTACAACCGTACAGTCTATGACTCAAGCGGCTTGCTCGTTTCTTTTTTTATTGTCACAACATCATACAAATATAGCTTCCCATCTTTATCTCTGCGATTTCCTTTAAACTTTTCCCCCTCATCGGAAATATCTTCAGGAATAGGTCCATGATACGGGTATTCTCTGTCGTCCGCCACATAACATTCTCTTTCACTCTTATTATTAACATATAGGTTGATTCTTGGATTAAGTTTGTCAATATCATATTCTTCTAGCATTTATATCACCGCCCTCTGATTTTAAATATCTTCACCATTATCCAGAGCAGATCAAATAAGCTGATTTTTTCACACTCTTCCGCTTTATATCTACATGGTATTTCAAAGCAGCTTCAGAAGTTTATAGATATCACTATTCCTCAAGGAGATAATATTTCAAGGATTAAAAAAGATTATCAGAATGTTATATTTCACTATTGCAAGAAAGAAACCTGGGAAATGGGTATTGAGAACATTACAACACCATCCGGCTATATTGTGAAAGCCTATGATACCGACCGAAGCATCTGCGATCTGATAAAGAATAAAGCAAATACAGATACAAAAATATATTCTCAGTCAATTCGGGAATATTTTACCGGAAATAAATATAATCCAGAAAGGTTAATCAAATACGCGACCGCCTTAAAACTGGAAGATAAAGTTCGAAACTACATGGAGATCTTAACATGACAACGATAACAAGAATACTATTTAAGAACCGGAAGATCGGATAAACATAAAAAAAGAAGTGAGTAACCCGCGATAATCATCATAGATGAGTCACACGATAAAAAACCACTTCTTTGAATACAATTATTCCAGACATATCCTAAATACAGATGTATTTATCATAGGACAAATGGCTATTTCCTTATATAATCGGCACTGTAAATATCAAGCGCTCGATCCACACAAGCAATAAAAGAATACCGCAGTCCACATGGACTGCGGTATTAATTATATCATGTCTGTTATTATCAACAACGGATATTATTCTCCACCATTTCCACCGTTTCCGCTATTGTTATTACTTGATGTATTTGAATAAACAAGTGTCCATGAACTTCCACTTGGTGCTGTAGGTGCTGTCTGTGTTGTTGTCCATGTCTTTCCGTTATATGTGCAATAATAACCGTCTTCTAAGTAGTATGCATTAGTAACTGTATAATGATCATGGTTCTTAGCAACAGCGCCCGAATTTTGATCAGCCTTAGCATTGATTGCGATATAGAAAGATGATCCCTTTGGTGTATCAGCTGTATTCTTGATGACAGTAGCTCTACCTGAAAGCGCTGTTGCGTCAATTGTTGCAACTCCCTCACCATACATAGATGACAGCTCTGCCTGTGTAGCTGTTAAAGCTGACTTAGCATTAAGTACATACTGTTTCTCTTTTGCTCTGTCGATGTATCCAAGTAATGCAGGAACAAGGATTGCTGCAAGGATTGCAAGGATAACAAGAACAACGATTAACTCAACGAGTGTAAAACCTTTATCTTTCTTTCTCTTCATACGTTTATTCCTCCTTTTCATGATATCTCTCACGTATTAGATAACTTAATTATATCAGTGATTTTTCTCATTTTCAAGAATTATTAACCACCGCTAGTGCATTTCGTATCGTCGCACTATTTTTCACAATTTTGTTTGTGCACATTGTATAGTTTGTGCTATTTTTGTGACTGTAATCAGCCACATTCAGTCGTATTCAATCACTCCCCTTCACTATTTGTGGAAATATTATACCTAAATCCAACAATTTACGTACTGAATCTCACTCTGAACGTCCCCTCTTTTGTAACCCGTTCATCTGTGATTATTATATCACCAAAATAGCAACAAAAGCGCAACAAATTAGCTACCAAGCCACCATTAAATGAAATTTTAAACGCAAGCTCACCCCATTTTACCGAGCCCTTTAATTGAAACGTTCAGGAAGATAAATATGTCTCGGCAGACCGCTTACATATACAGGCGTGAGTTCAGCCTGGATCAGCGGCTTCGCATAATCTATAAACTCCTGTTTCATCTGTGTATGATCGTCATTCACCCAGCTGAGCGGAATCTTTTTCTCAAGGTTTGCGACCTCAATAATGTCATGAATCTCTGTCGTGCACTGATAAGGTGCATTTGATATTCTCTTGAGGGTGATAACTTTTCCTGTATTTCCTTCATAAGCCGCCTTCACTGCTGCTCCGCCAACCTGGTAAGCCTCGGTGATGTCAGTTCTTGAGCTGACATGCCCCGCGCAGCGCTGCAGTGTTGAAAGCTCGATGCTCCTGGTCTTGGTATCCATCGATCTCGCGATAACATTTGCAAGATACCTGGCCGTTCCGGTAAGTGCCTTATGGCCAAATGCATCCACCGCATGGACATCATCCGCCAGCTCGCACACATATCTTCCGTCAGCAAGCTTGACGCCTTCCGATACCGCAATGACCACGCTCGGTTTTTCTTCCTGCATCCGCTTAACCTTCTCTACAAATCTGTCAACATTAAATACAACCTCAGGCAAAGCTATCATATCCACGCCTTCCGAATCCTCTTCCTTCGCTAGAGCCGCAGCTGCTGTAAGCCATCCTGCATTTCTACCCATAATCTCCACGATGGTAACGTATTTTGTACCGTAAACCGTTGCATCGCGTATTATTTCCTTCATTACTACACCGATATATTTGGCAGCGCTTCCATATCCGGGAGTATGGTCTGTAACCATCAGATCATTGTCGATAGTCTTCGGGACTCCCATAAAACGTATATCGCTTCCGATCCTCCTGCCGTATTCAGCAAGCTTGCATATGGTATCCATGCTGTCATTTCCTCCGATATAGAAGAAATACCCTATATCAAGCTTCTTCAGGATTGCAAATATCTGCAAATATATCTTCTCGCCTTCTTTATCGTCCAGCTCCGGCAGCTTATACCTGCAGCTTCCGAGATAACTTGACGGAGTTCTCTTCAAAAGTTCGATATCAAGTGCCGATTTAAACCTGTCCGAAAGGTTAACATACTTTTCCTCCAGCAACCCGCGAATACCGTGCAGCATCCCAAATACCTTATCAGCTCCTCTTTGTACGGCAGCCTCATAAACCCCTGCAAGACTTGAATTGATAACCGCAGTCGGTCCGCCGGACTGACCAACAATAACATTACTCATAAACTCCTCCTTGATATATACTCACCATTATCTCCACTACCTTCCAAAATGTAAGCGCTTACATTTTCAGATTATACCTTTTTCTTTATCAATATTCAAGCACTAAAAAAGGCCGTCACACAAAAGTTTTGCTTGACAGC
>JAEEGF012333194.1_pt1 | contig 51819 bp, 47 predicted proteins | sample 9134171 | NCBI WGS metagenome assembly JAEEGF01 (sample SAMN16246542, study PRJNA631951) | gut metagenome | biome: gut microbiome; feature: rumen; material: AP-attached | host: Bos | place: Iran: Karaj | collected 2018-10 | reverse complement strand
AACCCCGGCCGCGCCTTGACGTGACCGGTTTAGGCTCTTCCCATTTCGATCGCCACTACTTTGGGAATCGATATTTCTTTCTCTTCCTGCGGGTACTAAGATGTTTCAGTTCCCCGCGTTCGCTCCAGCTATGCTGGTGACAGGTCTTCAACCTGCCGGGTTACCCCATTCGGACATCTCCGGATCAATTCCTGTTTGCAGATCCCCGGAGCTTTTCGCAGCTTACCACGTCCTTCATCGCCTACGGAAGCCTAGGCATCCTCCGTTCGCTCTTGTTCTCTTTCTCTGAATGAATCAATTCGACTGTTGGACTCCACTTCACAGTGGAGACCTGTCTCTTGATTAAAACTCGTTTGCCTATTGTGAAATTGCAGTCCTTTCTTTTCGCAACTCGAAAAAACTCGAATTCTAAAATTTACAGACTTTAATCTCTAACTTCTTTACCTCGTTGTAATCTCTCTCAGTATTGTCAAATAACTAGCCGTTCTTTCGAAACGGGCTGCAAAGATACGGACTTTTTTGAATCCTGCAAATCTTTTTTCAAAAAAAGCGAAAAAAAAGAGGGCCATCCGGCCCCCTTTCATTCGGCGTAAAGTGATATGATATTCAGAATCACCTTGGAAGCCGCTTCCATGCTCTCCAATGGCACGAATTCCATCTTGCCATGGAAGTTCAGGCCTCCGGCGAAGATATTGGGACAAGGCAGTCCCATGAAGGAGAGATTGGCCCCATCGGTACCTCCCCTGATGGGCTGGATCTTCGGTTTGATGCCCTCCATCTCCATGGCCTTGACGGCCTTCTCAACCACATGATAATGAGGTTCCACCTCCTTGCGCATATTGTAGTACTGGTGACGGATGGTCGCAACGGCCGTACCTTCCCCGTACTTGCGGTTGATGAAATCGACACACTCCTGAACGACGGCTTTCTTGTGCTCGTACAGATCCATGTCGTGATCCCTTATTATATAAGATATGGTAGCCTCCTCTACGGTTCCGTTGAAACCTATCAGATGGAAGAATCCCTCATACCCTTCGGTATATTCCGGCTTCTGCTCCACAGGCAGAAGGCCGTTGAGTTCGATGGCGATACGCATGGCGTTCTTCATCTTGCCCTTGGCATAGCCGGGATGGACGTTCCTGCCCTGGATACGGATGGTTGCGGCCGCGGCATTGAAGTTCTCGAACTCCAGCTCGCCGAGATCGCCGCCGTCCATCGTGTATGCATAGTCGGCATCGAACTTCTTGACGTCGAACTTCACGACGCCGCGGCCGATCTCTTCGTCGGGAGTGAAGCCGATACGGATCTCGCCGTGCTTGAATTCGGGATGGGCCATGATGTCCTGGACCGCATCCATTATCTCGGCCACTCCGGCCTTGTCGTCCGCGCCCAAAAGGGTGGTACCGTCGGTGGTTATCAAAGTCTTGCCCTTATGAGCAAGCATTTCGGGAAACTCCGAAGGTCTGAGGAACAAGCCGGGAACGCCTTTCAATGCGATGTCACCGCCATCATAATTCTCTATGATCTGAGGCTTGATGTCCGCGCCGGACGCATCGGGGGAAGTATCGACGTGAGCGATGAATCCCAATTTGGGGACGGGCTTGTCGGTATTGGCCGGGATACGGCCCATCACATAGCCGTACTCGTCGAGTTCGGCCTCTACGCCCATGGCGCGGAGCTCGTCGCGGAGCATTGCCAGCAGCGTCAGCTGCTTCGCGCTGGAAGGCTGGCTCTCCGACTCCTCGCAGGACTGCGTGTCCACTGCTACATACCTTAAGAATCTGTCAAGGATCTTTTCCATACTATTTCTCTTTTTTCATCGATGCATAAATCATGTAAGCCACAAGGCAAAGGAAAGGAATGATGGCCACGGCCTCGCCGAAGCGGCCGTTCCAGCCATACATGAACCAATCGACATTGGCGAACTTGAGGATGGCGCTGACCACTCCCATGAGCGCGCCGCCCGCGATGAAGCCGCTGGCGATGAGCGTGCCCTTCTCCTGGCGGGCGGCATTGAGCGCCGCATCCTTGGAGCGGGAACCGACATACCAAGAGATCGCGCCGCCTACGAGCAGAGGAAGGTTGAGGTCGATCGGGATGAACATTCCGAGGCAAAAAGCCAGGGCAGGGACCTTAAACACGGTGAGGAGGATGGCAATGAGGGCGCCGATGCCGTAGAGCAACCAGGGCGCGCTGCCGCCGTTCATCATAGGCTGGATGACGGCGGCCATCGCATTTGCCTGAGGGGCCACGAGGGCATTGTCTCCGACAAATCCATAGGTCTTGTTAAGGACCAGCATAACGCCGGCGACGGTCACCGCAGCGACGAGAGTTCCGACGAATTTCCAGGTTTCCTGCCTCGCGGGAGTCGTGCCTATCCAATAACCGATCTTGAGATCGGTGATGAATGCTCCGGCCATGGAAAGCGCGGTGCATACGACTCCGCCGATTAGCATTGCAGCGACCATTCCGGCATTGCCCTTAAGGCCGACGGCCACCAGCACTAGCGATGTGATGATGAGCGTCATGATGGTCATGCCGCTGACAGGGTTGGAGCCCACGATGGCTATGGCGTTGGCGGCGACGGTGGTGAAGAGGAACGAGATCACGGCAACGATCAGAAGGCCGATGAGAGCCTGCCAGACATTGCTTACGACTCCGCCGAAGGCGAAGAAAGCGAAGATGGCGAGCAGGGCGATGACGATGCCGAAGATGACTGACTTCATGGAGATATCCTTCTGCGTGCGTTCGACGGCCTCGACCGTCTCACCCGGCTTGCGCCTGAACTCGCCTGCGGCAAGCCCGACGGCGGACTTGATGACTCCCGCCGAACGGATGATGCCGATGATACCGGCCGTGGCGATGCCGCCGATGCCGATATGCCGGGCATAATCCTTGAAAATCTGTTCCGGCGACATCTGGCTGATGGTGCTGACCACGCCCGTATGCATCAGGTCGATCACGTTGCCGCCCCAGATAAGGTTCATCAACGGGATGATAACGAGCCATACGAGGAACGAGCCGCAGCAAATGACGAAAGCATACTTGAGACCGATGATATATCCGAGTCCGAGCACGGCCGCGCCAGTATTGAGCTTGAGGACGAGCTTGGCCTTGTCGGCGACGACCTGCCCCCAATGCATCACAGTAGTGGTGACGGTCTCGCTCCAGGCACCGAAGGTAGCCACGATGAAGTCATAAAGACCACCGATGAGACCGCTGATGAGCAGCGTCCTGGCTCCCTTGCCGCCTCCCTCGCCGTTGACGAGCACCTGGGTGGTCGCAGTGGCCTCGGGGAAAGGATACTTGCCATGCATCTCCTTCACGAAATACTTCCTGAAAGGAATAAGGAAGAGAATGCCGAGCACGCCTCCCAAAAGCGAAGAGAACACCATCTGCCAGAAGTTGATGTCCAGGCCGAGGATATAGATGGCCGGCAATGTGAAGATGGCTCCGGCCACGATGGAGCCGGAACAAGCTCCGATCGACTGTATGATGACGTTCTGGCTGAGGCCGCCCTTCTTGCCCAGCGCCCCCGTCACGCCTACGGCGATGATGGCGATGGGGATGGCGGCCTCGAACACCTGTCCGACCTTGAGGCCGAGATATGCGGCCGCCGCGGAGAAGATAACCACCATGATGAGGCCCATGATGACGGAATAGGGGGTCACTTCGGGATAAGACTTGCCCGGATCGAGGATAGGCTTGTATTCCTCGCCCGGCCCGAGTTCGCGATGGGCGTTCTCAGGCAAAGAATAGTTCTTGTTCTCTTCCATTGGAGGATTGGTTATTTGTTTTTCCGGGCTTCCTTGCGTTCTTTCTGACGCTCGTATCTCCGGATATATTTATCCAGCTTCTTCTGGTTCTTAGCCGCTTCCTTCTCGGCAGCGATTACAAGTTTCAGCGTCTGCTTGCGCTTCTTTTCCAAGGCCTTGGCATCCTTGGCGGCCTGCTTGGCCGCATCGCGGGCGTCAAGTTCGGCCCAGCGGGCCTCACGCTTGTCGATGCGCGCCTGCCGCTTCGCCTCGGCCTCGGCTTTGCGCGCAGCCCTTTCGGCCGCCTTGCGCGCGGCCTCTTCAGCCTTCAGCTCCTCAGGCGTAGGCTCGTGGGCCAGCTCGCCCGGCTCGACGGGCTTGCCCCCGGCAAGGACAGTGTCCGCAGGCGCGGAAGCCTGTGCCTCGGCGCCGGCCTTCGGCGAGGCCTCGGCGGCCTGCCCGGCGGCATCAGCCTGCCCGGCCGCCGGAGCAGCTGCGAGCGAATCGGCGGCAGCCTCAGCCTGCAGCGTATCGGCTGCAGCAAGGGCAGCCTCCTGCTCTGCAAGCGCCTGCCTGCGGCGCTCCTCGGCGTGACGCACACGCCTCAGCGAGTCCGCGGCAGCCAGCTTCTTGGCTATGGACTTCATATGCCCGGGGAAATAACGCTCAGTCTCGGTAAACTTCGGCATCGGCCGGGACAGGTACTCGAAACGCTCTGGCTCCCGAAGCTCAAGTATCGTAATGTCGTGCTTGCCCTTCGGACGGCTTTCCGGCTGCCAGTGGAATCCCTTCAGTTCACGTTCCGCTGCAGGAAGCTGCACCAGCGGATAAGCATCGTTCTTCGGGCTGTCGAAATATGATATCCTGTCTATCTCACCCTCGACGAAGTCGGCGGAAATCATCTTCGCCTCCACCTTGTTCACCGTGGCGAATGCATCATTCTCCTTCAGATAGAACAGTGCCGACGACCCGCCGAGCGCATCGAAGCGCTCCAGCACGGTCGTGGAGTCGAAATAAGCCATGATCTCCGTACCGCGTATCTGGTCGAAGCAAGCCGTGTCTTCCTGTATGATGATGAACGCATTGGACATCAGGCTGGCCTTGTCCATGCGCTGGTTCCTGATGGCGACTGTCAGACTGTCCGAGGTGTACTGCCTGTTCCCTTCGTTCCATACGATAGGGGAAATGAACATCCTCGCCAGCGAATCCAGGTCGGAGTACTCCAACGAATCGCACCTGGCCTGCATGTCTGACTTGAACATACGTATGTGTCCCGTAGCCGTCAGGAATCCGACGGCGGACGTGTCCCTGCTGGCAAGCGAGTCCCTGACGAAACGCTCGCGCTCCGCAGCGAGAGAGTCGGCCAGGGCAATGGAATCAAGGCGAGCCTTTTCGACGGCGGCGATAGAATCGAGCCGGGCCTGCTCCGCCATGGCGGCGGAATCCAACTGCGGCAATTCTTCCTGGAATCTGAAAGTATCGAGAGAATCGGCGGCGGCATCTTCTCCCTCCATAGGCTCGAGAGCCTCGCGGTCTATCTTAAGCGAATCCAGATCCGCGGACGCCGCTTTGCCGGAAATGTCTTCGGGAGGGGGCGGAACGGAACCGGTGTCGGACGCATCTGCAGGCTCGTCGCCGGAAGCGTCATCGGACTCCTCCTTCGAAGGAGCGGCAGCACGGCTGCGATAGGTCGCCACCGGGTCCGCGGCAATATCTGCCAGACGCTTCTCGGAAGCCATAATGATATTGCCGGAGATATCGCATTTCGGCACGGTATGGTATATCATCCTGTCCGCGCCCATATAAACCGTATCCAGCTGACCTCCCTGGTCAGTCTCGGCGATCACGGCCGCTTCGCGTTCGAGGGTGACCTGCGAAAGCGAATCCACATAGAACAGGCGCTGAGACACGGCCGACACGTTCCTGCTCGTGTCCGTAACCTGCACGTTGCCGTACATCTCGATATTGTTGTATGTCCTGTCGAAGTACAGCGAATCCGCCCATCCCTCCTGAGTATCCGACATCAAATGGACGTTCTCGTTGAAGAAAAAACGGTCGTTGAGCTTGTCGTACGTACCACTCTCGGAGGAGAGCATGTTCTTGTCCTTCCAGGCGTCAAGGCCGCCGAAGAACTCGGCGAAATCGTAATCCGTGTGATAAAGAAGGCGGTTGGTCTTCACATATACCGAGTCGGTATACATGTTCACGTTGCGCTCGAAAGTGAAAACCCTTTCCTTGGAATCATACGATCCGTTGGTACTCTCTATCACCTGCCCGTCCTTGTCGCGCATCGACGCTCCGCGCTGGAAAACCGCGATACTGTCCCGGGTATTGTAATCCAGGAAATGCGTCCTCAGGGTATTGCCGTCCTTATCCAGCAACTGGACCAGGGAGCCACGGAACTGTGCCAGGTCATCGTCGATGAGGTAGTCCAGACGGTCGCTGGAAAGAACGGTCCGGTCCTGGATGATCTGGACGTTGCCATAGGCATTGATTATGCGCATATCGACGTTCCAGAGCGCAGAGTCGCACACCAGATAGGTATTGTTGTGGAGGAAACGGGCGTCGATGGCTTTGCGGAAGTGCTGCCCGACCTGGTTCTCCATGAGCTCGAGCGACTTGGCGTTCATCAGCACTACGACGCTGTCCGTCTGTCCGCGTCCGGACTGGGCGGAAAGCGGCTGAGCCATGACGGCCAGCAAAAGCAATGCTATGAACGACTTGCGGGAGGACATCAGGGCGGACTACTCTTCGCGGAACTTGTCCCTCCACCCGCTGCGGTTGAACTCGCAATCCTTGAACATAGGATCGATCATGATATACGTGGTGGAGAGTTTGTCCTCTATGAAAGCGTTGATTACGGCCATCTGCTTCTGGTACATCACCTGGTCGGCGATGTCCGTGAAATCGTGCTCGAAGGTGGCGGTATGGGCCGGAAGGATGTTGTCCAGACGGATGATCTTGTACACAAGGTTGCCGTCACGTCCTTCATTGTCAAGAGACTCGATGGGTTCGGAGATCTCCCCCACCTGTAGGTCACGGACGGCGGCATAGTCCTGCGGCTTGATCTGGTCAACCTCGAAATAGGAGCTGCCGGTACTGGGATCGGACATCTGCCCTCCGTTGGTGCGGGTGGCGGGGTCCTCGGAATAGAATCGGGCTGCAAGCTCGAATGTCACGGCTTTGTTCTGAATCTCGGTACGAAGGGAATCGAGGGTCTTGAAAGCCTTGTCCCGATCCTCCTGAGTATATTGGGGACGAAGGAGGATATGACGGGCGTTGAACGAGTCGCCCTTCTTCTCCAAGACCTCGATGATATGGAATCCGTCCGGGGTTTCGACTATCTGGGAAATGTTGCCGGGCTTGAGGGCCATGGCGGCATCGGAGAACTGCGGCCAGTAAATCGACTTCGGAGCCATTCCGAGCTCTCCTCCCCTTCGGGAACTGCCGTCCTCGGAATAGAGGCGGGCAAGGGTGGCGAAACGCTCTCCGTTCAGGATGCGCTCACGGATCGAGAGCAGGCGTTCCTTCACGGCCAGCGCCGCGCTTTCACGGTCGGGATAGATGCAGATCTGGCTCATCTGGTATTTCATCGGCACTACCGGAAGCGTGGAAACGTCCGCGGTATCGAGGAACTCCCTGACATCATACGGGGTGATCTCCGGAACCGAGGCTACGATATTGCTCTGCTCCTCCTGGGTAAGGCTCTGGTCCTCGAACTGCTGACGCCATTCGTCGCGGAGGCGGTAGAGGGGTTTGTGGAAATACTCCTCGACATTCTCATCGCCGCCAAGCATCGTACGGACCTCGTCGATACGGCTGGAAAGCTGGTTCTCGACCATATCGCTGTTGACGGTAAGCGAGTCTATGCGCGCCTGCATGAGGAACAGTTTGGACTCGAGCATCTGTTCGAGCACCTCGCAACGCACGCTCCTGTCGGAAGACAGGCCCTGGGCGCGCATCATCTGCACCTGCGCCTCGATGTCGGCGAGCGATACCATTTCGTTGCCCACGATGGCGACGGTCTTGTCTATCAGACCTCCTTCATATCTCTGCGCGAAGGCCGCGGTGCAGCAGCACGACAGTGCGGCGGCGGCCGCCAGCACGATGATTGTCTTTCTCATTTGTCAGAATAAATAATAAAGTTTCCTTTGGCAAGGGCATCTTCCAGCAAGTCTTGTTCCAAAGTCGTAAGCAGACCGTGCTTCCTGCTGCTGATGATGATATCCCTTATGCGGTCCTCGCAATAGTCCAAAGGCGCGAGAGTCCCGGCCTTGCGGGTCTCGAGGACGTATGCTATCTTCAGGTCTCCCCTGTCCTCGCGCATCTCGATGAAAGAGTCGCGAAGTTTGGAGAGCATTGTACCATAGTCAGTGCCGAACTCCCTTGCGAGCGTGACCGCATCTACCCAGCGGTCCGACCAGTCGACATAGCGCAAGGCCGAGGAATACGCCAGGCTGTCGGCCTCGGCGATGTCTTCGTATTCGTTGGAGGACATCCTGCGGCGGATGGTCTCGTAGTTGGGAGAATCTTCCATTATGTCAAGGAAGCGGGCCTTGAGGATGGGGACGTCCAGGATGAAAAGATCCTCGTGATCCTCATAGTATTTCTCTATCTCCGAACGCGAGACGGTCGTGTCCAGGCGCTCGTTGACATAGCGCTGTTCATAGCGGTAGCGGAGAAGGGAATTCTTGTAGTCTTCCAATTCCTTGGAGACATCCTTCTCCGGCTTGGAAAGCTGCTGCGTGGCCATATCCACGTACAACTGCCCGGTGGCCCAGGTGCGGATGTACTGCTCCGCAAGATGCGCGCTGTCCTCGGGAGAGACGCCGTTCGGTATGAAAGACTCCAGTTCCGAAAGATACAGGTCGTGGGAGCCCACCCTCGCGACCACCTTGCCGTCATGCATGAAATCCCTGACCGCGCGGCAGGACGGGAGCAGCGCGAGCATGAGAAATATGAGCGTGATTCGGAAGGTCTTCACGGCATTGTCCATTGTAACTGGCAAATATAGGAATAATCTTTCTCAATCAAAAATAGCGGGGCTCCATAGAGCTCCCTGACGTGTGCAGCGGGCATCAAGCCGTTCATCCAGGAGATGCAGGATCTGGAAGTTCCTGATCAGCCCCCAACGGGTCTTCTCCACGAACCTTGGAGGAACCTCTCCGGCGACACGCTCGATATACAGGTCGGGGCGAAGACGCTCGAGGATGTCGATGACAAGGTCGAGATACTCGTCGAGCGTCCAGTCCAGGAAGCGCTCGGGGTGCTCGCGGGCCTCCGCTTCCATGCGTGTGCCTTTGACCAGCTGGAGCTGGTGGAACTTGACGCTGTGGAGCGGAAGGGCATTGATGCGCGCGCACTGGTCCAGGAGCATCTGCCGGGTTTCTCCCGGCAGGCCGAGGATGAAATGCGCGCCCACGTCGAAGCCGCGCGCGGCCGTAGCTTCGACTGCCCTGCGGGCGCAGTCGAAGTCATGACCGCGCCCGATGTGCGCGAGCGTCTCGTCATAGCAGGACTCGATGCCGTATTCGATCTGGATTATCGGGGTGCGGAAGGGCTTTTCCTTGCCAGCCATGGGCTTGTCGCGGAGTTCTTCCAGCAGGTCAAGCCTGGCATCGTCGATGCAGTCAGGGCGCGTCCCGATGACGAGCCCGACCACCCGGGGGTGCTCCAAGGCTTCGCTATAGACCTGCCGCAGCCGTTCCACTGTGCCATAGGTGTTGCTGAAGGACTGGAAATAGGCAAGATAGTGCGTCGCGCCGCGATATCGGACCTGATGGAACGAGATTCCCTCGTCAAGCTGCTGTGCGATGGACTTGCCCGGAGTGCTGTAGCCCGGGTGGAAGGCGGCGTTGTCGCAGTACGAACAGCCGCCCGTCCCCACCGTTCCGTCCCGGTTGGGACAGGTGAAACCGGCATCGATCACAAGTTTCTGCAACCGTTCGCCATATTTCGAGCGGAAATAGTCCGCGTATGAATGGTATCGCTTGTCCATTTCAGAGGCAAAGTTAGGGGAATTTCCTATATTTGCATAAAATGACCGGAATATGAGAAAGTTCGTTGCAGCATTGGCGCTGGCCACCTTTGCCGTCACGGCAGCCGCCCAGGTCCCCTCCGGGGAAGGGCGGAAATGGGCCGTGGTCGATCTGTCCGCCAACTATATGCGCGAAGCGCCGGACTATACCGCGGAGCTTGGCGACCAGACCCTGATGGGCACTGTCGTGGAGATCGTAGGAGAAGAAGGTTACTGGAGGCAAGTCGTTAGCCCGGAGCCCTATAGGGCCTGGGTCAACGAACTGGGCCTGGCCTTCATGACCGGGGACGAAGCCAACGCCTACATAGCCAGCCCAAAATACATCTGCACAAGCGATTACGCGCATGTTTATTCCGGTCCGTCCTTCTCCTCCGGACAAATAAGCGACCTGGTCATGGGATGTCTCCTGCGTCCCGTAACGGACAGCCGCGGGAAGGCGGTCAAAAAAGGAAAATTCTTCTTTTGTATGCTGCCGTCGGGCAGGACCGGATGGGTGCCCAAAGCGGATGTCACCGACTTCGCCGCCTGGACGGCTTCCCGCCATCCCGACGGGAACAGCATCGTCGAGACGGCCATGCGTTTTCTCGGCGTCCCGTACATGTGGGGAGGAGCATCGGTCAAGGGCGTCGACTGCAGCGGACTCACGCTTTGCGCCTATTTCATGAACGGCATACTGCTCCCGAGGAACACCTCACAGCAGGTCCGGGCCGGCGTGGAAGTCAGCCCGGACTCTCTCGAGCCGGGAGACCTCCTCTTCTTCGGCACCCCGGCCGAAGGTGAAAAACCCGTACGCGTCAACCACGTAGGCATTTACATCGGCGGAGGCCGTTTCATCCATTCTTCACAGTTGGTCCGTATCAGCTCCCTCGATCCCGCCGAACCGGACCATTACGAAAGGAAGCCTGTCGCCATCCGCCGCATTCTCGGCCACACCGACGGCAACGGAGTCACTTCCTTGTCGAAAAGCCCGTTTTATTTCATCCAATCCGAATAAGCTTCGCCGGCAGATACGTTTTTCAGAATAAAAGATTAAATTAGCACTAGTTTAAAATCTATTGAAATGAAAAAGATTTTCCTTTTAATCGCCGCATGCCTGTTCTGCGCGGCTTCCTATGCGCAGGAGCCTGTGACTTTCACAGCCCAGCAGGACCACCAGAACATGCTTGACCAACTGGGCATCAAGTCCATCAGACACGCCTTCGACGCAGACGAGAGCAGTCCTCACGCCGCCAACTACGACGAAAGCAAGGCCAATCCTTTCCCCGTACTGCCGGAGATCCTCAAGACCAATGCAGGAAAGAAGGTCACCACCGCAAAGCAGTGGTGGGAAGTCCGCAGACCCGAGATTGTCGAAGGCTTCGAGAGCGAAGTTTACGGCCGCGTTCCCGACAACGTCCCTTCCGTGACATGGATTGTCGAGGCCGAAGAGATCGAGACCGTCGGCATGATCAGGGCCAAGGCAAAACAGCTCAGAGGCCACGTGGACAATTCCTCATGTCCTTCGATCAATGTCGATATCAAGATGGTGGTCGTGACTCCCGCCAACGCCACCGGACCTGTTCCGCTTCTCATGATGTTCGGCGGCGCCAACCTCCCGAACCCCGTCAAGCCCGGCGGAACCGATATGGCAGTCATCAATAAAGTACTGCGCCGCATGCTGGAGAACGATCCGGAGACTGCGGATCTTATGAAGAAATATCCCGCATGGCAACCATTCGAGCCTGCCAATCCTTTCGCGGCTTTCGCCCGTCAGCCTCAGCTCGCTCCCGGCCAGGATCCTCCGTCCAACCAGCAGCTTCTCGCCGCCGGATGGGGCTACGCCATGATCGACCCGAGCAGTATCCAGGCTGACAACGGCGCCGGACTCACCCGCGGCATCATCGGCCTCGTGAACAAGGGCCAGCCGCGCAAACCGGACGATTGGGGTTCCCTGCGCGCATGGGCCTGGGGCGCGGCACGCGGCCTCGATTATCTCGAGACCGATCCCGACGTAGATGCGAAGCACGTCGGTATCGAGGGCGTCTCGAGATACGGCAAAGCCGCACTTGTGACCCTTGCATTCGAGGAGCGTTTCTATATGGGCCTCATCGGTTCGTCCGGCAAGGGCGGAGCCACCCTACACCGTCGTCTGTTCGGCGAAGGTCTGGAGAATCTCGCCAACTCCGGAGAGTACCACTGGATGGCCGGCAACTACATCAAGTACTGCGCTACCGAGTCGAAGACCGGAGCCTGGACCGCCGACATGCTGCCCGTGGATTCCCACGAGCTCATCGCACTCTGCGCCCCGCGCCTCGTATTCATCAGCTACGGAGTTCCCGAGCAGGGTGATGCCCTGTGGCTGGACCAGTATGGCAGCTGGCAGGCTACCGTCGCCGCAGGAGAGGTGTTCAAGCTGCTCGGCGCCAAGGATCTCGGTCTGTCCAACGACTACCGCAAGGAGCCCATGCCGCCGGTTCTCACCGGCCTTCTTGACGGTGAGCTCGCCTGGCGCCAGCACGACGGCGGCCACACCGACGGCCCCAACATGAAGTACTTCATCGAATGGGCCTCCGGCAAGATCAAAGAAGGCAAATAGGCCGACGCCAGATATTCGAGAGATAGGGGATATTTACGAAAATTCACTATATTTGCAGCAAATTAAAACAGAACGATATGAATCTTCGTGACATCAAAAAGGACATCGAATACGTGCTCAGCGCGTTCGTGGACGATTGTTATTTCCTCGCAACCTGCAGCCCCTCCATTCCCGACGAGGGACTTTCCAACATCCTCGACGAGGCCGTCGAGCTTTTCAACGACCTCAAGGACAAAGTCAACGTCAAGCCCGAGGGCAACAAGAAAGCCTACTTCAACGGCCTCCGCAAGGAACTGCTCGAGAAGACCGACGGACTCTACACCAAGTTGAGCGAGCTCGTGAAGGATTCGAAATAATCATCCCCCACATAAGTAAAAGTGACCGATAGCTTTATCGGTCACTTTTTTTATTTGAACAGGGCTTTGACGAGGGCGGGGACGTCGGCGACCTTCACCACCTGGATGCCCTCGGCGGATTTCTTGTCGAAGGAGGAGAACGACGACACGAAGACCTTGCTGAAGCCGAGGCGGGCGGCCTCGGCGATGCGGCGGTCGGTCTGGCCGACCGGCCGGATCTCGCCGCTCAGCCCGACCTCACCCGCAAAGCATACGTCGGCGGGGATGGCGAAGTCGAAATTGGACGACAGGACGGCGCAGATGACGGCAAGGTCGCAGGCGGGGTCGCTGACCCTCAGTCCGCCTGCCATATTGAGGAAGACATCTTTAGCGCTAAGGTGGAAGCCGGCGCGGCGCTCGAGCACCGCGAGCAGCATGTTGAGCCTGCGCACGTCGAAGCCGGTCGCCGAACGCTGCGCCGTGCCGTATGCGGCAGAGCTGACGAGCGCCTGGACCTCGAAGAGGAAGGGACGCGAGCCGTCCAGCATGGCGCTCACGGCCGTGCCGCTGAGCCCTTGCTCATGCATAGGTATCAACAGCTCCGAGGGATTCGAAACCTCACGGAGTCCCTGCCCGGTCATCTCGAAGACGGCCAGTTCGGAGGTGGAGCCGAAGCGGTTCTTGATGCTGCGGAGCAGCCTGTACGAACCGCGGTTCTCCCCTTCGAACTGCAGGACTACATCCACGATATGCTCCAGGATCTTGGGACCGGCGATGAAACCGTCCTTGGTGATATGTCCTATCAGGATGACCGGAACGCCGGTTTCCTTTGCAAACCTGAGCAGCTGCGCAGCCACTTCCTTAATCTGGGATACGGAACCGGGAGCGGAATCGAGCGACTCGGTGAACATGGTCTGCACCGAATCGACTATCATCAACTGAGGCATCATGGAGCGGGCCTCCTCCAGTATGTTCTCCATCAGGGTCTCGCTGTAGATGAAGCACTGGCCGGCATCGCCGCCCAGACGCTCGGCGCGCATCTTGACCTGGTTCACACTCTCCTCGCCGGTGACATACAGCGTCCTGAGGTCTGCACAGTGAAGCGGAATCTGCAACGACAGCGTGGACTTGCCTATACCCGGTTCGCCGCCTATCAGCACAAGCGAACCCGGCACTATGCCGCCTCCGAGGATGCGGTCCACTTCGCCGTTGTGCAGCGAGATGCGGGCCTCGCCGGAGGCGGAGATGTCGCGCAGCTGCACCGGACGGCGGCGTTCGCCTGCCGGAGCCGCCGGCCCGGAGGCGGGTTTGCGGCTCTCGCGCGGCTGCTCCACCATAGTATTCCACTCTCCGCAGGCGGGGCAGCGCCCCATCCATTTCGGACTCTCATTTCCGCACGAAGTGCAGTACCAGACGGTTTTGACCTTGTTAGCCATATCTAATTCTCCTCAGCCAGTAAAGTGATGATGCGGTCCATGATGAAATTCATCCTGGACGAAGGTACCACGGTATTGTTGGTCATTATCGAAAACACGATGGTATTCTCCGGCTTCCCGTCGGAAGACAGGATGTAACCGCTGAAGCAGCGGACTCCGTTCATGCTGCCGCTCTTCATGCGGACGCGGCTGCGGACCGACTCGGGAGCGCTGCGCAGGCGGCTGGCAAGCGTACCGCTGCCCGCCTGAGGCAGCGATGCGAGATAATCCCGGTACACTGCGGTCTTGGTCATGGCGGTAAGGAAACGGACGGTAAAGTCCGGGGTCACATAGTTCTTGCGCGCGAGGCCGCTGCCGTCATAGAACTGTACACGGTCCGCGCCGGCGACTCCAAGCTTGCCGAAAGCAGCGTCGCGCGCTTCCTGGCATGCGTCGAAGCGGGCAGAACCCTTGCCCTCCTTGGCCAGGATGCGCAGCAGCGCCTCGGCGTAGTAATTGTCGCTATGACCGTTGGTCTGCCGGACGATATCCTTAAGAGCCGGCGAGAAACTCTCGCCTATGAAGTGCAGGGAGTCCTGGGGCGCGGCGGCACGGAGCTCCGCATCGCCGGCGAAGTCACGCAGACGGCCCGAAGGATCGATGTCTGCGGGGCCGTCGGACGCAAGGATCCCGATGTTCTCCAGATACCTGTAGAAATAGAAGGCGCAGGTAAGCGCCCCGAATGCATTGGTGCAGGTAATGCGCTTGGACGCGGTCCCCAATGCCAGCGAACCGGTCATCGAGGCCACCGGCGCAAGGTCGGTACAGGCATAGTACAACTGGTCTCCCGAACCGGAAGCCCCGGTCACTGCGGTATGCGTCCAGTTCATCCAAGGAGTGTCGGGGAAAGAAGGTGTCACCTTGACGGGATCGCCGACCTTGGCGCCCGGGGCTACGGTGAAAGCCTGCAGTCCGCCGCCGAAGCCCAGACCGGTCATGACCGTCCCGTCGCCCGTGGCGGCGTCCTCCAACTGCCACGAAACGTTCTGCGGCTCGCAGTCCAGCCAGCGGCCGTCGCCCACGATATAACCTTCTATGGATTTGATACCGGCAGCACGGACCATCTTCTCCCATTCGGAAAAGGTCTTCTGAAGGGCGAAGGCCACGCTGTCGCGTGCGCCGATGGTAGGATCGCCTCCGCCGACGATGTAGAGGTCGCCCTTCAGCACTCCGCCCTCTATGCTTCCGCTGTAAGCCAGCCTGGTGCGGAAACGGTAGTCGCTGCCGAGTTCGTTGAGGGCAAGACCGGTCGTGAACACCTTGACGTTGGAGGCGGGCATCATGCGCGTCCGGGAATTGTACTCTGCGACTCCGCCGCCGCCCACCTTGACGGCACGGATGCCCCAGACGGCCTCCCTGAGCTCATCCGTGGTCTTGAGCTGTTCGACATATTTCTGCGCGGCATTCTGGCCTGCGGCCAGCACGGCCGCGGAAAACAATGCCAATACCGTCATCGATATCCTTCTCATAACTCTTGTTCCTCTACCTTACAAAATTAACCAATTATTCTTAACTTTGGCCTTGCCAAAATCAATTGAAGATGAAAAAGACAGTATTGGTATCGGGAGGCGCCGGATTCATCGGAAGCCACGTGACGGTAGAGCTGGTCGAAGCGGGATACGACGTCGTCGTAGCCGACAATATGTCCAACTGCGACATGACTTGCTTCGAAGGAGTCACGCAGATCATAGGCCGCCGGCTGCCGTTCGTACAGATGGATTTCTGCGACATGGAGGCGGTGGACCGCCTGTTCTCCGAATACGACATCGACGCCGTCATCCATTTCGCGGCCTTCAAGGCCGTCGGGGAGTCCGTCGAAGAGCCCGTCCTCTATTACCGCAACAATCTGTCTTCATTCCTGAACGTCCTCGAGGCCGCCCGTACCCACGGCGGCTGCAACGTCCTCTTCTCATCTTCGGCGACAGTCTATGGCGAGCCGGACGAGCTCCCCGTCACCGAGCGCTCGCCGCGCCAGCCCGCCACCTCTCCCTACGGCAACACCAAACAGATGTGCGAGGATTTCCTTCGCGACTCGGTCAAGGCCTATCCGCAGATCCGCGGCATAGCCCTGCGTTACTTCAATCCTATCGGGGCACATCCTTCCGCACTGATAGGCGAGCTCCCCAGAGGAGTCCCCAACAATCTCGTTCCCTTCATCACCCAGACCGCCATCGGCAAGCGCGAGTGCCTCAGCATCTTCGGCAACGACTACCCCACCCCGGACGGGACCTGTCTCAGGGACTACATCGACATCACGGACCTGGCGAAAGCACACGTATGCGCAGTCTCAAGGATGCTCGACGGCAAGATGAAAGAACCTTACGAGATCTTCAACATCGGTACCGGCAGACCGGTCTCCGTACTCGAGCTCGTGACGGCTTTCGAGAAGGTCAACGGCGTCAAGCTCAACTATCGTTTCGCTCCGCGCCGGCCTGGAGATGTCACCGCCATCTGGGCCGACCCGTCCCTGGCCAACGAGGAGTTGGGCTGGAAGGCCGTACGCAGTGTCGAAGACACTCTTGCATCAGCCTGGGCCTGGGAAAAACATCTCGCAGGAAAATAATCCCGGCCCGGATGCAGTATTTTCACACTGCCGTCGTTAATTGACCGGAAATATGGGAATGCAAGCAGATATCGCCGCCGTATCCAGGCTGAGGATTGCAATCGACGGGGAAGGACTGACCACCCTGGTGGCATTCATGTCATGCCCGCTTCGCTGCCGCTACTGCCTCAATCCTCACACCCTTGATCCGGACTCTCCACACAGGACTTTTACACCTGAGGATCTGTATGCAACAGTCCGCAAGGATGAGCTGTATTACCTGGCCACGGGAGGAGGCGTTACCTTCGGAGGAGGCGAGCCGCTGCTGAGGCCGGATTTCATCCGGACCTTCCGCAGCCTCTGCGGCCCCGAGTGGAAGCTCAATGCCGAGACCTCCCTCAACGTTCCGGAAGAGAATGTCAAGGAGTTGATGCCGATTATTGACCATTGGTACATCGACATCAAGGACATGGACCCGGACATTTACAGGAATTACACCGGCAGGGACAACGGAAGGGTACGCGACAACCTCAGATCATTGGCGGAGTCCGGACTCGCAGGCAGATGCACGATACGCATCCCCCATATCCCCGGCTACAACGAAGACGCCGACCGTGACAAGAGCATCAAGGAGCTGGAAGCCATGGGCTTCAGCGATTTTGACAGATTTGAATACAAAACGGATATAAATGGAAAGAGGAAAGGAAATATGCCGGATTCTCAAGGAGATCAGAAGGCAGATAGCCAAGGCTAATGACATCGAATTCGTCACTGCGGAATGCAAGCATAAGGGCGATTGCGCCGGTACTTGCCCCAAATGCGAGTCCGAAGTGGCTTACCTCGAAGAACAGCTGGCGCGGCGGCGCCGGCTCGGGTTCACGACCCGCGTAGCGGGCCTGGCCCTCGGCCTGGCCGCCATCGCTCCCGCCGCCATGGTCACTTCCTGCACCAAGGGCGATATCGAGAAACCTGACGAGGAGCAGCTCCAGGGAGACGTTGCTCCAGCGATGGGCGTTGTCGCCCCTCCGGAGTCTTCGGGCGGCCAGGAATAGCCTGTACAGACTATCTGGGATAGTTGAAAACCTCCATATCGGAGATCTTACCGTCTTCGATGCGGAAACGCAAGGCGGTACGGACAATGTGCCAGCCTTGGATGCCGGCCGCGCCGGGATTGATGGTCATCATGTCGTACTGGGTATCGCGCATGACCTTGAGGATGTGGGAGTGTCCGCAGACGAAGACCTGGGGGCGCAGGCTGTCGATAAGAGCCCTTGCCCGAAGATCATAGTGTCCGGGGTAACCCCCGATATGCATCATCAGCACTGACATTCCGCCACACTCGAAAAACTGGTGGTGCGGATACTCCATCCGGATGTCCTGCCCGTCGCAGTTTCCATAGACTCCGATCAGCGGCTTGAAAGCCGCAATCTTCTGCGCTGTCTCCAACCCTCCTCCGAAGTCCCCGGCATGCCAGATCTGGTCCACCGGCTGCAGGAACTCCTTGAAAGGATCGTCGAAAACCCCGTGAGTGTCAGATATCAGTCCGATATACATAGTTTACATCCCTTTATCTCCGCAGTAATGGAAATATACGGCCGCAACGGCGGCCAGCGCAGCCGTCTCGGTGCGGAGCCTTGACGGCCCCAGGTGCACCGGCCGGAATCCGCACTCCAGCGCCAGCGCCACCTCCTCCCTCGAGAAATCCCCTTCGGGTCCAATCAGGATTACAATATCCGAAGCCTGGCATTCTGCCAGCACTTCCCCTATTGAGACCCTCTTCTCCTCCCCCTCATAGCAGCAACAAATCAGTTTGAGGACAGTACCCTCAACGGAAGCATAAGAGCGGATCAGGTCACGGAGCGGAAGGGCTTCGTCGACCTGAGGGACTGCGCCCTTGAGGGACTGCTTGGAGGCGGAGAGAAGGATACGCTTCAGGCGGTCGGTCTTGAAGACCTTACGCTCTGAATGGTCTCCGATCACGGGAGTGATGACGTCCACTCCCAGCTCCGTAGCCTTCTCCGCAAACCACTCATAACGGTCGGTATTCTTGGTAGGACACACCGCCATGCGGAGCTTATACGGATGCGCTCCCCAGTCGCGCTCCACCCCGGTCACCTGAGCCTCCACCTCCTTCGGCGAAGCCGACAGGATCCGGCAGGTGTAGAGGGTGCCCTCTCCGTCGATGACGTGGATGTCGTCTCCCTCCCGGTGCCGGAGCACCTTCACGCAGTGCGCCGACTCGTCAGCGTCCAGACGGCATACCGAGCCGTCGATATCTCTCGAGAAAAAAAGCTCCATGCTCTAAGGACGGATTATCTTCACTTCCCCGTCGACCTCCAGCTTGATGATCTGGGAGGCCAGCCCGGTCGACTCCCTGTCCATCGAAGGACTGACGATATAGTCCACGGCGGAACGGATCTCTTCCGGGATATCCTTGAAGGTCTTCGGCGAAGGTTCGCCGGAAATATTGGCGGATGTGGACACAATGGGACGTCCGAGCCTGCGGACAAGCTCCTTGCAAAAATCCATCAGCGGGATGCGGATACCCACTGATCCGTCCTCGGCTACGGTATTGTATGCCAGAAGCCAACGGTCCTTGACGGCGGGTTTCCCTTCCGCAGGCGCCGAAGAGCATACCGCACCAGGATAGATGATGGTCATCGGCTTGTCATTGACCTCCACGAGGTCGATGGCGACGTCCGGAATCTTCTTGATGTAACGCGCAACCATGTCCAGGTCGCTGGCCAGCAGCACCAGCGACTTGGAGTCGGAACGGCGCTTGATTTCAAAGACGCGCCGTACCGCATCCGGATCCGTCGCATCGCAGCCGATGCCCCAGATGGTATCTGTAGGATAAAGGATGACGCCGCCCTTGCGGAGGACCTCCAAGGCCTCCGCCATCACGGCAGGGATGTCCGCTTTCTTCATCTTCAATTGAATTTCAGTCTGGTAACTATCGGATAATGGTCGGAGAAGCGCTTGCGCTCGACCTTGTGGTACAATGCCTCGCATTTCTCGGGGAAGAGCACGTAATCGATCCTTATGAACGGCCACAGGCCGGAATACGTACCGCCCATCCCTTTTCCCGCTTCGATGAACGAGTCTTTCCTGCCCTGCTGGAGACGCTGGTAGGTGTATGACATCGGAGTATCGTTGAAGTCGCCGGTGACGATGGATTCGACGGGAGAATTGCGGATGTCCTCGAGGAGCACATCCACCTGCTGGGGACGGCGGGTGATGGAATTCTTCATTTTCTCCTCGGCTTCCTGCACCTTGCCGTCCTCACGGCTGGTGAAAGCCTTGACGAGACGGGGAACGGAAAGGCTGTAGCTCTCAAGATGGCAGTTGTAAACCCTCACTATCTCGCCGTCGATGTCCAGGTCGGCGTAATGCGCCTGGTTGGAACTCTCCTCGAAGTCGAACTGACCCTGTCCTACGATGGGGAACCGGCTCAGGATGACATTTCCGAAATAGCCGCGGCCCGTTATGTGGGTATAGTGCTCGACATTGTACTCAGGCATGATATCGGCGAAATAATCCTCGACTTTCACTCCTTTGGGGCCGCGGAACTCCTGCAGGCAGATGATATCGGCATCGACCTTCTTGATGAATGCGAACAATGAATCCCTGCACGCCTCGACGCTTTCGAGACGGGCATGGGACGGATACATCGAGAATTTGCCGACATTGTAATCGACGATCGTCACTGCATCCTCGGAAGTATCGTTGTGCCCCGAAAACTGGACATATCGGCCGATCAGGAAAACCGACGGAAGGAGGGCCAGAAGCGGTATCACCGCAGAGCCCGACTTGCGCCTCAGGGCCCAGATCAGCAGGAGCAGGTTCACTATGAAGAAAACAATGAACAGCACGCCGAATATGGTCATGAACCAAGCCTTGGCGGGGTTGACGAACATGGACAGGTAGCTCAGAATCAGCACACCCGCGTTCATCAGCATGAAGGTCCGGGCGGTCAGTCCGAACAGAATGCGTCCAAAGCCCTTTTTCTTCTCAGCCATATCTGCAAAAGGTTAATTACGGTCGAAAAGCGTTCCTTTCTTGCGCCAGTACTTGATGAGGAGCCAACCGAACAGCATACCGCCCAGATGTGCGAAATGCGCAATGCTTACGGCCGTGCCGGTGATGCCGAAAAGCAGTTCGGCGGCAGCGAAGATGATCACCATCCACTTGGCGCTCAGCGTCACGGGAGGGAACAAAAGGGTAAGCCTCGACTCGGGGAAGAGCATGGCATAGCCGATGATGACGCCGTAGATGGCGCCGGATGCTCCCAAGGTGGGAGTCATCTTGAGCATCGCATAAGACTGCGCTGCCGAGGTGGAACCGTCGGCCATGGCTTTCATATATTCCTGCGCCTGAAGAAACTCCACACCCGTGTGAAGGGCCACCGCACCCAGGCCGCAGACGAAGTAGAAGATCAGGAACTTCTTCTCCCCTATCATCCTCTCCAGCACGGATCCGAACATCCACAGCGTGTACATGTTGAACAGTATGTGCCAGAAACCTCCGTGCATGAACATATGCGTGAGGATCTGCCATGAATGGAAGTACTGCGACGCGGGATAGAACATCGCGAAGGTCGAGACCATGAAGTTCTCGTTGATAAGCGTCGCGATGAACACTATCACATTGATGATTATGAGGTTGCGGGTCACGGTCGGGACATTGGCCAAAAAGCCTCCCCTTCCGGAGGAACCGCCGTTATAGGAATAGTAGTCTGGCATAGGCGATCAGAATTTCTTGTCGATCTCGTCGACGGGAATGATGGTGACTATCCTGCGTCCGCGGGATGTGAGTTCGGCGTTGCCGGAGGCGAAAAGCGAGTCGATAAGGTGCTGCGCCTCGAACGGGGACGCAGGGAGCTTGGCGGAAGACGAGCCGAGGATGGCGAACTTCTCCGCCAGGGACGAATGCATGGTCTCGGACAGGGACGAGTGTCCTTCGGACAGGATGAACAGGAGGTCCGAGACCATCGCCTCGACCTTTCCGCTCTCGCAGGAGAAGCCGTCCGGCACTCCGTTCACCACTATGGTGTCGTTGCCGAAAGGCGTGATGTCGAAACCGAGGGATTTCAACAGCTCGGCGTTCTCGTCGAAGAGAAGGCGGTTCTCCACTCCCACCCGAAGCTGCTCGGGGAACAACGAAGCCTGCGACACATGCTCTCCCTTGGAGAGGGCGCGCAGGAAACGTTCGTAAAGGATGCGCTCGAAGGCGCGGCGTATGTTCACCACCATCAGCCCGGAACGGGCGGTGGTGACTATGTACTTGTCCTGTACCGTAAGGATCTGTGTGGTGGGCAGGACCTTGGACTCGAAGAGCTTGCCGTAGTCCTCGTGCTTGTCGGCATACTGCGAGGTCCCCGCGGTATGCTGCGGCTTCTGCCGGGATTCCGGGACTGGAGAATAATTGGAGAAGTCGTAATCGGACTGGACCGGTGCCGGCTCGAAAGGATTGTAGTCCGGGTCCAGGTCCAGCTTGGGGGACACGGACGGCTTGTATTCGTCGAAACTCTTGCCGAAAACCGGAAGCTGAGCAGAGGCGTCATTGTCGAAGTCTATGCTTGCTCCGAAGGAATTGCGGCCAAGAGTCTCGCGGACACAGGCGTAAAGTGTGCGGAATATGAGATTGTCCTCCTCGAATTTGATCTCGGACTTGGTAGGGTGGATGTTCACGTCGACCGTATGGGGATCCACCTCGAGGAAGATGAAATACGAGGGCGTGAGACCTTCGGGGACGAACTCCTCGTAAGCCTTCATCACGGCCTTGTGCAGGTAAGGACTGCGGAAATAGCGGCTGTTGACGAAGAAGTATTGGTTGCCGAGCGTCTTCTTTGCCGTATCAGGACGGCCGATAAAGCCGCTCACGCGCACAAGCGAAGTATCGGCGGAGATATCCACGACGTCCCCGACGACATTGGCCCCAAGAAGGTCCAGTATCCTGAACTTGAGGGACTTGGCAGGCTTGAGAACGAACACGTCCCGGCCGTTGTGCGAGAGGGTGAAGGAGATGTCGGGACGGGTCAGGGCGACACGGGTGAACTCCTCGACGATATGCTTGAACTCGACATTGTCGGACTTGAGGAATTTGCGGCGCGCCGGAACATTGTAGAAGATGTTGCGTACTGCGAAAGAGGAACCGGAGGGAGCGGCGACCTCTTCCTGGGAGACCAGGTGCGAGTCGGCGAAGACGACCTCCGTTCCGACCTCGTCGTCGGGCCGGCGCGTGCGGAGGGTTACCTCCGCGACTGCCGCTATCGAGGCCAGGGCCTCGCCGCGGAATCCGAATGTCAGGATATTGTCCAGGTCCTCGGCCGTGGCGATCTTGGAAGTCGCATGGCGTTCGAAGCAGAGCACCGCATCGTCCGGGGACATGCCGCAGCCGTCGTCGATGACCTGGACGAGCGTGCGCCCGGCGTCGGTGACCACCACCGACACGCTGCGCGCTCCGGCATCGACGGAGTTCTCCATGAGCTCCTTGACCACGGACGCGGGCCGCTGCACGACCTCGCCCGCGGCGATCATGTTGGCAATGTTGCCCGGCAGTATCCTGAGCTCGGGCATTACAGGAGAGAATAGAACTTGAGGATGTACATGAGCACACCGATCACCAGGATCAGGCCGATGACGCCGATGATGTTCTGGGCCTTGCTGCCCGCGCTGACGGATTTCTGATACTTGCCGTCACGCAGGGATCCCTTGATATAGGAGCCGGGCACATAGGTGCCGTTCTTCTTCTCCTCCTCGATGGAACCGTCCACGCGACCGAACTTCTGACGGCGCTCATCCTTCTCCTTGTCGTAGTAGATAGGCTTGTAGTCGAAGGTGTTGTGTTCTTGCTCTCCGAACCAGTTGAAAATTCCCATAACAATGTCGCTTTATGATTTACAAAAATAGTGATTTTATTTGTAACTTTGCACAATCTTAAAACATCCGCCTATGTCTTTCATTGATCAAAGAGCCGCACGCGAAGGACTGACTTTTGATGACGTCCTGCTCGTTCCGGCCTATTCGGACGTACTCCCGCGCGAAGTCAATCTCACCAGCAGGTTTTCCCGCCACATTACCCTGAACATCCCCATCGTATCCGCCGCCATGGATACGGTCACCGAAGCCCCGATGGCCATCGCCATCGCCAGGGAAGGAGGAATCGGCGTCATCCACAAGAATATGTCCATCGCACAGCAGGCGGACCAGGTCCGTCACGTCAAGCGTGCTGAGAACGGCATGATCACCGATCCGGCCACCATCACCGCCGACAAGACCGTCGGAGACGCCTTGGCCATGATGCGCGAGCTCAAGATCGGCGGCATCCCGGTCGTGGCGGAAGACAATACCCTCGTCGGCATCGTCACCAACCGCGACCTCCGTTTCCAGCAGGACTATTCCGTAAAGATCTCGGACGTGATGACTTCCAAGGGTCTCATCACCCTGCTCAACACCGAGTTTTCGACCGAGAAGATCAAGCATACGCTGCTCGAGCACCGCATCGAGAAGCTCCCCATCGTGGACAAGGACTACAAACTCGTAGGTCTCGTGACCTATAAGGACATGGTTCGCCAGCAGAGCCACCCCAATGCCTGCAAGGACGAGCGCGGAAGGCTCCGCGTCGCCGCCGGCATCGGCATCACCGCCAACGCGCTGGAGCGCGTGAAAGCGCTGGTGGCCGAAGGCGTCGACGCCGTAGTGCTCGACTCGGCCCACGGACACAGCAAGGGCGTGCTCGACAAGCTCAAGGAGATCAAGGCGGCTTTTCCGGAGCTTGACGTGATCGTCGGCAACATCGCCACTTCCAAGGCCGCCGAGGACCTCATCGCCGCCGGCGCCGACGGCCTCAAGGTCGGTATCGGCCCCGGCTCCATCTGCACCACCCGCATTGTCGCGGGCGTTGGCGTCCCTCAGCTCACCGCCATCTTCGACGTGGCCGAGGTGGCCGCAAGGCATGACGTTCCCATCATCGCCGACGGCGGGCTCCGCTACTCCGGCGACATCGTCAAGGCACTGGCCGCAGGAGGCGACTGCGTCATGTGCGGATCGCTCTTCGCGGGTACCGAGGAGGCTCCCGGCGAGACCATCATCCTCAACGGCCGCAAGTTCAAGACCTACCGCGGAATGGGATCCATCGACGCCATGAGCGCCGGATCGTCCGACCGTTATTTCCAGGACAATGTCTCCAATGCCAACAAACTCGTTCCCGAGGGCATCGTCGGCCGCGTCCCTTACAAGGGGACCCTGCAGGAGACCGTGTTCCAGCTCGTCGGCGGCATCCGTTCCGGTATGGGCTACTGCGGGGCTCACACGCTCCAGGAGCTCAAGAAAGCCGATTTCGTGCGCATCACCTCCAACGGAGTGGTGGAGAACCACCCGCACGACGTGACCATCACCAAGGAAACCCCCAATTACAGCAGAGGCGAATAATTTTTTAGAAACAGATACTTAACATTATGGCAACAGGTAACGTTCGTCCCGCGGACATGGAGCGTATTACTACCCCCGCTCTGGCCAAGAAGTTTATTGAAGAACAGATTAAAGAGCTCCGAGCCCAGATCGGTGACAAGAAAGTGCTGCTGGCGCTCTCCGGCGGCGTGGATTCCTCGGTCGTCGCCGCCTTGCTCATCAAGGCTGTCGGCAAGCAGCTTGTCTCCGTCCACGTCAATCACGGCCTGCTGCGCAAAGGCGAGCCCGAGCAGGTTGTCCGCGTGTTCCGCGACGAACTGAACGCCAACCTTATCTACGTAGATGCCGTCGACCGTTTCCTGGACAAGCTAGCCGGCGTGGCCGATCCCGAGCAGAAGCGCAAGATCATCGGAGCGGAGTTCATCCGCGTATTCGAAGAGGAAGCCCGCAAGCTGGACGGCATCAGCTTCCTGGCGCAGGGTACCATCTATCCCGATATCGTGGAGTCCGGTCCCGTCAAGTCCCACCACAACGTAGGCGGCCTGCCGGAGGACCTCCGGTTTGAGCTCGTGGAGCCCATCAAACTGTTATTCAAGGACGAGGTCCGCGTGGTAGGCAAGGAACTGGGACTGCCGGACAATATGGTTTTCCGCCAGCCGTTCCCCGGCCCCGGCCTGGGTGTCCGCTGCACTGGCGCCATCACCCGCGACCGTCTGGAAGCCCTCCGCGAAAGTGACGCCATCCTTCGTGAGGAATTCGCCAAGAACGGCCTGGAAGGCAAGGTCTGGCAGTATTTCACCATTGTTCCAGACTATAAGTCCACCGGCGTGAAGGACAACAAACGCAGCTGGGACTGGCCGGTGATCATCCGTGCCGTCAACACCCGCGACGCCATGACCGCCACCATCGAGGAGATCCCCTACGAACTGCTGCACCACATCACCCGGCGCATCATCACGGAAGTCCCGGGCGTCAATCGCGTGCTCTACGACCTCACACCGAAACCGACCGGAACGATAGAGTGGGAGTAAGGATAGGTCAGGGATATGATGTCCACCGCCTTGCGGAAGGACTCACGATGTGGCTGTGCGGAGTGCGCATCGACGGCCCGACGGGCTTCGTGGCGCACTCCGACGGCGATGTCGCCATCCACGCGCTCTGCGACGCCCTGCTGGGCGCGCTCGCGCTCGGCGACATCGGTCACCATTTCCCGGATTCCTCGGACGAATTCAAGGGCATAGACTCCAAAATCCTCCTTGCACGTGTCATGGACATGGTCCGCGGAAAAGGATACTCCGTGGGCAATGTCGATATCACCATCGCGCTCCAGGCTCCGAAGATCGGCCGCTATGTCCCCGCAATGCGGGAGACTCTCGCCGGCCTCCTCGGAGTAGGCCTCGACTGCGTCAGCGTCAAGGCCACCACCACAGAACGCCTTGGCTTCGTCGGCCGCGGCGAAGGCTGCGAGGCCTGGGCCGTCTGCCTGCTCGTTCCCTCAGAGTAAGTTTTTTAAAACATCCAAACATTTTTATTATATTTGACGCAGGGTTATCGCCTTGCGACAGTTATATTTGTGTATGCAAGTGATGACAATAAAAGTTTTATATTTACTATGAAAAAGTTTTTCCCGTTTATCACCGTCTGCCTCGGGCTCATGCTTGCCGTTTCCTGCGAAAAGATTGAAGTAGGAAACATCAACGTCAACAAGGATATACCGTTGAAGCTTACAATGCCTGACGGTTTTAAAACTGTTTCCTCAGTATCCGACTCAGAGGGAAGTGAAGACACTGACGGGAAGTCGGACCTTTCCTTCAGTAGAGCGACGTTCAAAGAGCTGTCCGACAAGGAAGGATGCATCCATCTCTCCGCGTTCACCAACGGAAGGATGGTCTATGACTCGTTTTATATGAGTTTTTACTTGAAACGTGACAGCCTTCGCCCTGGAAAAGAGCCCGAGTTCGAGAGTACCCTCTTCTGCCTGCCCCTTTCCAGCGACAGCAGGAGTTATACTGATTCATTCTCAGGGCATATCTACCTCAAAGAGTACAGCAGCGAAAAAGTCACGCTTCGTTTCAAGAAAACGGTTTTCGAAATCGGACAAGGCGCCTACAAACTCGATGGCGACCTCACATTCGTGGCTGGTGAACTGACAGATTAATTCAAGTGATACAGAGCAAATACAGAGCAAAACGAAGGGCCTGTATCTTTAAGCAGGCCCCTTGCGTATGTTATGTCGGGGTGATGTGACTCGAACACACGACCCTCTGGTCCCAAACCAGATGCGCTAGCCAACTGCGCCACACCCCGAATTGTCAACCCTTTCCATTCCGGAAGGGGTTGCAAATATACGGTTCTTTCAAGAAAAAAACAAAAAGCTATTTGGATAGGTAATCCTCGACAAACTGACCGTCCCGCATAAAGAGGCATCGGTCGCACATGCGGGCCAGCTCAGGATCGTGAGTGACGATCACTATGGTCTGTCCCAGACGCTCCCGAAGGGAGAAAAAAAGCTTGTGAATCTCGTCCTTGGTGCGCGTGTCGAGGTTGCCGGAGGGCTCGTCCGCGAAAAGGATGGCCGGGCGGTTGACCAGCGCCCTGGCGATGGCCACGCGCTGCTGCTCACCGCCGGAGAGCTCCGAGGGCTTGTGGCCATCGCGCTCGGCGAGGCCCATCATACCGAGCAGTTCCCGCGCCTCGGAGCGGGCCTGGGCCGCAGGCTTGCCCGCGATCAGCGCGGGGATCATGACATTCTCCAACGAAGTGAACTCCGGCAACAGATGATGGAACTGGAAAACGAAGCCCAGCCGGAGATTGCGGAAAGCTGAAAGCTCCTTGCTGCCGAGGGCCAGTACGTCGCTGCCGTCGATGACGAGCCGTCCAGCATCCGGAGTGGACAGCGTGCCGAGGATCTGCAGCAGCGTAGACTTGCCCGCACCGGAAGCACCCATGATGGAGACCACCTCACCCTGTGAAGCGGAGAAATCGACTCCCTTCAATACCTTCAGCGAGCCGAATGACTTTTCGATATTTTCAGCCTGGATAATCATGGTCCAAAGATACGAAAAAAGGGACACTTTCTGCAAGTGTCCCTCTGTCATTCTCCTTTCGATCCAATCAATTCTTATCGGACTTCTGCTGCTGCCGGCGGTTGCCGTTGCCGAAGCCGCCAGGCTGACCCATCGGCTGCCCGCCCATAGGCTGACGCAGCCTGTTGATCTGGGACTGGCGGAACTTCTCCTCTCCGAGGAAGAGTTTGGCCACCTTCTCGGCAGGAAGGATCTTGAGATACTCCTTAAGATACTTGGCCGCCACGTTCTGGGCGTCTATGGCATCGGTATATTTGTCCAGGAGGGCGTTGAGTTCCTTGCCGGTCTTGCCGTCACGCAGGGCTTTATCCAACTCGCCGAAAGCCTTCATCGACGCTTCGATGGCTTCGCGCTGTTCTTTCTGAGCCTGGTTGTACAGGGGCCAGAAAGTCTGCGCCTCCTTCGGGGTGAGGGACATCTCGTTCGTAAGGAAAGCTATCTTCTCGCTCTCTATCCTCTCCTGCCACTGACGGGCGAAATCACCCATGCCGTTGTTCTGCCCGAAGGCCGAGACGGAAACGGCCAGAAGGACGGAAACCAAAATTATACGTGATAAAGTTTTCATATTCCTATTGGTTCAAAAGGTAAGCGATATAATCCACCGAAGTGCCGGATGAAATAAGGTACTGAACGACATCCTCCTCCGAGCTGCTCTCGGGAGTATAGAGATCCATCGGAGCGTCGTCGTAGATGGCATAGGGATTGGTGACCGGGACGAGGTCGGCCATATAATAATCCTCAAGCCCGAACTCGGCAGGCGCAGGAGCGCTGTTCCGTCCAAGGAAGAAGTCTCCGATGACGAAGGCCATGAGCATGCAGGCCGCAAGTGCGACATAGGGCCGCACCCTCGTCCAGAGCGGCACCGTGACAGCCGGACGGACGACCTCCGTTTGCTGCGAAGGAATGGCTTCGAGACGCTTCTGGAGCCCCTCGAAATACCCGTCCGGTACTTTGTAAATGTTTTTCATCTCTTTCATAACCAGTCTTTAGACAGAAAAGGTTCGGGCAAGTTTAAAGTCAAACCGACAATTTGTCTTTCAATTCCTTTTTAATTTTTTCATAGGCGAAATGGTACGAAGCCTTAAGCGCTCCGACCGAGGTGCCCATGATCTCGGAGATCTCCTCATAGGAGAGCTCCTGATAGTACCTGAGGCAGAATACCGCCTTCTGCTTCTGCGGAAGCTTCTGGATGGCCTTGCTGAGCTGAAGCTCCACCTCGTTGCCGTTGAACCAGGTGTCGTCGTCGATCTTGCGCTCGAGGCTGTCGGAAAGACTCTCGAACGACAAAGCGGATCGGACCTTCTGCTTGTTCAGGAAGTTCAAGGCGACATTGGTGGCTATCCTGTATAGCCAAGTAAAGAACTGCGCATCCCCCCTGAAGGAGGGAAGCGCAGTCCATACTTTCACGAAGATGTCCTGAAGGAGGTCATCGGTATCCTCATGGGAGCATACGAGAGAGCGGACGTGCCAGTAAAGACGCTCGCTGTAGCTTTTTACAATCTCGTTAAATGCCCTCTGCTGCTGTCCTGAGTGATACAGCTCGAGGATCTCCTTGTCGGTCATTTACTTCCTTGCAATCGCTTTCTTGGCGGCTTCGACGATGTGGTCGGCATCCAGACCGTAGGCTTTCATGAGCTCTGCCGGGGTACCGGACTGGCCGAACTTGTCGCCGCCGTTGATGAACTCCATCGGGGTGGGAGCCTTGCGGGCAAGGACTCCGGCGATGAGTTCGCCGAGACCTCCGTGCACGCTGTGCTCCTCGGCCACCACGACAGCCTTTGTCTTCAAAGCCGATGCCAGAACGGCCTCCTCGTCGAGAGGCTTGATGGTTGCGATGTCGATAATCTCGGCGCTGATGCCCTGCTCCTCGAGTGCCTTGCAGGCCTGGAGGGCCTCCCACACGAGGTGCCCGGTGGCGAAGACGGTCACGTCCTTGCCCTCTTCGAACACGATGGCCTTGCCGATCTCGAACTTCTGGTCCTCGGGGGTGAAGATCGGGACGGAAGGACGGCCGAAACGGAGATAGACCGGTCCGACATACTCGGCGGCTGCGATGGTAGCGGCCTTGGTCTGGTTGTAGTCGCAAGGGTTGATGACCACCATGCCGGGAAGGGCGCGCATAAGGGCGATATCTTCCATGGTCTGGTGGGTCGCGCCGTCCTCACCGAGGGTGATACCGGCGTGCGAGGAAGCGATCTTGACATTGGTGTGGCCGTAGGCGACCTCCTGGCGGACCTGGTCGTACACGCGGCCGGTGACGAACTCTGCGAACGAGCCGATGAACGGGATCTTGCCGGTGAGGGCGAGACCGGCGGCGGAGCCGACCATGTTGGCCTCGGCGATGCCGCACTCCACGAAACGCTCGGGGAACTCGGCTGCGAACTTCTCCATCTTCAGGGAGGGGAGAAGGTCGGCGGTCATGGCGACGACGGCGGGATTCTTCTTGCCGGCCTCATAGAGGCCATCGCCGAAACCGCTGCGGGTGTCTTTCTTTCCAGTGACGATATATTCTTTCATGATAGTGTCGGATTAAAGGATTAATAATCACCGAGGGTCTCCTCGAGCTGGGCGAGGGCGGCGTCGCGTTGCTCCTCGGAAGGAGCCTTGCCGTGCCACTTGTGGGTACCTGCCATGAAGTCTACGCCGTGACCCATCTCGGTCTTGAGAAGGAGCATGGAAGGCTTGCCTTCGGATGCCTTGGCGATCTCGAAAGCGGCGAGGATCTTCTCGAAATCATGTCCGTCCTCGACGACGATGACATTCCATCCGAACGCGCTCCACTTGTCGGCGAGGTCGCCGAGTCCGGCTACGTTCTCGACGGCGCCGTCGATCTGCTGGCCGTTCCAGTCGGTGAAGGCGATGAGGTTGTCGAGCTTGTGGTGGGCGGCGAAGATCGCGGCCTCCCAGATCTGTCCTTCCTCGCTTTCGCCGTCTCCCATGAGGGTGAAGACGTAGTTCTTCTCACCGTCCATCTTCTTGCCGAGGGCGAAGCCGGCGGCTACGGAGAGTCCCTGTCCCAGGGAACCCGAAGGCTGGAAGATGCCGGGGAGACCGGTCTCGACACAAGGATGGCCCTGAAGGCGGGTGCCGAACTTACGGAGAGTGCCGAGCTCTGCGGGCGGGAAATAACCTGCGCGGGAAAGAGTGGCATAATAGACGGGAGCCAGGTGGCCGGCGGAAAGGATGAAGACGTCGGCGCCCTTGCCGTCACGGGTCCACTTGGCGGGATCCTGCTTCATCACATGGAAATAGAGAGCCGTCATCACGTCGGTGCTGCTGAGCGATCCGCCCGGGTGTCCGGACTTGGCTTCGCAAACCATCCGGACGATGTCGCGCCGGATCTGGGATGCGGTTCGGGTCAATTCTTGTACTGTAGACATATTGTTAGGAATTAAGATAGTTTCAAACATACAAAGCTAACAAATTTTTGAATTATATTTGCATATAATTTCCCCCCGCGAGATGAAACATATAAGAAACTTCTGCATCATAGCCCATATCGACCACGGAAAGAGCACGCTTGCCGACCGCTTGCTGGAACTGACCAGCACTCTCAGCGCCCGTGACATGGAGAACCAGGTCCTCGACGACATGGACCTCGAGAAGGAGAAGGGCATCACGATCAAGAGCCATGCGATCCAGATGCTCTATGATTATAAGGGCGAGCAGTACAAGCTCAACCTCATCGACACTCCCGGCCATGTGGACTTTTCATACGAAGTCTCCCGTTCCATCGCATCCTGCGAAGGCGCCCTGCTGGTCGTGGACGCATCGCAAGGTGTCCAGGCCCAGACCATCTCCAATCTCTACCAAGCCATCGACCACGGCCTGGAGATCATCCCCATCCTGAACAAGATCGACATGGAGTCGGCCCAGATAGAGGTCGTTACGGACCAGGTCTGCGACCTGCTCGGCTGCGACCCCGAGGACGTGTTCAAAATCTCCGCCCGCACGGGCGAGGGCGTAGCACCCATCCTCGACGCCATAGTGGAGAAGATTCCGGCCCCCGTCGGGGACCCGGACGCCCCACTCCAGGCCCTTGTCTTCGACTCGGTCTTCAACTCCTTCCGCGGCGTCATCGGCTACTTCAAGGTCAGGAACGGCTCCATCCGCAAGGGAGACAAGGTCAAGTTCTTCGCCACGGGAATGGACTACGAGGTCGAAGAGGTCGGCGTGCTGAAGATGAAGCTTGTCCCGACGCAGGAAGTCGGCTGCGGGGACGTAGGATATATCATTACCGGCATCAAGAGCGCCACCGAGGTCAAGGTGGGCGACACCATCACGCATCTCGGCAAGGATGCCTGCGCCGAGGCCATCGCCGGTTTCGAGGAAGTCAAGCCCATGGTCTTCGCCGGCATGTATCCAGTGGATGCGTCCAAGTTCGAGGAACTCCGCGCCGTGCTGGAGAAGTTCCAGCTCAACGACGCGTCGTTCGTCTATGAGCCTGAGTCGTCGCTGGCGCTGGGCTCGGGCTTCCGCTGCGGCTTCCTGGGCCTCCTGCACCTCGAGATCGTGCAGGAAAGGCTCTTCCGCGAGTTCGACATGGACGTGATCACCACAGTGCCCAACGTTTCGTACAAGGTATATACCACCCAGGGCGAGGTGCTGGACGTCCACAACCCTTCGGGACTCCCCGCCCCCACCCTCATAGACCACATCGAAGAGCCATTCATCCGGGCGCAGATCATCTCCAAGTCCGACTTCTTCGGTCCGATCATGAAACTCTGCCTTGACAAGCGCGGCACTCTCGTCAGCCAGCACTACATCACTGCCGACCGTGTAGAGCTCAACTACGACATGCCCCTCTCCGAGATCGTGTTCGATTTCTACGACAAGCTCAAGTCCATTTCGAAGGGCTACGCCTCCTTCGACTACCATATGACCGGCTTCCGGCCGGCTAAGCTCGTCAAGCTCGACATCCTTCTCAACGGAGAGCCGGCCGACGCACTCTCGACCCTCATCCACGAGGACAACGCCTACGACTTCGGTCGCAAGATGTGCGTGAAACTGAAGGACCTCATCCCGCGTCAGCAGTTCGACATCCCCATCCAGGCCGCCATCGGAGCCAAGATCATCGCCCGCGAGACGGTCAAGCAGGTCAGGAAGGACGTTACCGCCAAGTGCTATGGCGGCGACATCACCCGCAAGCGCAAGCTGCTCGAGAAGCAGAAGGAAGGCAAGAAGCGCATGCGCCAGATCGGCACCGTACAGGTGCCGCAGAGCGCATTCATGGCAGTTCTCAAACTAGATTGATCCAAATCATGAAGATCCACAGTATCATTGTTACCATACTGATGCTTGCAGCAGTTGCGGCATCGGCCCAGACCCCCAGGGTCATTCCCGACAGCCTCAAATATGCACTTCCCGAGTTCGCCGCCGGCAGGGTGGTGTTCGAGGACGGTCACGCAGCGACCGGAGTGTTCAACTTCAGCTATCTTGACCAGACTGTGCGCTTCATGGACGGGAAAAAGGTCATGGCTTTGGCTGACAACGCCTTTGTCAAGACCCTTTCGGCCGGAGGACGGATTTTCACCCGTGACAGGGACCACTTCATCGAGACCATCGACTATGTGGGGGCAGTATCGTTGTGTATCTTCAAGGACGTACACATCCAGAGGGAGGCCAATGCCGGAGCCTACGGATTCACCGACCAGGCTTCCAACGTCCGGACGCAGAACATGCGCGACGTGGACGCCCGCTATCAGGACCTCACCCAGACCTACGACCTCGACCAGGAGCTCGTGCTCCCCTACAACTACAGGGAGACATTCTTCCTGATGGACGGGAAGAACATCTACAAGGCGGGAAAGCAAAGCTTCCGCAAATGTTTCTCTTCCGAGAAGGCAAAGGTGGATGAATACTTGAGCGCCCACGACGTCGACTTCAACTCAAGGGCGGACGTCACGGCCTTCTTCAAGGCGATGAAGGGAGAATAAAAAAAGCCGGCTTCGAAGCCGGCTTTTATCTTTGGTTGAATGTCCTAGAGGTTGGGATTCTCCTTGGCCCAGTCGGCGACCGGAGGAACGATGCCGAGACTGATGATCTCGTCGCGCATCTTGCAGAGGTGCTCGTAAGAAGCCTGGAGAGCGGCCATCTCCTCGGGAGTGCCCTTAGGAGTGGAATAGTGTACACCGTCGGCGTCGATGACGGTCGGCATGGCCATCATGACATTCTTGAAGCCGCACTTGTCGCAGTTGACATAGCATCCGGCAGGCCAGGTGAACTTCTCGCCGCCCATCGCGGCCTCGATCATCTTGACGGCCTGGTAGGCAGGGCTCTGGAAAGAGCTGCGGCCGCGGAGTTTGATGATGTTGGAACCGCCCTGAATGGTATTGTGCTTGATCTCTGCCCAGCGCTCCTCGGAGATATTGAACTCGGAGATGGGTTTGCCGTCGATAAGGGCCTCGGAGGCGAAGACTGCCATGGCCTCGCCGTGTCCGCCGTATGTATAAGCATTGGTGACCTTGCACTGCTGGACGCCGCACTCGGCTGCGAGGGCCTCCTGGAGGCGGGTGGAGTCGAGGGCTGCGAGGGAAGTCAGGCGGTTGGGCTGAAGGCCGGAACGGATGAGCGCGGTGAGAGCCGTGACATCGGCCGGGTTGAAGATGACGACGACATGTTTCACGTCGGGGCAGTACTTCTCGATGAGCTCACCGAACTCGGCTGCGATCTTGCAGTTGCCCTTGAGCAGATCCTCGCGGGTCATGCCTTCCTTGCGCGGGGCGCCGCCGGACGAGATGATATACTTGGCATCCTTGAAGGCCGTCTCGGGATCGACGGTCCAGGTGATGTTGGCCTCAGGGAAGGCGCAATGATACATCTCCTCGGCTACGCCATGTACGCCGGGCTCGTAGATGTCATACAGACAGATGTTCGGGGTGAGACCGAGCATCATGGCGGTCTGGGCCATGTTGGAGCCGATCATGCCGCCGGCACCGACAATAAGCAGTTTTTCGTCAGTCAAAAATTTCATAACGCGTTATAGATTAAAACAATATTTCATCGTGGACCGCAAATATACTCAAAATATATGACAAAAGGGTCGTGCATTTCTTGGAAATCAAAAAAAACGTTATATTTGCAACGTTGAATTTGTGACACTTTATATGGAGCCTCCCAGTTCTACTCTTACAGACATACAAGCGGATCCAGCCTCTGAGGACCCGTTGACGTACACCTATAAGCAGAACTATACTTCACTTGACGCCGGGATGAAAGTCTCAGGCGCGTTCCGTCGTGTCCGCACCTTTACAGAACCGAACTTTTAATACCGTATATGGCACTTTATTTACGCAAAGAGCTTGACAACAACGCTATCGTGGCCGTCTGGCAGATCACCGAGACGGAAGCCGAGCTGCGCGAACTCAGTTCCACCCCTTCCGATGAGATGGAGGAGATCTCGTTCATCAAGAGCGAATCTCTCCGCAAGCAGCGGCTGGCAGTGCGCGCCCTCCTCAACGAGCTCTTTGAAGACAAGGTCTACCTTGCCCACCACGACAACGGCAAACCTTACATCGAGAACAATTCCATCAACATAAGCATCACCCATACCGAGAAGTATGTAGCCGTCATCCTCGACAGGGACGACGAAGTCGGCATCGACATCGAGTCCCTCGACCGCGACTTCTCCGTAGTGGAGAAGAAAGCGCTGTCCGAGGACGAGATCGACGACCTCGAGGAGGACCGCGAGGAGAAGAACGAGCAGCTCGCCATCTACTGGTGCGCCAAGGAAGCCATCTTCAAGAAAATGTCCCAGTACAACGTCGATTTCGTGGAGCAGATCGAGATCGAACGTTTCCGTTCAAAGGGAGAGGGCGAGCTCGAAGCCACCTTCATCCACAAGGACGGATACGAGGAAGAACTGGACCTGGAATACATCACTTTCGACCGCCACGTCCTAGTCTGGGTTAGGGAGTAGCTGTTAATCAACGAATTAACAGTTTTATTACACCGTTGTTGATAACTTTTTCGGGCTTTTTCGGCTTCACGAATTACATAATGTATTATCTTTGTTTCTGCCGGGGCCTGTGCTTCGGAGACAACCAATTATAACCGAAACAGAATTACCGACGATCAAAAGATTGAAAGACCGTGTTGTTCGGAATAGACGATACGTATTTCACTTTGTCAGGGCGCGGGCTTTCAGGCTCGCGCCTTTAATCTTCATGACATCCTATTTGGGTCTGAGCCAGGGAATGGGATTCTGGGGGCCTTTTGACGACCACAACTGGAAATGAAGCTGGGTCGAACCTCCGATGGGTTCTACGGTACCGAGCACCTGGCCGGTCTTGACCTTGTCGCCGGACTTGACGGATACCGTGCCGAGCTTGCAATAGAAAGTGAAATAGTCTCCGTGCTGGACGAGCACGCATTTGTTGTAACCCGGCTGGACGATGACGCTCTTGACCACGCCGTCGAACACGGATGTGACCTGGGCGCCGTTGGACAGCGCGATGGAGATGCCCTCGCTGTCGGGCAGTTTGAGCTGGGTATATACGGGATGATACTGGGCGCCGAACTTCTCCACCACCGGTCCTTCCGCAGGCCAGGGAAGCTTTCCCTTGTTGGACGAAAACTCCTTGGCAAGGGTATAGTCTATCGGCGCGGCGGCTTTCTTCGACGTAGAAGGAGCATTTTTCTTAGTGGTCTTGGCCGTAGTGCCTACGGCCTCGGCAATGATGCGCGCAATCTCCTTGTTCAGGGCCTCCACTTCCTTGCGCTTGGAATTGAGCTGGCTCTGGTATTTGTTCTTCTCTCTCTTGAGGACCTGGATGGTCTGCTGCGCGGTGGCCTCTTCGCGCCTGAGCCGCTCCAGCTCGGCCATGCGTTCCTGCTGGAGCGCAGCGGCCTCGGTCCGCAGGCCGGCCAGCTGATCCTTTTCGCCCTCGAGGACGGACTGGGCTTCCTTGATCTTGACCCCCTGGGAGTTCATCTCCTTCGAGAGATTCTTAAGGAAGGAGTAACGCCGCAGGCCCTGGGCGAGGTTCTCGCTGGCGAGGATGTACATATACCACACCCGGGCGTCGCGGTTCTTGTACGCACCCTTGACAAGCCTGTTGTAATAATAGGTCATCGTGTCGAGCCTGACCTGGAGGCTGTCAATGCGCATCTGCTTGCGACGGATCTCGCCGTCCAGACGGGAGATCTCCTCCTCGCCTTCCTTTATGAGACCCCTGCGGAGGTCGATCTTCTGCTGGACGAGAGAGAGGGTATTCAGTGCATTGGAGTTGCGCGTGGCATTGTCCCTCAGCTGTCCGTCGATGATGGCGATCTCACGTTCGAGGCGTTCCTTACGTGACTGCTGGGAGGATGTGTCCTGGGCACAGACGGGAAGGACCCATCCTGCGATCAGGACGGCGGACAAAAGCAATATGGTCCGCAGGCGCTTCATTTTCCGATGGCTTTCATTCGTTCCGCTATCCTTTCGGCAAGGTCGGGAATCTCGTTTTCAGTATCTTTCTTCAAGGCATCATCCCAATAGACCTTGGCGAGGTCGTACTCTCCCAAAGCATAGAGGACTTCCGCATAATGGTCCATTATGGTGGCGCTGTCCTTGCCTCCATAGAGCATCGCGTGCTTGAAATAGGACTTGGCCTCCTGCGATTTCTTCAACAGATGGAGGATCCAGCCGTAAGTGTCGAGATAAGTGGCGTTGTCAGGCTCCTGCTCCACGGTGATGCGGCTCATCTCCGCGGCTTTCTTCAGCTTCTTGCCCTTCAGGCAAAGGAAGTATGCGTAATTGTTCAGGACAGGGGCGTACTGAGGATTGAGCTTAAGGGCCTTCTCATAGGCATCGAAAGCAGCGGCTTCATCACCGAGCTGGTGGCTGGTGTCACCGATGGTGGACAAAGCCTGGACCACAACATCGGGATTGTCCTTGAACGCTTCCGCCATCCTCCGGCTCTCGGAGATGACGGAGGGCAGGTCGTCTTTGTTGTAATACGCCATAACGCGCATGTTGAGGAAGGCTGGCTCGTCGGGGAATGCGGCATAAGCATCCTCGGAAGCCGACAGGAGCGTATCCCAGTCCCCGGTATAGCTCAGGGACTGGATGTACATGGCCCTGGCGTTGAAGTCGTCGGGGTACAAAGTACTGTTGGTCTTGAAAAGCTCCACTCCTTTCTCCCTTCTGTCGGAACGGAAGAAATAGGTGCCCGTCGTCAGGAGCATCGAGGAATCGGAAGGATGGGCGCGGAGGCCGGCCTCGTACAGTGAATCCAGCTGAGGACGGAAATTCTGGAAGAAACGTCCGTCAAGCGACTGAGTAAGGTTGGACAGGTACTGGCTCTTCATCATCGAAGGCACGGAAGGGCTGGTCACGAAACGCTCGAGCGTGCTGAAATAATCGTCATACGAACGGCGCATGCGATAGACCTCGGACTTCCCGAGAAGCGCAGGAGCGTACTCCGAGTCCAGCGCCAGCGCCTGGTCATAGAACGACATGGCAAGGGAGTCGCTGTAATCGGTGATCTTGGCATCGCCCATCATCGTAAGGACCTGGGGTGAAGGATAGTCTTCGTTGAACTCCTCAAGGACGGCGAATGCTTCCTCGGCCTTGTCCTGGTGCATCAGGATGTCATACCGTGCCAGGGCGGTGGTCTCGTCGCGGCCGACCATCCTCTCTATCTCGTCGAGGGTCTCGATGACTTTGTCCAGACGGTTCTGGCGGGCATATAGGTTGACAAGGGAATAGTACAGTTCGGTTTTTCTGGGATAATCGGCCAGCAGGCCTTCATAAGTGCTGACGGCGAGTTCGTCCTGCCCCGTCATGGCATAAAGGACGGCGAGACGGTCCCTGTACCAGTAATTGCCGGAGTCCAGGCGCACGGCCTCGCGGAACTCTTTGGCGGCTGCGCTTGTATTGCCCATCTCCGCCTGGCAGAGGCCAAGATAATAATGCGCGGCGTCGTTGTCCGGGAAAGACTGGAGGATGAGGGTCAGGCGGTCCACTGCAGCCTGGATCGCTCCGTTGTCGTAGGCCTGGACGGCATCCACAAGCAGCGCTTCGGCAGTATCCCTGAGGGATGAATTGCGGCCCTGGGCACCGGCGAACGGGGATGAAAGGGTCAGAAATACAATGGTATATAGTATCGCCAAGATTCGTTTCATACTACAAAAATACTACAATTATTGGTTTCGCTGAGGTTGTTTTATGAGATTTTAGCTAATTTCGTACCGGGTTTGAATAATTTTCGATGCGTTATGCAACATTTTGGCGACAAAACGCATCTTATCACACGGGTGACAGCCCATAACCGAACTTCAGAGACAGTGGCAAACCTGAACGAGCAGCGCATCATCGAGCTTTGCAAGCAAGGCGACAGGGCTGCCCAGAAGGCTTTGTTCGACAAACTGTCCTCCAGGATGTTCCCGGTCTGCCTGCGTTACATGGGCAACAGGGAGGCCGCGGAGGATGTCCTGCAGGAAGGATTCATTTCACTGTTTTCGAAGCTCGGAAGTTACTCGGGGGAAGGCTCCTTCGAAGGCTGGGCCCGGAAGGTCTTTGTCAATACTGCACTGATGACATTGCGCAAGAACGACGTGATGCGGCAGAGCGAGGACATCGAGACGGCATGGAGCGTCTCGAGTGAAGACCCCGGAGCCCTGCAGAAGATATCGTACAATGAACTGATGGGGATGATCTCCGAGCTGCCTGCGGGATTCCGTACGGTGTTCAACATGTTCCTCATAGAAGGATACTCGCACAAGGAGATCGGTGAGGCGCTGGGCATATCCGAAGCTACTTCCCGGTCTCAGCTCCAACGCGCAAGGGTCATGTTGCAGAACAGGATAAAGAAACTTAAGTAAGATGCAGAACGACAATTATACAGATTTCGATCTCGAACTGAAGCGGATGCTTCGGGACGCGGAGGAGACCGTTCCCCCGCGGATCTGGGATGCGGTGAGCAGTGAGCTCGACCGCCGGGATCGCCGTAAGGTAGTCGCTCTCCGCTGGCGCCGGGCAGCCATCGGAGTGGCGGCCGCCGCGGTATTGTCGGGCATCTTCGTATTCCTCGGCAGGGATACTGCCGAAGGACCTTCATTGGTCGCCGACAGCTCCGACACCGTCCAGGTGACGGAGATTCCCGCACAGGAAGAGGCCATCCCGGACATCGAGGAGCAGATAGCCGCGACAGGAGCCGCGCTGGCCGATGTCCCCGGACATCGCGTCCGCAGCGCCGCTACAGCCACAGTTCCCTCCGAGGTGGCTTCCGCACCCGTATCTCCAGTTGTGGAGGAAAGCCCTATAGCTCCCGTAGAGGATGAAGCCGAGGAAAGAAGCGAAGTCGAAACAAGCGTTTCCAAGCCTGAGAACGTTACTTCCGAACCGACGGTACGTCCTTCCGTTCCGGCCACAAGGCCGGCTGTAACCGGTACTCTGGACGATCCTTTCGCCTGGCCCGAGGAGGAAGAGGCGGAGGATTCCGGAAGGAAACCGTCGTTCACCCTCTCCGGCAACGCCATGACCAATGATTTCAGCGGTACCGACATCCGACAGATGAGGATACCCTCCGCAGGTGTCAAGACACGCACTGGAGTCGAAGAGAAAGGTTCGTCCACCTTCGACATCCCCGTGACTTTCGGAGTCGGAGTACGTTTCAACCTCTCCGACCGCTGGGCCCTCGGCACCGGCGTCAACTGGTCTAAGCTCTCCAGGACGTTCAACGGAGTCTATACCGAAGTGAACGGCAGCGGCGACATCACCCGCAACATCAATTCCGAAATCGTCAACGACATCCACTACATCGGGATTCCGCTCAACCTCTATTTCAACATCTTCGACAGCCGTAACCTCCGCTTCTATGCATGGGGAGGCGGAAGCGCCGAGAAGGGCCTCACGAACCGATTCCGCATCCAGAGCGACTCCGGAGACATCTTCTACAAGGAGGCGGTGAACGGACTCCAATGGTCCGCAGGCGCCGGACTCGGACTTGAATTCCTGCTCGGAGAGCATTTCGGAGTGTATCTCGACCCCAGCGCCAGATACTATTTCGACTGCGGCCAGCCCGTCAGCATCAGGACGAAGCGCCCCTTCATGATGAACTACGAAGTCGGTATCAGATTCAACCTGTAGCAGGATGCGTCACGTCATCAGTATTCCGGACCTTTCCTCCATCGATTCAGCGGCGGAGGATTTTCTCGTTTTGACTAAAGGCCACAGTCTGATAGCTTTCTACGCCCCGATGGGAGCGGGAAAGACCACGTTCACCACGGCCATCTGCCGGGCGCTCGGCGTAGAAAGCGACGCCGTGAGCAGTCCCACGTTCTCAATCGTCAACGAATACCGCACCAAGTCCGGAGATTCGGTTTTCCACTTCGATTTCTACCGCATCAACCGCATAGCCGAAGCGCTCGACATAGGATTCTACGACTATATCGACAGCGGATGCCTCTGCCTGATGGAATGGCCCGAGAATATCGAAGAAATCCTTCCCGAAGAGACCCTGAAGGTCAGCATCTCTGTGGAGGATAACGGCTCACGGACAGTTTCCTGGGAAGACTAGAGGTCCATTCTTTCCACGGACATCCCCACTTCTGTAATGAAACCGTTGATTTCCAGCTGGAAATCCGTCTCTCCGTCCATCCAAAGCGACGGGGGGTCTCCCCTGTCGGGAGGGTTGAGCCCGATGTAGAAACGCTTTCCGGACAGGCAGGCGTTTCGGAAAGAGAAAAGCAGGTGGTCGTTGAAATAATAGCGGCGGGAATCGTCGAACGGCGCGGCGACGATGACATTGCCGTCCTTATAGACCATAACCGAAGCGTTCCATCTGCCATCGTTGTAGGTCCAGCGTTCCCACGAAGCCTTGCCGCTCCTTGGCGTTATCCTGAGATTCCCGTCACGTATCCTGATATCATAGATACCCTCAGGGTCGGCATCCACCGAGGTTTCCTCACCATCCTCCACTATATACCAGACCCGCAAGGCGCTTCCTTTGGCCAGCGGTTTCCAATAGCTGAAATACAAGTGCCCGCAGTCACGGTAAAGCGCCCCTCCTGGATACTCGGGATTGTCGGACATATGGCTGGCGACCGCCCCCTCTGAGCGGGATATGATCTCCTCGCCATTCCGGCGGAGGGAAAATCCGTTCCCGGAACGGCTCTGCCCAAGGGTAAACACATCCGCACCCTCTACAAGCAAGCCGCACAGGAACTCCCTGCCGGGATATGAAAACAGTTCCTCCCCGTCCTTGGATATTACCGTCTCTCCGGCAGTGCAGGATTCCGTATAGAGATGGCCGTCCACCAGATGGTGCAGATCGGGGTCGAGGCTCGCCCTGCAGCCCGGTCCGGCGGGGATGGACAAAGTCCTCTCCCCGTTCCGGTACAGGGCGAGGCTGCCGCTGACGGCTCCATAGGAGCTGTCGCGGCGCCAGTCATATCCTTCCGGAAACTCGACCGCGGCCACAAAGATGGAAGTATCCTTAGGCATGACTGTCAAAGCGCCGCCTCCGCCTTCCCTGCGATTGTCCTGATACCGGTCACGGAAAGCCTCGAGATGGGAGATGCCGGTTCCGCTTTCCTTCGCTATGCATCCCGCCAAAAGCAGCACGTAGGCCGTAACAGTTATTATTTTCATCAAGTCTTTCATAGTTCAGATTATCATTGTCCAAGGTTCTGGCGGTCGAGAAAACGGTATCCGGCCGCTTCGATGATGTGACCCGCGCAGATCTCTTCCGTCCCGTCCAGGTCGGCGATGGTCCTGGCCACACGGATGATGCGGTAGAAAGCCCTCATGGATAGGTCCAGCCGCTCCATGACCTTTGTCAGGGTCTCGCGTGCGCTGTCCGACAGGACGCAGAACTTCTCAATATGCTTGTTGTTCATCTCTGCGTTGGTGAAGATGTTCTCTGTCGCGAAGCGGTGCTTCTGGACTATCCGTGCTTTCAGCACGCGGCCGGCAACTTCCTCGCTGGACTCCCCTCCCCTCTGCGACATCATCCTCTTTGGGTCGAGAGGGTGAAGATACAGATGCAGGTCGATGCGGTCGAGGATCGGGCCGGAGAGCTTTGAGAGATAGGAGATACGCTGCGAAGGAGTGCAGATGCATTTGTCCCCTTCCCCGTAGAATCCGCAGGGACAGGGATTGGACGCAGCGACGAGCATGAACGACGCCGGATACTCGACCTTGGCCTTGAGTCTGGACACCGTCACCTTGCGGTCCTCCAGAGGACCTCTAAGAGCTTCGATGACCGACTTCGGCATTTGATTGAACTCGTCGAGGAAAAGTACGCCGCCATGAGCCAGGGTGATCTCCCCGGGGATGATGTTGTCCCCGGCGCCGCCTCCGACTATCGCAGGCAGCGAAGCGCTGTAGTGAGGCATGCGGAAAGGCCTGGAGCGTATCAGCCCCAGAGCCCTCTCGCCCATACCCGCGACGGAGTAAATCTTGCTGGTCACGATAGACTCCTCCTGGGTCATCGGCGGAAGGATGCCGGACATGGCTTTGGCCAGCGAACTCTTGCCGCTGCCCGGAGGACCCATCATTATGAGATTGTGCCCTCCGGCAGCGGCAATCTCGATGCCACGCTTGGCTCCTTCCTGGCCGATGATGTCCGCGAAGTCCGGGAAATCCCCGGCCGGGCGGACGTGATGGCGCGCCCTCTGGAGTTTCTTCCACATCCTGGTGTTCCGCACCAACAGGTCCGTGCAATCCTCTTCGCCGGCCAGGATGCGCACACAGTCTCCAAGGTTCTCCACTCCGTATATGTCGATGTCGTCGAATCCCGCCGCTTCCATGGCGGAGTGAAGGGGCAGGATGCATGCCTTCATACCATTCGCCCGTGCCATATCAACGATCGGGAGAGCGCCGGCGATGGACCTTACGGCCCCGTCCAGCCCGAGCTCGCCCATGACGAGGAATCTGTCCGATTCCGGAAACAATCGCTGCCCGGAAGCGGCGATGATGCCGAGTGCGATCGGCAGGTCATAGCCGCTCCCGCTTTTGTGCAGGTCCGCCGGCGCAAGGTTGATGATTATCTTGCGCCCGGGGATCCTATATTCCAGGGCCTGCAGCGCAGTAATGGTCCGAAGGAGGCTTTCCTTGACCGCAGTGTCGGCCAATCCTACGAGATGGATCCCGATGCCGGAGATTACGTCCACTTCCACTGTGACGGGCACGGCATCGATGCCGATGCATTTCGCGCCTATGATATTGACAAGCATAGCGAAAAAGGTTTTCCGCTAAGATGGCGCAAGAAAAGATGCTTTTCCTTCAGAAAGATGTTTCTTTCGACGAAAGAAATCTTTTTTAAGATGCGGGATAGGAAAGGTCGGAATCGTCTCCGGAGAATTCGCGGTCCTGAACCTTGAGGTAATACTCCCAGTACGTTCCGCGCGCAGCACTCTGTACGGTGGCGTTGTCCATGCTGGACATGGCGGAAATGAAATCGGAGAAACGTTTCACCTTCTCTTCACCCGCTCCGATGGCGGCCGGATCGACACCGGCCAGGAGCAAGGCTTCCTGATAATGGACGGGTATAGGCCCCTGCCAGCCTAGGGCCTCGAACGAGGTCCTGAAGCCCTCGATGTCTCCGGTCAGAAGCTGATAGCAGAGGAAACGGTTGACGGAAAGCCCGGAGCCCAGTCCCAAGAGACTCATCTGGGCGAGATTGTACTGGGGGTTGTTGGTGACCATGCGGGCTGTGGCGCTGGAGTGGCCGAGGGTATCCGTCAAGTCGGCCGAAGAAGCGTACCTGCGAAGAATGCTCCGTGCCGCCATTTGGTTCTTGGGGTTGCGCGCCAGGATCCCGGCATACTTGCGTACCATCGTAAAATCGCCCTTAACGGCATTGTACCTTATCAATTGATAGAGCGACAGGTGGCTCATTCCGTGGGGAAGATGGCAGGAATACTGGAAAATATGGTGTATAGCTTCGTTCGATACGCCGAGCGATTCTGCCAGAAGGCTGTTGAACAGACATCCGGTCAAGGAATTGTCACCTTCCATATCGAAGTCCCCGGGGCCGGAAACAGGATACTTGAAAAGCCTGTCGCCCAGCATGTCCGTCTCGCCGAGAGCCAGGAATGCGAATGGCATGAGCCTGGGATCCGCCGAAGAAGCTTCGGGAGTCGCGGCCTCAAGGACCTTGTCCCAACGGAGCCTCCGGGCATTGACTTGCACCTTGGCCAAGCGTTCCGAGTCCCTGATGCCGGAATCGGTCGCGATGAAAGCGGCGGCGGCGAGAACAAGGACGGCAGCGGCAGGGAGTTCCCAGCCTCGTGCCGGCTTTTCCTCATGACGCCGGATAATCGACGACACCAGTCCGGCAAGCACGGAAATGAGCATTATGTTCACCACCGTAAGATTGGTTTCCAGTCCTGCAGTAAACACCCAGCATAAAAGGGTGGCAACAAGGGCGGAAAGACGGTGGAACGGCAGCCGCAAGCGGCCGAGGATCCTGTCCACACCCCAATAAATCAAAACGATCACCGCGGCGACAATCAAAGCCCCGACTACGGGGATATCATAGAACTGCACCAGAAAACTGCCGACGGATTCCGCCAGGGGATGAGGGCCGGCCATCACTTCCCGTAACCAGTCAGGAGTAAGCAGGAAGAGGCCCTGGTTCTCCATTTGGATGAGAGAATAAGGCAGAACGAACTGGCTCACACAGAAAACGGCCGCGAAGAGCAGCAGGGGTATGGGGAGGCTCTTTCTCATTTCGCGAACAGTTTCGACACGGCTTTCTGCCGGACCGGAGACTCGGCGCGGATGAAGTCGGGTACATTATAGGATTTGAGCCTCAGGTCATTATGGGACGGATCCTTCTGCGGAAGAAGGAAAGGCTTGTCGAAATGGCCGTCACCATTGTAATGGGCAAGGAAAAGCCTGGTATAGCGCCCGTCTATCCTGCGGCTGCTGAAAACTATCCATTTGCCGTTGGAAGACCATGAGTGGTAACTCTCGGTATCGTCGCTGTTGAGTTCCTCCGCCGGAGCGGCCTCTCCGGTCGAAAGGTCCAGCATCCATAGGTCCGCTTCCTTGTGCCAGATCGGGAAAGTGGCGAAAGCCGAATGCGTGAAAAGTATGCGGCCGTCCTTGCATCGCGGGAAAGATACCGATCCTTCCGGGTCCTCCCATACAAGCTCCGGCTCGCCGACGAAACTGCCGTCATCAAATCCTATGGACATCAATTTGTAACGGAGCCTGCCGCGGTTGTTCACGACAGCGCCTACAGTGTCGGCGGCGCAATAATAAAGAGTGCGGCCGTCCTCCGACCAGGTCGGAAAGGTCTCCATGACCTCATCCCCGGACAGTGCCGGGCAGAGATACACCGAGTCAGTCTGGAGGTCCATCAATATGATGTCCGAACTGTTGTCGTACACCTCTATGGGCTGCAGGTCGTTTATGGTGAAACTCTGGTGTGTGTCATTGGACGAAAATGCGATGTAGCGGCCTCCGGGATGCCAGGCGGGATACGTGCCCTGGCGCTTCGGCCCCAAGGACGCGATATTCTGGAGCCGGACATCGTCACCGTCGATGAAAAGCGTGCCTCCGCCTGGTCCCCTCGCATGCAGGATCATCCTGGAAGGGTCGCCGGAGTGGAAAGTATGGCAGTTCAGACAGCCCTGGTTGTTGGCCTCCGAAGTGACGATGTCGGTTTCCTTGTAGGAAGCCAGCTCGCGCTGGGTGATGGTGATATAGTGCCAGCTTTGATAGCCCGGTTCAATGAGACGATAGACTATATATGGGTCGATCGGATCCTTGGAACGATAGACGGGGAACGGTTTGTAACTGACTCCCCTGGCATCACCCTTGTTCCAAGCGCTGACCGTGATCCACTCCACACCGTCCTTTATCTCGCGCGACTCCTTGAAACGCCGCCCGTCCGCCATCCGGAAAGTCAGCCGCGCCATGCTTTCCGGGACCGTCACGCCGACATAGTCCGGAAAGACGGGAGGGTACTCGTCCCTGGTATCAAAAGCTGAAGGCCTGCCGCATGAAACCGACAAGACGGCGGCGACGGCAAGGATCAGACAACTATTTTTAAAAAGATGTACCATGGAAAAGCTTTTCGCAAATTTAAACAAAAATAATCCCTTTGAACCACTATTAGACGGAATTGACACGTTTTTGAATGACACTTGACCGTTTTCTGCCTAATTTTGTAAGCATAATTGAAATTTCTATCCAATAACATCGAAACGATACCGATATGAAAAAAACACCCATCCTGCGCATAGCGCTCGTGTCGGCCGTCGTCATGCTGTCCTGCACAGCGGCATTCGGCCAAAAGAAAGCAAAGAAGATCGACGTCGGCGAAGCCCTTTCCGGGTACTTCACCCTTGCGACCGACGAGGCCGCCACTCCCGACGCCAAGGGATTCATCAGAAGGTGGCTGCTCCTCGAACCGATCAGCAAGCCCAACCGTTCCAACACCGTCTTCACGGACAGCTACATCCGTGACGCGTTCGCCAAGGAACCGTACGAGGGCATGTTCACCACCCTCCCCAAGGACGGACAGAAAGTCAAGGTCATGGTCGAGAAGCAAGCTCCCGTCAACCTCACGGCCGGTCGTCCGCAGATGCCTACCGGACCTCAGGAGCCCGTCTTCGAGAAAGCTACCCTCACATGGTATGCCCTTGACAGCAAGCTATTCAACGTGAAGCTCTTCCGCTTTGCCACCGGGCTTGACAAGGAGCGCTACGGCGCCATCTTCGAGGCATACACCATCGTCGAGTGCGACGAGGATATCGAGAACGTCCGCATGGCAGTCGGCTCCAACTCCGCCTCCATGTGGTGGCTCAACGGCGAAGAGGCCGTCATCCTTTCCGGCGACCGCCGTATGGTCGTGGATGACTGCATGTCCAAGCGCCTCACTCTCAAGAAGGGCCGCAACATCATCCGCGGATCCGTCATCAACGGCCCCGGCATGAGCGACTTCTGCGTCCGCTTCATCGACGAGAACGGCAAGCCCGTCAGGAACCTCAAGATCTACAGCAAGTAAAACCCCTATAAGACATTCTACCATGAAATCAAGAATAGCACTTCTGGGGGCCGTTGCCCTCGTATCCCTTTTCGCTTCCAAGACCGCGAACGCACAGGTCGGAGCTCCCTATATCCATGACCCGTCCACCATCGTCTTCTGCGACGGCAAGTATTACACCTTCGGCACCGGCGGCGGCGGCCTCATCTCCGAGGACGGCTGGAACTGGCACAGCGGAGCCACCCGCCCGGGCGGCGGCGCAGCCCCTGACGCACTCAAGATCGGCGACCGTTACCTGGTCGGCTACAGCGCCACCGGAGGTGGTCTCGGCGGTGGTCACGCGGGCCGCATCCTGACCATGTGGAACAATACACTCGATCCGGAGTCCCCGGACTTCAAGTTCACCGAGGCTGTCGAAGTAGCCTCCTCGCTCGTTGACGAGGACTGCGACGCCATCGACGTCGGCTTCCTCCTCGATCCCGTCACCGGAAAGCTCTGGTGCACCTACGGCACCTACTTCGGATTCATCCGCCAGGTCGAGCTCGACCCCAAGACCGGTTTCCGCGTAGAGGGCAATGAAGCCATCGACGTGGCCATCGACTGCGAGGCTTCCGTGATGATGTACAACAACGGCTGGTACTACCTGCTTGGCACCCACGGCACCTGCTGCGACGGTGTGAACGCCACCTACAATATCATCTGCGGCCGCTCCAAGAGCCCTAACGGACCGTTCATCGACAATGTCGGCCGTACCATGATCGAAGGCGGCGGCAAGATGGTCGCCGCAGCCGAGGAAAGGCGTTTCGGCGCCGGCCACTTCGGACGCTATGTCGTCGATGAGGGCGTTGAGAAGGCTTCCTTCCACTGGGAGGCCGACCTCGACCTCAGCGGCCGCAGCACCCTCGCCATCCGTCCCCTTCTCTGGAAGAACGACTGGCCGGAGGTCGGCGAGCTCGTCAAGGAAGGCACCTATGAGATCGAGTCCGTGCGCAGGGGCTATGCCCTTGAGCTTGCAGTCGACTTCGTCCGCGCCGCGGGCGGCATGAGAGGCTTCGGCCGCGGAGGCGACCAGCCCAACGTCGTCATCGAGAACCAGAAGCTCGAGGAAGTCAACGCCAACTGGCCGGAGAAGACCGAGATCCGCATCAGCGACTACATGAACCGTCCTCACCAGAGATGGTCCTTCGTGGCTGTCCCTGAGGCCGGCGGATATCTCGGAGGTCCTTACTTCAAAATCGTCATCGAGGGCACCGACAGGGCTCTGACCGCCACTGCCGACTGCGAGCTCGAGAGCGCTGCCTTCACTGGCGCCGACGCCCAGCTCTGGCGTGTCGACCAGCTCATCGACGGCACCTATCGCATCATGCCCAAGGCCGTTCCCGGATGCAGCGAGCCTCTCTGCCTCGTCTCCGTGGCAGACAGCACCCCGACCCTTGCGAAGTACAACTTCAACAGCGACAACTGCAAGTGGAACCTCAAGCACTTCAACGAGCTTAAGTAACGCTTGCCTGTTCTATCGACAGAAAGTCCGCGGCATGGCTGCCGCGGACTTTTTTTATTCGTTCCGATGCAGTATTTTTGTGAACAGCCCGTTTAGATGTCAAAACGCATTTTGATATGAAAAAGACATTCAGTTTCATCACCGTCTGTTTGCTCGCCATCGGAACACTTTGCGCATGCAACAAGCAAACCCCGGACAACATCGAAAACGATATTCCGAAAAAGCCTTTCGAACCGATAGCCCTCACTAAGGCCGAGCGGGAGATCAGCGACGCCTCCAACCAGTTCGGATTCGACGTCTATCACAAGATATACAAAGGGGACAATATGCTTATCTCTCCCCTGAGCCTGTCCCTTGCCCTTTCAATGGCAACAAACGGTGCCGAGGGCAAGACTGCGGAAGAAATGCTTTCGACACTGGGTTTCGCGGGACAGGACAAGGATGCCTTGAATTCCTATTACAAAAAAATGATCTCCGCCTTGCTCGATGCCGACCCGGAGACCACCTTCGAAGTGGCCAACTCCATTTGGGCGAACGAGAGTATCGGTATCAAGCAGTCCTTCACCGATGTCACAAAAGAGTACTATTTATCGGAAGTGTATCCAGCCGATTTCAAGACACAGGCTACGGTCGACAAGATCAACCAATGGTGCTCGGACAAGACCCACGGCAAGATTCCGACCATATTGGACGGGCCTGACCCCAATTTGGTGATGGCGCTCATCAACGCTTTGTATTTCAAGGGAACCTGGGCTTTCGACTTCGATGACAAGGTCAAGAAGGAGGATTTCACCACATTGTCCGGAAGCAAGTCCAGGGTCGAAATGATGACGGCGAAGCTCGCTTCTTACGCAGAATACGACGGATTCAGCATGGTAAGCCTGCCCTATGGTAACGGTTCGTTCTGCATGGACGTCATCCTCCCTCCCAAGGACGAGGATTTCGGAGAAGCGATCAAGCGTCTCGACGCATCTACTTTCCAGAGTCTGCTGCGAACCCTTTCGGAGGCCAATGTAAACCTCAAGTTTCCCAAATTCACATTTGATTATCAAGCTCAGCTGAACGATGCCTTGATCGATCTCGGAATGCCGCTGGCATTTACACCCTCCGCAGATTTCTCCGCTATGGCGGCAAAGCCTCTGATGATATCTATGGTCAAGCAAAAGACCTTCATAGATGTGAACGAAAAAGGTACGGAAGCCGCGGCCGTCACATTCTTAGGGTTCCTTACGACGGCCTACAGGCCGGAGCCACGGACGGTGGATTTCTTTGCAAACCGTCCGTTCCTGTTCACGATCCGCGAAACAAGCACCGGAGCGGTGTTGTTCATAGGGCAGAAAGTCAGTTGATGTACGACGAACGGCAGCTTTCCGAGCGATGCGCCAGAGGAGAGAAGCCGGCCTGCAGGGAGTTGTATGACAGCTGTGCAGGACGGCTCCTAGCCCTAAGTACGCGCTACACTGGATCGCAGGATGCTGCCGAAGACGTACTCCAGGAGTCCTTCATCAAGATTTTCTCATCCATCGCGTCATTCCGCTACCGCGGAGAGGGATCGCTGTATGCCTGGATTCGACGGGTGGTGATCAACCAATCCCTGGACTGGCTTAGAAAGGAAAAAAGGAACGGGACGGTACCGATAGACGAACTCCGTACCTCTGCTGAAATCGACGAAACGGAAGTAGGCTTGGTCCCGGATGACGTCCTGGCAAGGATGGTAGAGGAGCTGCCGGACGGTTACAGGACGGTATTCAACCTTTTCGCCATCGACGGATACTCCCATCGGGAAATAGGCAGGATGCTTGGAATCAAGGAAAAGACATCCTCCTCACAGTACTTCAGGGCAAGGACCCTGCTGGCAGGAAAAATCAAGGAATATATAAGGAACAATGGATAACAACAAGCATAACGACTGGACCGGTGCTGTCCGTGAACGGCTGGAGGGCCGGGAGCTGACGCCGTCCGATGCGCTCTGGGAGCGGATCGGCGCGGCAGTGCCGCAGGCGGCCGCGCCGCGCAAGGTGCGGCGGCTGGCCTGGGGCGGCGCCTTCGGCGTCGCGGCCGCAGCCGCCCTGGCCGCCGTCCTCTTCCTTCGTCCCGCAGGGACCAAGGAGGACGGCCGCATCGAGGTCGTCCCGACCGGCGCGGCGCCCCTGGCCGAGCAGCGCGCATTAACG
>JAEEGF010671592.1_pt1 | contig 51851 bp, 27 predicted proteins | sample 9134171 | NCBI WGS metagenome assembly JAEEGF01 (sample SAMN16246542, study PRJNA631951) | gut metagenome | biome: gut microbiome; feature: rumen; material: AP-attached | host: Bos | place: Iran: Karaj | collected 2018-10 | reverse complement strand
TGGCAACGCCCGGGTCGGAGGAAGTCCAGCTCAGTTTGGGATTCTTGATGTCGGCAGGTTCGACCTTGGCGCTAAGCTGCCTTGTGCTGCCCACCATCATTGTGAGGGCCCCGCGGTCGAGGCTCACGCCTTTTACGCTCTTGGGAACGTATTTGCCGAGGACAGGGCGGATGCAAAGGCCATAACAGCGCACGGAAGCTGCGTCATCGCCCAAGATGGATGCTCCAGTTTGTGTTTCCGCATAGAGGGTTGAAGACCAATAGGCGACTGCTGTTCCAACATGGTCTAGTTCCGTGCCTGACATCACCCCGGCTGCGGGAAGGAAAATGGATGCACCTTCGTAGCCGGGTTTCTTGCTTTTTACTTCATATCCCTTGCTTCCGTCCTTGATGGCCCAGGTCCAGTCGAATTTACTTTTGTCCCATAATTCCAACCAGTCCTCCTGCGTGGGAGTGTGCCACTCCCCGCCCCATTCCTGACGGGCGACGTCGTCTTTGTAGTTGTCGTCGGCAAAAGACTTGAGGCCGTCGGTCTCATTGTATTTGGTTATGTGATCCTTCGTGCCGTCACACCACTTGTACGTTGCCCAGCTGTAGTCTTTCTTGGGCTCCAGCTCGCCCCAGGCGTAGTAGTTGCCCGGTTCCGAGGGGTTTTCGGCCCCGAGGTTGGTGTCGGCGAACTTGTTGCCGGACTCAAGGCCCAGGTCCACGTAGCCGTGGCCGTTGTATTCGTTCTTCGGATACAGGGGGAAATAGCCGGAGTTCACGGCGAGGGAGGCCCCGTCGCTGATAAAGAGGGCTGCGCTGACGCCGAGTTTCTTGCTTGCGAACTCCTTCGCCAGGCTCTCGCCGTCGGTGGTGATGGTGAGGATGCCGTCCTTGGCGTCAAGTTCGTGGACGGGGAGGGTGGTGAGCTCGCCTGCGGAGGCCTTTGTCTCGGTGTAGGCCGCGCTCAGCTTGAAGCACTTGTTGTCGAGGTAGAGGAGGCTCTCGGCTGCACTTTCCGGCTCCACCTTGAAGCGGATGGTGAAGAGGCCAGTGCCGGCCTTCACGGCGCCGTCGCTGTAGTCGGGGATTGCCGCTATAGAGGCCACGAGGCCATCGCCCCTGCGGAGCTCGAACTTGGTGCCGTTCTGGAGGGTGAGGTAGACATAGTCATCGTCCCAGGTGATGTCCTTGAAGAAGGAGTCGCCGTCCTCTCCGGTGGCTTTGCCGAGCTTTGTCCAGGTCTTGCCTTCGTCGGTGGAGACATACCAGTAGCCGCCGTCTATCTTGAGCTGCGGGGTCGTGCCCGGGGCGCCGGAGACGGGGAGCTTGTTGCCTGAGGCGTCGAGCAGCCACTCGTCGTCCAGTGTCCAATAATAGACGCCCTGATGGCGTGCCACCCCTATCACGGGGCTCTTGCCCTTGCTGACGGTGGCCGTCTTGCCGTTGCTGAATGATATAATCCAGGTGTCGTCGGTCTCGGAGACGGAAGTGATCTGGATGCCGTTCTTCTGGGCGTTCACGATTTCCCAAAGGCCGGCGATGTTGGTGTTGACCTTCTCTTCCAGGGCGGAGAGGCGGCTCTTGATGCCGGAGAGTTCGCTCTGGATCTCGCTGTCGTCGAACTTCATGCAGGCCGCGGCTGCTGCCACGGTGACCGCCAGGGCCAGGAGAATCCGGGCAATAATGGATTTGGCTTTCATATCGTTTGTGCTTTCATTATTATTCTCAATTGCTACTTGCCGTAGACCGGGCGGACTGAATATCCCTTGCAACGGTCGTTATCGCGAAGGAAAATGCCTCCGCCGTCTTTTTCGTCCACGAAGAAGAGCGAACACGCCCGCCACGGGTCTGCAGACCGGGTCGAGGACCAGTAATAACCGATGGTGCCGTCGTCTGCGGGATTGCTGATTTTTTCTTCATCTCTAAAGCCGGCGGCGGGGAGGAAAATGTAGTTGCCGGTGGTGTAGCTCGTGACCGTGTATCCCGGGACGCCTTTTATCGCCGTGCAAGTCCAGATGCACTTGCTGGGATTCAGAAGCTCTTCCCAGTCGGCGCGCGTTGGCGTGCGCCAGCCGTCTCCCATCACCGCGCGTGCGGGGTCGTCGTCGGCGGTGAGGGTGGTGAGGCCGTCGACTGTGGTGCCGGACGAATAGCTGTCGTTGTATTTGTTGAGGGAATCGTAGCCTCCGTAGCACCAGCGGTAGCTCATCCAGTAGTAACCATATTCCTTGCCCGGCTTCCAGAGGGCGTTCACCTTATAGGCATAGCCGTCCTGGTAGTACGGCTCCGTTTCGCCCCAGGCAAAGTAGTCGCCGAATTCTTCGGGCCTGGTGGCTCCGACGTTGCAGGAGGCCCACTTGAGGCCGGACGGCAGGCCGAGGTCGACGGCCTGCACGCCCTCCTTCACGGTGACCGTGCAGCTTGCGCTCACGCCGCTGGAGCCGTAGGCCGTGATGGTGGCCGTGCCGGGAGCTACTGCGGTGACAAGGCCGTCCCCATCTACCTTGGCGATGGATTCATCGCTGGATTCCCAGTGTACGTCCTTTGCGGTGGCGTTGGAGGGGCTGACCGTGGCAGTCAACTGCTGCTTGTCTCCGGCGTTCAGCTCCAGTGAAGTCTTGTCCAGGGAAATTGACTTAACGGGGATGAACTCGCCGTAGACTGGACGGACCGATAGCCCGTACCAGCGTTGGTAGCTGCGCCTGAGGACATTGCCGGAATAGAAGTAGACGAACCACGCGCGGGCCGGGTCGTCCGTATCCAGGGACGAGGACCAGTAGTAGCCGTGGGACCCCGCACGGACAAGGTCCACGTCGTAGCGGTAGCCTGCGGCGGGAAGGAAGATACTCTTCCCGTTGGGCCCCGTTAACTTACCTCCCTTCACTCCATTTTCGGTTGTCCATGTCCAAGTGCAGTTGTTTATTAGCTCATCACACTCTTCATCCGTCGGCATTCGCCAACTACCGCCCCAATTCACGTGAGCTGCGTCGTCCTCGGGGTCGAGCACGGTCTTGTTATCAACCGTTCCGTAACTGGAATTGGTTACGTACTTCGAGAATAGACTGTTATAATCCGTACCCAACCCAAGCTTATCGTTCAGCCAACTATATTCCTTCTTCGGCTCCGTCTCGCCCCAGGCGAAGTAGTCGCCGTAGTCCTCGGGCGTAATGGCGCCCACGTTCATGTTGGCCCATTTGACGCTGAGGCCGAGGTCGACGGCCTCGGGGGCGGGGACGTCGGAGGGGCTGATCACGGTCACCGCGCAGGTGGCGGTGAAGCCGCCGTCGACGGTCTTGACCGTCACGGTCGTGGTGCCCACGGAAACCGCGGTCACGGTGCCGTCCTTGGCAACTGTGGCAACGCCCGGGTCGGAGGAAGTCCAGCTCAGTTTGGGATTCTTGATGTCGGCAGGTTCGACCTTGGCGCTAAGCTGCCTTGTGCTGCCTACGACCATCGTGAGGGTGCCGCGGTCGAGGCTCACGCCTTTGACGCTCTTGGGCACGTATTTGCCGAGGACAGGGCGGATGGCAAGGCCTGCATAGCGGATGGCCATTGCGTCAACGCTCCCGGCGATGGCCCCTCCAGTTGGATTTTTCGCATAGAGGGTTGAAGACCAATAGGTACACATTTCTCCAACGTCGAATAGTTGCGTGCCGAGCATATACCCTGCTGCGGGAAGGAAAATGGATGAACCTTCGTAGCCGGGTTTCTTGCTTTTTATTTCATATCCCTTGCTTCCGTTCTTGCTGGTCCAGGTCCAGTCGAATTTACTTTTGTCCCATAATTCCAACCAGTCCTCCTGCGTGGGAGTGTGCCACTCCCCGCCCCATTCCTGGCGGGCAACGTCGTCTTTGTAGTTGTCGTCGGCAAAAGACTTGAGGCCGTCGGTCTCATTATACTTGGTCATATGATCCTCCGTGCCGTCGCACCATTTGTACGTTGCCCAGCTGTAGTCTTTCTTGGGCTCCAGCTCGCCCCAGGCGTAGTAGTTGCCAGGCTCCCAGGGGTTTTCGGCGCCGAGGTTGGTGTCGGCGAACTTGTTGCCGGACTCAAGGCCCAGGTCCACGTAGCCGTGGCCGTTGTATTCGTTCTTCGGGTACAGCGGGAAGTAGCCGCTGCTCACGGAGAGCGAGACTCCGTCGCTGATGAATAGGGCGGCGCTCACGCCCATCTTGTTACTCGCGAACTCGGAGGCCAGATCCTCGCCGGTGGTGGTGATGGTGAGGATACCGTCTTCTACGTCGCGCTTGTGGACGGGGAGGGTGATGAGCTCGCCTTCGGCGGCCTTGGTCTGGGTGTATGCGGCGCTCAGTTTGAAGCACTTGGCATCGAGGTGCAGAAGGTCTTCGGCCGCGCTTTCGGGCTCTGCCTTGAAGCGTATTGTGAAGAGGCCGGTGCCGGCCTTCACGGCGCCGTCGCTGTAGTCGGGGATGACCGCTATCGATGCCACGAGTCCGGCCCCGCGGAGGAGCTTGATTTTTGTGCCGTTGCTGAGGGTAAGGTAGACGTAGTCGTCGTCCCAGGTGACGTCCTTGAAGAAGGCGTCTCCGTCTTCGCCGGTGGCCTTGCCGAGTTTTGTCCAGGTCTTGCCGCCGTCGGTGGAGACGTACCAGTCACCGCCCTCGATCTTGAGCTGGGGCGACTGGCCCGGGGTGCCGGAGACGGGGAGTTTGTTGCCGCCGGAGTCGAGCATCCACTGGCCGTGGAGGGTCCAGTAGTAGATGCCGTCGGTGTCCTGCTTGACGCCCACCACGGGGGTGCTGCCTGCGCCGCCCTTGCTGAGCGTGGCGGTCTTGCCGTTGCTGAACTGGATGATCCAGGCGTCGTCGGTCTCGCTGACCGAGCTGATTGTGATGCCGCCCTTCAGGGCATTCACAATCTCCCACAGACCTGCGATGTCGGTGTTGGCCTTCTGCTCCAGGGCGGAGAGGCGGCTCTTGATGCCGGAGAGTTCGCTCTGGATCTCGCTGTCGTCGAACTTCATGCAGGCCGCGGCTGCCGTAGCAGCGCAAAGCACCAGTATGAACCTGGCTATGAAGGACTTGGTTTTCATATTTTGTGGTATTGTTATTTGGCGGTTAGATACATTTTTTTCAAAGATAGGAATTTATCGTTTGAACGCCAAATCTTGGCCCCCGGCGCAGGTCCCCATATCAAGCGGCGCAGGTCTGTTAATTCGGGGAGGACTTGCGCCGCAAATCGGTATTCTACAGCATGCCAGTGGCGCAGGTCCCCAAACAAAAATCAGACCTGCTCCACTTGTTGGGGGGACTCGCTCCAAAAGCATGCGGGACCTGCGCCACTCAACACGGCCGGGGGGCGCTGGGGGCCTATCTTGAGCACGGCAGGGCTGTTTGAGGCCGGTCCGTGTGCGCCAGGGGCCGTATTGAGCACGGAGAGATGTTTAAAACGTGCCCGGGAGCAAAAGGGGGCTGTTTTGAGTACCGGGAAGGTCGGACGTCAGTATTTTTTGTATATTTGTACGGAACGGTATCAACAACATGATTACCCATTGGTTGAAGAAATAAAAAAAAAGACCACATATGAACGCTAAATCATTCCTTAAATGTCTGGTGCTCGCCATTGCAACCGTGCTGTTGTGCGCTTGTCCGGGTAAAGACCCAAACGAACCTGACGGCCCGGACAAACCCGGCAAGGTGGACGTTACCTCCGTATCGCTCAGCCCCGACGAAATAAAGCTAGGCGTTGGTGCAACCACCACACTCACTGCCACTGTTCTCCCGGAAGACGCCACTGACAAGTCGCTGAAGTGGAGCAGTTCAGACACTGCTGTAGCGACCGTTAGCGACGGAGTCGTAACGGCTGTCGCTCCGGGAAATGCCACAATTTCGGCAATCACCAACGACGGCGGCTTCAAGGCAAACTGTATGGCAATTGTATATGGCAAAGACCTCATCACAGAAGAGAATACCGGCGGATCCGGAGAAGGCAATGGTTATACTTACACGTACGGCGACAATACGGTTCAAGTAAACGACGAAATCGCCTCCAAGATGAAGAACCTTTCCGAAGAGGGCTTTGACATCGACATAAAAGACCTGGGAGAAAGTACCATAACCACCTATAATGTATTTATATTTCCTCCTTCCGAGACTTTCCCCGACGGTTTTCCCGGCAAGGTCACGAACTTTTACGAAGAGGGAGGAACGCTACATGTGACCATGGAGCCCGCGGCCCTGGACGACATTTTCGAGAATCTCAGTCTATCGATGACCGACATCGACATCAACGACCACCTGCTTCAGGTTATCGACGAAGACGGTAATGTAATCCCGATGACCAAGGCCTCCGGCGGTTTTACCTTGAATATGCCGTCGATGCTGGGAATCGCAGCGAACATCAGTCCCATGCAGGGCTTTACCGTCACTCCAAACTTCACGGTTTCGTTCAAGCTTTCCATCGACTGCGAAATCAGTTGGTTCAAGCTCAAGAGTTTCCATGCCAGGGTCGAGAATTCATCAACGCTGGACCTGGACCTTGCCGGAAGTTGTGAAGGCACGCAAAACCTGTTTAAATCCAAGACGGTCATATTCCCGTTCGGCGCCATACCTGTCGGCCCTCTGGTGATTTCTCCAACTATCACTGCGAGGTTGGTTATGGATGCCACGGGCTCCGTTGCAGTGACCACACACCTGCATTTTTACCTTGGCAATTACGCACAGGTTGAATACACTGAGGCGGGCGGCCTCTATTCCGAGCTCGGCTACCTTAAAGAACCGGAACCGCAGGAAATGCTGACCATCAATGGCGCCCTCAGCGGCGGTGTCGCCGTTGGTGCCGATATCGGCGTAGGCCTCAGCGCCTATTATAAGGCCTTGACAATCGTTGCCAACCTCAAGCCGCGCATCAACGCCACTTTCGTGAGCTCCGTTCCTTTCAGCCCCAAGACGCTCACGAATCTTTACGAAGGCACCGGCCTGGGAATGGCATTCTCACAGGCCTATTTCGAACCGTCACTGTCGCTCCAGTTCGGCGGCAGCGCGGTATTGCTTGGCAAATGGGACCAATCATTTACCTTCCCCGGGAACCTGTCGTATTCGCTGGACAAGAAATTCATCATCCCGGCGCTTGGCAATAAATTCGAGTATTCCGTGCGCGGCCGCAACGCAACGTTTACCACTTCGATGAAGAACAAGGCCTACTATAACAAGAATGTCTTCATCAACCTGAAGTACAGGGTATATGACCCAGAGCGGCCGGGGGTGGTGCAGGAGACCAAATACAAGCGTGTGGATCTGGAACCCCAAGGCGATATGCCGAAGAAGGAAGGCGACTCCGTCGAGTTGAAAGGCGTGGTAACCAATCTCACCCCGGATACTTATTATGAAATTGAGGGGCCGTATATCACGGTGGACGCTTTCGGCGCTTCTGCCGACATAGCCATGTACCCGTATCAGAACTTCGACCGCTTGTTACATGTGGATCCTGCTGCAGAGTACCCGCTTGAAGAAGTAAGAGCCATACTCAGGGACCTGTATGCCAGCCGCAACGGCGAATGGGAGGGATGCAACTGGATGGACAAGGATGCATTGAGTTTCGCTCACGTCAGCGGCAACAAGGAGCACGTCTCGATTCTAATTCCTGACGAGTGGAAATTGAATAACAAGATATTGGTCTCAAACCACAATCCTTCTTTCACGTGGGATTTGACTGTTTATCTCTACGAAACCAACCGCCGGACCTTCAACACCGTTGAAATTGAAGATGTCAAATATACGGGAATGAATCCTATTGCAACAAAGCGCCTGGTTTTGCACAGCCCGCTGCTTAACAGCGTTCTGCTATCAACCGATGACAATGGTACAGATGCCCCTGATTATGTGGACCTGAGCGGAACTTCGATAGAACAATTCCTTCACTGGGCAGATGTAAAAGACGCTTTGATTCTGAACAACTGCCCGAATCTGAAATATCTTGAGTATTCCGGGAACGGGCATCAGTATTATCCCCAGACCTCTCTGCGAGAGTCCTATCCTTCGGAATTGCGCTTTGGTAATTGTAAAGACCTTGATATGAGTTTTCTGGAAGCCACCAGTATGATTTTCCCCACGATTTCTTTCTCTGGTTGTTCAGGGGCCCTCAAGGTTGCCGACTGCGCAAGGGCCTTCAAATTTGAAGTCAAGAATTCATTTACGGACCTGATTTTTGAAAACAACACCAATCTGGATTCCGATACTTTCCGTATTGCGTCCTATTCAGGAGGAAGCTTAAGTGCAGAGAATCTCGTCGTAACAGGAGCCCCGTCCAAGGAAATATCGATCAGCGTTAGTTCAGTAAACAGCGTAGCCGTTCACTCTTGTCCGAATCTTAAAAGTCTTGATGTAGTCGGCTACCAAAGTAATTATGCAATCGATTTCTCCGGAGTCCCGGAGCTTACATTCTTGTCTGTCGGAGGCACGCTTGACGGCCTGGTCCCCTCTTGCATCAGCAGCCTTGCTGCAAAGGCTGGAACAACAGTGGGCTATCCGAGGAAGTATTATTATCACTTCAGATATGCGGGTGAGGGGACTTTCTCCCAGAACAACCCCAAATACCCTGACCCGGAAATGAGAAGCCGCGAATTCTACTACCTTCAGACTATGGATCACGGGTATTACTATAGCGGTGAGCCGCAAAGGCATTATCACTGTAATCCCGCGTGGGGGAAGGAGAATTCAAACTATCCCAACCGCTGATGCTCTCGTCGTCGACATGCAACAGATTATCACAGACGCGATAGCCTTTCGGAGATTAATTGCAGGTAGGAGGCTTTGAGGTCTTCCGGAAGGAAGGACTCGCTGATAAGCGCCTCCCAGGCAGAGGCATGTGACGCCATGCAGTCAATCAAGAGCTCGGATACGGCCTTTGAGACGCCCGAGCCCATGATGGCGTCCAGGAAGGTTAGCCGTCCAAAGCCTGACTTCTCTCCGCCGACGGAAAAGGACATTGCCATTTCCTCGGTATCCTCCGGGTCGGCAAGAAGGACAGCCAGCAGGTCGTAGGCCGGAGCCAGGGTATACTCACGCTGCCCGGTATCCAGCAGCGAGAAATTCTTACAATGCATGTCTGAGTTCCCTGTAATCCAACTGAACAGGACAACCTCCCAGAACCTCTGGACATCCAGCATCGGGGCCGAAGAATAGCGTTTGATGGTTTCGGCCAGTTGCGGATATGTTCCGAAATACTTATGCTCAGTAAGACGGTTCGTGAGTTGGCAAAGATCCAGCATGGATTTTTTATTTCCTTTGGCGTCCCGGTCCATGCGGCGGGTAAGGTAGCCTATTTCCCCGTCGGCCAGCCGGATAAGAGAATGTGGCGCCGTGCGGATTCCCGCCGCATCAGCCATCTTCATGGTCACATCTTCCAACTCGGGAAGGCAGCGGTACATGGAACTCTGCGGTTTGAAAATGTACTTTCCCCAAAGACCGACGATGGTGAAACGGGCCGGTTCGTTTTTCCGGCCCCGGTCCACGTTCAGGGACATCTTGGCCTGGACGCCAGTGACAGACGCGCTTGTGCGGATGACCTGTCGTGCAAGTTCCGACATATTGTCCCGCGTATAGGGCATCCGAGGCGCGATAGGGGTCCCGAAAAACTTGCGGGCGCAGGCGGGATGGAAATCCACCTGTCCTGGTTCAAGTTCCTTATAACAATACAGGCAGCTACTCCGTCACGGGACGGACGGAATATCCCTTGCAACGGTCGTTATCGTGAAGGAAAATGCCTCCGCCGTCTTTTTCGTCCACGAAGAAGAGCGAACACGCCTGCCACGGGTCTGCAGACCGGGTCGAGGACCAGTAATAACCGATAGTGCCGTCGTCATCCGTATTGCTGATTTTTTCTTCATCTCTAAAGCCGGCGGCGGGAAGGAATATGCTGTTGCCGGTTTTGTAACTGGTGACCATATATCCCGGAACGCCTTGTACTTTCGTGCAGTCCCAGTAACACTTTTTGGGGTCCTTCAATTCTTCCCAGTCGGAGAAAGTGGGCATACGCCAGTCATTGCCGGCGTTCACGGTGGCGGCATCGTCTGCCGGCAGAAGGGTTGTTATGCCATCGGTGTAATACTTGGTGATGGAATCGTAGTCTCCGTTGCACCACTGGTAGGATGGCCAGTAGTAACCAGTTTCCTTGCCCGGCTTCCAGAGGGCGTTGAGTTTATAAGCGTAACCGTCCTGGTAGTACGGCTCCGTCTCGCCCCAGGCAAAGTAGTCGCCGAATTGTTCCTCGGACTTCGCGCCTACGTTGAACTTGGCCCACTTGACGCTCAGACCCATGTCCACGTAGTCGGGCTCAGGCGGTGGCGCCGGCTCGCCGAGGACGGGGCGTATGGATAGGCCGCAGAAACGTCCGCTGGCATTTTTGGTTGTGCGCCCATTTTTGTCAAATTGCATCCTGCAGGCAAATCCCGGATTATTGGCTATAGATTGAACGAACAGGTCGGAAGTATAATAATAGCCTTCTCCCGGATGAACCTTGTCTTTATACTCACGGTTACCTGCGGCAGGAATGAATATCGATTTCCCGGAAGAACCGGAGACGAGATATCCCTTGACACCGGTTTGCTCAGTCCAGGTCCAGGTGCAGTAATCATTCAGTTCATCCCAGTCGGCCTTGCTTGGCATGCGCCATTCCCCTGCCCATTTGGCGCGGGCCGCATCGTCTGCGTAATTATAATCCTTGAACGAAGTCTTATTGTCGACTTTGCCATACCCGCTGTATATGTTGTACTTTGTCCATGTGCCGTCATACCAGCGATAAGACTTCAGATCATACCCGGCTTCCTTACCGGTCCTCCAGTCTTTGCACGTCTCATCCTGCGCATGGCCCGGCTGGTAATAAGGTTCCGTCTCGCCCCAAGCATAGTAGTCGCCGAATTCCTCGGGACGGGTGGCGCCCACGTTGACTGAGGCCCACTTGACGCCGGAAGGAAGGCCCAGGTCGACGGCATCATGGTCAAGCTTGGACTCGGGAACGACGGTGACCTTGACGGTGGCGCTGACGTATCTTTCCGCTTCCCAGACGACAACCTCCACTTCGGTGACTCCGGGAGACACGGCAGTCACAAGACCGTTGATAATGTCAACTTCGGCTATCGTTTCGTCGGCGGATATCCAGCCCAGGTATTGTTCCGGTGAGGCGTTTGACGGTTGTACAGTGGCGGAGAGCTGATAAGTCTCTCCTACAATCAGTTTAATATCGGTTTCGCCTGGAATGATACTGGTTGCAGGAATATGTTTTGCTTTTCCAAGGACCGGGCGGACAGGGGCTCCCTCAGAACGACTGTTTAAGGTCCACCCAAAAGTTTTCGTGTGAACGGACGAGATTATATAACTGTGAAAACGGGCTATCAACCACGTTGTCATAAATGTCGCCATCTTGCCATATGATTTCAGACTCTGATATGTTCTGTAACCGGCAGCAGGAATAATTATTGAATTTCCGTTTATTTTACTTGTACCCCGCGCAAATGTGTTTCCGTTTTCCGTTTCGAAGCTCCAACGACAATAATCGAGTAGTTCGTGCATTTCTACAACGGTGGGCGTGCGCCACTCGCCGCCCCAGTTGGCGCGGGCGGCATCGTCTTCGTAATTGAAAACGCTGAAGCTCATGGCCTTGTCGTTACGGCAATACTTGGTGTATTCGCCGCCGTATTCACTTGTGATCCACTTATACGAAGAGTTGCGGTATCCTTCTTTGCCTGGCTTCCAGTCCGTGCAGGGATTATCCAGTGCGTGGCCGGGAAGGTAGTGCGGCTCGGTTTCTCCCCAGGCGAAGTAGTCGCCGGGGTCGTCAGGCGATGTGGCCCCTACATTCATACTTGCCCACTTCACGCCGGAAGGAAGACCCAGGTCAATCGCCTGCGGAGCGAGCTCGGACTCGTCCTTTACGGAGACGGTGCAGGTGGCCGTGAAGCCGCCGTCAATGGTTTTTGCGGTGATGACGGCCTCGCCGAGGGATACGGCGGTGACGGTGCCGTCTTTGGCGACCGTGGCCACGCCGGGGTTGCCTGAAGACCAGGTTACCTTGGGATTGTCGGCATTTTCCGGCTCAAGACGTACGTTAAGGTGCCTTGACATTCCAACCGTAAGCGTCAGGGAACCGGGAACGATGCTCACGCCTTTGATGCTCTTTGCCTCATATTTACCGATGACCGGGCGTATGGCCATGCCTAAGTGGCGCTCTTCGGATCCGGCGCCGTAGATGGTCGAAGACGTGTAGAAGTTGGCGGCTTGTCTGTGATCCTTGGAACTCAGGGATGAAGACCAGTAGCGCCCCACAGTTTTGCCGGACTGTTGGATGCCGTCCCGGAAACCGGTGACGGGGAGGAAGATGGACTTGCCTTCGTGGCCGGGCATCTTGCTCGTGACTTCATAGCCGTAAGTTCCGCTATTGATGGTCCAGGTCCATTTGAATTTGCTTGCGTCCATCAGTTCCCTCCAGTCTTCGTCTGTGGGGGTGCGCCACTCGCCGCCCCACTCCTGGCGGACCACATCGTCGTTGTAGGCGTCGTCCGCGAAAGACTTGAGGCCGTCTGTCTTGTTGTATTTGGTTATGTTATCCTCCGTGCCGTCGCACCATTGGTATGTGCTCCAGTCGTAAGTGTCTTTCGGCTTGAGCTCGCCCCAGGCGTAGTAGTTGCCCGGCTCCCAGGGATTCTCGGCACCGAGGTTGGTGTCGGCGAACTTGTTGCCGGATTCGAGGCCGAGGTCCACGTAGCCGTGGCCCTTGTATTCGTTCTTCGGATACAGGGGGAAGTAGCCGGAATTCACGGCGAGCGAGACCCCGTCGCTGATAAAGAGGGCGGCGCTGACGCCTATCTTGCCCTTTGCAAACTCAGCGGCCAGTTCCTCGCCGGTGGTGGTGATGGTGAGGATGCCGTCTTCTACGTCGCGCTTGTGGACGGGGAGGGTGATGAGCTCGCCTTCGGCGGCCTTGGTCTGGGTGTATGCGGCGCTCAGTTTGAAGCACTTGGCATCGAGGTGCAGAAGGTTTTTGGCCGCGCTTTCGGGCTCCACCTTGAAGCGTATTGTGAAGAGGCCGGTGCCGGCTTTGACTGAGCCGTCGCTGTAGTCGGGGATTGCCGCTATCGAGGCCACGAGGCCATCGCCCCTGCGGAGTTCGAACTTGGTGTCGTTCTGGAGGGTCAGGTAGACGTAGTCGTCGTCCCAGGTGACGTCCTTGAAGAAGGCGTCGCCGTCCTCGCCGGTGGCCTTGCCGAGCTTTGTCCAGGTCTTGCCGCCGTCGGTGGAGACGTACCAGTCGCCGCCCTCGATCTTGAGCTGGGGCGACTGGCCCGGGGTGCCGGAGACGGGGAGTTTTTTGCCGCCGGAGTCGAGCATCCACTGGCCGTGGAGGGTCCAGTAGTAGATGCCGTCGGTGTCCTGCCTGACGCCCACCACGGGGGTGCTGCCTGCGCCGCCCTTGCTGAGGGTGGCGGTCTTGCCGTTGTTGAATATTATGATCCAGGCATCGTCGGTCTCACCTATCGAGCTGATCGTGATGCTGTTTTTCAGGGCATTCACAATCTCCCACAGGCCTGCGATTTCGGTGTTGGCCTTCTGCTCCAGGGCGGAGAGGCGGCTCTTGATGTCGGACAGTTCGCTCTGGATCCCACTGTCGTCGAACTTCACGCAGGCAGCTGCTGCCGCCGCGATTGCAAGGGCCAGGAGAATCCGGGCTACAAAGGACTTTGCTTTCATATCTTCATAGTTGGATATCCACAAAAATAAGAAAATATCGCCAAGAATCCGTATATTTGCGTAGTAATACTTTTATTGATATGAAAAGAATCCTTATTATTCTCTCGGCAGTGGTCCTGGCCCTTGGCCTGAGCAGCTGCAACAGCAAGATCGAAAACCCCACCGCACGCAATTTCATAGGCACCTGGGACCTCATCTCCACGGACGTCGTGGCCACGGACGGGACCGTGACCAGCACCCCCTGCAAGTCGCTCGATTATCTCGTGATCGAAGAAAACACCATCTCCTTCTACGAGAGCGACAAGATCTCGAAGCACGGCAAGTTCGCCGTCAAGGACAAGGTGATCTTCTTCGAAGGCAACGCCTATTTCGAAGTGGAGTCCATGACACGCAACGAAATGGTGCTGAACCAGAGCGGATTCGGTCTCCTCGTGAAGGAATACAGGTTCCACTACAAGAGGCGCTAAAGCGCTCATTGATAACTGGTAGGACTTCCTACTGCGTCCAGAGATCCGTGATCGAAGGGAAGGTGCCGAGCTGGTAGCGGAACAGCACGATTCCAGAGGCACGGGTCCCGGCAATAAGATCGATATCACTGCGAAGGGCTTCAGCACTGAGGCCCTTCTCTTGTGCGTCGTAGGTCTGGATGCCGGACCAGGACATGCCTCCGTGGGTGGCGGCCTGGTCGGCGTAGTAGTTGGAGCGGCTCTTGAAGGTGGCGTCGCTGAAATTGTAGGAGCCGTAGCGGTAGATCATCGGCATCAGGATGTCGATGTACTGGCTCATCTGGGCGGGATTCTGGCCATATGAGGACTCGCTGCCCGGCTCCGGCATGAGCGCGGCGGAGGTGACGATGCCTTCGTCGAAACTGTCGCAGACCTCGCGTATCTCGCGGCAGCAGCGGTTCACGGCGTTGACTGAATTCACTTCCGAGGTCCAGTTGTGTTTGGATGCGGTGCCGGCGAAACGGATGTAGTCGAGGTGGACGCCCTTGACGCCCCAGTCCTCCAGGTAGGCGCGTGCGTCGTTGCGTATGCTCGCGTAGACCTCCTCCTTGAAGCACTTGTTGGTGTCGTCGATGGGGCTGATCCAGCCGCCGTCGTAGAAGCACTGGATCCAGACGTGGACGGTGATCCCGAGCTCGCCGGCCAGCTTCATGAATTTGATTGCGTTCTGGCGGTAGCTGCTGGTCGAGAAGCCGGAGAAATTCATCAGGATGTGGTCGTAGCCCTTGTCCTTGAGCTCGCGCATCTTGGCGCCGTTGCTGGCCACCAGGCTGCTCAGGTGTGAGCCCCATGCCCACACTGCCGTGTGCTTGGTCTTCGAAATGTCGAAGATCTCATTTTCGCTGCCGGGGCTGGAGTAGGTGAGACGTTTCCATTCTCCGGTGCCGTCCGGGATCCTCTGGTAGCTGGCGAACATGCCAAGGGACGGGGTGCCGCTGCCGTGGACGTAGGAGTCGGTGGGATTTGTCGCTTCCTGGCCGAGCACCAGCGTGAACGTGGAGTTGGATGCGAAGGCAGCGGAGAGGCTGCCGTCGGCGGTGGACAGGACTTTGCGGGCACCGGCGGCGAGGTTGCCGGAAAGGTCGGCGATCTTCTGGCCGGAAAGGAAGAGGGACAGACCGCCCAGGGCAATCTGCCTGTCCGTGGTGTTGACTATCTCCACCCAGCTGTCGAAGCCGCTGGAATCAGCATGGGCCGCGACCTCGTTGATGACTATGCCCTGGTAGAATTCATCGGGATCCGGCTCGCGGGCCTCCCAGGAAGAGACCCGGGAGTTGATGTTCTTCAGGGTGCCGAATGTGCTTCGTCTGATGGTCTGGGGGTTGCTGCTGACCACGACGCCCTGCTGCGTGGCTGTCTTCAGTGTGACGGTTATGCCGCTTTCAAGAGCGCCGGGAAGCAGTGAGGCGTAGTAGTAGGCGCCCGGCTCGAACGTGCCGCCGTCGGGGGCCCGCAGCACGACTTCCGTCCTGGCATCGAGCACTTCTTCGATCTGCGGCCGGCCGGTTTCGCCGAACTTCACCCGCACCTTGCCGGCCAGGGCCTCTCCGCCGTTCCCCTTGATGGTGAAGGACTTGACATCGCTTCTTGTCACGAAGAACTTCACTCCTCCGCACACGTTCCAGAAGGGCAGTTTGAGACTCTTTGCAGTGGCGACGGCAGGGAAGGCGTTGTCGGAGAAATTGCCTTCCGATCCGGTCTGCACGGCGGGCACGACCAGGGTCACGCACGAGCCGTCGCATTCGTTGGCCGATGAATAAGGGTAGACGGCCCAGTAGCTCTTGCCCGTGCCGGTCATCTGGATGGAGCCGGTGAAAGATGTTGTCTCGGCGATTATATCGTTTTTCGATATGAACTTACCGCCTCCGGCAGTGCCGCTGCCGTAGAACACGCTCACTTCCTCGGCCGGGTTCCACCAGACGGCGCCGTTGTCGAGCTTCACGGTCTTCGTGTCGGGCGCGACGGCTTCACGAGTGGCCGTGAAGACCAGCTCCGTGGCAGCCCCGGAGGCCCCGTCGGCTCCGGGCGCGACTGCCGGCCCCTCTATGGCGGTGCAGCCTGCCAGCAGTAGGACAAACGCTATATGCTGAAGTTTCGTGTTCATTTCGTCAGAAAGTCATTAATACACAAAGATAGTGCTTTAAGGCTAAAAAGCAAAAAGGGTGGTGCGAGTGGCGGTTGCGGTCTCGTTTGTCGGCTTGCTGGCGAGCGGGCTATGCAAAGCTATATTGTTGGCAGACAGTCACTTAATTATTTGAGGGGGTGGCAATAAGACACTCCCACAAACAGTTAACAAGTTGCGTATCAGTAGGTTGACTTTGCTCTACTGCCACTCTGTATGGAAGAATCTGCCGCGGGGCTGGTCGGTGCGTTCGTATGTATGTGCGCCGAAATAGTCTCTCTGGGCTTGGAGGAGGTTGGCACCGGAGCGGCCGCAGCGGTAGCCGTCGAAGTATGAGAGCGCGGAGGAGAGCGCCGGCACGGGTACGCCGCTCAGCGCGGCCGTCGCCACCACGCGCCGCCAGGCCTGCTGCGACTCTGCCAGCACGCCCTTGAAATATGGCGCCAACATAAGGTTACGGCAGCCGCCTGTGGTAGGCGCGCTGCCGTCACTGGCACTGCCCGGGACGCCGCTGGCAAACGCCTCTCGGATCTTCCCAAGGAATGCGCTGCGGATGATGCAGCCGCCGCGCCAGAGCGAGGCGATGCCGCCGAGGTCCAGGCCCCAGTCGTAGTGCGAGGAGGCGGAGTCCAGTAGGCTGAAGCCCTGGGCGTACGCCACTATCTTCGCACAGAGCAGCGCCTGGCGGAGGTCTCCGAGGGAGACAGATCCTTCGCTACGCTCAGGATGACAAGGGTGCTCCTCAGGATGACAGAACATCTCCGCCGCGGCGAGGCGCTCATCCTTGAGCGCAGAGAGGCAGCGGGCGAAGACCGCCTCGCCGATGAGCGGCAGCGGCACGCCCTCATCGAGCGCTGCCTGCACCGTCCATTTCCCCGTGCCTTTCTGCCCCGCGGCATCCAGTATTCTGTCAAGTACAAAGCCTCCGTCAGAATCCTTCTTGCGAAGTATATTCGCTGTAATATCAATCAGATAGCTCGAAAGCGCCCCGCGATTCCAGTCTTCGAAGACAGCCGCCATTTCCTCATTCCCCATCCCCATCAAATCCCGCATCAGCTGGTAGCACTCGCAAATCAATTCGATGTCTCCGTATTCTATTCCGTTGTGGACCATCTTTACGAAATGCCCCGCCCCGCCAGGTCCTATCCAGTCGCAGCAAGGCTCGCCGTCGTCCGCCCGGGCTGCCACGGCGCGGAAAATCTCACGCACCAGCGGCCACGCTTCTACTGAGCCTCCGGGCATCATCGATGGCCCCCGGAGTGCCCCCTCTTCGCCACCTGAAACCCCGGTGCCCACATACAGCAGCCCCTGGCTCTCCAGCTCGGAAGTACGCCGCGCAGTGTCGTGGAAGTCGGAATTTCCCCCATCAATAATCACGTCTCCGGGCTCCAGCAGCGGCACCAGATGTCCTAAGACATCATCCACCGCCGCGCCAGCCGTGACCATCAGGAACACCTTCCTGGGCACCGCAAGCGAAGCCACGAGTTCCTCATAGGACCGAGAGCCGATAAAACGCCTGCCTTCCGCGCTTCCGGCAAGAAACTCTTCCGTCACGGAGGGAATATAATTGAACACGCTGACCTGCAGGCCTTTGCTTTCCATGTTGAGGGCGAGGTTACGGCCCATCACTCCAAGGCCTACCAGTCCTATATCCGACAATGCTTTCATCTTACAACCCTTGCGTTACCTTTCCATATACTCCATATTTGCTGCTCATCGGCAGGAATTGCGTAATCGGTGGGCAGCGTCACGGCAAGGGCTCCGCAGGCCCAGGCGAAACCGGCGCACTCTTCGATGTCCCAGCCCTTCAGAATCCCGTAGAGCAGGCCGCCCACGAATCCGTCCCCGCCTCCGATGCGGTCCAGGACGTGGATCATCCTCGGCTCTATCACCGCGGTGTCAGTGCCGTCCGATACTATGGCGCCCCAGAGATGCGTGCCGGCATCCAGTACTTCCCTCAGCGTGGTGGCCACTATACGGGCATCGGGAAAGCGCTTCCTGATGAGTCCTAGCATGGATTTGAACGCCTCGGTCTTACCGGCCAGGCCGAGGCCCCCAGTCTGCGGACCGTCGATTCCCAGGCACAACTGGAAATCCTCTTCGTTGCCGATGAGCACCCCGGCTTGGGACGCTATCCGGGTGAAAACCTCCCTCAGCCGCTTTTCCTGCCCCTGCCAGAACGAGGCCCTATAGTTGAGGTCGAAACTCACGGTGCAGCCGCAACTGCGCGCCTTTTCGGTGAGTTCAAGGCAGAAATCCGGCGCGATTGCCGCCACAAGTCCGCTCAGGTGCATCATCCGCACGCCTTCCCACAGAAAAATCTTTTCAAGATTGAAGTCTCCGGCTTTCAGTGCCCTGCCGGCTTCTCCCGCCCTGTCGTTCCACACCCTTGGCCCGCGCGGGCCGGCACCGCAGTCGGCAATGTTGATCTGGTGCCGCCAGCCCCAGGGGCCTTCCTGCGCGAGTTCCACCGCCTCGACGTCCATCCCGCGACCGCGCAGGTCGGAGCGTATCCGGGAGGCAAACGGATGCCCCTGCACCAGCGCAGTGAGCACCTTTACGGGCATTCCAAGATAAGAGACGACGCTGGCGGCGTTGGTCTCTGCGCTGGTGACCTGCAGGTCGAAACGGGTGGCCGAATGGGCTGGCTGCCCGTCCGCCGGCGTGAGACGCACACCCATGCTGGTGGGCACCAGAAGGGCGTATTTCGGAGAATTGTTCATTTCTAGAGAAGTTTGCCCAGCGCAACGACGCCGGTGTATGAAACTATGCAGGCAAATACGAGCGCAAGGCACATCAGCAAGGTGAACGTCAGCCCGGGACGCTTGTCTCCCATCACGCTGCGCTTGCGCAGGAGTATGATCATCAGCAGTATGACCAGCGGCAGCACGAACACCAGCGTGACCTGGGACGCTATCTGCGTGATCACGGGGCTCTTGCCGAGTATGGGAATGGTGAGCCCGGCCAGCGCCGCGATGCCGGTGAGGATCTTGAACAAAGGAGTGCCGGTCTGCATCTGCCCGTCGCGGTAGTCGCTGATGAGTTCGGGAGCCAGCATCATGATGGGGAAGATGGACGACAGGCCGGCGCTGAGCAGCCCGGTCACGAACAGGGCCACTGCAAAGCGCCCGGCGATGGGTTCGAGCACGTAGATCATGTCCAGAACCTTTTCTACGGTGATGCCGCGCGTGAAGAGTACGCCGGCAGCGCAAATCATTATGGATGCGCTGATTATGAATGTAAGAGCAGCGCTCACGATTGCGTCCCTCCGCTGCAGGCGGCCGTCTCCGGTTTTCCATCCCTTGCTCTTGATTATCATAGGACGGATCACGAAAGTGGGGGATGACATGGTAGTGCCCACAAATGCCGCTATGAAGAGGCGTGCGTCCGGGCTGTCGGGAACTGAGGGAATGAAGCCGCGGGCAATTGTGCCCGGAGCCGGTAATTCGATGAACATCGACAGGATGAAAGCGAGGCCCATCAGGGTCACCAGGACCGACAGGATTTTCTCGAACGTGCCGTAGTTGCCCCGGTTCAGGACCACCCATACCGTGCCGGCGATGAGCACGGCGAAGCCCAGAACTATCCAGTAGCCTGCTTTCTGGGAAAGCCCCGGGATGCAGAGGTACAGCACTTCGGCCACGGCGTTTGAGGTGATGTTCAGTATGCTGGAAAGACTTATCCACTGGCTTACAACGAGGCCGCAGACCAGTACGGCTGCCCACACCTTTCCTCCCCGGAGCCGGTTCTTCACTCCGTGGATTGCGGTGTCGCCGGTGGCGATGCCGAAGCGTCCGTAGGCTTCGGTCATCACCCAGGTGAAGAAGGCGCTTATGGCAAGCACCCATAACAGCTGAGTGCCATACATACTGCCGGACTTGACCATCGAGGTCACGCTTCCCGTACCTATGGTAAAGCCCAGACAAAACAGCCCGGGCCCTACCATTGCAATCCAGCGTAATATATTCTTAATCAATTTCTTCATCAGGAGAACAGGCAACCTCCGTTTATATCAATTCCCGTGCCTGTGACGTATTCGGATTCTCCGCTTGCCAGAAAGCACACCAGGCCGGCCACCTCCGAAGCTTCACCCTCGCGGCGGAGAGGGGCGCTGCGGTGCAGTGCCTCCCGGTTGGCGGGCGCGGTGAATGTGTCGTGGAAGTATGTGTTTATCATTCCGGGGCAGACGGCGTTGACGCGTATGCCCCGGGGGCCGAGTTCCTTTGCCATTGCCCTGGTGTGGCACAGCATGGCGGCCTTGCCGCAGGCATAGATGGATGATCCGGGGCCGCCTCCGTCGCGCGCGGCCTGGGAGGAGATGTTCACGATTGCGCCGCCCCCGCCCATATATTTCAGGACTTCGCGCGTGCAGAGCCAGCAGCTCTTGAAATTAAGGTCCAGGACTTTGTGGTACCATTCTTCATCCTGCTCTTCGATGCTCCTGCGTCCCACTATGCCGCCGGCATTGTTGACAAGTATGTCGATGCTCCCGCCGAATGCCCGGGCTGCCGTTGCGAACAAGGCTTCCACTTCGTCCGCCCTGGTCACGTCCGCCTGGCATATTATGGCTTCTCCCCCTGCGCTGAGAATTGCTTCGAGGGTCTCTTCCGCCTTGGCTTTATCGTGGCAGTAATTGATGCATACACGTGCTCCTTCGCTGGCCAGTTTCATAGAAACTGCACGTCCGATATCGCGCGAGCCACCGGTCACGACAGCCACTTTTCCTTTGATTTCCTTCATTTCCTTTTTGTTGTGTGTCCGCACACAAAGGTAGAGAAAAAAAGTAAAAAACCAAATCGCAATAGGGTAGAAACATATTTTTTTCATAACTTTGCAAATATGCAGCAACAGTTAACCATCAAACAGATAGCAGAGCTTGCCGGAGTGTCGGCCGGCACCGTGGACCGTGTGCTCCATAACCGTGGACGTGTCTCTGAGAAGGCTCTCGCCGCAATCCGGGCCGTGCTTGATTCCCAGTCGTATAAATATAATCTCCATACCTCGGCCGTGGCCTTTAAGAAGACTCGGAAGTCGCTGCATATCGTAATTTCCATTCCTTCCTCCGCGGAAGGGGAGTACTGGGATCTAATTAAATCCGGCCTCGACAAGGCCTTCCTCGAGTATGGCGATATCTCCATCAGAAGCGAATATTGTTTTTTCGACCAGTTTAATTCCCTGTCCTGCCGTGAGGTTTTCGGCTCAATAGCATCCAAGCAGTGCTCTGCGGTCATACTTGGCACGACCTTCACCGAAGAGACCAGGGAACTCTGTGCTCAGCTTGACGGCAGGGGCGTCCCGTACATTTTCGTGGACGGTAAGGTTTCGGGGACCAATCCCATCGCTTCCTTTATGGTGGACCAGGATACTTGCGGCCGCCTGCTCGCCCGACTGATGGACGGACTCACCCCGGTCGGAAAGGAACTCGCCGTCCTGCTCCCAAAACGAATCGGAACGCAGATTTCCAACAACTCCGCTTCACGTCTGGAAGCTTTCCGGTCTTATTTTGAGGGCCGTGTCCCGGGACGGATACTCAAGGAAGGATTCTTTTCCACCGAGCGGGCGTCCGATGTGGATAAGGAAATCGATTCTTTCCTGCAGGCCAATCCCGAGGTCGGAGGCATAGCTGTCGTGATTTCCGCAGGCTACCTTGTGGCTGACGCCCTGAAAGACTCCGGGCGCAACGGAATCGTGGTAGGTGGTTTCGACGTGACCGCCGGTAATGCCCGCTGCGTTAATGAAGGCACAATTGATTTCCTCATCAACCAGCATCCGGACCGGCAGGGCTTCGCTGCAGTGGAGTCTCTGCTGCATTTCCTGCTCTATGGCGCCCCCGACAAGAATATGAGGCAGTTCCTGCCCATAGACATTGTGTTCCGAGAGAATCTTGCATCCCTGCAGGAGAACTGTTAAAAATTCAGCGCTACGTATTGATTATAACGAAAAAGTTTTTACCTTTGCAAATAGTGTGTGCGCACACACACTAAAATAAAGAATAATTATGGTTCGACTCGTGTATTCACCTCCAGTGTGTGAAGTCAGTGGCATCGAGCAACTTATGTTGTTGTGCCAAAGTTATTTCAATGGTGAAAGGCCCTTCGATCCTTTGCAGGATGCATACGGAGACTGGGACCCCAACGATTAGGTATATGATACGACACATTTATATGGCGCCTCTTTGCGAGGATATTGCTGCCGGGCAGGAGAGTCTGCTTTGCCAGAGTTACACGTCTTCAGATCGTGGAATAGACAACCTGACGGATGCCTACGGCGATTGGGATTATGTTGAATAAAAGATGAAACTGGTTATGAATAAGTACCTTTATTGTTTTGCGGCTTTGCTTGCCGTGGTTTCCTGCAATAAGGAAATTTCTGTGGATTCAGCCGTTCCCGACGGTGCCCCGGTGGCTGAGCTTGTCCGGATGACGTTTAGGGCCTGCCCGGAGAACCTGCAGACCAAGGCCGACATAGACGGCAACTTCGTCATCTGGGAAGCAGGTGATGCCATCGCCGTTTTCGACGGGGCTCAGTTCAATAAGTTCGAGGCTTCCGACATCTCTTCGGACGGCCATACTGCCAGTTTCTCGGGCTCTGCTGCAACGGCTTCCACATACTATGCCGTCGCTCCGTATTCTGCGGCAACCAATATCAGCATCGAGAACAACCGCCTTAGTGTCAAGATTCCCGGCACCCAGACCATCATCGGCGACCACTGCGTCGATCCTGGCGCCCTTGTCTCCACTGCAGTCGACGACGGTGCGGGCACGCTCGTATTCACCAACCAGTTCTCGCTTATGAAGGTGAAAATAACCCGCAGTGATGTCACGGCCGTTACCCTTATAGGAAATACCAGCGAGAGTGTCTACGGCACCAATCATTTTTATTATGCAGGCGACGGTGCTCCCCGAATGGATTATTCCAACGCAGCCGGCTACCAGATCAAGCTCGTCTATAAAGCCTCTGAAGGTGCTTCCGAATCTGAGTTCCCGGCCGGCGAGTACTACATTGCCCTCTGGCCCAATACCTTCCCGTCCGGCTACAGCATCGTGGTCTCCACTAACGACGGCGGCAAGGCGATCAAGACCAAGTCCACCGAGCAGGTCCTGGTGCGCAACGGCGGCCAGAACCTTTCCACCGTTGACGACGGCACTGTCTGCCCTCCGGTGATTATGACTGCCGCCCAGCTCAAAACCTGGCGCAAACTAGCCGCTGCCGGCCTTTATGCTGAGGGCGACGAAGTCAGGCTCGGCGCCGACATCGACCTTGGCGGCTACGCCTGGACGCCCGTCCCGACCTTCCTTGGCATCTTCGATGGCCAGGGGCACAAGATTTATAATTTCACGGTGAGCAATCCCTCCGACAACCGCGTCGGCTTTATTCGCACCCTCGGTTCGTCAAGCGGACAGGCTGCCGTGCTCAAGAACGTGGTTTTCGGCTCCGCCGACGGTTCCACACCGGACGGCTCCAGTTCCATCTTGCTGTCCATTGATTCTTCCAGTTCCTGGGCATACGCCGGTCTTGTCGGATACGCCCACAAGAACAGCCTGATCCAGAACGTATCCACTTTCGTCCCCGTCGGCGCAGCTGCATCAGTGACCACGAAGCACGCCATAGGCGGCATTGCCGGTTCGGCCGGTGACAACGCCACCTTCGAGTCCTGTGTCAACTATGCCGACGTCTCGTCCAATTCCGCTTGCGAAACGACTGAAGATTCAGCTGTCGGAGGCATCCTTGGGCAGACCGGCAACACGGACGTGAAGGTGCTGTACTGCACCAACAACGGAGTCGTTAGCAATTATTGCACAGGTGTCTCCTGCATCGGCGGCATCGTGGCAAAATCCAGCGGCACCGGCCTGCTTGTGGACGAGTGCGTGAATGCCGGAAAGATCAATAACTACGCCGCAAGCGTCGGCAGCACGAAGGGCAACTGGGATATCAGCGTAGGCGGAATCATCGGTCTCATGGGCAACACCACCACTGTCAACAAGTGCTCCAATACCGCTGTCCTGTACAACCGCGGTGAGACCAACAGTGCTTACGACGTGTGCTTCGGCGGAATTGTCGGTGCTACGACCAAGAACGGCAGCGTGATCAAAGGATGCTCCAACACAGCCGAGTATATGTATGCAGACGCGAAACCGTTTGCATCGTACATTGCCGCCGGAGGTATCCTGGGCTATTCCCGTGGTGCCATCACCATCACGAAGGCTGATGACGGCACGCCCACGACCAACAGCGGACAGTTCTTCCAGCGCCGTGACCACGGCAGCAATATGTATATTGGCGGCATTGCAGGTTTGATTGAAAAGCAGGCCTCTTCCGTGATTGAGTTCTGCATCAACGAGGGCCGTATCATCGGATCGGACGCCCAGACATCCACAAAGCGGGAATTCTATGCCGGAGGTATCTGCTGCGCTGATTCTGGCACCATCAGAGACTGTATCAACAACGGCTTCATGATTGCTCGTGATGGAGATCTCATCGCTTATTTCGGCGGAATAGCTGGATCCAAGAGCAAGTATCCGGCAAGTGTCCTGCGTTGTGTCAACAATGGGGCGTTAAGCGGCTATAATTCCAGTGGCAGCACGCGTGTAGGAGGTATTCTGGCTGTGTTCCAGCCGGATAAGACCGAGGTGCGCGGCTGCATCAGCAACTGTCTTGTGACCACAGGGAACATTTATTCAAACGCCTCTGGCAACACGGCAGGGGAGCCTGTCTATTACCAGAACAAGGATTACTACAAAGGCGGTCTTTTCGGCGAAGTGCTTGCTCCCAAGGCTGATGTCACCGATAATGTGACCGGGTGTGTCGTCAACTGCGTCCTGAGCAACCAGAGCGCTTCCAAGGACGGTTGGACCGGAATTATCGCCGGCCAGACCAAAAGCACTTCCAGCACTACCTTCAAGCTAGTGTTCGGAACGGCTTCCGACCCAGTGTTGATTGTCAATACTTCCCGGATCGAATACGGCTCCAACGCCAATCCGGCTGAGATTACCCCTGGAGATGTTATTGACAGTGAGGCAAATGCAAGGAAGTGGCTGATGGGAACGGAGAGCAAACTCTACGACGCCTCAGCCGGCAGCAGCAACACCGGAATAGTGGATTTCAACTTCTCAATTGCGACACCTGCGCAGGCGGGGATTAACTGACAAAAACAGCAAAGCGTCAAATAAGTATAAAACAGTTTTCGGTGTGTGCGCACACAAGACGGATAATAATTAATTATCAATATATTATGAAAGAGTATATTACTTTCGGAGGCGGCTATCTTCCTCCAACTTGCAAAACCATTGTGCTGATGCAAGGCAGCAGGATTTGCGTGAACAGTGACACCAACTCCCGCGGGCCGGTGAACATCAACAGTATGACCGGCGGCTGGGATGCAGAAGACTAAACAGGAGGATCAGCCATGAAAAAGCATTTGTTTATTTTACTGGCCGGTCTTCTGGCCCTTGCCTCCTGCAATAAGGAGATCCAGACCGAAGTCGTGGAGCCTCAGGATGGTCCTGAAGCACAGACCAATCTCGTCCCTATGACCTTTAAGGCCAGCCTGGAAGATCTGGGCACCAAATCTGACATAGCCGACGATTTCATCCTCTGGGAGGATTCGGATAAGATTGCGATTTTTGACGGGACCGCCCTGAATGAGTTCTCGGTCTCTGCACTTTCGCCCTCCGGCAAGGGTGCGGAATTCTCCGGCAGTGCGGCTCCGACAGGTTCGTATCTTGCCGTGGCACCTTTCAGCGCAGCGGGCAATATCAATACTGAGAATCAGCGGTTCAGTATTACAATTCACGGTTCACAGACAATTATTGGCAGCCACAGCGTGGATTCCGAGTCATTGGTTTCTACGGCAGTGGCCACCGGGACCACCGACCTGGCCTTCGAGAACCAGTTTGCCCTGCTGAAGGTCAAGCTGGAGAAGAGCAATATTGCCGCTGTCACGGTGAGGGGCAATAACAATGAGATAATCTCGGGTACCAATCATTTCTACTATGACGGAGAGGGCGCTCCGAGAGTGGACCTCACTAACGCTGGTGGAAAGCAGGTGACTCTGACCTACAAGGCCACTGCTGATGCGGATCCTTCCGCTTTCCCGGCCGGTGAGTACTACATCGCTATCTGGCCCACGGAGTTTGAAGGTGGTTATTCGGTTATCCTGACCGATGTGGAGGGCGCCAAGTCCATAAAGACCAATTCAAATGTCCAGTCCATTGCCCGTAACGGCGGACAGGACCTTTCTACGGTTGACGACTCCTCTTTCTGCCCTCCCGTGATCACGACCGCCGCCCAGCTCAAGACGTGGCGCCGCCTGGCCAGTCACGGAGCTTACGCGGCGGGTGATGAGGTCAAACTCGGCGCAGACATCAACCTCGGCGGCTACGCCTGGACGCCCGTTCCGACGTTCCTGGGCATTTTCGACGGCCAGGGACATAAGATTTACAATTTCACGATTTCTTCTGATGCGCAGAAGGTCGGCTTTATCGCAGACCTTGGTGATGGTAATGCTGCCGCTGTGCTCAAGAATGTGGTTTTCGGATCCTCGAATGGTACTTCTGCTGATGGCACCAGCGCAATTAATATCTCAACTGTATCATCAGGATGGGCTTATGCCGGATTGGTGGCATACGTAAAGTCTAAGGCTTCCGTTCAGAATGTCACCAATTTCGTCCCTGTTACGGGTCTTGCCGAAATGACGGTAAAACATCGTTTGGGTGGAATTGCAGGGATGATCGGAAATAATGTCACTATTTCAGATTGTCATAACTGGGCAGATATTTATGACCGGTCTGCCTGTGACACCGGCGAAGGTTCCTCCATCGCAGGCGTTGTCGGAGGTTGGGGTGGAAGCAATTCAAACCTTATCGGTTGCACAAATCACGGACAGGTATATAACTACTGTACCGGTGTCCCTTACGTGGCCGGAGTCATTGGCTACACGATGGGCGATGGAATGCTTATCGAGGACTGCCACAATCTTGCAAACGGCAGCAAGGAAATATCCAACGAAACCGTCAGCACCCGTGACACTGACAAGTTCGGGTCAATCAACTGGAGTATCCTGACTGGCGGCATCGTCGCTGTCGTTGGTAAAAATGTCACGATAAACAAGTGCACCAATACGATGAAAATATATGGCAAGAGTACGTCTACCAGTAATTGTAGAGCCTGTATAGGTGGCATTGCAGGCGGCTGTATTCGAAATGGCTCTTCAATAAAGGGCTGCTCCAGTTCGGCAGGCGACACACGTCCATTCGGTGATTTGAATACTGACGTTACGGCCGGAGGCATTATTGGTTTTGTAGGGAACAGCAGCGATATGGTGATTACCAAGGCCGATGACGGTACCTGGACTACAAACAATACGAAAATCCACCAGAATAATGTCAACAATAATCACGCACTTTACTTCGGTGGAATCGTGGGCTTATTGAATTCCAAGAATGCTGTCGTTTCATACTGCCGCAACACCGGCAAGGTCGATTCCAGAGGAAACACTGCCGACAAGGGTACATTCTGCGGAGGAGGTATCTGCGGGAGCGCTCTCGGTACAATAACCTACTGCATAAACGACGGAATCATTTATAACACCACCGGAGGTAGCGGTGAGAATGTGATATATTACTCAGGCGGTATCTGCGGTGATACCGACGCTCCGAAAGAGATTTCATATTGTACAAACAACGGCCCGGTGAGTGTTTACAGTTCAAACGGCAGTACGGCAACCGGCGGTATCATCTCCCAGTTGAAACCCGGTTCGACTGTGTTCAAATTCAATACGAATACCGGCCTTATCACTACCGGCAACCTCAACTCTTATCCCGGCACACCCAAGAGGAATATCCAGAACATTGAAGTATCCCTCGGGGCTTTGATTGGAAAGATTGTTCCTGCCACTGCGGAGGCAACCATTTGCGAGGGCTGCGTCGTCGCCTGCGATGTCCTTAACGCTCAGACCTACAACAAGTGGGGATACTGCGGGCTGGTGGCAGGAGAAGTCTTTTCAAAAGACAGCTGGCCATATAAAGTTACAGTAGGTTCCGCTGCAAATCCCCTGATGATTGTCAACACCACCAAGGTAGCCACCGGAGACAATGGCAATCCTGCAACTGAAACCGTCCTTGACAACATAACCACGGTCGCTATTGCCAACAAGTATGTAATGGGCAAGAAAAACACCTTGTACAGCAGCACAGATGGAACTAACGACGCCACAAAGCTGGAGTTGAATCTGTCTGTTGTCACCTCCGCCCAGGCAGGTATCGAGTAGCCCCAGCATCTGGCCGGAGCCCCGGCTCAGAATCCATGAATACCGTCGGAAGTGCCTTGATTACACTTCCGGCGATATTCGTTCAGAATCCTCTGGCGGCGATCAGTTTCTCGGCGCAATCGGCGATCTCCTCTAGGGAAAGCCCGGTAGCGGCTGAAATTTCCTCAGGAGTAAGTTTTTGCGCTTTAACCAAGTTGGCTGCAATATTGGCCGCTCTCGAGGCCCCTCCTTCTGCTTCCCCTTTCAGATAAGCCCCATTGATTCTATCATCTATATCCCACTGTGTTGTCATATCTTTTCCATATTCTTTACGTTCTTCGGCATCCAGCGCGCGTACTTCGCACGCTTCGAATATCTTCGCGAAGACCTCCTCCATCAGCGCCACGGGACGTTCCGTCAGCGATGACATGTGCGTGAAAGCCCAAGAGAGCTTTTCCGCGAAGGAGTCTTCCGGATGGGGCTCCTTATAGCCCCGCTTGTAGTTCGTCATCTCCAGGAAGATGAAGTTCACACGGTCCGTCATCAGCTCGCCGCTCTCCCGCTCACGGAGGTCGTACCGGTACACTATCCGCTCCGAGAACGGGTGGAACGAGAAGTTCAGGAAACTCACCACGTACACCGGCGGGTAGTCGAAGTGAAGGTCGTGCGACTCAGGCTCCTTATCCGCGTCCTTCCCCCGCGCCAGCACCTGCTCCTGCAGCGGAAACGTCGAATAGAACAACGCACGGTCGTGGAAGTGCTCCTGGTATGCTCGCTGCATCTCCACCACGAAGCGCGTCCCGTAGCCGTCGACGCACTCCACGTCGAAAAAGGCGTCGTGGCAGCCCTTGAACACGTTGCGTTTGCGGACCGGCTTACGGTTGTATTCAATGTCCACGATCTCACGCTCGGGGATGAGTTCCTGCAGGATCTTCAAGAGGATGTCCTTGTTCTTGCTAGCGCCGAGGATCTTCTTGAACCATTCGTCCAGCAGGATGTTCACATACCGGCCGATCGTACCGCGCCGGGGGCGGTGGATTTGCGGAGAATTGAGCACCCCTACGGGGGCATCGTCGAAATACATTCGTGCATTGAGAGGGTCATCGAGTCGATAATTAAACATAATCCTTTAGTTTTAAACAATTTAAGCTTAGTCCTACCAGCCGCCGGAGCCCCCTATAACGCACAAAGCGAGCTCAGCACGATATAGCCAAACTCGCTTTGTAGCCTCCTAGAACTACGGCACACAGACTTGTAGTAGTGCAAAGATGGGAATAAATTCCGAATCCTGCAAGAGTGCCCCCTCCGGATTATCTCAAATGACATAAAGATGAGCTGATAACGCGATTATTTGCTATATTTGTATTCATAGTGAACTATATAAAGATGAAAGGCAGTTTATCAATTCTCGCCATCTTCATGGCCGTGTTTTTACTTGAGGCCTATATTCCTGCATACGGGCAGGAAGTCCGTGTGGCCTGCGAACTGCGGTACAGGCCGGACGGCAAGTTCAAGATCCTGCAACTTACGGATACCCACTACGTTTCCGGAGACTCCCGTTCCGAGCGGGCCCTGGCCAACGTCATCCGGATGCTGGATGAAGAGAAGCCGGACTTCGTGATCCACACCGGGGACGTCGTCTTCGGCGCTCCCGCCGAGGCTTCGGCAAGGGAGCTGCTGCAGCCCCTTGTGGACCGAAAAATCCCATTTGCCGTGGCTCTGGGCAATCACGACAGCGATTTCGACCTCTCCAGGACGGAAATCTTCTCTCTGATCCGTAGCATACCCGGCAACGTCAACACTCCCGACGACCTGGGCATCAGCGGCTGCTCCAATGATATCCTCACACTGTCGGGCCCTGCCGGTGTAGAGCGAGTGTTCTATCTGATAGACAGCGGCAACCGTGACTATCTTGCCGGTATCAAGAGCTGGGGATACGTCCACTACGACCAGATTGAATGGTACAGGAAGGCTAGCCGGGCTCTGGCGGAACAGAACGGAGGCAAGCCTGTGCCCGCGATTGTCTTTCAGCACATTCCCGTGCCGGAATATAGTCAGGCGCTGTACGATTCCGGCAAGAAGGCGCGGTTTATGGTCGGAAACCTGGGCGAGGAGCCGGCTGTGCCGGATTTCAACTCCGGCGAATACACGGCTATGAGGGAAATGGAGGATGTACAGGCGATGGTCGCCGGCCACGACCACAACAACGACTTCGTGCTGCTGTGGCAAGGTTTTTACTTCATCTATGGACGTTTCAGCGGATGCAGCACTGTGTATAACGATCTCAAACCGAACGGGGCACGCGTGTTTGAATTCACGGCAGGCGACCCCGGCTTCCGCACCTGGGTGCGGCTGTCGGATGGCAGGGTGGAACAGGACCTGTACCTTTATCCTGGAAAGAAGAATCTTTCCACGGATAAATAGCGACAGGATTTTTTTGTTGAAATACTTGGTCGTGAAAGAAAAAATAAATAAATTTGCAAAAAGTGTGTGCGCACACACAAAAACAAATACATTATGAAAGGCAAAATGTTATTGTTCCTGGCCGGAGCGTTGGCGATTGCTTCGTCTTGCGGCAAAGAGGAGCCCCAGGCCCCTGGGTGCGTAGAGGTAACTGTGTCCTCCGAATCCGCCACCAAAACTGCCCTGGACGGCACCAGCGTGGTCTGGACCGAAGGGGACTGTATGACCGTCTTTTCTTCCGGCAGTGCCACAGGAAGTACTTTCCGCCTGTTGAGCGGCGCTGGCACCGGCACCGGAAATTTCATCGGTGTGCAGCCAGCCTCGGCAGATAACTATTTTGCCGCTTATCCCGCTTCGGCAACATACAATGGTGCCAGCACCTTCAATTATACCCTGCCTGCAGAAGTGCCATATACTCCCGGCACTTTCGCTCCCGGCACAAATCCTATGCTCTCTGCCACGAAGAGCGCTTTCGACGGCACTTTCTCGATGAGGAATCTCTGCGGTGTGATGCGCCTCAAGCTCAAGGGTTCTTTCCAGGTCTCCAGGCTGGAGCTCACATTCAACAGCTACGTAAGCGGCGCCGGCCATTGTGCCAGGGGCGGCAATTCGCTGCTGATGGACGGCTCATCCGACGCCGACAAGGCGGTGGCAATGACTTTCGTAAGCCCCGTCCAGCTCTCCGACAGCGAATTCACCGAGTTTTATTTCGTACTCCCGCCTGCAGAATATGACGGCTTCTCAATCAAGGCGGTTCTTCCGAACAACAATTCTGCCACCAAGGCAGTCAGCGGTATTTTCACTATCACACGCTCCCAGGTGACCACTTTCGAAGGCGCGATGCCGGCTCCGTCCGTGTCCAGCAGGCCGGAACTCACTGTCTGGTCCTTCAACATTGCTTGCCAGAAAAACGACGACAATTCCTCCTGGGGCAGCAGCCACTACTGGAGTGTCCGCAGCCCAGGCGTTTATGCTTTCTTCAACAACCAGAATCCCGATATTATCGGCACTCAGGAATGCGAATACCGCCAGAGGGTAAACATCCTTGACAATACTTTCGGCTATGCCGCCTACGGCCTTGGAACGGAGTACGGCAAGGAATCCAGCGGCTCTGAAGGTTATTTGTGGAACAAGAAAGACTACAACACCGACTCCTCCAACGCGATTTTCTACAAGACTTCCAAGTTCACCGTGCTTGAAAAGGGCACCTTCTGGCTGTCGGACAATCCGTCTTCCGTCGGTTCGGACGACGGCCATAACTGCGCCTGGATCAAGTTTCGATGGAATGAAAACGGTTACGTGTTCTATTTCTTCAATACCCATTTCACCGCCCATTACACCGACGCAGCCTATGCTGCCCGCAAGGCCGAGTGCACAATTCTTTATGACCAGATTTCTGCGATCAATTCTGAGAATCTCCCGATGATAATCGTCGGCGACCTGAATGCCACTACCACCAACCTGTTTGACGAAAAAGGTGATTCACGCCTGAAGAATTGGTACTGGTCGCGAAACCAGGACGGAAAGACCAGCAAGACGGCGTATCCCACGAGCTGCAACGATTTCAAGGTGACTTATTCCGGAAGTTCATGGACTGACAATGGCACCAATATCGACCATATTGCCTACAAATACTTCTACGAAAACACCAAACATGGGCTCAAGCCCGGCAGTTTCAGCACTGATACTTATGCCTACGCAGGAGTGACCTATATCTCCGACCACTGGCCGATAACGGCAACCCTCGTCTTTGACTATCAGTAGGATGAATCGCAAAAGAGTCATAGTGCTCCTACTGGCCTCTGTGCCACTCCTGTCCGGCTGCATCAAGCAGCCCCGGCCGGAAATGGCCATAAGCGCCCGGACGGAGACTATGCCGGAAGCTTCCGACGCTCCGATGGAAGAGATGCCGGATGACAATCAAGGAACAATCAAGTTTTGAATAATAACCTTATGCTAAAGAAGATATCAAGATTCGCCCTGTCGGCGGCCGTTCTGCTCCTTGCCTTCTCCTTCGCGGCAACGGCGCAGCGGACACTGACCGGCAAGGTCACGGACTCCTCGGGCGAGGGCATACCCGGGGCTGGCATTGTGGTCCGGGGCACGACCAGCGGCACCGTCACCGACATCGACGGCAGCTGGTCGCTTCCCGTCAAGGACGGTGCAGTCACCCTGGATGTCTCCTGCCTTGGCTACACTGCGACTTCGGTAGCCGTGCCCGCCGACAGGACCACAGTGGAAGTGACTCTGGCCGACGACAAGCTGATGCTTGAGGAAACCGTGGTCGTGGGTTACGGCACCCAGAAGAAGGTCAACCTCACCGGCGCCGTGACTGCGGTCAAGGGTGACGAGCTGCAGAACCGAACCGCCCACGACGTGACTAGTATGCTGCAGGGCGCGGTCCCCGGACTCAATATCACCTCTTCTTCCGGTATCATGAACGACACCCCGGACATCAATATCCGTGGCTATACATCCATAAACGGAGCGAGCCCTATGGTGCTGATCGACGGGGCGGAAGGCGACCTGAGCCGCGTAAACTCGCAGGATATCGAGAGCATCTCCGTGATCAAGGACGGCGCAGCAGCAGCCGTCTATGGAGCACGCGCGGCATTTGGAGTGATACTCGTGACCACCAAGTCCGGCAGCGATTCCGGCGACAAAGCCACCGTGCGGTACAGCGGTCGCTGGGGCTGGCAGGCGCCCACCACCAGCACCGATTTCGAAACCCGCGGCTACTGGAGCGTCTATACCATCAACAAATTCTGGGAGGCGCGGTACCCAGGCGAGCAGTACCTCAAATACAACGACAACGACATGAACGAACTGCTTGAGAGGGTGAACGACGTCACGGAGAACCCCGCCCGCCCCTGGGTGGTGGAAGAGACCGTCGGCGGCATCAAGCAGTGGAAGTACTACGCCAACACCGACTGGTACCATACCCTGTTCTCCGACCGCAACCCTGCCCAGCAGCAGAGCATATCCGTGACCGGCGGAGGAAAGAATTTCAAGTACTTCGTGTCGGGAATGTGGGATAGGCAGCAGGGCATAGTGAAAGTGAATCCGGATATCGTGGACAAATACCAGCTCCGCGCCCGCTTCGAGGGCCGCATCAACAAGTGGGCGACGATTTCCAACAACACATCCTACTACGACCAGAAATACAGCTTCCTGGGCATAGGCACAAGCAATATGGACCGGGTATTGTCCATGATCACGGCCCACGCCATTCCGTGCTTCCCTCTCCAGAACCCTGACGGCTCGTGGGTTTATTATTCCCAGTACTTCGTGAGCAGCTATGCCGTTGCCAATGCAGTGCATATCAAGCTGTTTGAGAATAAGGACAAGCACATCGAGCGCAGGACCGACTTTTCCAACACCACGGAGCTCAACATCACTCCGTTCAGGCAGCTCCGGCTCACCGGCAATTTCACTTTCCGCAAGCGCCGCAACCACGACACTTGCCGCCAGACCAGCTTCACCTACAAGCAGTATCCGGACGAACAGCCTGTTCTCAGGACTACCGGCGTTGGCACCAACCAGCTCGACGAGAGGGCGCGCACCTACGACTACAAGTCCGCCAACCTCTTCGCCACCTACGAAGACACTTTCGGGGGCCATCACCTGACAGCTGTCGCCGGCGGTAACTATGAGACCCAGTACTCCCAGTACCTGGAGGCTATTGCCTATTACCTGATTTCCGACACGCTCAACGACCTGTCGCTTGCCGGCACCGACGTAGACGGCTCGTCCAAACAGTATATAGACGGCGAGCAGAGCGAATATGCCCTGATGGGCTTCTTCGGAAGGGTGAACTACGACTACAAGGGCCGCTACCTGCTGGAGATCTCCGGACGCTACGACGGCTCTTCCCGCTTCGCCAACGGTCACCGCTGGGGCTTTTTCCCTTCTGTGTCAGCGGGCTGGCGCATCAGCGAGGAGCCGTTCTTCGCACCTGCCAAGAGTGTTGTCAATAACCTCAAACTGCGGGCCTCGCTGAGCTCCCTGGGCAACCAGGTGGTAAGCAATTACGCCTACATACGAAAGATTTCGGTTGCTGACTCCAATTATATGTTCGGCGAAGGTGCGCTGGCCAGGACGGCGTCGATTTCCGCTCCCAATGCCGGCGACCTGACCTGGGAGACAGTTCGGCAGTACAATGTGGGCCTTGACGCCGGCCTGTTCCAGGACCGCCTGCAGTTCACCGGGGAGGCCTACATCCGCAACACCCTGGGTATGCTGGTGGCCGGTGACGCCCTCCCAGCCATCTACGGCGCAGGCGCACCCAAGCAGAATTCTGCCAATCTCCGCACGCGCGGATATGAATTCTCCATCGGCTGGCGCGACCAGTTCAAACTGGCAGGGAAACCGTTCGGCTACGGAATATCCGCCAACATAAGCAATTACGAATCCCACATCACCAAGTACGACAACAACCCGTCCAAGCTTCTCAACGATTATTATGTGGGTCAGCGCATCGGGGATATCTGGGGCTTCAGGGCCAATGACCTCTTCGCCACCGACGACGAGGCCCAGGAATATGCAGCCCTGGTGGACTTGAGCTACATTACCGCCGGCATGGGATCCGGCTGGAAGGCCGGTGACCTCAAATACGAGGACCTCGACGACGACCAGGCCATCGGAATAGGCGCCAACACGGCTGATGATCCGGGAGATCGCCGGATTCTCGGCAACAGCCTGCCTAGCCTGTCCTACGGCGCCACATTCTCCGCGGACTGGATGGGATTCGACGTCAGCGCCTTCTTCCAGGGCACCGGCGACCACTACTGGTATCCAGGACGCTGGTGTTTCCCGTTCTGGGGTCCGTACTCCAATTCGATGCAGTCTTTCATCAGGCGCGACTTTCTCAAAGATGTCTGGGACTACAACAACACCGACGCCTACTTCCCCCGTGCCCGGGGCTATATTGCCGAGATATCGGGAGGTTATCTCAACCGTACGAATTCGAGGTATCTCCAGAACTGCCGCTACCTGCGCCTGAAGAACCTGACCGTCGGCTACACCCTCCCGGCAAAGATCACGAAGATTGCCGGACTCGAGAAAGTCCGGGTCTATTTCTCCGGCGAGAACCTGACCTGCTGGTCTCCTATGTTCGACCATTGCTCCTACCTTGATCCCGAGGCTATGATGCACAGCGAGGACGAGTCCCTCGGCCGTACCTTCTACCCCTGGCAGAAGACTTTCATGTTCGGAGTTGACATTCAATTCTAAAAGAGAGACGAAATGAAAAGAATCTACAACATAATACTGGCCGTTGCGGCGCTTTCCCTCGTCATCTCCTGCGAAGATGCGCTGAACAAGTATCCTCTCGACAACATCACCGAGGAATCCTACTTCGAGAATGCTACCCAGCTGCAACTCTTCACCAACTCGCTGTATTCCTCTATCCTGCCGGATGTCCCCTACGACGAGCAGAGCGACCTTATGATAGGCAACAATCCCAGCAACACCCTGCTGAACGGCTCTTTCCGCACCGTGCCCGCTTCCGGCGGCGGGTGGTCCTGGACCGTATTGCGCAAGATAAACACATGCCTGGGCAATCTCGACAGGTGTCCGGATGAGGCCGCCAGGAAGGAATACGGCGCCTTGTGCAAATTCTTCCGGGCCTGGTTCTATTTCGACAAGGTACGTCGCTTCGGTGACGTGCCGTGGGTCGACCACGAACTCGCCTCTGATGAGAAAGATGAACTTTACAAGTCCCGCGACAGCCGCGACGTCGTGCTCGGTCATATGATTGAGGATATCGACGAGGCTATAGCCGGTCTCCCGTCCGCATACGCTTCAGGACGTACTTTCCGGGCTACGAAATGGGCCGCTCTCGCCCTCAAATCCCGCTTCTGCCTCTTTGAGGGCACCTACAGGAAATATCATGAAGGCGATATCACCCTCTGGACCCTTCCTGCCTCTGCAAAGCCAGCATCATATTATCTGGAGCTCGCCGCCGATGCAGCCGGGGAGTTGATGGACCTTGGGCCGCACAAACTCTACTCCACCGGGCATCCCGACTACGACTACCAGAACCTCTTTTCCAATTATGATGAAGACGCTGGTGAATTCATACTTGCCATCGATTACGACTATGGTATGAAGTGCTTCCACGATGCGAGCGGTGTCGCCCTCCTGCCGGTCTGCGGCCGCAACAGCCCGACCAGGAACTTCGTGGATCACTATCTGATGGCCGATGGCACCCGTTTTTCTTCCGTCACGGGCTGGACGACAAAATCCTTTGCCGACCAGGTGGCGAAACGCGATCCCCGGCTACACCAGACCATACGCATCCCCGGCTACAAATATACTGTCCTGACAACCAACAGGGCGATGTTCTGCGATATGGACTGCTCGCTCACGGGCTACTCCATAGCCAAATTCGTGATGCCTTCGGACAATCTGGTGATGTCCAACATCCGCAGCAACTCCTACAACGACATGCCCGTCATACGTCTTGCCGAGGTCTATCTCAACTATGCAGAGGCAAAGGCGGAACTCGGTGCGCTGAACCAGGGCGACCTGGACAGGAGCATCAACCTGCTGCGCAAGCGTGCCGGCATGCCTGACCTGAACATGGCCAAGGCCAATGCCTCTCCCGACCCGTTCCTGACATCGGAAGCGACCGGCTACCCTAAGGTGACCGGCGCCAACAAGGGCGTGATCCTTGAGATACGGCGAGAAAGGGTAGTAGAGCTTGCGATGGAGGGTCTCCGCTACGACGACCTGCTCCGCTGGGCGGAGGGGGAACGGATCAAGAAGACCATCCAGGGCATGTTTTTCCCCGGCGCCGGAGAATATGACTGGGACAAGGACGGCAAGCCCGATATCTGCCTCTACACAGGATCCAAGCCATCCAGCAATGCAACTTTCGTCTATAAGATCGGCACCGACATCGTGCTCTCCGACGGAAACAAGGGCTACGTGAACCCCCGCCCCGCCTACACCTTCACCTTCGACCCGGAGCGTGACTACATCTTCCCCATTCCCACCAATGAAAGGGTGCTTAACCACCGGCTCCTGCAGAATCCCGGCTGGAACGACGGACTTGATTTCTAATAAAACGACAATGATATGAAAAAGGTTTTTCTCGTACTACTATCTTTTGCAGCGATAGCTGCCTGTAAGGACCCCATCGATCCTGACAATCCCGGCGGTGGCGGCGGAGAGAATAAAACCGCAGCGACGGTAGTTCGCGTGGGTACTTCTACCCTTAACTTCGAGGCCATCGGCGCCGAAGCCCAGACCGTGAAGATCTATGCCGACGGTTCCTGGACCTGCGAAGGCCCCGACTGGGTGACGATAGATCCCAAGACCGGCGACGGCACCGTGACCGTCACGGTCAGCGTGACCGACAATGAGAATGTCGATGGCCGCATCGGCACGGTGGTCTTCGCCCCCGAACTGGGTTCAGGCCCCAACGTGCTGACCATACAGCAGAAGGGCGACAACAAGGTCTCCATCAAAACTGGCCAGGCGCTCGCCGAATGGCTGGCAGGCCTGACCTCCGAGTCCCTTGACGAAGCCCGCCTTGCCTCCGACATCGATATGTCCGGAGTCACCCTGGTGCCTGCCGAGGGTTTCTCCGGCGTGCTTGACGGCGAAGGCCACGCCATTAAGAACCTGAAGGCTTCCTGGCCGCTCTTCAAGGTCAACAAGGGTACGCTCAAGAATATCGTCATCGACGAGTCCTGCTCTTTTGCTCCCGACACCAACGTATTCGGTGCAATCGCATCGCGCAACGAAGGCATTGTCATTGACTGCGTCAACAAGGGCAACATAACGCTGGCCTATGCCGGAGGGAGCAAGATAAGCAACCTCATCGCCGGCCTGATAGGTATGTCCGTCAATAAGGACGCTCCCCTTGCAGGCCTGAAAAACTATGGCAAGGTGGCGGTCGAGACCGAAAAGGACAAGTCTTTCACCAGCCAGGGCGTAGCAGGTGTCGTGGCCTACACGATCAGCAGCGTCTCTTCCTGTGAGAACTACGGAGAGATAAGCCTCACGGGAGGTTACCACACATCCCGCGCCTGCCCCGCCAGAGACCCTTCCGATCCTGAAAACATTGAAGTCGGAGAATTCTACAACAAGAAAGTCGGAACTTCCGTCGGCGGCGTCGCGGGATATGCTTTCGCTGCTCTTGACAAATGCAAGAATGAAGGCAAGGTGGCCTGGACGGAAACCAAGGTTGAAGGAATGTCCACCTCTCCGGCTCGAATGTTCACTGGCGGAGTGGCTGGCTGCTACTACGATGTGGTGACGGATTGCTCCAATTCCGGAGAAATCGTCGTCAATGTGCTCTCCAGCGACAAGACTGATTTTGCCGGACAGAACCATCAGCAGTGCATAGGCGGCGTATTTGGTGGAGTGAACAATCCATCTGACGATGCTCCAAGCAAGAACAGGGGAGTCAATGTGTCAGGATGCACCAATAGCGGAGCCATCACCCTGGAGGCGTATGTCAGCAAGAGTTGGATCCACCTTGGAGGAGTGATCGGCTGGCCCGCGTCAGATAACGACAACACCAATCCGAACAACTGGGGCACTATGTATTCTTGTTCCAACAGCGGTCCTATCCAGGTGAGCGGAACGGCCCGTTTCCGCTGCGGAGGCGTGGCAGGAGCACCTTCCTATATGGAAAGCTGCTCGAATACCGGTAATATCACCATCAAAGGCGCATACAAGGGCTCCGAAGTGGGTGGCCTGATCGGCAGGCACTGGGGCTATGCGCAGACTGTCAAGAATTGTTCCTCCAAAGCAGACGTCAAATCTGAAGTGCTTCTGGAGGGCGTTTCCGGTTTCATAGGCTGGATACCTAACAACAACTCCGCCGTTATCGAGGGCGGCAGCGTTTCCGGCAGCGTCTCTTCTGCGGGCGGCTCCACCATAGGCCTGCTTGTGGGAGGTTTCGGCGGCAACACTGCAAAAGTGACGCTGGGCTCGTCAACGGCCCCGGTCGAGGTGTCCGGAAGCGTGAACGGCACGGCCATAACTGCGGAAAACGCATCTGCACTTCTCTGGGGAAGCGGTTTCGATGCGGCTGCACACTCTGTGAATTATGTCATTAAGTAGCAAATCTTTCAAGTGCGCATTGCTTGCGCTTGTCCTTCCGTTGCTGTGGGGCTGTCCGGGTAATCCCGACACCCCGGACAAACCACAGCAGCAGGATACGGCGGACCTTCTGGTCTGCACTTTCAACATCCGCTATCCGGAGCCGTCCGACGGCGATTACATCTGGGAAAAGCGCAGGGATGCGGTGTGCAAGTTCATACTCACCCGCAAGCCCGACATCATCGGGATGCAGGAAGTCGAAAAGGTGCAGGCAGAATACATATTGTCAAAGGTCAAGGATGAGTACGGGCTGTACGGAATCGGGCGCGAGAGCGGAAAGGATATATTGCAAGTCAGCGGCGACGAGACGTCCAACACGATTCTCTACAAGAAGAGCCGTTTCTCGCTCAGCGCCAAGGGCACCTTCTGGCACAGCGACACTCCCGACCAGGTGGCGGCGAAGAACAAGGCCAATGACTATGGCTCCTGGCATACGTCGCATCCTCTTTGCAGTTCGTGGCTGAAACTCGCCGACGGCGACAACCTCGGCCGGGCGGTGTGGGTTTTCAACACCCATTATCAGAACAACAAGAATATGACTTCGGTGGCTCCCGGGCTCAGGATGATGGAAAGCAACCTGCACATCAGCAAGATACCGTCCATCACGGGAGGAGCCTTCGGGCCTTCGTCCAAGGATCCCGTATTCCTGCTTGGGGATTTCAACTGCGCCAGCACAACCGACGAACTCCAGAGGCTGAGGAATGTTCCGCTGGGCTACGCCAGGGAGGATGCCGTCAAGTCCAGCTTCCGTACCATCAGCACATGCAACGACTACGGCAAGGGCGGTTCACTGATCGACCACATCTTTTACTGCGGCCCGCTGAAGGCCCTGACCTATTCGGTAGATAAGCGAGACTACGGAATCCTCTATATTTCAGATCATTACCCCGTCCTCACCGATTTCTCGTACACGGACAAGAATTAGACCTTGAAATGCATAACGCTGCGGACGGTCATCGATTCGTCGGCGGCAGAGAGATAGGAGACACTGTAACGGGTGCCTCCTTTTTCTACGTCCACGACCACGTGGCCGCCCTCGAAGGAGGCGGGGGCGATGTCCTTCATCCAGGCTGCGCTGCCGTCCTTGGCACGCCGCTCGGCAGGCATGATGGTGGGGCAGATGATGCGGTCGCCAGGGTAGAGGCTGCGGTCGGAGAGCAGCTCCATGCACGGCGGGAGATTATGCAGCTGGTCCCAGACGCAGCTGACCCAGACCTTCGGGCGCAGTGCCGCCACGAGCTTGGCGCTCATCGAATTGTGGCCGTGGTGGTTGACTTTGGCCACGCTGACCGGCCCGCAGGCCTCGGCAATGTCGTCTTCGATGAAGCGGGGCGTGCCGTCGGGGTCTTTGAATCGGGCTGAGAAATCGCCGGCGGTATAGAACCGGAACGGGCCGTAGCTGAACACCATGCCCAGACTCATTGCGTTTTCGTTTTTCGTGGCTTTGCCTGCCGCTTTCCGGGCTGTAAGGAGGTCCTTTATGCTGCCGTCAGGCATTGCTATGCAGCCGTTGCCGCAGATGTTGCGCACCTGGAAGGAGGGGTACTTGCCCGGATTATGCTGCATCACAATCTGGTCCGTGGCGCCCAGGCGGAACTGCTCTATTGCCAGGCCGCGGTGTTTCTGCATGTAGGAGTAGAAGCGCTGCATGTGGCCTACAGTGTCTGGGTCTGCGTATCTGAGAGATTCCGGACTGTCCGGCCAGCAGCGGTCGATGGCCTTGCTGAAGTTGAGGGTCTCAGCCGCCTGGCTGAACCCGCTGAGAGCGTATTCATGTCCGTCCCGGATGATCTTTTCGGCATAGAAACGGTCGGAGCCGGCGTGGTCGTTGTGGTAGTGGGAGAGGAGCATATAGTCCACGTCCGTGACGCCGGGATTGACGCGGGTCACGTAGCGGGCAATCCATTCTCCGGCGTGCCTTTGCGGGCCGGGGAGTATCGGCACAGCCTTCTCGCCGCGGGCGGCAGCATCGAAGTCGCCGCAGTCCAGCAGCATGGTGGTGCCGTCCGGAAAGATCAGGAACATGGATTCCGCCACACCGGTGTAGATGAAGTGGATCTGGAATTGCCCTTCTTTCCAGCCATGCCAGGGCATCCCAACGGCTGAGTCATGCCGTCCCATTGCAAATGCTTTCTGCCAGTCTGCCAGGCATATGGCAGTTCCGCCGAGCACTGATGCTTTAATGAAATCCCGTCTGTTCATGGAGGCAAAAATAGCAATAAAATTGCTATATTTGTGTGTTCGGGCACACATTTCCCGGCTCCATGGCGATATGAATGCTCTATGTGTTTTATTGGCTGTGCTGCAGGCACTTTTCTCTCTTGCGTTTGACGATGGGACTATATCCGGCGTGAAAGGGCAGGCGGCATTTTTTGATGGCTTTGATTCCCGTATCGTGGTGCCGTCCTCTGAGGTCCCGGTGCCTTCCAGGCATTTCACGGTGGACGTGTGGGTGTGCCCGGTGGCTTTCCCGAAGAGCCCGTGCCCGGTCGTGTGCCGGCAGCGGACGGATGCTCCCGGTGGCTGGTCGCTCTGGCTGGATGCGCTCGGAAAAGTGCATTTCCAGGTGGCTTCGGCTGGGGAGTGGGTGGAAGTCTGCTCGCCTGACGGGCTTCAGCTACTGGATTGGTCCCGCCTTACCGCCCAGTTCCGGGCCGGTGCGGGTTTGTTTCTTGCAGTGAACGGCAGGCAGGTTGCGAAGCTGCCGCTGGAACTGCCATGGGTTGAGCAGGAAGCATACGACCTGTGGGTTGGACGCACGCCTGTGCGTACCCCCAGTTTCTATGAAAACCAGAGCATTCCAATCTACAGCAGCATCGACGGAGCTGTTGACGAACTGCGAATCTACGACGACAAGAACGCGTATTCCAGAATTCTGAATGAGTGTTTCAAGCGTCCTGCTGCTCCGGAGTTTGAGCAGCGCGTGCTGCCTTCCGGTCCGGACGGCCTTGCCTTCGGCGCCTGGTACATACCGCTGAAGTACTACAGGGCTTTCGATGAACGCTGGCGGGGCGAGATTCCGGATGTGGTGGTCTCTTTCGGGGCTGACCATCCGCACCGTGTGGTCTTTTGGAGGGGCATCTCCTACGCCCCCTGCTTCGTTACCGAGAAGGGCAACTGGATGTGCAACGAATTCATCGAGCGCAAGAAGGTTACGGGCTGGGGCTGCCCGGAAAGCATGAGCGACAAGCACGCCGATTTTTCCAGCGTCCGTATAATTGAGAACACGCCGGCCCGTACGGTGGTGCTGTGGCGCAACCTGCCCGTGGGCGTGAACCAGAAAATCCCTTATCAGAGCGAGGAAACTCAGTGGGGCGACTGCTCGGAGGAGACGTACATTTTTTATCCCGACGGCGTGGGGGTGCGCAAGATGGTCGTATGGACGGACCACCCGGACCATTGGTATGAATGGTGCCAGAGCCTTCAGGTGCTGCATCCCGGACAGCGGCCAGAAGATGTGCTGGACGCCGGCCGCATCATGTCCGTTGCCGCTATGGACGGCAGCAGTGCCGCCTATGGCTGGACCTTTGATGGCGCCAGGCGCCAGGATGAGCCGTCCCTGCCCGGGGCCAACATCCAGGTCACGTACCTGAAAAGCCGTTGGAACCCCTTCCTCATACTCGAAGACGGCCCAGGAATCAATGAAAAAGGGCACCAGGGCCCGGAAATCGACAGATACGCCGGCCGCTGGTCAGATTTTTCCGACTTCCCGTGGCGTAACCACTGGCCGGTGGCCCAGGACTACGTGATAGGCCGTTATGCCTGCGTTCCCGACGCTCCTTCCCACACCTACACCGCCACCCAGTACAACGCTCCGCATTCCGTCGAGGGCAATAAGATGACAAAGCTGATGCTCTGCGGCTGCACCGACAAGGACGCTGCCGGCCTCCTGCCGCTTGCCAAGTCCTGGCTACGCGCTCCGAGGCTCAACTGCAATGGCTCCGAACTCGAGTATGACATCACCCAGAGGGCTTATATAGCCTCATCACCAGTGCGGTCCTTCCGTCTTGAGGCATCCCCCGAGCGCCCTGCCAGCGGTATTTGCATAATCCTGAAAGGCGATACGGGACTCTCCGGAGTCGAAGTGGACGGCAAACCATATGCCGGATATAAGGCCGGCATACACAATGCCTGGGACGGTTCGCAGCTCGTCCTCTGGCTGCCGATTCATGCAGAAACCCCTGTCAATATCAAACTCTTATGAAACGAATCATCTGCCTGCTCCTCATTCTTGCCTCCGTTTATACTGGCTTCGCGCAGGAGCCAGGGCTCATCTTTGTGGAAGCGTCGGAACTTACCCTTTTCGGAAAGGTGTTCCAGAACACTCCTAATCCCTATCAGCGTATGGATTTCGAGCGCTTCGGCGGCTGGGACGAAAAGGATATCGACCTGCTGGAAATGTCGTCCGGAATCGTGGTTTCATTCAAGACTGACTCACCTTCGATCTGGGTGCAGCCGGAGTTCAAGCATCTTTCCGGCACACGCAATTCCGGATGGGCCTCACGGGGATTCGACTTGTATATCAAGAAAGACGGAAAGTGGCTCTGGGCCGGTGTGTGCAACTACAGATACGACACCAAAACTGAAAACGGACGCGTGCTGAACCTGGTTAAGAATATGGATAACTCGTTGAAGGAGTGTATTATGTATCTTCCGACCGAGAGTAAGCTCACGTCCTTGAAACTGGGGGTCGAAAGGGGCTGCCTGCTTGAAGCGGGGGAAGTGCCTTTCCGCCACAGGATATGCCTGCACGGTTCCAGTTTTATGCATGGAGTCGCTACCGGCCGGGCCGGCCAGACCGTACCTGGCTTCCTCACACGCACCACGGGGCTTCAGTTCTGCAGCCTCGGGGTGAGTGGCGACTGCCGTATGCAGCCGCAGTTCGCAAGGGCGTTGGCACAGGCCGATGTGGAGGCCTACGTTTTCGATGCCTTTTCCAATGGCAACGACAAGACTGTCGAAGCCAACCTGTTCAATTTCATAGAGACCATCCAGGCCGCGCGCCCCGGTGTCCCACTTATCTTCATGAGCACCATCTGGCGCGAGAGGCGCAATTTCGACCTGGAGCACGATGAGGCCGAAGGGAGGAAGATCGCCATGGCGGACAGCCTTATGCGCATTGCCGTGAAAAAGTACAAGGATGTCTACTACATCAAGTCCGACGCCACTTCCGACCGGCACGAAACGAGCGTGGACGGCGTCCACCCCGGCGACTACGGCTATTGGCTATGGGCCGACTCCGTCCGCAAGCCAATCCTCCGCATCCTCCGCCGCTACGGGATTCGTTAGATTCTTATAGTCATCGGCTTTTTGCTTGCTTTGAGCACGACCGTCTCCGGGCCCTCGCGCAGGCAGGCGATGACTGCTACTTCCTTGCCGGCCAGGTCTTTGTCGAACTCGAGAGTGAGTGTGACCGACGAGTAGTCCTCTGCCCAGCGGGCTGAGGTGACCAGAGTGCCGAAGCCGGTGGAGACGGTGCCGGGCTTGTGGTAGGCGTTGTACCAGTTGATGATGGGGGTGGAGAGGCCGGAGAAGTTGTGCCAGCCGCCGCCGCGTCCGCTTTCAATCATGAAGTGCTCGTAGCAGTTGTATGAGTCCTCGCATTCGCGTTCCCAGTTTGCCAGCGCTGTGTCCGCGATGAGACGTGCTTTGTCCGGCAGTCCCAGGTCGAGCATGGTCTTCCAGAGTATCATCTGGTGCGGCATCCATACCGTTCCGTTCCAGTAGCCGTCGATCCGGTAGTATGGGGCCTTCTGGCTGACGGCAGTGATGCCGCAGGGGCTCCATAGATCGCCTTCCGTGAATATGTGCGCCAGCAGGGCGGATGTTTGTGCCTCGTCGGTGATTCCGGCCACAAGCGGCGAGACGCCGTCCAGCCCCATATTGAAGTTGACGCCTTCTGCGGTGCGGTAGATGCCGGTGGGGCGTTCTTCAGCGTCGTGCTGCACGTAGCCGAACCAGCCTGTTTCAGCATCCCATGCGTTGGCAAGTATGCCCGTGGACATCTCCTTTATGTCGGCGTCGAACTGGCGGATGTCGGCTTTGTAGGAGGCGCTTTCCCTGCATCCGGTGCCGGCCGCAAGGTGTGAGGCGAGCATGCGGAGTATCCTGGCGCAGCGTATGTAGTAGGCGGTGGAGACCATCGGGAGCGTGCGGCTACGCAGTTCCTTCTGCGGGCGGAGTTCCCACTGCGGCGGATAGTCATCCCAGCCGCCGCTGTTGTAGAACAGGTGCCAGGTCTCCAGCAGGCCGCTCTTCCTGCGGAATTCCGGGCCTGTCATATAGTCGTAGAAGCGTTTGAGGCGGGGGTAGATTTCCTTGAGCTGGTCTATGCTGCTGCCGCACCGCTCCCAGACGTCTCCGATTGCGAAGATCTGTGTGGCGAGGGGCGTGCCGTGGTGGACGAATGGAGCATCCTCTTCGGGGGCGGTCGTGTACTGGCGGATGATTTCATAGCCGCGGGAGGGCTCTATCTCGCTCATTGCCCAGCCGATGAAGCCGCAGTCCCAGGTGTACAGGCTGTTCCAGAGCTTACCCGGGCAGAAGTGCCGTATCGGTTCTCCAAAAGCGTCAATGGGATACACCACATCGGTCAGCATAGTTGCCTGCAGGAGCTGTACTCCCAGCGGCACCGTATCTTCATTCCTGCCAGTGATCTCCTGCCCGCCCTCGGTGCCCGCTAACTCATTACTACCCAGCGCTTTGCAGAATTTGCCTGCATCATTTTTCGTGCAGGCAAAAGCTGTAAGTTGCTGAGGGGTAGGGACTTCAGCGCCACGGACGATGAGTTGCCAAAGGGTCGTGTCGGACTGCGGCTGAAGCACGACGGGGCGCAGGAAGTTGGCGGTGAAGTGGCCTTTGAAATCTCCCTTCATGTTCTTGCGCACGTGGTCGTGGGCTTTGAACGGCATAAGTTCCTCCAGGCGGGCGCAGTTCCAGGTGCGCACTTCGGAAAGCGGATAATCCCAGACGATGCTGTAGCCGGCATCTACTTCGGGGTACTTTACGGTGAACCAGCCTTCGCCTTCATGTATTTCCGGAACGCACTTGACCTCAGTGCCTCCGCTTTTGCGCACTGCGAGCTGGAGGTTGACATTCTGGATGAGGCCGGTGTTGTTGACACAATGGCTCTCCAGCAGCACGTGGTCATCGTCTAGCACGTGCCAGGTGGCGTCTACGTAGACCTTGTCCTTCCATTCTATGTCGTGGCGGTAGGTGATGTGCTTCATGTCGGCAGAAACCTGCCAGGGATGCACACCGGACTCCCTTAATGCGCAGGGGACCTTGAAGTTGCGGCGGTACTGGCCAGCCACGAGGCAGAATTCCACCTGGATGCCGGAATTCAGGTCCTGGATGTGGGAGATGCCGTAGTACTCCTTGGAGTACGGGCCCCAGGCACCCAGGCTCTTGATGTCGTGGGAGGCTGCGGACTGCCCGGCCGTGGCGGCCGCCGCCACAATTTCCAGTATCAGGCAGAGAAGTATTGAGGGAATCTTTTTCATATCAGTGTGTGTGGACACAAAGATATGAAAAATAATCAATTGTTTCGGTTTGCGCGGGGACTCAATACTTCATCCCGACGTTCTGCATTATGAAGGAGTAGATGTCGGCCTGCTCCTCGAGGGTTTTGGAAAGGGGCTTGCCGCCGCCGTGGCCGGCCTTGGTGTCGATGCGGATGATGGCGGGATTGGGCCCTGCGTTGCATTCCTGGAGGGTAGCGGCGAACTTGAAGGAGTGCGCCGGCACGACGCGGTCGTCGTGGTCGGCGGTGGTGACGAGTGTCGCGGGATAGGACACGCCGGGCTTCAGGTTATGAAGCGGCGAGTAGCCGAGCAGGTACTCGAACATCTCCTTGCTGTCCTCGCTGGTGCCGTAGTCGGGCGCCCAGTTCCAGCCGATGGTGAACTTGTGGTAGCGGAGCATATCCATCACGCCGACCTGCGGAACCGCCACGGCAAACAGGTCGGGGCGCTGGGTCATGCAGGCGCCGACCAGCAGGCCGCCGTTGGAGCCGCCCACGATGGCGAGTTTCGACGCCCTGGTGTATCCTTGGGCGATCAGCCACTCGGCCGCAGCGATGAAGTCGTCGAACACGTTCTGCTTCTGCATCCTGGTGCCGGCTATGTGCCAGGCCTCGCCGTACTCGCTGCCGCCGCGCAGGTTGACCTGGGCGTAGATGCCGCCGGCCTCGAGCCAGGGGATGCGCGTGCTGGAGAATGAAGGGGGCAGGGCGATGTTGAAGCCGCCGTAGCCGTAGAGGTAGACGGGATTCGTGCCGTCGAGTTCCAGGCCTTTGCGGTAGGTCAGGAACATCGGGATGCGGGTGCCGTCTTTGGAGGGGAAGAACACCTGGATGCTTTCAAACTCCGACGGGTCGAAAGCCACGGCGGGCTGCTTGTAGAGCTTGCTCTCAAGTGTCTGCGGATCAAAGGAATAGATGGTGCCGGGGGAGGTGAACGACGAGAACGTCATATAGCACCAGTCCTCTCCTTTGCGGCCGTTGAAGCCGGCGCTGCCCACTCCCGGCAGGGTGATTTCCCGGCGGCCGGAGCCGTCCCTTGAGCAGATATAGGCATGGGTGGAGGCGTCCTGCGAATAGCTCAGGATCATCTTGTCGGAGACGAAATCCACCGATTCAAGCACGCAGCCGGACTCGGGCACGAGTTCCTTCCAGTTGGCGCGCTGGGGCTTGCGGACATCGGCCACCATCAGGCGGTTCATCGGGGCGCCGTAGTTGGTGAAGATGTAGATCAGGTCTCCGTCGGTTTCCACCGGGTAGCACTGGCTCTTCATGTCCGGAGTCATCTGCACGAAGCCGCCGCCACGACGGAAGTCCATGACGTAGAGGTTGTTGCCCACGTCGGCTCCGTCTTCGCTCATGAAGGCCATCGTCTCCTCGTCGTTGGTGCTGAGCGTGTAGAAACGCAGGGGCTCGGCGGGATTCGAGAAGAAGAGTTCATCCTCGCTCTGGGGCGTGCCGAGGCGGTGGTAGTAGATCTTGTGGACCTCGTTCTTGCCTGAGAATTCGGAGCTTTCCGGGGCGTCGTAGGCGCTGTAGTAGAAGCCGTCGCCGCGCCATGCGGCACCGGAGAACTTGGCCCATTCGATGTGGTCGGAAAGCAATGTTTTGGTCTGCATGTCAAGCACATAGAACTCCTGCCAATCGCTTCCGCTGCGGGATATGCTGTAGGCCATGTAGCGGCAGTCGCGGCTGAAATAGGTGCCCTTGAGGGCCACCGTGCCGTCGTCGCTCAGGGTGTTGGGATCCAGCAGCACGCGCGGCTCGCCGTCCGGAGAGTCCATCTCATAGAGGACGCTCTGGTTCTGGAGTCCGTCGTTCTTGTAGAAGTACCATTTGCCGTTGCGGCCGCGGGTGGGTGCGCCGACCTTCTCGTAGTCGGCGAGTTCGGTCAGGCGCTTAAGGATTTTGCCCCTGAAGGGAATCTTGTCAAGGTACCTGGAGCTGTACTTGTTCTGGGCCTCGACCCAGGCGGCGGTCTCTTCCGACCTGTCGTCCTCGAGCCAGCGGTAGGGGTCGGCCACTGTGGTGCCGAAATATTCGTCGGTGACCGCTTCCTTGCGGGTCTGCGGAAGCTGCGGGGCGCACGAAGCGATTGTTGCCGCACCCATTGCTATGGCGAAAAGGCGTTTCATAGGCCTGCTACTGGATCTCGAAGAGATTCAGGAAGCCGGTCATCATGAAGACGTGTCGGATGTCGTCGGTGATGTTGCGCACGATGACCTTGCCGCCTTTCGCTGCTGCCGCCTTGCGTATCGTGAGGAAAATACGAAGGCCGGAACTGGATATGTAACTGAGTTCCTTGCACTCGAGGATGATGGTGTTGCCGGCGTCTTCAAGCACGGGCTCGATGGCCTGGGAGGCCTCTACTGAGGCCGGAGTATCGAGCCGTCCGATGAATTCCACGATGATGTTTGAGTCTTGTTTGTTGATTTTTACTTCCATATTCTTGCTTCTTATATTTTCTTGGTCATTGACAGATGGTTCTTTCCGTTTTCGCGGTTGTAGGTGACGGAATCCATAATCTTTCGCACCAGGTGGATGCCGAGCCCGCCTATCTTGCGGTCTTCCACTCCAAGTCTGATGTCGGCCTCGGGCGCTGCGGTAGGATCAAATTCCATACCACTGTCCGAGATGGTGAATTCCAGCATATCCGGGCTGATATAGGCCTCCACGTCGATGTCCCCTTCGGTGCCTTTCGGGTAGGCGTAGAGCATCACGTTGGTGACGGCCTCCTCCATGGCCAGGTTGAGGCTCATGCTGAGCGAACTGTCGAGCCCGGCTTTTTCGGCGATGCTGTCTATGAAGGCGGAGAGGCGGGGGATCTGCTGGATGTCGTTGTGAAGGGTCAGATGGCGCTCCAGGCCCTCGGGGACCTTGTCGTTGAGGTAGTGGATGGACAGCATGGTGATGTCGTCGCTCGGTTCGGCGTCTCCGACGAAGGCCGATACGGCCTCTTCCATTGCCTTGAGGTGCTCGATGGAGCTCCTCCGGCTCGAGAGCACGTCGGACAGGCGCTGCTCGCCGAACTGCTCGTGCGCTGAGTTCTCCGCTTCGGTCACGCCGTCCGTGTAGAGGAAGAGGGCGTCGTCGTAGCAGAGGTAGCGTTCCTGTCCCTTGAATTCCATATCTGATATGATGCCTAGCGGAAGGTTTGAGAAGGTAGGCAGGGAGCGCTTGTCGGTGGTCAGGATGAGCGGGGCGTTGTGGCCTGCGTTGCAGTAGCGGAGGTGGCCGTCGGTCAGGTCGAGCACGCCGCAGAAGAAGGTCACGAACATGTTGCTCTCGTTCATGTCGGAGAGCGATTCGTTCATGTCGGAAACTATGCGCTCGGGCCTGTCTTCGTGGGCTGCTATGTTGCGGAATATGCTCCTGGTCACGGCCATCACGAGGGCTGCCGGCACGCCCTTGCCGGAGACGTCGCCTATGCAGAAGAACAGTTTTTCGTCACGGATGAACAGGTCGTAGAGGTCGCCGCCGACTTCCTTCGCCGGTACGATAACGCCGCATATATCCAGGTCGTGCCTTTCCGGGAACGGAGGGAAAGTCTTGGGAATCATCGACATCTGTATGCCGCGGGCGATCTGGAGCTCGTTCTCTATCCTCTCTTTCTTGTCGGCTATCTCCTTGTATTTCATCTGGTTCTTGGCGACTGCGCGGAGAATCAGGATGAGCATCACGATGCCAAGTATCTGGAGCAGCTTGACGAAGGCGCCTATACGCCTGATGCTGCCGTAGATCTCGGAATCGGGGATGAAAATGGAAATGGACCAGCCTGTGCGTTCCACCGGGGCGAAGAAGACGTGGTATCTCTTACCCTTCTGCTTGAATTCTATCTGGCCGGAGCGTCCGCTCATCATCGAGCGTCCCAGCTTGTTTATGGTGGTTGTGTCTTCGGCCTTTGCTGCCATATCCATAAACGTGCGCTGCATCACGAGGCTCTCGGCGGGGCAGACCATCAGCTGGCCTTCACGGCTGATCACCAGGTTGAAGGCGTTGGGATACACTTCTATGCCTCCAACGAGTTCCGTCAGCCAGTCGAGCGAGATGTCTGCGGTCAGCACCGCCGCCGCCTGTCCCTTGCGGTCGAAGATGGGCACCGAATAGGTGGTCATCAGCATTTCGCCGCCGCCTTCATCGATATAAGGCTCTGACCAGTAGCCTTTTCCAAGGCGCAGAGGTTCGGT
>JAEEGF011538663.1_pt1 | contig 51875 bp, 46 predicted proteins | sample 9134171 | NCBI WGS metagenome assembly JAEEGF01 (sample SAMN16246542, study PRJNA631951) | gut metagenome | biome: gut microbiome; feature: rumen; material: AP-attached | host: Bos | place: Iran: Karaj | collected 2018-10 | reverse complement strand
TGTAAAATATTCCCAGAGCATCCTGTCTACACTTTCAGGCATATCCTTACCGGTGAGCACTGTAAGGCAGAAATCGAACTTCATGATATCCTTTTCGGCATATTCTCTTAGACAATCGATAACACATGAAAGTCTGTCAATTACATCGCCTTTCATATACTCCGCCTTATCAAAAATGTCCGTAATAACAAATAAAGAGGCACACAAAAGCTCCTCTTTCGAACCGAATCTGGTCGAAACCAGCCCGTACGACACGCCTGCACGCGCCGCAATATCCGAAAGCTTCGCATTTGCATATCCTCTCATTGCAAACTCATATATAGCAGCATTTAGTATTTTATCGCTGCGTTCCGATTTATTCATTTTTGATTGTTTTGCCAACTTTTTTATCCTCTATTAATGCGCATTAACGGGTTTCTTTATATTGACTTTAAAATCATTATAAAGAATACTTTTAAAACTGGCAATGCAATTCAATAAATCTACACAAAACAAAAAGACAACCGTCGCTGGTTGTCTTTTAGGAGAAGGTATTTTTACTATGGGGTTAGCAAAAATTATATAATGTATTGGGGGTTTACATCTATTATACTACCATATGTCGCATCGTAAGTTTTCCCAAAAATTATATATGACCGATAATCCTTTTTGTTATATATGCACAACTCTTTTTCACCTTTGTCACCTTAAAGATGAATTGTATTCACTAATCGAACACAGACTCAAATTCTTCGCGTGTAATACGCTCCTTCTCAAGAAGTAATTCCGAAATCTTATGAAGTTCTGCCATATGATCGTTAATGATTCCCTTAGCCTTAGAATAGCAGTCATCGATTATTGACTTAACTTCCTCATCAATCTTCGTTGCAACATTCTCGCCGTAAGATCTGGCATGCGCCATTTCCCTGGCAATATATACTTCTTCTTCCTCGTTATCAAGACTTATAAGACCGATCTTATCGGACATTCCGTACTTCATTATCATTGCACGGGCAAGCTTTGTGGCTTGCTTAAGATCCTGGCTTGCGCCCGTCGTCACATCGTTAAATATAAGCTCTTCTGCTATTCTTCCGCCAAGATCAACCATAATATCCTGAAGCATTTTGTTCTTGGTAAGGAACATATTATCATCCTGTTCAAGCGGCATTGTATATCCTGCTGCAGAATTACCTGTAGGAATAATTGATACCGTATGTACAGGTCCCACATCAGGAAGAAGATGGAATAAGATTGCATGTCCTGCTTCATGATAAGCTGTAATCTTACGCTCCTTCTCGGAAACCACCCGGCTTCTCTTCTCGGTACCGATGCCTACCTTTACGAAACTTTTATTAATATCTTCCTGAATAATATACTTACGTCCGTCTTTTGCTGCGGCAATTGCAGCCTCATTCATAAGATTCTCAAGATCCGCACCGACAAATCCCGATGTAGTCCTTGCAACCTTCTCAAGATCCACGTCATCTGCAAGCGGCTTATTCTTGATATGAACATCCAATATCTCTCTTCTGGCCTTAACATCAGGTCGTCCGACATATACTTTTCTGTCGAATCTGCCCGGTCGCATAATTGCAGGGTCCAATATATCAACTCTGTTGGTTGCTGCCATAACGATAATTCCTTCGTTATTGCCAAATCCATCCATCTCAACAAGAAGCTGGTTCAATGTCTGTTCTCTCTCATCATGTCCGCCGCCGAGACCCGAACCTCTATGACGTGCAACGGCATCAATCTCATCTATAAATACAATACACGGCGCATTAGCCTTAGCTTCAGCGAAAAGATCTCTTACACGTGCCGCACCTATACCTACATATAATTCGACGAAATCGGAACCCGATATCGAGAAGAACGGCACTCCCGCTTCTCCCGCAACTGCCTTGGCAAGAAGTGTCTTACCTGTTCCCGGAGGGCCTACAAGAATTATTCCCTTAGGAATTCTTGCTCCGAGTTCCGTATATTTTGCAGGTTCTTTAAGGAAATCGACTATCTCCGAAAGTTCTTCCTTTTCTTCCTTAAGGCCGGCTACAGAATCGAAATTAACCGTAATCTCATTCTTCTCATGAAGTCTGGCTCTGCTTCTTCCAAAATCATTACGAGGTACTCCGCCGCCACCCGCTGCCTGGCGGTTCATCAATATAATAAATAATATGAACATCGCACCGAATATTAACAGTAACGGTAAAAGCTCTTTTAAGAAGCTCTCTGCCGGAACTTCCGTTACGGTATATTTGGTGAAACCCGCCTCATTAAGTAAGCTCTCCGTCTCGGCCACATTAGGTGTCGCCATTACAACAAGCTTAGGCTTCGAGGTATCTTCCGGATTAACAAGTCTGATTCTTACATATCCCGTCGGTACTTCTCTTGCCTGCTGCAAGGTAATACTTACTACCTTGCCATCTTCTATATCCTTAATAAGCTGATTCTTGTTATATGACTCATCCACAATCGACACTCTGCCATAGAACATCCAAATGCCGACAACCGCAAGGATGAGGATAAGATACAAGAATATGCCTCTTCTTGTGCTTCTCAATTAATCTTCCTCCAACCTGTTAATCAAGCTCAACTACGCCGATATACGGAAGATTTCTGTACTTCTGCGCATAATCAAGTCCATATCCTATAACGAATTTATCTTCTATCTCAAAGCCCGTATAATCCACATCAACTTCTGTAACTCTTCTGTCAGGCTTATCAAGAAGCGTACATAACTTAAGACTTGCAGGCTTTCTGTTCTTAAGATTCTCAAGAAGATAGCTTAATGTTCTTCCGGAATCGATAATATCTTCAACTACAAGAACATCCTTACCTTCTATCATCTCATCAAGATCCTTCACTATCTTAACGACACCGCTTGATACAGTTCCGTTGCCGTAACTTGATACGGACATAAAGTCCATCGTTACAGGAACCGTAATCTTCTTGGCAAGTTCACACATGAAGAAAACGCCGCCCTTAAGCACGCATATCATGTGAACCGTCTTACCTTCGTAATCCTTACTGATCTTAGCACCAAGTTCAGCAATTCGCTTGTCTACTTCGCTTTCCGAAATCATTACTGATATCTTCTCGCTCATCTTTCTACCTCCGATATATCTATTTCAAGTATTGTCTTAGTATTCTCAGTAATCTTGGCGTCTTCGCCCATTCTTAAACCTATTATCCAATATACGTGATTGCCCTGCGCCACACACATATAACTCTTGCGCTTATCAATCGGGACTTTAAGGTCCTTAAAAAGTTCTTTAACCTTCTTGGTTCCGCCATTTTTAAGAACGGTTATCTCGTCATTATCGTCGACAGGTCTTATAATGAATGTATCCTTTATTATATCATAATCAAACCATTTGGTATATTCTTTTTCGGGGATATTTAGCCCGTCTTGTCTTATAAAAGCTCTTGTCTTATAGGTTATCGCATGTTCATTGCTATAAACGCCATAAGAATCGGCGCTTTTAATTAAGATGCCGTCATACTCACGGCGAGCTTTCAGATTATAGGGAAGGTCGACCATCTTGCCGACCTGCTTATCCATAAGGCTTGCAACCGCTTCTATGTGCGCAGCTGTAATATCCTTTTCCGCCTGTGCAGCTTTGGCAATGGCTCTATGTATAAGCGACTTGAACATATAGGGCTTAAGAAGCTTTGTCTCAAGGCATACTGTGTATTCATTATTCTCCCGCCTTATATACGTCTCTTCCAGACGGTTAAGCTCATCTTCTATAATGTCATAGGCTTCCGATACGATATCCGCAGTTCTGACCATATGATCTACTGCCTTATCATTAACTTCTTCAAGTCTCGGAATAATCTCGTTTCTTATATAATTTCTAGTATAATCGTTATCGCTGTTGGTCAAATCCTCACAGTGCTTAATTCCTTCTTCTTCAAGAAATGCCAATATATCCTGCTTACTAACCGACAGTAGCGGTCTTATTACAATACCGTTCTTATACTTAATCGGATTAAGTCCTTTAATACCGGTTCCTCTTGCAAGAAACAGAAGCATCGTCTCCGCAAGATCGTTGGCATGATGTGCTGTTGCAAGCTTATTATAACCATTGATTATCATACACTTATCAAAAGCTTCGTACCTTAGTATTCTTCCTGCTTCTTCCGTAGACAGCCCCTTGTTATCCGCATACGTAACAACATCGATCCTCTCACTGTAAAAAGGAATACCGTATTTTTCACATAATTCTTTCGAATAGGCTTCATCCTCACCTGCTTCTTTACGAAGTCCGTGATTGATATGCATTGCTCCGAGCTCAAAGCACAATCGCTCTCTAAGCTCATTTAAGGCTGTAAGAAGGCATACTGAATCGGCACCGCCCGATAATCCGATCAATACCCTGTCGCCGGCACCTATAAGCTCATGCACTGTGATATTAGTATACACTGCCTCTCTTACATTCATAATTCTATGAAAAAAGCGCCCGATTATAGACGCTATTCTTCCTCCTTAAATATAATCTCGTTACCGAAAACGAGACCCAGTTTCTCTCTTGCCATCTTCTCAATAAATTCGATGGTCTTGGTGAACTCCTCAAACTTGCTGAGATTCTCACTACGTTCCTTCTCATCTTCTATTGCATCGCTGTAGTATTGTTCCTGCTTCTCCAGCGCGCGATTCTTGCCGTATAACTTTACCATGTTAAATCCAAGTACCACCAAAAGGAGCAATAAAGTGATTGTAACAAGATGCGAACGCCTCTTTTTACCTTTTTTTCGACTCATACGCTACCCTTCCCCCATAAGGGATAATTCCATACATATGATAATCTTAACCTTTTTCAATATAAAATGCAACCATGCAGGGCATATTAAAGGTATCTGAAAAGCTCCTTTGCTTCATCTTTCTTCGATGTATCCTGTATATCAAGAACTTCCGCCTTAACAGGATTGGTTCCGAAGGATATCTCTATTATATCTCCTACCTTAACTTCACTTGAAGCTTTGGCTATTTTCCCATTTATCGTCACACGGCCCGCATTGCATGCATCTGCAGCAACAGTTCTTCTCTTAATTAATCTCGACACCTTAAGATATTTATCAAGTCTCATACCCATCACCTTCCCGATTATAATTACTGATTGTAAAAAGGGACGTGCAAAGCACGTCCCCTAAATTCTGTATCAAATTCAATTATTTGTTAACAGCATCCTTTAATGCCTTGCCCGGCTTAAACTTAGGAGCCTTTGAAGCCTTAATCTTCATTTCAGCACCTGTCTGAGGGTTTCTACCAACTCTAGCTGCTCTCTTAGCTACTTCGAATGTACCGAAGCCAACTAACTGAACCTTCTGGCCCTTCTTGAGTTCCTTTGTAACTGCCTCTGTGAATGCCTTTAATGCTGCTTCAGCTGCCTTCTTGCTGATGCCTGACTTCTCAGCCATAACTGCTACTAATTCTGCTTTGTTCATTATTAAGTTCCTCCTTGTATTATTAATACTGGATATTTTATTATGTTGAGATTTCTCTCACTTTTTATTTATACTTTCTTTTTAAGCATTTGTCAATAAAAAATAACCAATTTATCCGCTTTTTTAATGATTTTTTCGTTAAAATGCTCCACAAATCTATGTTCCTTCGCCAAGCAGTTGTTAAACATACAATTAACAAGCGCTGTAAAGTGCCAAATTTACACGATTTTAGTCATTGCTGTTGTCTTCTTCATTGTCATCGTCGTTATTGTCTTCACCGCCATTATCATCGTCGTCATCGTCGCCGTTATCATCGTCATCATCGCCGTTGTCATCATCACCGTTGTCATCGTCGCCGTTGTCATCGTCGCCATTATCGTCATCATCGGTGTTATTATCGACAATCTTCTCAAGATTAATATCGATATACGCGGTCTTCGAATTAACGAACAATAATCTGCTCCACTCTTCATACCCGTCACAGGTACATACTATCCTGTACATACCGTATTTAAGCGATATTGCCTTAGAATAATCCACTACCTGCCCGTTAATCGTAAGCTTCGCATTAGGATCCGATACAAGGAAGGTTATTGCGCAGCGCTTAATTTCATTATTAACAAATTTCTGCAGGTTAACAAATGTAACCTTATTCTCTTCTATTGTAACCTCTGCAGAACCGCTCTGCTCATTATGCGCAACAAGTAAAGTATAGGTTCCGCAGCGCACATTAAATCTAAGATCCTTGGTTATCTCGCCTGCCATTAAGTTACCAAGCACGTAGTATCCGCCCTCAAACTCTGTCGTATTGGTAAACGCAAGCACACCGTGTCCCGTCGTTATCTGCACGGAATAGACAGTCTTCTCGTAACCGTAAACGGTTATCATCTCGTTACCGGTAAGCCTTGTTCTGTCTATTACCTCATCGCCCTTATATACAGGCGTATTTTCAGGTATATAGTACTTCTCGCCAAAGACAACAAGCATATCCTTATCGGGGTCTATCGAAAATTCCTCAACGTCATCATAGCGGAATACATCCGCAGATATCTTGCACTCAAGTATAAGCTGCTCGGATTCTTTAACCTTAAGCTCCACAACGTCACCCGGTATTAAGTCATGAACAGTCATATATGAACCGTATCTGCTTATAAAAGCGCTTCTTCCGGAGTAATTGAATACATATTTTCTGCTGGATTTGCCAATCTTTAAGAAATTAATAAGATGCATTTCTTCATTAATTCCTTCAAATACAAATAATGTCGGAAGTTCTTTCTCCTCCTCCTCATTATTCTTGGCATTACCCGATGATACAGGCGGAAGTCCGGTGCCGTTGCCACCGATTACAATTGTAGGCGTTTTTTTGCCACAACCGCCAAATAAGGAAAGAATAAGTACACATATAGAAAGCATAACTATAATTCTGTTACCGAAATGCTTCTTCATCATGACTCTCCTTTCCTTATCGATGCTTTATCATAGATTTAAAGACATGCTGTCTTAAAATCATTATTGTTATATATTACCTTAATCTCTACGTCGCCTGCTGCCCTTGCAATTTCAGCAAGTTCCTGGTTAATGCTTTTATCCTTATTGTCCATAAGAAGGATAAAAGGACGAAGTTCTCTCTCTAAGCAGAACTCAGACATCTGTCGTAAAAGCTCACCCATTTTCTTAACGTCATCCGAATTATAAGCAACTTTTGAAGGCTTAACTTCCGTCTTCTTATATATTCCCGCCATCTTAAAGGCCCGCATGAATAGATATCCCCAGGTATATGCAAAGTAAAATACTATCGGATACTTTACGCGTCGCTTCGGCTTCTTTTCGTTTAAAGCAAGGAATATATGCGGATGAACTATTTCATAATCCGCAGGGGTGCGTAGGTTCATATTCTTACGATAATCACCGTAATCCGCAAATATCTTAACGGTACCATTAGGCTTTACATGAGAAAAGTACGTCTTAAGCGCAGCAAAGTCCATCTCAAGCGAGCGCTTATATGTCATACACATATAGACGTTCTGCTGATACTTCTTAGGATAAAGATACTTAAATACCTTACCCTGACCTACCAGGATACTGTCGGTATTACGCCACTTTAAGTCCTTAAAATAGCTTGTCGGCTTATCATGTCTTAAAAACTTAAAATATGCCTTATTGGCAAGATAGAATATGATTCCGACAAGTATTATGATAAGTGCGATTATAACGCACACTTTAATAATCTGTTCCATAATCACCCTCCTAATAACCCGGACAGCATCTTGATTCAAGGAACATCTTAAAATGCCTGTCAAGTAAACTTATCGTAGTCATATCATCTTCTTCTATAGTAAAGTTAAATATATCCGTATTTTCCAATACACGCTTCTTGCTTGAAGTCTTAACAATCGGAACAAGTCCTCTCATGGTATGGAATCTTAACATAAGCTGTGCAACGGATACATTGTACTTGCGCGCAAGAATATTAAGTGTCGCATCGTTTGCAATCTCAGGAATCATACGACATAACGGGCTGTACGCCTGTACAACGATCCCTCGCTCTTTACAGTAATTAACAAGCTCTTCTTCCACATTGAAAGGATGAATCTCGTTCTGCACTACATGCGGAGTAATTGTCGCACCGTCTTTAATAAGTCTTTCAAGGTGACGCTGCCTTACGTTACATACACCGATACTTTTAACGATTCCTTCGCTATAGAGCTTTTCCATACACTTATATGCAGCTGTATAAAAGTTCGGCTCCGGCCAGTGAATGAGTAAAAGGTCAAGATACTCCAAGCCTGTCTTATCAAGCATCTCCTCGACATACTTTCTTATGTCTCCCTTGCCTTCCATCATCTGCCAGGAATCAATCTTACTGTCCACAAATAAATCGCTTCTCTTAAGTTCAGAGTGAGCTGCTAACGACTTATGAATGGCGCGCGCAAGCATTTCTTCCGTCTTATAACTCGGTGAAGTGTCAAAGCCATAGACTCCGTGAGTCAAAGCCTCTTCCACAACCTCTTCCATATCGGATTCTTTATTCATCTGGAAAGAACCGAGCATGATTTTCGGTATCTTAATTTCGTTACTTAATGAAATGGATTCCATTTTTTAACCGCTTTCTCTACTTTTCTTTCAACTTTTTCCATTGTAGTCTTCTTTTCCTTGAAGCTGTCGCGGAATGCCTTTAAGATATCGGCATCCTTATCCTTCTCGGTAAAGATCTCAAATACCTGCGGGCAGTCTGCATCAGGATTAATGAATGCATCGAGATTTGCATCGAATTCCTCCTTGTTATGAGCCGCAAAGTAATTAAAGTGACGGCTCTTAATCCAGCCCTCGGCATCTGTTGAATGCTCTGCAGCAATATGCCAGTTAATTGTCGGGATGAGCTTTTGTCCCATGAAATAATGGAATTCTGCCGCACCGTGGTTATTGATAAGGAATATTCTTACGTTCTTGCCGACATGCTTAATCTGCAATGCGTTCATATCGTAGAAAAAGCTCAAATCGCCGATTACAAGGAAGCAAAGCTTATCAGGGCTTGCAACGGACTGTCCCATAAATGTCGACATAGAACCGTCTATACCAAAAGCTCCCACGTTACTGTACGAAGTCATATTCGGGTTAACCGTGCAATATGACATAATTCTCGTCGCGTTTAAAATACCGAGATGCATAAGGCTTCCCGCCGGCATCTTCTCGGATAACTTCTTGATTGCATAAGAGTTAGAATACTCAAGTTCAGGGAACTTAGCATACTCAACATATTCGGCCCACTGTCTAAAATACATAAGGTCGTTGCCAACGCCCTCACCGTCGTCTTCACCATAATACTTAAAGAAATCATAAGGTGTACACTCGAATACCGTGGTAAGGCTTTTAACCACATCACAGATAACACCGTCTTCCGCAATTGACCAATGCTCGAATCTTCCGCATCTTGCACGAAGAAGGTCCTTAATTCTTGATACAAAGTTACCGCCTATGGTAATTACGATATCAGGAATAAATTCATCAAACTTCTCAAGCGGCATAACTTCGCATGCACCGTAGATACTAAGGCTTCCCTCAACCTCTACGTTGGAGATACGCTCTGTTGCGATAACGCAGTTGTACTTCTTTGCAAACTGCTCCATAAACCCATATTCCTCGCTTGTTGCAGGTGTTCTCTGACCGCATACAACAAGAATTTTCTTGGCTTCTCTAAGACGGTTCTTGCGATTCTCCCACATATCCTCGTCTCTTGCATACTCGATTCTCTCGATCTTGGTAACCTTAGGAAGTCCCTCTTCCTGGAACATACCGATTCCGCCCGATATCGGAACATTAATCTGAACCGGTCCCATTCCGTGGTGCTTAACCTCCAAGATTGCTTCATTTACAAGTCTCTGGCAATACCAGTCATCTTCAGGTGCTTCGATTAAAGGAAGATTTACACACTTCTTGCAGAAGTTTTTGAACATATCCACCTGGTCTATCATCTGGTTTTCCATCTGGCCCAATAATCTCGGGTTACGGTCGCAGGTAATTACAAGAAGCGGCACTTTTAAGTAGAAAGCTTCCGTTATACCCGGCATATAGTTTGACGCTGCAACTGATGATGTACATACGATTGCAACGATTTCATTTCCCAACTGCTGTGAAAGACCGATTGCAAAATAAGCTGCGGATCTCTCATCTACTACGGAGTAGCATGTAAAGAAAGGATCTTCTTCCACGGAATGTGATATCGGGATATCACGCGCTCCCGGTGAAAGAACCATATGATGAACTCCGTGCTCTTTTAATAGCTGTACGAGATACTGTACGTTCTTAATCTTCGAATACATTAGCTTATCCCCCTATTTATCAACTATGCTTTCAAGATATTTAACGGATTCTTCCCGTAAAAGTGCGAGTGCTTCCATTGCTCCGTCAAAATCTATCTCTTCGTCTATCGTTATTCCGTCATTAACATTACGAACCGGCTCTAAGATTCTTCGTCCGATATGAAGGGCATTTAACAAGTCATAGACTCTGTTATTAAATCCGCCCTTTGTCGTAAGCTCCGACAGGAACTGCTTTCTGAAAATAATGGAAAATACCGTTCCGTGGAACGAATTCGTTATTACATACTCCGCATCATGAATAAGCGTAAGAAACTCATTCGGTGTAACCGCGTGAAGTATGTCAACATTCGGTTCGTGAAGATCCATCTTAACACGGTTATGAAGATGAACTATCTTAAGATTCTTCTCCTTGGCAAGTTCCTTGGCATATGTAACCATATGATTCTGCGGATGAACCGAATAAATAAATATGTACTTCTGCTTAATTACTCTGTTCTTATTAACAAGCTCTTCCCATTTCTCAGGCGCAAGAAGAAGTGTCGGATCGATATCGCAGTGGATATCGTCTCTTCCGGTAAGCTCTTTTACATAATCCGCACCGCTCTTTTCACGAAGCGAGATCTTATCAAACTTACGGATTGCCTCTACATCCTCTTTCTTAAGCTTATAAGTTCCGAGCGATACGGCATAGGAATTCTTCATGGCCGAATCACCAATCTTCTCAAGAAGATAATTCCTGTCATTGCCGCTTATATCCATGTTCCAGACCTGATCGGAACCTGTTATTATCTCGTCGAAATCTGCTTCAAGCTTTGCTTCGTCGCCCTTATTGTAAGGCTTTGAAAGTTCAAGATACTTATCCGCAAATGCCCTAAACATTGCGGTCTTCTCTCTTACGTAAGGTACGCCCTTTAAAGTGTACTTCCAGCTTCTTAGCTTTTTCTTATTAAGGCCCCATAAAAGTCTGTACGCTTTTTCAACAAAAGGGCATCTGTAATCTATAACCTTGGTATCCATTCCGTAATCGCGCAAGGCTTCCTGCAGGCCATACGCCTGTAAAAGCGCACCATAATTAATTGCACGGTGGAATGTCAGAATACCTATGGTTTTTCTTTTCTTACTAACCGCCATTTTACTTAGTTCCTTTTCTTCTTTTATCAAGTCGCTTGGTTACGGCTATCGCCTTTTTAACAAGCTTTCTGTTAAGAAATTCCGTATCGCGCGGCTTATTACCCATTAATTCCGCAATTTTCTCCGCTACGGAAGAAGGGCATTCACCCTTATTAATCTTAATCAAATTATCGAGCACCGCCTTAATAAACTCAGGATCATGCGTCTTATCCCCTTCCATATGGGAAAGGAAAAACTTGTTGCACACATCCCTATGAAGTTCTGCCATGCTCGGCGCATACTCTTCGATTATCTCTATCATTTTAACATGGCTTTCTTCCGAGCCAAGTCTTGTCTTCTTATATTTCTCCGCATTATTCATAACAGAGTCCGGATTCTGGAAGTAATGATAATAAGGTGTCTTATCAAAAACTCCCTTCTTCCAGTTCTTCGCAGCCTTTGCAAGCCACAAACCGTCTTCGGCAATCGATACATTCTCGTCGAAAAGCACTAACTCGCCGGTTTCATTATAAAGCGAAGCCTTCTTATATATCTTGTTCCAGACGTAGTTGCCGTAGCTTACATATCCGCCGCCCACACCTACAAGCGAAAGCATTAGTTCAAGTATCTTGTCCTGTCCGCCTTCTCCAGTATAGCCTTCCTTAGACTGAACAAATGCAGTCTTATATATGTTATCCTTAGACCAGCCGAAATATCCCACATCTGCGTCTTCACCCGGAACATCCTTAACCATAGCTTTAAGCATGTTCTCATAGCAATTATTATCTATCCAGTCATCCGAATCGATGAAATGAATAAACTCGCCCGTTGATGCCTTGATTCCGTCATTTCGCGCTGCGGAAACTCCCGCGTTTTTCTTATCTATAATAACTACTCTTGAATCACTTGCCTTGATACTCTCAAGTACCTGTAACGAGTCATCGGTCGAACCGTCGTTAACAAGGATAAGCTCTATATTCTTATGCGTTGAATTAAGAACCGACTCCGTACAGTTACGCACATACTTCGCCGCATTATATACCGGCACTATTACGCTTATCTTAACATTTGCTATATCTCTTCCCATTATCTTATTTCCTTTGCGATTCTAGTCAAATCGTCTCTGTTATTAAGCGACGGATCTTTTAAAACGTCACTAAAAAGCTTATCAAGGACTTTTCCTATCGTAGTTCCCTTTTCAAATCCCATCTCTATAAGGTCTGAGCCGGAAAGTGCCATATCGACTACCTTGACGCATTCGTTTGCATCATAGATTGAATTAACTGTACTCGTCAGTTCATCCGCCAATATTTTCTCGGAATCACCCTTTACCTTAAGGCACGCAAGATAGTATTCCGCAATCTCGCGCCCATACAGGGCAAGAAACTTTCTTACTTCGTATCTATCGTTTTTCAATCTGTATGTCCTTAACGAAACGAGTTTTCTAACCGTCTCGAAAGTGTACTTATCCGTCTTAAGGCGCTTTAATATGTGATATGCAACCTGTCCTGCTTCTTCATCACTTTCCGCAGTCACATTTTCAAGTAAAAGCGCAAGTCTTACCTGCAGATTCGGCTCAGCATTCTTTAATCTAAGAAGAATCTTTTCAGCATCTTCTCTTTCAAAAAACGCATCAAGTTCAGGCATAAATATTCCTGTAAGTCCCGCCTTATAAGCCGCATATATCATCTCCGGATTGTCGGATAATAATGTCTTACTTAATTCAACATAAATCCTCTCCGCAGAGACATGTGCAAGGTTCTCATGGAGAAGCTTCATTGCATTAAAGGTACTATCCTCTATAGTAAACGAAAGCTTTGCGGCAAATCTTACCGCGCGAAGCATTCTTAACGCATCCTCGGTAAATCTCTTAACAGGATCCCCGACACAGCGAATTATATGATTCTTAAGATCTTCTTCACCGCCGTAAAGGTCCACAAGCCCCGACTTCTCGTTATATGCCATGGCATTAATCGTAAAGTCGCGCCTCATTAAATCTTCTTCAAGATTACCTGTAAACTTTACTTCCTTAGGATGCCTAAAATCTTCGTATTCACCATCGATTCTGTATGTTGTGACCTCGTAACTCTCACCGTTCATGCGAACCGTTACGGTTCCGTGCTCAATTCCGGTATCGATAGTCTTCTTAAAAAGCGCTTTTACCTCGGAAGGGCTTGCCGACGTCGTTATATCATAATCCTTAGGTTCTTCGCCAAGTAAGCTGTCACGAACGCAGCCGCCTACGGAATACGCTTCGTAGCCGGCCTGTTCCAAAACCTCAATTATTCTGTTGACGTCGTAAGGTAATCTCATTAATATGCCTTGCCCCAGATAACAAGTTTCTTAGCTTCCTTACCGCAGCATACGCACTTGCCGGAGATTTTCTCCTGGTCAAACGGCATACAACGGCTGGTTGCTCCTGTATCTTCCTTAATCTTATTCTCGCAAGCCTCATCCTCGCACCACATGGCACGAACGAATCCGGGCTTTGTATCTATTGTTCTCTTGAAATCTTCGTAATCGGTTACATCATAGATGCTCTCATCACGTCTAAGTCTTGCTCTCTCAAGCATATCGCTCTGCATATTACCCAAGATCTCCGCAAGCTTATTAGGAAGCTCATCAAGTGCTACGGTAATCTTCTCGTGTGTATCACGTCTTACAACTACGCATGAACCGTTCTCGATATCCTTAGGTCCAAGTTCGATACGTACAGGAATACCGCGCATCTCCTGCTCAGAGAACTTCCATCCCGGGCTCTTCTCGGAATCATCTATCTTAACTCTGAAGTGCTTACTTAATACCTGCTTGACTTCTCTTGCCTTGGTAAGAACGCCCTCGGCATCCTGTCTTACAGGAATAACCATAACCTGTATAGGTGCTACACGAGGCGGTAATACAAGTCCATCGTCATCGCCGTGTACCATTATGATAGCGCCTACAAGTCTTGTGGTTACGCCCCATGAAGTCTGATGTACATAGTGAAGCTTATTGTCTCTGTCCGTAAACTGAATTCCGAAAGCTTTTGCGAAGCCATCGCCGAAGTTATGGCTTGTACCTGCCTGTAATGCCTTACCGTCGTGCATCATAGACTCGATTGTATAAGTAGCTTCAGCACCGGCAAACTTCTCCTTGTCGGTCTTTCTTCCCTTAATAACAGGCATCGCAAGGAACTCCTCACAAAAAACTGCGTAAGTATCAAGCATAAGAATTGTTCTCTGCTCTGCCTCTTCTGCGGTTGCGTGTGCGGTATGACCTTCCTGCCATAAGAACTCTCTTGAACGAAGGAAAGGTCTTGTTGTCTTCTCCCATCTTACAACAGAGCACCACTGGTTATATACCTTAGGTAAGTCTCTGTATGACTGAATAGCATCCTTATAGAAATCGCAGAATAATGTCTCTGAAGTAGGACGTACACAGAGTCTCTCCTGTAACGGTTCGAGACCGCCGTGTGTAACCCAAGCAACTTCAGGTGCGAATCCTTCAATATGATCTTTTTCTTTCTGTAAAAGAGATTCAGGAATGAACATCGGCATGTATACGTTCTCTACGTCTACCGCTTTAAATCTCTTGTCGAGTTCGTTTCTTATGTTCTCCCAGATAGCAAAGCCGTACGGCTTAATAACCATACATCCCTTGATACTTGTATAATCGATAAGCTCAGCCTTCTTAACGACATCCGTATACCACTGAGCGAAGTCTTCCTCCATGGAAGTTATTGCTTCTACCATTTTCTTGTCTTTTGCCATGATTTATACCTCTTTATTAATAGTATTCTATATTAAATTGCCGAATGAAACGCTCTGTCACGCATATACTGCTTCACATTTCGCGCTCCTTCAACCTTGTCATAACATACGTTGTTATAATATACACACGCTTTACCGGCTTCCTTCGCCTGATAGAGTGCCTTGTCAGCCTCATTTCTAAGCTCCCAGAAGTCGACCTCGGGGACTACAGCCTCCGCAAAGGAAAGTCCCATGCTTACCGTCACGTATGGTAAAAAGTTACCCGGAGCATGCGGCATCTTGCGCTCTTCCACGGCTTTCTTACTCATAACCGCCATGTCGATTGCTTCCTTCTCCGTCAATCCGTTAAGAAGAATCAGAAACTCTTCGCCGCCGACTCTTGCAACATAGTCACAAGGTCTTACAACAACACTTGAAAGAGCCTCCGCAATCATTTTAATACACTCATCACCTTCACCGTGTCCGAAAGTATCGTTGAATTTCTTGAAGTTATCTATATCAAGCATTATAACAGCTGCGCTTAACCGCTCTCTTATGCTTTGCGGCCATACCTGCATAACTCTTCTCTCTAAGCCTCTTCTGTTAAGAAGTTTCGTCATCGGATCCGTCTCTGCCTGGTTCTTGGCAGAATTAATAACCGTCGCATCCGTCTCTTTACGCTGATATGCATGATAAAACTGAATCGAAATAATAGCGCAAAGAATCATTATAAGAAAAGCATTAACAAGATGTTCCGCACCGAGCGTAGAAAGACCGATATGCATTATAAGAAGCACGGTCTCAAACCCTAACGTCACCACAACTTCCTTGAACTCGAATAAAGGTACGAGCGCAAGCACTGCCATAAAGACTACAACTTCAAGCTGTGCTTCAAGTTCGTTCGGTGCAAATATACTTAAAAGCGCAATCGTCAAATACTGTATCAGCCAGAAAATTCTGTTGACTTCGCGTATTCTTCTTCTCTTACGCAACATTACGCTGCGATATGTAAGTAACATAAATATTAAATTGTTAACAGCATATATAATCATCAGCACCCAATCGGGCACTACAGTTATAGGTATGTATCCGCCTATAAGGTACTGTATCCACAGAATGGAAACAACCGCAAGTAAAACTGAAGAGGCCCAAAAGTCTCTTCTCATATTCTCAAATGCGATCCTATCCCGTGCACGTGCATTTGCGCGATTCTTAGTTGCCGTCAACGCCTGTTTTTGCATATGCCATCTCCCGAATAAATATAGTTACAGATACTATCATTTTATCATCTTAGTGAAGTATTCGCAAGGCATAAAGGCCTTCCCGATCGGGGTAATTGAAAAGTCCATAATCCTTGAATTTACGGGATGTACAAAGGATAGAGCGCATGAACAAAGTGCTACATTAACGCCCTCTACTTTAGTTCCGTATTTTCTGTCCGCGTATAACGGATATCCGTGCGCCGAAAACTGGACTCTTATCTGATGGTGACGTCCGGTATGAAGTGTTACAAGTACGAGGGTACAGTCTTCACCCTCGATTTTTAAGTTTTCAAGAACCTCATAGGAAAGCTCTGCCTTCTTACCTTCGGGATCTTTCTCGGAAACAACGGACGATACATTATTCTTCTTATCAAATCTAATATAATCCGTAAACTCACCGCTTTCCGTAAGCGTTCCGCAGGCAATGGCATAATAGCGCTTTTCTATATCGTGTTCTTTAAGATGCTTCGAAATAATCCCGGCTGCATTACTTGTCTTGGCAACCAAAAGAATGCCTTCTACAGGCTGGTCCAAGCGATGGACCAGTCCGATAAAAGGCTCTTCATGCTTTTTCACTCTGTAGTTTTTAAGAAGGCTTACCATGTCCTTCTGTCCGAGCTTTGCAGTCTCGGTCGCGATGCCCGCATCCTTTCTTACAACAAGGATGGCATCATCTTCATAGATAATCTCCATTATTAATTATCCTTATTGTCACTTGTGCAGTTAATAACTCCCGACTCTTTCTTGGTGCGCTTTTTTGCGGTATGCTTTCGGTCAAGCTTTATTATAAGCTTGATTAAAAGAATAAGTACAAGCACTCCTATTGCGATAAGTATGAAATACGGAATCGAAGTTACAAACCATACTCCGAAATCCACAAGCTTTTCGCATACATCGTGGAAGTTTGCCACAAAACCCTTACCTATACGCTCTGCAACTGTATCTTCGCGTACCGCCTCGATATCACGCACTTCGTATATTGTAAGATTGATTGTTGTATAGAGTACAAGATTATCATAAAGCTTCATTGTCGAAGTCACCGCGTTAATCTCATACTCGCAATCGGAAAGCTCGCTTTCTATCGTGATTATATCAGCTACGTCTTTAGCATCCTTAAGAAGCTCAAGAAGACGTTCTCTCTTTGTATTAAGCGTCTCGATTCTTGCTTTTACATCATAATACTGTAATGTTATATCTTCGGCGCTCTGAGACTTGCTTACCTTGGTTCCAAGCTCACTGTCTTCCGCAAGGAATTCCTCTACTCTTGCAGTCGGAATTCTTAATACAAGGCTCGCGGTTCTGTCACCGTAGCCGTATATGCTTGAATTCTCGATATAACCGCTAAACTCTTTAACCTTATTCTCAATATAAGCGTAAGACTTATCGAAGTCCTTGCTCTGATATTCCAATGAATATTTTAAAATAAGCTTCTGTGAATACTCACTGCTCTCAATGTTACCGTTTGTGCCGTTTGTACTGTTCTCCGAAGGATCATAATCATCATAAGAATTACTGTTATTAAAGCCTCCGTCATAATCGGCGCTCTTATTGCCTTCGTATGCGCTGTCATAACTTGCTCCACAAGCGGTAAAACCAATGGTTAATGCTGCACACATAACCAAAATCAAAATTTTCTTTTTCATAACTTTCCTGCTCCTTTTCAAATTATACTTTGAATCTGTAACCAACTCCCCAGATGGTCTCAATATACTGGAAAGATGTGCTATCTGCCTCTATCTTTTCTCTTATCTTCTTGATATGCACCGTTACGGTTGCAATATCGCTTCCCGCGGATTCCATTCCCCATATCTTAAGGAAAAGCTCGTCCTTGGTAAATACGTGATTAGGGTTTTCGGCAAGATATAATAAAAGCTCGAACTCCTTGGATGTGAATGACTTCTCAACATCGTTAACAAATACTCTGTGCGCCGTCTTATCGATCTTAAGTCCGTTAATCTTAATAATATCGTTCTTCTGCTCTTTTCCTACAAGCGACTCGTATCTTGCCACATGAGCTTTTACCCTTGCAACAAGTTCGCTCGGAGAAAACGGCTTAACCACATAGTCATCGGCGCCGTAGCCTAAACCCCTTATCTTATCTATATCGTCTTTTTTGGCTGAAACCATTATAATTGGGGTCTTCTTTACGCTTCTTAACTTGGAACATATCTCAAATCCGTCTGTTCCCGGAAGCATTACATCAAGTATGTATACGTCATAATCATTCGTCAGAGCTTTTTTAAGGCCTTCCGTACCGTCCGTCACTATGTCCGCGTCAAATCCCGCTATATGAAGGTAATCTCTCTCAAGCTCCGCTATCTCAAGTTCATCCTCAATTATAAGTACTTTACCCATTCTTCCCTCCGACATACTTCTTAAGAATAACGTGCATTGTCGTGCCTACGCCTTCTTTACTGGTTGCTATTATATTACCACCGTGATCTTCAAGAATCTTCTTAACTATTGATAGTCCGATTCCGGATCCCTTCGTCTTACCTCTCGACGAATCGCCTCTGTAGAATCTGTCGCATATTCGAGGCATATCTTTTTCTGCTATTCCTGCACCGTTATCCTCTACCTCGAGCATAACTGAATCGCCTATATCCTTAACTTTTAAAGCGATTTTCTTATCTTCTTTATCCATATATTTAACGGAATTACCGATAAGATTATGGATAACCTTGGAAAACTGAACAGGGTCAACCTTAACGGTTACATCATCGCTGCATCCGTATTCATAAGTAAATTCAAATCCACGCGTCGAAAGATCGTCACCCAGTTCTTCCGCGCAGTCATCAAGATACTTCTTAAGATTAAGCTCCTTAAAATCATACGGAATATGGTCCATATCAAGCTTATTATACATCGTAAGCTCGTTAATTAAAAGGTTCATCTCATTGGTCTTGTTATGAATGATTCTTATATACTTTTCCTGCATCTCCGGAGTCGTTGCAACACCATCCATTATACCCTCTACATAACCCTGAATGGAAGTCATCGGTGTCTTAAGGTCATGGCAGATATTACTTATAAACATTTTCTGCTGCTGCTCGGTATATACCTGCGCATCATGCGAAGCCTTAAGTTTACGTCTCATTTCTTCGAAATCGCGGCATAACTCCCCGATTTCATCAGTTCTTTGGGTAACTAACGTAAAATTAAGATCTCCCTTGGTAATTCTTTTGGCCGCAGCTTCTATATCTCTTATCGGCTTAATTACCATACCCTTCATCCAGATCATCCATACCGAATTCGCAACCAAAATAAGACCCAAAACAAAGATTATAATCATCAAGATACTTTCTTTCGTCTGTGGGTTGAAATGCGGACCGTATATCTGTCTCATTTCGTAGAATTCGTTTCTTGTTACCACAAGGGTAATAATAAATATCGCTAAAACAGGAATCGCCGTGACTCCCAAAAAAGAGAGCCACAGCGTGTTAAACCTTTTCTTTTCCATTTTTTCTTTGCTCCTAAAAAGCTAAAATTAAAGTTCTTTCTTTAATTCCTCAACCTTATCAAGCTTCTCCCACGGAAGATCTACATCAAGTCTTCCGAAATGTCCGTAGCTTGCGGTCTTCTTATAGATTGGTCTTCTTAAATCAAGTGTCTTAATAATTCCTGCCGGGCGAAGATCGAAATGCTTTCTTATAATCTCTACAATCTTAGCATCAGGAAGCTTTCCTGTTCCGTCTGTATCTACACGTACGGAAGTAGGCTGTGCTACACCGATTGCATAAGAAACCTGAATCTCCATACGGTCTGCATATCCTGCAGCTACGAGGTTTTTCGCAATGTATCTTGCCATATAAGATGCTGAACGGTCAACCTTGGTACAGTCCTTGCCCGAAAAAGCGCCGCCACCGTGACGTGCGAATCCGCCGTAGGTATCTACGATAATCTTTCTTCCCGTAAGTCCGCTGTCTCCCTGTGGCCCGCCGATTACGAAACGTCCCGTAGGATTAATGAAGAACTTTGTATGCTCATCGATTAATTCTTTCGGTAATACTTCGTCGAATACGTATTTCTTGATATCCTTATGAATCTGCTCCTGTGTTACTTCCGCAATATGCTGAGTGGATAATACCACAGCCTCAAGACGGAACGGCTTTCCGTTCTCATCATATTCAACGGATACCTGGCTCTTTCCGTCAGGACGAAGATAAGGTAAAGTACCGTTCTTTCTTACTTCCGCAAGCTTTCTTGTAAGCTTATGCGCAAGCGCAATCGAGTAAGGCATATATTCAGGAGTCTCGTTGGTAGCGTAACCGAACATCATACCCTGGTCACCCGCACCTATTGCTTCAATCTCGTCATCGCTCATTGTATGTTCTTTTGCTTCAAGCGCTTTATCAACACCCATTGCAATATCAGCAGACTGTTCATCAAGTGACACAATAACTCCACAGGTATTACCGTTAAAGCCTGCATCAGGTGAATTATAACCAATCTCATTTATTGTATCTCTTACTGTCTTCTGGATATCGACGTAAGCATTCGTTGTAATCTCTCCCATTACCATTACAAGTCCTGTTGTACATACGGTCTCACACGCAACACGGCTCATCGGGTCCTGCTTTATAAGTTCATCAAGTATTGCATCGGATATCTGGTCGCAGACTTTGTCAGGATGTCCTTCCGTTACCGATTCCGAAGTAAAAATCTTCTTTTCCATATATGAATCTCCTTTCAAATTGGGTAAAAAAAATCCGCTTATAATAAGCGGATTAAAATCATATTATTTAATCCTCTTATTGTTCGATAAATCGCTCAGGTAGGCACCTTCCTTAAAGGGGTTGCCGTGGCTTCACAGGTCCTATGTACCTCCACCACTCTGAATAAGAGTTCTCAAGTTGTACTTTGATATGATACAGCATACTGATTAATGTGTCAACAACTTCAAGAATTTTATCAAAAAGTGCTCACATTTATTGACATTTCCGACTTTAATTTTTATACTTTATTTTAGAGAGTTTCTAACATTTTTTTAGGGAGACGACCGTGAGCATTGTTAATATCAAAGACCTGGTTCCGGGAATGATTACCGAAGAGCCGGTCAAGACTAGATCGGGACAACTTATAGTTAACGAAGGCGTAACGCTTGATAGACGACTTATCGAGCGTCTTGATTTCTATTCCATTAAAGAGATCAAAGTCAAAGCTTCCGAACTTGACCAGAAGCAGATCGAGGAAGAAAAGGCTGCTGCTCTCCTCGCAGAAGAGACTGCAAGACGTCTTGCAGAAGAAGCTGCCGCCAAGGAAGCGGAGAATTTAAGAGCTGCCCAGATGGCTGCCATGGAAGCTGCCGCAAGAGAGGCCGAAGCGGCTAAGAAAGCCAAGGCTGATGAAGGAACCGGGTCCTTGGAGGATCTCTTCCGTAGGTCAAGTACCGCAACTTATACTCAGAAGGTAGTTATGTCTGACAAGTTCAAAGCTTTTCAGATTTCCTACTCTATGAATACAGCAAAGTTAAAGGATGCCTTTGATGCTTACCAGGAATCACACACTCTTGCTCCTAAGACTCTTATGATGGAGATTCTCGAAATTCTTAATGAGCAGAAGTTTAATACAATAGAATTATTTGATATGCTCCACAACATCAAAACCGTGGAGGATTCTATATATGCACACTGCATTAATGTTGCATACATTGCCCGTGTAATAGGCAAGTGGATGAAGCTCGATCACGATATTGTCGATGACCTTACAATTGCAGGTCTTTTCCATGATATCGGCAAGACTCTTGTTCCTAAGGACATCTTGGATAAGCCGGGTAAGCTTACTCCTCAGGAATATGAGATTGTTAAGATGCATTCCAAGATGGGATACGATCTTCTTATATCAAGCGGTCTTAATGCAAGAATTCTTAATGCAATTCTTAATCATCATGAACGTTGCGACGGTTCAGGATACCCTAACGGTATTGACGGTTCCAAGATAGATGATTTTACGATGATAATCGCAGTTGCGGATGTATACGACGCAATGACTTCAGCAAGAAGCTATCGCCATTCATTATGTCCTTTTAAGGTTATTGCAAACTTTGAGGATGAAGGTCTTCAGAAATATCGCCCATCGGTAATCTTAACTTTCCTTTCTAAGATTGCCAACAGCTATCAGAATAACCGCGTAAGATTATCGGATAATTCCATCGGTAACATTGTCTTACTTAACGATAAGCAGTTATCAAGACCGATCATTCAGCTTAACGATGGTTCGTTCATCGATCTGACCACAAGATCGGATCTATCAATTGAAGCAATTCTTTAATATATGTTTTTAAGGCCGTTTTAAACGGCCTTTTAATTCTGGTGGATTGTGCTAATATTGCCGACCATGATATCATTTACAAAGGTATGCAAATGCGTGTTCTAAGGCAACATACGTTAGAATAAAAAAATGAGGTTCTCAATGAACAAACGACGTGCACTTTTATTTTTAACTCTTTTAACGACTGGGTGTATCCTTATTTTTCTTGGCATTTTTTTCAAAGACAAAAAAGATGTCCCTCAGTACGATGTATTTGAAAGAATCTGGCATTCTCCTTGTATAAAATTCGAGAAATTTTCAGATGACGGCACACAATATGAACCTATAATTATAACTTCCGAAACACTAAACTTAAGAAACTTCTTTAGCTCATTATGCATTGTCGAAGGCGATACGCCAATCGGAGATGTACTATACAAAATAACTTTTAATTGCAAAGAAATCATGCTTAACGATGAAGAGATAATTATACTCGTCGGAAAGCAGGCTCTTTCTATCAATGGTGTAATCTATGTACCGGAAGACGGAGTTGCATACAAAGGCATCAAGGATGCTATTCATGGCAAATGGAAATATTTTGACAAGCAACGGTAATAAAGCTAATATGCCCCAAAAGTTAGATTCTTAAATCTAACTTTTGGGGCATTATAATATCAAGTATTTCTTTAATTAATTCTGCTCTTTTTCGATTATCTTCTTTACTCTCTCGGATATTAAGACTGCTGCCACAAGCTTTATTGCGTCAAACGGTATGAACGGAACAACACAAGTCATAAGCGCCTGTGTGAATCCAATTGCTCCCGTGCTCTTCGTATATATATGCACGAACCACAATGTTCCGTACAAGTAACATACAATAAGTCCGATTACAAGGGCCATTATATTAACCCATAACTTCGTATCTTCCTTAAATGTCAGAATAAGATATATCACTGCGGTAAGAATGAATCCCATTATATATCCGCCGGTAAGTCCGAAGAGTGCTCCAAGGCCTCCCTTAAATCCCGCAAACACAGGAATTCCGATTGCTCCCAAAAGAATATAAGTAACAATGGTTATTAGGCCTTTCTTTCCACCAAGGATTAAAAGCACAAAGAATATCGCAAACGTCTGCAACGTAAAAGGTACAGCCGTCGGAATCGATATAAACGCACAGATTGCAATAAACGCAACGCATATTCCCATCATCGCCAGATCTCTTACTTCTATTTTCTTCGTTTCTTCCTTGGTGTTACTCATTCACTTACCTCTTTTCGGCAATGAGTCCGTCACCTGATACGACAATCTCTATAGTATCGCCCTCCGAAACCTTATCTTCAAGAATAAGCTTAGCAGCCTCCGTCTCAACAGTTCGCTGGATATACCTTCTTAAAGGACGTGCGCCGTATGCCGGATCAAACCCATGCTCAATTATATATTCTTTCGCGTCTTCGCTTATATGAACTCTAAGTTCTTTGTCCGCGATTCGGTTGTTAATCTCTTTAACAATCAAATCGATTATAGCACCGATTTGTGTCCTAATCAAAGGCTTGAACATAATTATTTCATCAAGTCTGTTAATAAACTCCGGTCTGAATGTCGCATGAACACTCTGCATCACCAGCTCTCTCGCATCTTCACGGATATTTCCCGCATCATCTATTCCCTCAAGAAGATAGTCAGAACCAAGGTTTGAGGTCATTATAATAATGGTATTCTTAAAATCAACCGTTCTTCCCTGCGAATCGGTAATTCGTCCATCATCAAGCACCTGCAAAAGCACGTTAAATACATCCGGATGAGCTTTTTCTACCTCATCGAATAATACAACTGAATACGGTTTACGGCGAACCGCTTCGGTAAGCTGTCCACCCTCATCATATCCGACATATCCCGGAGGCGCTCCGATAAGACGGGATACGGAGTACTTCTCCATATACTCGCTCATATCGATTCGAACCATATTATTCTCATCGTCAAAAAGCGCTGCTGCCAGGGCTTTCGCAAGCTCAGTCTTACCTACACCGGTAGGACCCAGGAAGAGGAATGAGCCTATAGGCTTGCCCTGATCCTTAATGCCTGCCTTAGATCTTAGAATTGCTTCCGTAACTTTCGTTACGCCTTCATCCTGACCGATTACTCTCTTATGAAGTTCGCTATCAAGAGTAAGTATCTTGCTTCGTTCCGATTCGTTAAGCTTTGCAACCGGAATTCCCGTCCATCTTGAGATAATTCTCGCGATCTCTTCCTCGCTTACGCTCTCATGAAGAAGCTTAAAGTCCTTGCTTCCCATCTCTTCTTCCATCTGTTGCAATTCTTTCTGCAATTGCGGAAGCTTGCCGTACTGTAATTCAGCGGACTTTTCAAGATCGTATGACTGCTTTGCTTTCTCTATATCGCTTCTAGTCTTATCTATCTCTTCTCGAAGTGCGGAAATCTTCTCAACCGCGCTTTTCTCCTTATCCCAATCAAGCTTTGCGGCTGCGAATTCCTCTCTTAATTCGGATAATTCTTTCTGAAGATCGGTCAATCTATTCTTACTTAACTGATCGTCTTCTTTCTTTAACGCGGTTTCCTCTATCTCGAGCTGCATAATCTTTCTGTTCATCTCATCAAGACTTGCAGGCATCGAATTAAGCTCTGTCTTAATAAGCGCACAGGCTTCATCGACAAGGTCTATTGCTTTATCAGGCAGGAATCTGTCGGAGATATATCTATTGGAAAGTACGGCTGCGCTTACCAATGCGCCATCGTTAATCTTAACGCCATGGAAGACCTCATATCTTTCCTTAAGGCCTCTTAAGATTGAAATCGTATCTTCTACCGTCGGTTCATCCACCATAACAGGCTGGAATCTTCGCTCGAGCGCAGCATCCTTTTCTATGTACGTTCTGTATTCATCAAGCGTCGTAGCTCCGATACAGTGTAATTCACCTCTTGCAAGCATAGGCTTAAGTAGGTTTCCTGCATCCATTGCGCCGTCTGTCTTTCCTGCACCGACTATATTATGAAGCTCGTCAATAAAAAGGATTATTTGTCCTTCAGACGCTTTTACCTCATCAAGAACCGCTTTAAGGCGCTCTTCAAATTCACCTCTGTACTTGGCACCTGCAATAAGGCTTCCCATATCAAGCGCGAATAATTTCTTATCTTTAAGACCGTCAGGGACATCGCCTCTTGCAATTCGCTGTGCCAATCCCTCTACTACCGCAGTTTTACCGACTCCGGGTTCACCTATAAGTACCGGATTATTCTTGGTCTTTCTCGAAAGAATTCGTATAACGTTTCTAATCTCTGTATCTCTGCCGATTACAGGGTCGAGCTTCTGATCCTTGGCGCGCTCCACCATGTCATATCCGTACTTTTCAAGAGTATCGTATGTTGCTTCGGGATTGTCGCTTGTAACTCTCTGATTGCCTCTTATTGTCTGTAATGCCTGTAAGAAGCGCTCTCTTGTAAGACCGTATTCTTTAAAAAGCTCCTTCATTGTACGGTTCGGATGCTTAAGCATTGCAAGGAAGATGTGCTCAACGGAGACATATTCGTCGCCCATATTCTTGGCTTCATCTTCTGCAGTGATTAATGCTTTATTAAGATCCTGGCTCATATAAAGCTGTCCGCCGCCGGAAACTTTCGTATAGCCTTCAAGCTTCGTCTTCGCATTACCTGTAAAATGCGCAAGATTAATCTCCATCTTCTCTATCAGTTTCGGGATTATGCCCTCTTCCTGCGTAAGAAGCGCATATAACAAGTGCTCCTCGTCTATCTGCTGATTTCCGTATTCATATGCGAGTCGCTCGCATTCATTTATTGCCTCTATCGATTTCTGTGTAAACTTCTGTATATTCATAATCACACCCCATTTCTATATGTGTATCCTTTGAGTCAAATATAATATAGCGCGTCTTGTTAGCACTGTCAAGATGTGAGTGCTAATTTGTTTACACAATTTTTCTCACTACCTCCGCATGTTAGTTTTATAATATACTTTTTGAAAGCTATTAAGAAAACCATATAGTATAAGCATTATTCGCGGTGACTCCGCTGCTAAATTCGCACTTCGTCCGGGGACTAAACCAAGCGTTCGCCACAATGGAACTCGCTCATCTCGCGTCATCTCGCGAGATGGCTCAAACATCCATTGTGGCTCGCCAACCCCGACTCGTGCTTATTAAGCGCTGCGTCAATGCTCATTCTTGCTTATACTATATGGTTTTCTTTATGGCTAGCCGTAATGTATATACACGTGAAAGGTATATTGTATGCTAACTGAGCATTTGCATTGCGCACTTAGCGAACACAAGCAGGGATAGCAACGAGCTCAACTTGTTCGAGCAAGCTCGCACTGATGATGCGAGCTTAGCGAGTTTTGAGCGAGGCACGCGAGATTATCCCCGCGCAGTGTGAGGTTAGTGCAGTCAATAGCAGCTCAGGTGCATATAATATACCTTTCACGTGTATTTTTATTACAGTTTCAAAAATTATAATTTTAAAGTAAAAGTTCCTCGAACTTAGTCATAATTTCATCGAGTATCTCCATATTGGATAATGCCTTGGTCTTCGTATTGAAGTTCTTCTTATATATGAAGACCGGAGGCTTATTCTTGGCATTGAAGATCATCGCACCATCAAATGCTGCCAGGAATTCAGGAATAGCCTCAACCTTAATTCGCGCCTTCTCAAACATCGTAAGCGCGATTTCGCCTTCCTTCTCTTTCACATCCGCAATATAGCACTTATGAGCTCGAGCTTTTATAACTGCTACATCAAGAAGATTCATTACGGACTTCGGCGGCTCGCCGAATCTGTCAAGAAGCTCGTCCGTCATATCCTCCTTATCCTTATCATTCTCAATATTGGCAATTCTCTTATACATATCAAGCTTCTGATACTCGTTACCAATGTAATCCGCCGGTATATAAGCATCTGTCATAATATCAATCGATGTCTCGAAGCTTTCAACATAATCGGCGCCGGAAAGCATGCGAACCGCTTCATGAAGCATCTTGCAGTATAAGTCATATCCGACAGCTTCCATGTGTCCGCTTTGATCCGCGCCGAGGATATTGCCGGCGCCTCGAATCTCAAGGTCTTTTAATGCAATTCTTATTCCGGAACCAAGTTCCGTAAATTCCTTCATTGCATGAAGTCTCTTTTCCGCAACTTCTTTAAGAAGCCTGTCCTTCTTATACATAAGAAAAGCAAATGCCGTTCTGTTACTTCGGCCGACTCTTCCTCGAAGCTGATATAGCTGCGATAATCCGAAGTTCTCGGCATCTTCTATGATAATCGTATTGACATTGGAGATATCAAGACCCGTCTCAATTATTGTCGTTGAGACAAGTACATCTATCTCACCGTTAATGAAACTATACATAATATCTTCCAGTGCTCGCTCATTCATCTGTCCGTGCGCATATGCAACGTTTGCCTCAGGGCAAAGCGCGGCAATTCTATCCGCCACATCCTGAATTCCGCGAACCTTGTTAAAGACATAATATACCTGTCCGTTTCTTGCAAGCTCACGGTTAATGGCTTCTCTGACCATCTCTTCGTTATATTCCATAACATAGGTCTGAATCGGCATTCTGTCGGTCGGTGCTTCTTCAAGTACGCTCATATCACGAATTCCGACAAGTGACATATGAAGCGTTCGAGGAATAGGCGTTGCTGTTAAAGTAAGTACATCGATTCTATTCTTAAGGCTCTTAATCTTCTCTTTATGCGCTACGCCGAAACGCTGCTCTTCATCTATAATAAGAAGGCCCAAATCCTTATACTGAACATCCTTGGACAGTAATCTATGTGTACCGATTACAATATCGACATCGCCTTTTCTTAAGTCTTCCAAGGTCTTCTTTTGCTCTGAAGCTGTTCTAAATCGGCACAACAAATCAACCCGCACAGGGAAATCCTTCATTCTCTGCGCGAATGTATTATAATGCTGTTCTGCCAAAATTGTTGTTGGCACAAGATATACTACCTGCTTTGAATCCTGTACTGCCTTAAATGCCGCACGAAGTGCAATCTCGGTCTTGCCGAATCCTACGTCGCCGCAGATAAGTCTGTCCATCGCTTTGGAACTTTCCATATCGGATTTAACGGCTTCTATCGCGGATAGCTGTCCTTCAGTCTCTTCAAACGGGAAAGCTTCTTCGAACTCTTTCTGCCAGATACTGTCTCCCGAAAACTCAAAGCCCTTAACATTCTCACGGATGGCATATAATTTCACAAGATCTGCAGCTATATCCTTAACGGCAGAGCGAACGCGCTGCTTGGTATTACTCCATTCTTTTGACCCCAGGGTGTTGATCTTAGGCTTCTTGGCATCTGCTCCCGCATACTTTTGCAGAACATCGAGGTTATTGGCCTGTACATAGAGAACTCCGCCCTTATCATACTCAATCTTAATGTAGTCCTTAACGATCTTATCGACTTCTACCTTCTCAATACCGCGGTAGACACCGAGTCCGTGATTCTCATGAACCACATAGTCGCCTATCTTAAGATCGGAAAATTCCCTTATGTGCTCACCATCATGAGCAACCTTTTTCTTTCTTTTCTTATGCTCTTCACCGAAGATGTCGCTTTCGGTTATAACCGCAAAACCTATCTGCGGAAACTCAAAGCCTTTCTTGAGCTTTCCGTTATAGACGATTACCTCGCCTTCCTTAACAACTCTATCGATATCCGTTACGAAAGTTGCTACTATTCCTTCTTTTGTAATGTCGTCTGCAAGACGCTCTGCACGGCTTCTTGACGGTGATACGATGACCGTCTTATACGAAGCCTTCTTATAGCGCTTAAGATCTTTTATTAAAAGCTCAAAGCTTTTATTATATGCGCCTATAGACTTTGCATTGACGTTATATATATCCTTAGGCGTAAGTTCTTCCGCTGTCTGATCTAATGTACTTAATAATATAAGGAAATTGCGGGATAACTTTGCTGCAGTCTCCTTAACGCTTTTAAGTAAGTTCGCCTGTCCCGGAAGTATATAACCGCTTTCAAGTCGATTCTTCATACTTTCCGAATACTCAAGGAATACCGCGTTACCTTTTTCTATGGCTCTAACAGGCTCATCGACGAATATATCGGTGTTCTTAAGGTCCACGTAATCAAGGAAGGTTGCGGTTTCTTCGTAAAAGTACGTAAGGAAAGTCTCTGCTGTAACCATATCCGTTCCCGATTCAAGGCAGGCCTTAAGATCTTCTACCGTATTCAGGACACGTACCATCTCGTCGTGCCTCATGGCCTTTTTAAATTTCTCACTTAAACTCTTTCCTTCTTTTTCAATAACTTTAAGCCCTTTTTCAATTCTTTTTGCATCAAGAATAAGTTCCGTTGAAGGATAGATTTTAATCTCCTCTAAATCCTCAACCGAACGCTGGCTTTCTATGTCAAATCGTCTTATCGAATCTACCTGCGTATCCCACAGCTCTATTCTATAAGGAAGTTCTTCCGATATAGGATAGATATCGATAATACCGCCTCGAATTGCGAAGTCTCCCGGGCGCTCGACCTGATAATTCTTCTCATAGCCCATGGATACAAGCTTACGCTTAAAGTCCTCGACATCTATGTCTTCACCGCTTGCAACAGTAATCACATACTCATAGAATTCTTCAGGTTCAATAAGGCAATCCATCAGCGCATCAAATGTCGTAATGATAGTTAACCCCTTATCCTCGTTCATACGCTTTAATACGGAAAGTCTGTTGGTCGTAAGGAGATTACCTCTTACATCAGCCTGGTAGAAAAGCACATCCTTTGCAGGATAATACATAACCTCACGGTCATACATGCGATATTCATCCAGAAGCTCCCGCGCTTTTATCTCCGAATACGTAATTAATAACCGATTCTTCTTAGTCGACAATCCGTTAACAAGACACGGTTTTACGGCATCAATAGAGCCGGAGAGTTGAATTAACCCCCCGGTCTTCTTTCTTCTTTGTTCAATTATCTCATAGCTTAGTAAGTTCTTAAGCGGATTACCGAATATTCCCATCCTACTCTTCCTTCTTACCGTTATACATTGACATTGCGTCATCCGCGCGGTCTTCCGTAAGAAGCACCGTAGCTGCCGCGGCATCCGCAATGGCTTCATCTACCAAAGTACGCTCTGCCTTTGAAAAAGTGCTTAATACGTGGTCTGCCAAGTCCTGACCTTCCTTCTTGCCGCCGGCACCGATCTTCACTCTCTTAAATCCATCGGTTCCAAGGTGTGCGATAATGCTCTTAATTCCGTTATGTCCGCCTGCGCTGCCCTTTAATCTCACTCTTATGCGGCCCGGCTCAAGACTTATATCATCGAATAATACAATTACTTCTTTTACCGGATCGATCTTAAAGTACTCCGAAAGTGCACGAACCGCAATTCCGCTTTCATTCATGAATGTCTGCGGCTTACAGAGAATAACCTTTTCCGTTCCGATTAATCCCTGACCTATTAAAGCATTGCCCTTTTTCTCTTTTACCTTGATATCATACTTATCGGCCAGGTAATCGATTGTATCGAAGCCTAAGTTATGTCTTGTCTTCTCATATTTTTTCGTCGGATTACCGAGTCCTACAATTAAGTACATAGTTTTTCCCCTTTTAACATTGAAACGGGAGGCCGCCATAAGACGCCCTCCTTTGTTCCTTATAAATTACTATTATTATTGCATTTTTTAAGTTGCTTGTAAAGACTTAAGCCTTCTCTTTTACTGTCTTGTCATATGCCTCAAGAATCATAGCCTGTAATCTATTTCTTGTATCGGAATTAATCGGATGCGCTATATCTCTATAGTCCTCGCCCGTACCTCTTCTGCTAGGCATCGCGATGAATAATCCTTTTTCACCTTCAATTACTTTAATGTCGTGAACAACGAATTCATCATCAATCGTAATGGAAACAGCTGCCTTCATCTTTCCCTCTTTTTCAATAAGTCTTACTCTAATGTCTGTTATCTGCATTTCCAACCTCCTTATGATGTCGCGTCTCCCGCGCGTTTATAATCAGTATAACTTAAATTCGTGAAAAACTCTTGTTTTTTGTGTTAATCTTTACCACCTTTTTTTCACAATCTTGCATTTAATGATATTATGTATATAATGATTTAGGGGCATTAATTCTTTTCCCCGACAGATGATTATAGTGAGGTAATATATGTATCAGATGAATTTTGAGAAGCCCGCGCATGTCTATTTCATCGGCATCGGCGGCATCAGCATGAGCGGTCTTGCCAAGATCTTACTTGATCGAAATTTTAAAGTATCGGGCTCCGATTGGAATCACTCCGCACAGACGGATGCTTTGGAAGCCTTAGGTGCCGTTATTCATTACGGCGAACAGAAATACGAAAATATAACAAAAGACATAGATGTATTGGTATATACCGCTGCGGTTCACCCGGATAATCCTGAATTTGTCCGTGCAAAGGAACTTGAGATTCCAATGCTTACAAGAGCTGAGTTTCTCGGTGAGCTTATGGAATTATTTAAGCGCTCCGTTGCAATTTCCGGTACACACGGTAAAACAACCACAACAACAATGATTTCGGAAATCCTTATGAAGGGTGCAGCCGACCCTACCATATTAAACGGCGGCATCATCCGTTCGATTAATTCAAATACCAGAATAGGACATTCCGATATCCTTGTATCTGAAGCCTGTGAATACACCAATAGCTTCCATTCCTTCTATCCTATGTATTCAGTTGTTATGAATATAGAAGAAGATCACCTTGACTTCTTTAAGGATTTGGAAGATATAAGAAAGTCTTTCCTTCGTTTTATGGAGAATACCAAGAAGGACGGATATGTAATCGCAAACGGCGAGATTACCGCTTTAAATAAGCTTACGGAAAACCTTGACAGAAAAGTTATAACCTTCGGACTTAAACCTTCATTTGATTATTACGCAAGTGACATAACTACAAATGAAATGGGTCATGAGGAATACGACTTATATAAGGAAGATACTCTACTCGGTCACATCGTTCTTGCACTTCCGGGAATCTATAATGTATATAATTCCCTTGCAGCAGCAGCGACCACACTTACAATGGGCATTCCTTTCGAAGTTGTGGCAGACGGTCTTCTTTCCTGCGTAGGTTCAAAAAGAAGATTTGAAATAAAAGGCGATTGGAACGGCGTTACAATTCTTGACGATTATGCTCATCACCCGACGGAAATCGAATCTGCACTCGAAGCTGCCAGGACACTTAAGAAAAACCGCATAATCTGTGTATACCAGCCGCACACGTATACCAGAACAAAAGCGCTTTTCCCACAGTTTGTTGACGCACTTTCACATGCGGACATCGTTGTTTTGCCTGAAATATATGCCGCGAGAGAAACCGACAATCTTAATATAAGCAGTCGTGATATAGCTGATGCCCTTAACTTAAGAGGCATTGAAAGTTATTATTATAAAACCTTTGAAGAAGTTCAAAATTTTTTAAGAAAAAAATGTATCAACGGAGATCTGTTGATAACAATGGGCGCAGGAAACGTTGTAGATATAGGCGAAGCGCTTCTTAAAGAATAAGTTATCCACATTATCAACACCCGAAATGTTCATTTCGTAAATTTCGGGTGTTGATTTTATTTTAGGCTCAATCGATTGACAATTTTTAACAATCTATCCTGCAATGCCCTAACTTAATGCTTTTCTTTTTTTTGATAAATTGAAATTTAAATTTCTGACCTTCACTTATCCACATATCAACAATTTTGACAATTATTCTATCCCTTGATATCAGTGCATTTTCCCCTCTTTTATCTTGAAAAAATCTATGCTATAATTCATCTCACGTGACGGCAAAACCCGTCTCGCAACGAGTAAAAAGGAGAGCTAAAATATGGACGACATCGTACTGAAATCCGAATGCAGTGACAACTTCACACTAATATCGAACAACTTCATAGACTGTCTTATGCCTTCGGCCAACGGTGAGTACGTAAAGGTCTATCTCTACCTTTTAAGATGCTTCGGCGATCATACCAAAACCTTTAATATTGCCGGTGCTGCGGATACGTTCGAAAGCACAGAAAAAGATATATTTCGTGCCCTTAATTATTGGGAAAGAACCGGTCTTATAGGCCTTAATTACAACAAGGACCAACTTGTCGAGATAACACTTCTTAACACCAATAGTAAGAAGTCACCGGAACCTCCTACGGGTACCAGAGTCAACCGATCACAAGAGGCACCGTCATCGCCTGCCGTGCCGACTATGCAGGCAATTGATAATAAGCAAACCTTTAATGAGAAAACAAGCTTCACGGTAGAAGACTTAGAAGACTTTTGCAACAGAGAAGAAGTAGCGGATATAACCCTCGCGTTCGAGCACTATATGGGAAGACCTTTAGGGGCAAGCGAACTTCAGTCACTTCTTTGGTGGCACGAAGAATTGGGATTTGCAATTCCGCTTATAGAATATTTAATAGAATATTGTCTCTCACGAGGCCACAAGTCATTCCATTATATTGATGCAGTTGCCAAAGCCTGGGCCAACGAGAACATTAAGACAGTAGAGCAGGCAAAGAGATTAAACAACCTGTTTTCGACAGCCAACCACACGGTAATGAAATCGTTCGGCATATCAGGAAGAACTCTTACAGATCCGGAAATCGCCATTGTAACGAAATGGACTTCGGAATATGGCTTTTCAACAGACATAATAGCGGAGGCCTGCAACAGAACCATAATGCAGACTCACGATGCAAGCTTTGCTTATGCAGACTCAATCCTTAAAGGATGGCATACGGCGGGAGTTACCGGCATCGATGATATTGCAAAACTGGACGAGAAATTTAATGAGTCAAGGAAGACCGTAAAAGATAAAGTAACAAATGCTCCAAGTCACGCTTCGGCAAATAAGTTTAAAAACTTCTCAGAGCGTGATTACGACTTCAAACAATTAGAAGAAGAACTCGTAAACCGTAATTTAAACTAGTTTAACCATTCGATTAACCGGAGGAACTAAGATGCCTTTATCCAACAGTCAGTACGATTCGTTACAAAGAGAATACGATTCGCGTCGTATTTCCGCATATCATAGAGTTAAGAATCACAAAGAGGAGTTATATAAGAAAGAACCCGAAATTTTAAAAATAGACCAGTCGATAGCTTCTCTATCCATTAAGCACGCCGAGCGCCTCTTAGAAGGCGACTCGTCTGCAATCGTATCCTTAAAGAAATCAATATCAGAGCTCGAAACCAAAAGGTCCGCTTTAATGAATAACCTCGGTATAGATATGTCTTATATCGAGCCTGAATTTAAGTGCCCTGATTGCAGGGATACAGGGTTCATTAACGGTGTGCGTTGCCACTGCTTTAAGCAGGCTTCGATCGACCTTCTCTATCAGCAGTCTGAACTTAAGTCAGCTCTTTCGGAAGAGAATTTCGAGCACTTTAAGTATGAGCTTTTCCCGGATACTCCAATAGACGGCAAAAGCCCCGTTACTCCTTATCAGGCTATTAAAAACGGAGTTATAAAGTGCAGAAGCTTTATAGACAGCTTCGATGAAAAGCACGGAAATCTCTTCATTTTCGGACCTACGGGTGTCGGTAAGACTTTCCTTAGCAAGTGTGTGGCCAAGGAGCTTTTAGACAAGGGCAAGTCCGTTATTTATTTCAGTGCATTCAGATTATTTGACGTATTCAGAGAAAATGCGTATAATAAAAGTTCGGATGCACAAGATTCTTATCAGAACATTTTTAACTGCGATCTTCTTATCATAGACGATCTTGGAACCGAAGTTTCCAACAGCTACACGACAGCGCAGTTATTCTTATGCATTAACGAGAGAATTCTTAGACATAAGTCAACTGTAATCTCGACAAACCTTGACCTTGAGGGCTTGAGAGATACATATACAGAGAGAATATTCTCCCGAATTTCGAAGGATTATGATTTTATTCGTCTTGTCGGCAGCGACTTGCGTCTTAAGACAAGACAAGCATAAATTATATAGCTATTAGGAGGATTTATTTGCCATGCAGCAGGAACAGCACGACGAGCGCGATCTTAATACCGTCCCGGTGGGACCCCTTGGTATTATATCGATGAAGGGCGTTGAGTCCGGAGTTAAGATCGATGCTTACTTAAAGCGTTGGAGAGAAACCCGTAATCACGAGCATGAGAACGACATCACATTCAAGGGTTACGTTAAGGAATCATACCTTATTCCGGTTAAGACTCCTCGTTTCTCATCCGGTGAAGCTAAGGCTACAATCGGTGAGTCAGTACGCGGATATGATATTTTCATTATCTGCGATGTAACAAACTACAGCATTACCTACACAATAAGCGGTCACGAGAATCATATGTCTCCTGACGATCATTTCCAGGATGTTAAGCGTGTAATCGCAGCTATAAGCGGTAAGGCAAGAAGAATCAATGTTATTCTTCCTTTCCTTTATGAAAGCCGTCAGCACCGTCGTACAGCACGTGAGTCCTTAGACTGTGCAGTTGCATTACAGGAACTTGTAGCAATGGGTGTTGATTCCATAATCACATTCGATGCTCACGATCCTCGTGTACAGAATGCAATTCCGCTTCACAGCTTTGAATCTGTAGGAAGCTCATACCAGTTTATCAAGGGTATCTGCAAGAACGTTAAGGACGTTAAGTTCGATAACGATCACTTAATGATTATCTCCCCTGATGAAGGTGCTACGGGACGTGCCATCTATCTTGCCAACGTACTTGGCGTAGATATGGGTATGTTCTACAAGAGAAGAGATTACAGCCGTATCGTTGACGGACGTAATCCAATCGTTGCTCACGAATTCTTAGGAACTAACATTGAAGGCAAAGATGTATTCATCATCGATGATATGATTGCATCAGGCGATTCAATGATTGATACAGCAAGAGAATTAAAGAAGAGAAACGCAGGCCGTATCTTCGTTGTTGCAACATTCGGTCTTTTCACTGCCGGTATGGAGCGCTTCGATAAGGCCGTTCAGGAAGGTTTGATCTACAAAGTTGTAACCACAAACCTTGCTTATCAGCCACCTGAACTTCTTGCAAGAGACTATTATATTAGCTGCGATATGAGTAAGTACATTTCTTACCTTATCGATACTATTAACCATGATGCGTCAATAAGCGATCTTCTCGATCCGTACGAGAGAATCAAGAAGCTTGTCGACAAGTATTCTGCAGGCGAATATTAAATCAATAAAGTCAGGGCGACAGGATTACCTGCCGCCCTTAATTTTTGTCTTAATTTTCTTTTATTTCGCGCTTTTATATCTTGGCTGCCTTCTTTATCGATCTCTTATAGAAAAGCGCCGCAAGCGCCATATAAATGATTGTAACAGCAAGTATCTCAATATCAGGGTTTACAATCCTTCCGCCAAATATAATGAGCACTCCAAGAATCATCATTATAAACATATTAGGAAGAACATAAAGTGTTATTGCCGTACTTTGCTTAATGATCTCAATCTCGTTGGTCCATTCAAAGTTAGGATGACTTACGTTACAATTCATTCCGCAGGTTGCTGAATATATCGAAAGTACCGCTCCGCATACCGCGAACAGAATTATTTCGTATATCTTGGCATGGCATGCAATTGATAACGCAATATTACCAAGTACTTCAAGCGGAAGTGATAAGTATAACTGGAACAAGATCTTTCCCTTAACTATTGTAGATTTCTCAATCGGAAGACTCTGTAAAATCCAGTAGCTTTTACCTTCCATTGAGTATGAGCAAGCGGTTGTCGTTGCCATTCCCACAAAGAAATGAATGATTACAGGTATGATCGGGATTATCATCTCCTTGGTAACCGGAGCTCCTTCAACTGCTACATTGATTATCTTATCTACGCCGAATATTATAAGCGCCGCAACCATTAGGATTACAAGAACATGGCCAAGGCACATATTAACAAGATAGTTATTGGAGCTTAATAAGCGTCTAAACTCCTTATATGCAATTGCATTAACCGCGCTTTTTCTACCTATATGCTTAGCTTTGCCCTTCTTCTTTGAGGTGCTTACCGCCATAAGACGTGAATTAATCTGTCTATAGAACTTAGAAAGCACATATGCAAAAAGCTCATAAAATGCGATTGATACAACTACAAGAAGGATAAACTGAAGTACGGAATAATCGCTTACTGCCCCATCGAACCACTGTGCCGGGAAAAGATAGCGGTTAACTCCCGAATTAAACATATCAATCTTATCTATAACTGCAACAGAGTCTTTCGCTACGGTTGCATCAATTATATATCGAAGCGAAAAGCAGAATATACAGAAGGCGAATGTAAGAATTGTCTTAGCAGCCTGCTTAAACCTAAATTTTGTTCCCGCAGCAGATATAAGTGCGGAAAGAATCGATGCAAATACCATTGCAAATAGCTGAAGCATAAAAGTGCCGATGATCCAGACTATTATGCGCCACGCATCTATCGTCATGTATATCGCGTATCCCGCTATCATCGATGCCGATACAAGCAGTGAATACGGGAGGTTAAGAATATACATTCTTAAGAATCTCGTTCCGACTATCGATTTAACCGATAACGGCAACGACATCGTCATATCATAATCTTTAAATGCAAACAGATATCCATCAGCCTTAAAGAAAGTGAAGAAAAAGTTCATCGCAAAAAGGATTACGCCCACACTTGCAGGAACCGCATAAGCCATTCCCGAATAACCGCAAAGTGCGGAATAACCGCCTGCATATATTATGATCATAAGATATATACAGGTTATACCGATGATACCGCCTATCATCTTGCGCTTTTTCTTCTTGTCCTTTTCATGCTTAAGGATATTGAAGGTACTGTTTGCACGAATCATTGTTTTCAGTAAAACAGCACTCTTCTTAAACATGCTCAGTCACCTCCATGAAAAGATCCTCTAAGGACTTATCACCGAGTAACTCTTCCATATCACCGGTTATTACAATTCTGCCTTGCTTAATTATGGCAACGCGGTTACAGAGCTTTTCTGCAACATCAAGTACGTGTGTCGAGAAGAAAACCGCCTTTCCTTCGTTACACATATCATGCATTATGTTCTTAACCGTTAATGCTGCCTTAGGATCGAGTCCTACGAACGGCTCATCAAGGATAAGAAGCTTAGGCTCATGAATAAGTGCGGAGATAATCGCAACCTTCTGTCTCATTCCGTGTGAATACGAAGAAATAAGATCTCCAAGCGCATTTTCTATCTCAAACATCTTGGCATATTTATCGATTCTTCCATTTCTCTTAACATCATCAATATCGAAAATATCCGCAATAAAGTTAAGATACTGCATACCTGTAAGATGCTCGTAAAGATCAGGGTTATCAGGGATATATGCCATATCCTTCTTAGCTTCGATAGGCTCTTTCTTAATCGAATGTCCATCGATGTAGATTTCTCCGTCTTCAAAATCGAGGACACCTACAGTAGCCTTGATGGTCGTGCTTTTACCGGCACCGTTATGACCGATAAATCCAAAGATGTCTCCCGCAGAAACGGTGATATTTACATCGTCGCACGCTTTCTTGTCTCCTCCGTATGATTTGGAGAAATTCTTAATTTCCAGTAATTCCATAACTGCTCCTTTCATAAACCTTAAGGTTATTTATATAAAATAATCGAGTAAATCCGAAGGTTTCTCTATAAAGTACTCTCCGCCTGCCGCCAACTGCTCTTCCCTGGTTCTAAAGCCCCAGGATACTGCAAGACAGGGTAATCCGGCATTTGCAGCGGTTTTGATATCGACTTCAGAATCGCCTATATATACGGCATCTTCTTTTCTTGCGTTAAGCTCCTCGAGTGCTTTAAATACCGTATCCGGTGCAGGCTTCTTATTAACTCCGTGAGCCTCATCTTCACCGTATATACAGTCAATCGTATCGTAGAAAAGCTCTTCCTTCATGGCGCGCGCAGCCTCTATGTTCTTATTGGTTACGATAGCTGTCTTGATCCCGCGCTTTTTTAACTCGGATAAAACCTCAGGCATTCCTTCATAGATGCCGGTCTTAATCATGCTGTGAGCCTTATAATATGTAACGAACTCATCAAACATCTTATCAAAGTTCGGGGTATTCTCTCCGTCTTTTAATGACTTAATGAAAAGAACTTTTAACCCGTTTCCGACCATTCCGTTAACTTCGGAACGCGTAATCGGAGCTATTCCGTATTCTGTACGAATTACGTTAAGTGAATCCGTTATATCATCCAATGTATCAAGCAGTGTTCCGTCAAGATCAAAAACTGCCACACTTTTCTTATCAAGCATATCTATTCAATTCTCTTTCTGTTCTTGTAATATACAGGAATAAGGTCAAATTCCTTAATAATCTCCTTAACTCTGTCAAAGTTAATCGCAATGTTCTTGGCGTAATGCGCATCGGAACCTGTTGTTACATATCTTCCGCCGCAATGTGCATATAGACGCGCAAGCTCGCGAAGTGTATTAAAACCAACTTCCTTATCAAGGCGCCTTGTATTAAGTTCCAAGCACTTGTCATTCTCTATAAGAAAGTTGAATATCGAAGTAAGCGCTTCCTTATACTCAGATACGTATATTTCAGGATCATCATACTTTGCATATCTGCAGACATATTCAATATGCGCAAGTGTATCAAAACCTGAGTACTTTCTTATATTGGCATACATACAGTCAAAATACTTACTGTAAGCTTCTCTTTTATTAAAAGTTGTACTGTATGATGGCAATGCTATGTCATATCCGTCTACAACATGAATGGAACCTATTACCATATCAAAAGGATTCTCGTTAACTACTTTTGTAATCTTAGCAGTCTCGCTTTCCATAAGTCCCATTTCAACGCCGAGTAAGAATCTGTCATTTCTGTAAGGGCCATACTTTGCGAAGTACTCATCAGGTTCAAATTCGAACTTCATCGTACCTACAAGGCCATAGTCCATGTGCTCGGTTATTATAAATCCATACTCGCTTTCTCTTGCTTTATCAAGGACTTCTTCAATATACTGATGTCCGTCCGGAGAAAAAGGCAGCGTATGGATATGTGAATCAAATAAAACCATGTCTCCTCCATTGTGCGATTATCAAAATCTTAACATACTACGCACTTTTTAAGTATATCACTATTAAATTCCCTTGACAACTCGCCACGCGCGTTGTAAAATTGGTATGTTGTCGTAATAACGGCGTGTGGCTTATGCGCTGCGCGAGGGACAAAGAGGTGAGTGTGGTCCGGGGGACCACATGCTACGAACCGACCGAGCCGAAGGCGAGACGCAGGTTCGAATCCGACAACATATAACAAATCACTATTAACGGCGTGTGGCTCAGTTTGGTAGAGCGCTGCGTTCGGGACGCAGAGGTCGCAGGTTCGAATCCTGTCACGCCGATTAAAAAAGAAGATGTACCGTTGGTACATCTTCTTTTTTATTTTACGTTATATAATACGAACCTGCTCCTTCCAGTGTACCGACATTATAACTCCAATGATTTCGTCACCTTCTTCACACTTCCATTATATCTTCCATCCCACACCCAAGCACTCTTGATAGTGCCAGAAGTGTGGATGCCGCAGCTTTATTAATATCTTTTGCTTTTATCTCATACTGCTGCAATGTCCTTATATTAACTTCTGCCTTTTCCGACAGCTCTCTTTGCGAAAGTCCACGATTCTCTCTGATTTGCTGAAGCCTTGATGCCTTCTCCTCTGAAGCCATAATTTTATCCAAAACTTCCACGCACTTTTCTTCTGATGCCTCGTGAAGCGTTGAATAGAGTTTAAGTAACCTCTTCCCGTCAATTTTCTCGAATATCGTTTTAAAAGGCTTTCCGCTAAACCACTGATAAAATGCTATAATCCAACCGCACCAGAACTCCGGCGTTCTCGCGTAATCATCGTCGGGCTTTGCCAAATCACTATCGTCCCGAACTTTTGTAATAACATCCATAGCAAGTTCCGTTCCGGTTAATCCCGCAACATATCGAGGAACTCCCTTACCGAATCTGTCTGCAGCCCCCGTCGTAACAAACATAGTCAAAAAATCATCTATATCTTCGTTTCCGAAATTAACCGCATAATCCACCGCTTCTCCAAGATTATTCATCGCATCGGCAAGATACATTTCATCATATGCACGCATTACAACTTCACTTCCCCTCGAATAAGATCCTGTATAAAAGTCCCCGACAACGGATTCTTTTCCATTTCTATTAAATAAGCATTCCTTGCCTTTTCGTCGCGTTCTTTTCTTCTCGGATAATATTCCACACTTTTCACAGGAATTACTTCTGCGAATTCGATATTTCCAAATGCTTTTTCGCTTTTTAATACAAATTGTTCCCCAAGTTTGCCAAGATGCATAGCATATGAAAGCTGCTCTATTGAAATTGTATTATTCAAGAAGTCTCTTGCGAACGAAAAATATGAGTCGTCTGCTCTATATCCTACTATCACATCGTATTCTGCTATATCAATCGAATAATTCGCATTAAGCCAATCCTTCGCGCTACGCATAATCGGCATCATTGAGCGAAGCTCACGATTCTTAACCAATAATGTCAGCCAATGCAGAATGCTATACTTCTTATCGGAAAGATTAAGTATCTTAAGCTTATTAACATCTATCTTATATTTATTGACATATCCATCCATACCTTCGGTAACAGCCCATTCTTTGGCAAGCTCCAATTCCTTGGTGCAATAAAAGCCCTGACCGTAATCATTGTATTTCTTGCCCTTTTTAAGCTCCGGTGTCTTAACTATCTCAGGAGATCCATGATATATAATCATCGTCGCGCCTTCTTTCTATACTTCTGTAGAGTTACAGGTTTGCTTTCATATATTATACTTCCATAGAAGTATAGCGTCAAGACCGTAAATTAAACTGCGAAACCGATTGGTCCCGCAGTTTGTTTTTATCTTATCCCAATCATATCATATAACTTCTGTAACTTCGTTATATCATCATAACAGTTCTTAATATCCTCTCCGAAAAAGCTCGACGCAGAAGAATTATCAATCGTTAAAGTCTTAGATACTCCGTCAACAGTATAATTAAATGTGACCTTGCCTAAGTTCTTAATCATCGCAAGAATTACATATGCGCGGCTTGTCATGCCCTGTTCCGTCATGCTCTGCTTTGTAGACGCCACATCATTCTCAACATTAATTATCCACTCATACGGCTCTTCAGAAGACTTAAGTTCATTGGTATATGATCCTATAATCTCAGGAAGACCTATGGCTACGGCGCTTTTACCGTTAGCAGGCATATCGCCCATATATTCATGACTTGTATCATAAGCTGCTGCCACGCCGGATGTAATCGCTGTACCGTCATACCATATAACTCTGCCGTTTAATGTTATCTCTTTGGTATTCTCATCTATATCAACATATATTTCATAACTTCCCGCATTTTTTCCGAATAGACTTGTAAGGCTTTCGCTTAATTCAATACCATAGCCTTGCACAGTCTTATTTAACTTACTCTTATACGCGTGCTCCTCCCCGTCAGCAGCAATCGTAATCGCAAGCTTATTATCTCCCTGTTCTATAACCGAATACTTAATCGCAGCCATACTTACCGTATTGCCGATAATCTGTAATCTTACGAACAAGATTCCAATTATAAGAACTACCGCCGTGACGATACTTCCGACAAGTATCGCTATATTTCTCTTTCTGTTTTTCTTAAGAAAATCTATCTCTTTCGTATCTTTTGCGGATACTTCCGGTGCCTCTTCCTGTCCCTTCTTCATCGATTCCAATATTGCCTTACAGGATTCGCATTCCTTTATGTGTTCATTAACAACACCATTTGTTACATCTGCTGTAAGTCCGTCTATATATGAAGGCAAAAGGTCTTTAATCACTTCACAAGGTATATTACTCATTTTCCGTTACTTCCTTTCCGAGTTTTTCTTTTCCTCTGTAAAAAGTTACTCTCGCATAGTTTTCGTTCTTCCCGATAATCTCGCCTATCTCTGCAAACGAGAGCCCTCCGAAGACCCGTAGATATATGACTTCTTTATACGGTTCTCCCATATCATGTATTTTCTTTAAAAGTTCTACTCGGCTTACATTCCCTATTGCTTCTGCTTCCGCGGATTCCGTAGCAGCCTCGGTTTCATCCACATCTTCTAACACGGGATGTTTCCTTCGGTATGTCATAAGAACATTCTTTGCAATGGCGCATAGCCAGGTAGAGATCTTGCAGCTTTCATCATACTTATTGCTTGATTTTATGGCCTGATAAAACGTCTCCTGCGTAAGCTCTTCCGCAAGGCCTTCATCTCTTGTAAGAGATATCAGGTATTTATAGACCATACTCGCATACTCGCGGTATATTTCTTCAATCGGCTGCATCTTATCCCTCCTTTCTATACCATTAATGCAAATAATATCCGTTTCGTTACAAATTAATTATAATTATTTTTAAAAAACCTCTCAAGGCATATCCGATTCCGGTTTTACGCAAACTTAAAAAGCACCCGGTTTTAAGCCGGATGCTTTCTTAATGTTACTCTGTATGATAAATTTATCGCTCCATCTTTAAGCCCCATTGCATGAGCAAAATCGATATCTTCTTCTCTTCTGCTCTCAGGGCGCTTAAGCCCCATGCTGTAAGCAAACTCCAAAGCTGCTTTCTTTTCTTCAACTGTAAATGTTCTTTCCATAATCAATACCTCCTTAATTAATTACGAATAAAACCAAATGTTCTGACCCTTATGCTTCCGCAGGAACCGCGCGGTTATCAAGTGCTGCGTTTCTTACATAGATGGCAAGATTAACAAGCACAATACTTAAATTAATAAGGTATACGATTAACACGTAATTAAACTGTCCGTTAACTACCTTTGCGGCAATTCCTCCAAGATATCCCGTAATTATAAGCAATAAAAACGGAAGACTTGTTCCCTTTGCAGTTCTTGCCTTGTATGCCTTAATAACGTTTAAAGGCCAGGAAAGACCAAAACACACAAGCATAATTGTTTCAAAAATCGAACCCATTTTACATATCCTCTTTTCATGAAAAACTACTCAGGCTCCTGTCTTGGTGCCTCTTTTAAGCGAATAATACACCCGCCCAAAATTTCTTGCAATCATATGAAAGTTTTAATCTTAAATATCCTGCCGCTCACTTTTTTTACTTTCAAAAGGGGTGCTTTTGAAAAATAATTCTGTTATTATTACTATTAGAAAAGCTCAAAACGGAGGAGTCTATGAAAACACAGAGTAAAAGCTCTCTGCATCTGCAACAGTATATATTTAAGAATCAGCTTATCATGATTGTTATATTGTCGCTGATTCTCGGTACCGTCGGTATCTTCGTAAATCTCTACGAAGAGGCTTTGAGTCGTGACAAAAACCTTATAAACGTCGCAGAGACAATCGCGCATTCTGACACCGTAAAGGAAGCAATCGACTCCGGCGATACCGCGCTTTTAAACGAATATTTAAAGACAATAGAAAGAACGCTTACCGATATAGACGTAATCTCCGTTATCGGTCACAACGATACAAGACTCTATCATACCAATAAGGACTTGATCGGAACCACCTTCGACGGAACAAAACCTGATTTTATCGCTAACGGCGATTACTATTCCGTTAACGAATCCGGCCCATCCGGTATGCAACGAAGAACTTATGCCGCAATAAGAGATGATAAAGGCAACACCACGGGCTTCTTAATGACCATCATGCTTATGCAGAATATCCGCGCTAAGAGGCTTCGTACCATCGTAATCTTTGCGGCAACGATAATACTTGCAATAATCATCGAATTTCTCTTTTCCTTAAGAGTAGGAAAAAAGGTCCGCGACGCCCTTATGGGATACGAACCCGACACCTTCTCCACAATGTATAAGATAAGAGATAATATATTGGAATCACTCGAAGAAGGAATCGTAGCAGTAAACGAAACCAAAGAAATTGAATATATTAATAAAGCAGCCCTTTCAATGATAGATAAGACCCGGGTAAAAGCGCTTTTAACCGACACCATCGAAACCGGCCAGAAAGAATTTTCTCATCCGATCAACACTTTTGACGGAACAGACATTTTAATTGACCGAATTCCGGTTAGGAATAATAACCTTACAATCGGCGCAATCGGTATCTTACATAACAGAACCGAATACACGCGCCTTGCGGAAGATTTGGCCGGTACCAAATATCTGGTTGATTCAATGCGTGCCAATAACCATGATTTTACGAATAAGCTTCATGTTATATTGGGTTTACTTCAGATGGAAAACTATGACGAGGCAATGCATTATATAGAAGATATCACAATGGTTGAACGCGAGATTATCAGCGAGATAATGCATAAGATTCTGTCGCCTTCCGTTGCGGCGCTTTTAATAGGTAAAACCGCCCGTGCCGCTGAGCTTAACGTAAGATTTAAGTTCAATAAGGAAAGTTTCTATGACCCGGCAGAATTCTATATCCCGGACGATGTCCTTATAACCGTAATCGGCAATCTTATAGACAACGCACTTGACTCGATGAACGAAGTAACCGATGCAAAAGAACTGTATGTCGGCATATTCTCTAAAGAAAATGCGCTTTTAATAACGGTTGATGATACGGGATGCGGAATAAGCGAAGATAATCTTACGCGCATATTCGAAAACGGTTTTTCAACCAAAGGTGATGGCCACGGAACCGGCCTCTATCAGATCAAAAACCTGATAGAAGCATATAAAGGTACTATATCCGTTGAGTCAGAAGAAGGTACAGGCACTTCATTTACTGTTAGCTTTACAAAATAAGGAGTTAAAATGTACAAAGTTCTTATAGTAGAAGACGACCCGATGGTCGCAATGATTAACGAACAATACATAGAGAAAAACGAGCTCTTCCGCGTGGTTAACAAGGTTAATAACGGGGAAGAAGCTATTTCGTATCTTAAGGAAATTTCAGTAGATCTCATCATTATGGACGTATATATGCCGCGTTTAAGCGGTATCGAGACATTGCGCGAAATTCGCCGCCTCGATATTAATACGCCCGTTATTATGGTAACCGCAGCCAACGACGGCAAGACCTTCGAAGAAGCCATGACTCTCGGTGCCATAGATTACCTCGTAAAGCCTTTTGCTTACGAGCGTTTCAACATGGCCTTACTTCGTTTTAAAGAAAAAGACAGCGTTATTCATGAGGGAAAAGCTCTGAATCAGAACAATATCGATAAACTCCTCGGTGCATCGGAAAGTCACACAGGTCATGAATCACCTAAAGGAATACAGGACAGAACCAAGGATACTATTCTATCCTGCCTCGCAGGTGTTGAAGGTTTTTTAACCGGTGATGAAATATCAAAACGCACCGGACTTTCATCTGTCACGGTGCGCCGTTATATGAATCACTTAATTGAAGAAGGCGATGTTACCGGTATCATGAATTACGAAACCGGCGGTCGACCTTCAATGGAGTATAAGATTAGAAAATAAAAGCTTTTCTACTCATCTTCATCCTCACCTTCGCCTTCCAGAGGCTCTATATCATCCTCTTCAGGCTCTTCTTCCGGTTCCTCTTCATATACAGGGTCCGGTTCTTCCTGGCCAAGATACGGCAAGAAGCTTATAGGCTGAAGATCCTTATGGATAACCGTCATAAAATCATGCCAGATTTGCGCCGGATAAGTTGCGCCCTGAAGGTCGTCAAGTTTCTTCGGGGTATCATAGCCTACCCAGATACTAGTTGTAAAATAATACGAAAATCCCACAAACCATCCGTCCTTATTATCGTTGGTTGTTCCGGTCTTGCCTGCGCAAGGCATATTTGGAATTCCTTTGCCCTTAGCGGTACCCACCGTAAGAACTCCCGTCATACAGGAAGTCATCATTCGTGCCGCATTCGCATCGTATATTTCCTTTTCTATCTGCTCAGTAGATACGATTATATTACCTTCCGCATCGGTAATCTTGATAATACATGTCGGTGTTCTGTAATAACCGTCATTTTCAATAGTTGTATAAGCGGATGCCATTTCAAGCGGGGACACACCGTAAGTAAGTCCTCCGAGCGATGCCGGAAGATAGTAATCGCTTTTAACTATCTTATTAAACCTCATATTAAGAAGATACTGTAATCCGACTTCGGGCGTAAGCTCCTTAAAAAGCTGCCACGCAACGCTGTTACGTGACTTTTCTACCGCAGTCCTAATTGTCATCTCGCCAAGATATGACTTCTGCTTAGGTGCGTCTTCAGTCTTCTGATCCTTAACCATCGTATTAGGCGTCATTCCGCGCTCAAAAGAAGGCGTATATACTATAAGGGGCTTAATGGAACTTCCGGGCTGTCTGTAGCTTTGATATGCACGATTTAACGTATATCCCACGTACTCCTGCTTTCTTCCCCCGACAATCGCAACCACGCGACCGCTTCCGTTATCTATGCAGACGCCTGCACTCTGAAGCGTATATATTCCTTCATCATTGACTTCATCATATGCTTTAAGGTTCTCATCGATTGCCTTCTGCAATTCCTCCTGCTTCTCAAGATCTATCGAAGTATAGATTCTGTAGCCTGCGGTAAAAAGCGTAGCCTGGCACTCTTCATAAAGCGACTTATATGTCTCTTCATATGCCGTACGCTCAGCCTCGCTGTCAAAGCTGTTTCTAAACTCAAAACCTCTCGCTCTCATAAGCTCGCGCGTCGCACAGTAATATGTAAAGGTCTCAACATAATCATTTTTTAATCTTGCGGCATGCTTAAGGCTTATTACTTCACTTTTCGCCTCATCGTAACGCTTATCCGAGATAATTCCGTCGGAATGCATATTAAAAAGTATTCTGTCTCGTCTCTTATACGTATTGGCTATGTTATTAAACGGATCGTAATAATTGGGACTGTTCGGAATAGCGCAAAGAAAAGCTATCTGCGAAAGCGAAAGCGAATCCGCATGCTCACAGAAGTACCCCTGGCTTGCAGCTTCTATTCCGTAATAGCCGTTTGCAAAGTATGCGTTATTGATGTAAAACTCCAGTATCTGATTCTTCGTATACTTCTTCTCAAGTTCCATCGCAACGAACATCTCTTCGACCTTACGCTGCCAGGTCTTCTCATTGCTTAAGAATATCATTCTGGATAACTGCTGGGTAATTGTAGAACCACCCTGGGTTACTTCACCGTTTCTTAACGCTGCCAGCGCAGCACGGACAATCGCCTTAAAATCGATACCATGGTGGCTGTAGAACTTTTTATCTTCGATACTGATTATCGCATCCACGAAATCGGTAGGGATCTTATCAAAAGTCAGGTAATATACATCCTTCTCGGCCTTAACCGTTGAGATCAGTTGGCCTTTGGCATCATATACAAGGGAGGTCTGGTTAGCCTTAAATGTGTCGAGAGTAGCATTATTTACAAGGTTAACTGCATCATTTTTAAGCGCTTTAATAGTCTTGGCATAACCGCCGAGATAATAATATCCGACGAATCCCAAGATTATAACCATAAGCGCTATCTGTATTCTAACCGCAATCCAAAAGGCACGGTTCGGTTTCTTACTCTTTTTCTTCTTTCTCTTAGTCTTAGCCATTATATAGAAAAGCTCCGAATCTCTTAATCACTAATATTTTAGCATAGTGAAAGTGGGGATACAACAAATGAAAGTCTTAAAAAAACTTATATTAAACAGGCAAAAGCGCTACGGAAAAAAGGAGAAACCGTAGCGCTTTTTATTGGTATATGAAAAATTATGGGAGATTGCAATGTGTGGGGCTATACGCCCCTATATATTAATCGATGGAAATGAACTTAGCTTCTTCTTCCTCAGGCTCTTCCTCTTTCTTAGGAACAAGTAAGTCAAGGACTCCGTTGTCAAACTTAGCCTTAATGTCTTCCTGCTTAAGAGCCTCTCCTACATAGAAGCTTCTTGAAGAAGTTCCGCAGTAACGTTCACGGCGGATGTATCCGCTCTTCTCGTCACCCTCATTCTTCTCATCGTTATGTGTTGCGGTGATTGTAAGATATCCGTCCTTAAGTTCTGCCTTAAGATCGTCTTTCTTGTATCCCGGTAAGTCTATAAGCAATTCAAAAGAATTCTCATGCTCCTTAATATCTGTTCTCATAACCTGGCTTCCCGGAATGGTCATCATCGACTTTCTTGAAGTTGGTCTATTAAGACCATCAAATAAATCATCAAATAAATCCTCTCCAAAAATGCTTGGTAATAACATAATAAGTACCTCCTTTAATCTATCAGGTCCCGCACCATTGTGGGGCTTGTTTTCTTTTGATGGTCTTATCATATCACCTTATTAGCACTCTGTCAAGACGAGTGCTAATAATTTTATCTAAAATAATTATAAAATATTTATAAACTGTCAGACAGTTTTAAGAGGTAAACAAAACGGCCGCCTGATTAGGGCGGCCGTAATAAAACAGCGTCACGTGTAGGCCTTTGCTCGCGATTAAGGAAATCGCTCGCAAATCCGCTTTGCGGACAAGTTCCTAAAGGAACTTGGGCATCTACGAACAGAGTTTTCTTAATGAAAACTCTGTTCTATTTATTCAAATTTACCTTAGCGGCCTCGCTGTCAGGTGCGAAGATTCTTTCTGCCTGCTCCTGAGTAAGTGTTACTCCGAAGACTTCCTTATAATACTTAATTGTCTCTTCGATTATATCTACATCTTCGAACTTTTCAGGATATGCACACTTTGCAAGGTATAAAAGCGTAAGTGGTGTATCTACGCCCGGTGTAAAGCTTCTGTACATACCAAGAGGCATCTTGAAGCAATTCTTATTCTTAACTGCGTCAGTCTGTGTAAAGTCATATACGCCAAGCTTATTGTCATATAAGTCTTCAGGCATTGCCTGGTTAAAGTTTGTGATAAAGATTAATGACGGATTCCAGGCATAGATCTGCTCCATATTTACAGGAACGGAGTTGTCTGTTGTAATCTCTTCAGCTACGTTCTTAACGCCTATTGCATCAGCCCAGAACTGTCCGAAGAAACATGAACCCGATGTAATAACTGCGGTATCGTTGTAGTTAAATAAGAAGAATGCTCTTTCTCTCTCTTCGTCAGGTATATCTGCCACTCTTTCCTGAACGAAATTATACATTTCATCAGACTTTGCATTAACGATATCTACCTTATCGTTCTCAGGGAACATCTCACTAAGAAGCGCTATCCAGTTCTTCAAAGTCTCAATCGCATCGTAGTTCCACTTATTAACAGAGAATGCCACACCCGGGATGCCTGCTGCCTCAAGCTGATCATGTAATTCAGGTGTTGTTGTATTGTAGATAACGATGTCAGGATTAAGCTTCATAAGCTCTTCCATATTGATATCGGAACCTGTTGTGTACTCCGTCTTTGCATTAAGTATCTCAGGATAAAGCTCTGATAAGATACTGTTCTTGGCTGCGCTCATGCAGCTGTCCGGAATTCCGACAATCTTCTCTGCAGAATCAAAGAATACGCAAAGAACCGAAGGAAGCGGCCAGAGACCACATACAACAATACGATTGATTTCATTAGGAACCTCAACTTCATTGCCGAGATGATCTACGATAATGTGAGTAGTGCTTCCCTCATCACCTTCGCCGTTGTCATCAACGACATTATTATTGTTTTCATTGTTACTTGTTGTTTCGCTCTTTGAACATCCTACCGTTGTAAGAACAAGGCATAGGATGAGCATCAAGCTTAAGACTTTTCTTAACTTCATTTGTTTTCCCTCTCTTTAAAAGTTAATAATTTATATCTTTGAACGTATCGGCGAGAAATCGCTTACTACGTCTATGATATCACGTCTATATATCCTTCCGGAAAAGCTCTCCGTCGGCATATCTATGAATACGCACCCACTCGGTGCTATAGGCTTATACATAGGGTCCGCGATAACAATGTCCGCATCTTCTATATCCGCCTTTATATCTTCTTCATCCATGTGATGAATTACGGTAACCCCTTCACAGTCAAGTTCCGAAATAAGCTCTTTATCAGCATCAACCGCAATGATCGCTTTCACTTTATATCCTTTTTCAAGGAAAAGCTCTCTCGCAATGTCATGCGTAATTACTGCTTCTCCGATAACTGCTGCCACCTTGCCGTTGTCATCCGCATGTGTTACCTTAGGGCATTCTCTCGCTTCGATTTTGGCCTCTAATTCACATTTTATTATTTCCGCGCCTTTTCCCTCGATCGGAACCCCAATTACGTACGGAATGCCAAATTCCGCTTCCAAAAAGTGCGCAGTCTTGTATCCTGCTGCCGATGCAACAAGAATTACATCAGCTTCAGTTAACTTCTCTATATCGGATAAAGTAACTCCCATGCAGTAGTTACCCATAAA
>JAEEGF010323092.1_pt1 | contig 51884 bp, 37 predicted proteins | sample 9134171 | NCBI WGS metagenome assembly JAEEGF01 (sample SAMN16246542, study PRJNA631951) | gut metagenome | biome: gut microbiome; feature: rumen; material: AP-attached | host: Bos | place: Iran: Karaj | collected 2018-10 | reverse complement strand
GAGCTCGGGCTCGTTGCCCTTGCCTTTGTACTCCCAGCAGCCTACGTAGAAGTAGTTCTCATCGTCGCGCTTGGCCTCACCTTCCTCGGTCTGATACTCCTCGCGGAAGTGTCCGCCGCAAGACTCGTTACGAGAGAGAGCGTCGAAAGCAACAAGCTGACCCATGGTGAAGAAGTCGCGAAGGTGGATAGCCTTGTCGAGCTCAATGTTCAGGCCTTCCTTAGTGCCAGGAACGAAGAGGTTCTCGTCGAACTCCTTCTCCAACTCATGCATCTTCTTCAGACCCGTCTTCAGGCCCTCAGCGGTGCGACCCATACCAACATACTCCCACATGATGTGGCCGAGTTCCTTGTGGATAGAGTCAACAGAACGCTTACCCTTGATGTTAAGCAGGCGGTCAAGTTCAGCATCTACCTTCTTCTCAGCCTCAGCGAACTCAGGCAGGTCGGTAGAAACCTTCGGCCAAACAGCCTGGTCGGCCAGATAGTTCTGGATGGTGTAAGGCAGCACGAAGTAACCATCGGCCAGACCCTGCATCAGAGCAGAAGCACCCAGACGGTTAGCACCGTGGTCAGAGAAGTTGCACTCACCGATAGCGAACAGACCAGGAATAGAGGTCTGCAGCTCGTAGTCAACCCAGATACCACCCATCGTATAGTGGATAGCAGGATAGATCATCATCGGCTTGTAGTACTTCACGCCATTGATTTCGTTGGCAACGTCGCCAGGGAATACGTCAGTAATCTCCTCGTACATCTCGAAGAGGTTGCCATAACGCTGCATGATGATGTCGATGCCCAGACGGTTGATAGACTCAGAGAAGTCGAGGAACACAGCCAGTCCGGTGTTGTTGACACCAAAGCCCTTGTCGCAACGCTCCTTAGCAGCACGAGAGGCCACGTCACGGGGAACGAGGTTACCGAATGCTGGATAGCGGCGCTCCAGATAGTAGTCGCGATCCTCCTCAGGAATCTCCCAACCCTGCTTGGTTCCAGCCTGCAGAGCCTTAGCGTCCTCAATCTTCTTGGGAACCCAGATACGGCCATCGTTACGCAGCGACTCAGACATCAGCGTCAACTTAGACTGCTTGTCGCCATGAACGGGGATACAGGTGGGGTGAATCTGAACGTAAGAAGGATTTGCAAAGTAAGCACCCTTACGATAGCACTGAACGGCAGCGGTACAGTTACAACCCATAGCGTTAGTAGAAAGGAAGTAGGTGTTACCATAACCACCAGTAGCGATAACAACGGCATTGGCGCTGAAGCGCTCCAGCTTACCAGTAACGAGGTTCTTGGCGATGATACCACGAGCACGGCCATCAACAATCACCACATCCTCCATCTCATAACGGGTATAGAGCTTAACCTTACCTGCCTGAACCTGACAGCTCAGAGAAGAGTAAGCACCTAGCAACAACTGCTGACCGGTCTGACCCTTAGCGTAGAAAGTACGGCTTACCTGAGCACCACCAAAAGAACGGTTGGCCAGCATGCCACCATACTCACGAGCAAAGGGAACACCCTGAGCTACGCACTGGTCGATAATATTGTTTGATACCTCAGCCAGACGATAGACGTTAGCCTCGCGAGCACGATAGTCACCACCCTTGACGGTATCGTAGAACAGACGATAGATTGAGTCACCATCGTTCTGATAACACTTGGCGGCGTTGATACCACCCTGGGCAGCGATAGAGTGTGCACGACGGGGAGAGTCCTGAATACACAGGTTGATGACGTTGAAGCCCATCTCGCCAAGTGAAGCGGCAGCAGAAGCACCAGCCAAGCCAGTACCAACCACAATCACGTCGAGCTTCAGTTTGTTCTTGGGGTTAACCAAGCGCTGGTGAGCCTTATATTCCTTCCATTTCTCAGGTACTGGACCTGCGGGAATCTTAGAATCAATTACTTTTGCCATGATAATTTACAATTTGACAATTTACAATATACTATTAATTAGCAGCAGCTGTGGCCACAAGAGCCGTCACAAAGTGAAGGAGCACAGCCGAAAGCAAAAGCCAGCACTACTACGAGGAAGCCCAGCATGAGCAGGGTCACGTAGATGTTGCCAATGCACATCCAGCGCTTCAGCCAGATCTTACCACTCCAGCCAAAGGTCTGCATAGCACTCCAGAAACCATGAGAGAGGTGGAACCAGATGGCAGCAAGCCAAATGATGTAAAGAGCCACGAAGAGCCAGTTAGAGAACGTAGCCTGAATCCAGCCAAAACCGTCTGTAGGACTCAGACAAGGCATAGCGCCGATAATCTCGGCAAACATCATGTTGTACCAGAAGTTCCAGAGGTGGATAAGCATACCCACAAGAATAATGATACCCAACACGAGCATGTTCTTTGATGACCACTCTACCTTACCAGCATTTACCGTAGTAGCCACGTCGTAACGGTTGTCGCCACGGGCAGTACGGTTCTGTGCAGTCAGGATGAATGCATAGACGATGTGAATCACAGCCAGGGCTGCCAAGCCAAGTGTTGCCACGACGGCATACCAGTTTGCACCCAGCAATTCGCAAATCATGTTGTAAGCCTCTCCGGAGAACAGCGCAACAATGTTCATGCAACAGTGGAATGTCAGGAACAAAATCAACGCCAGACCGGTAACGGACATAACAACCTTTCTACCGATTGATGAATTAAATAACCACATAAAATGAATTTAAATTATTAATAATTTGTAATTAGAAATACTAGATAATAGGTATAACGCGCACATTTAGGGGACAAAAGTAACAAATATTTATGAATTACGCAAACGATTTCGTGAGAAAATTTATTATTTATACAAAATTCATCTAATAAGCAAAAGAGACAGCAAACGAAAATAAATAGCATTTTATTTTGCATTTCGTTTGGTTTACAGTATCTTTGCAGCATGATTATGAATTACGATGTGATAGTCATTGGCGGCGGACATGCTGGTTGCGAGGCGGCTTGTGCCTCGGCAAACATGGGTGCAAAGACGCTGCTCGTCACGATGGACATGAACAAGATTGCCCAGATGTCGTGCAACCCTGCCATCGGAGGCATTGCCAAAGGACAGATAGTCCGAGAGATTGACGCCTTAGGCGGTCAGATGGCTTTAGTAACAGATGCGACAGCCATACAGTTTCGCATGCTCAACCGTTCGAAAGGTCCTGCCGTCTGGAGTCCGCGAGCCCAGTGCGACAGGGGAAAGTTCATCTGGAAGTGGCGCTCCGTCCTTGATGCCACGCCTAACCTCGATATCTGGCAAGACCAAGCCGACGAACTCCTTGTAGAAGAGGTCCCGTCTGTTGCAGTAAAAGACGTTCAGTCTGTTGCTGTGGCACAGCAACACACACAACAAACCGCCAAGACGGCAAAACGTGTGGTTGGCGTCCGCACCATCTGGGGCGCCGAGATTCATGCCAAGACGGTAATCGTCACCGCCGGCACTTTCCTGAACGGTCTCTTGCACATCGGCCGCAAGATGATTCCTGGTGGACGCATCGCAGAACCTGCCGTACCCCACTTTACAGAGAGCATCACCCGTCACGGTGTCCGTACGGCCCGTATGAAGACTGGCACTCCCGTCCGCATTGACAAGCGTACCGTCCACTTCGAAGATATGGAGCGCCAAGACGGCGAGAACGGATATTACAAGTTCTCCTACATGGGCGAACAGCGTCCTCTTGAACAATTACCCTGTTGGGTATGCTATACTAACGACAAAGTTCACGAGATTCTGCGTGGCGGACTGGCAGACTCGCCGCTTTATAATGGACAGATACAGTCTATTGGTCCACGCTATTGTCCATCCATAGAGACGAAAATCGTCACCTTCCCTGACCGTCCCCAGCACTTACTCTTCCTCGAACCAGAGGGAGAAGATACTAACGAGATGTACCTGAACGGTTTTTCATCCAGCCTGCCAATGGATGTTCAGCTGGAGGCGCTCAAACAAATCCCTGCCCTCCGAGATATCAAAGTGTATCGACCAGGCTATGCGATAGAGTACGACTTCTTCGATCCCACTCAATTGCGACATTCCTTAGAATCGAAAGTCATAGACGGATTGTTTATGGCTGGCCAGGTAAACGGTACAACGGGTTATGAAGAGGCTGGTGGACAAGGAACGTTAGCGGGTATTAATGCCGCGCTGAAGGCTGGTTCTGTTGGCGGTTGTGGCACAACAGCACACACAACCTTCGAGCTAAAACGTGACGAAGCATACATCGGAGTGCTAATAGACGACCTCGTAACAAAGGGTGTCGACGAACCATATAGAATGTTTACCTCACGTGCCGAGTACCGAATCTTGTTAAGACAGGACGATGCTGATGCACGCCTGACAGAGAAAGCCTACGAACTCGGCTTAGCAAAACGCGACCGCTATAATTGGTGGCTTGAGAAGAAACAAGCCATAGAAGACATCGAAGCCTTCTGCAAAACCTTCGCGATAAAACCGAAACTTATCAACAGCTCATTGGAAGCTGTTGGCTCTACCCCACTCGTCTATGGTTGTAAGCTGGAAGATCTCGTATCACGTCCAGAACTAAACTTCGACATCCTGAAAGATATCGTGCCAGAATTCCGCGAAATCATCGGGCGACTTCCAAACCGTCAGGAAGAAATTGCCGAAGCAGCCGAGATACATATTAAGTATAAAGGCTACATAGAACGTGAACGACAAGTAGCAGACAAGATGCATCGATTAGAGAATATCAAGATTAAAGGGAAGTTCGACTACCCTAATCTTTCTGCTATCTCTACGGAAGCACGTCAGAAACTGGAACGTATCCAGCCTGAGACGTTAGCCCAAGCCAGCAGAATCCCTGGCGTATCACCCAGCGACATTAATGCAATGTTAGTGCTGTTAGGAAGATAAGAAGAAGTAAGATATAGGGAGTAAGACGTAAAGGGTGCTACCTTTGATAAGTAAGAAGCAAGGGATAAGATGCAAGGAGGCTGTTCCACGTGAAACAATTATATTACTAAATAAATACTATTAACGTTAAAACCAAGAATTATGAACAAGCAACTGTTGATTGACAATCTACGCAGCGTGCCTGATTTTCCTAAAAAAGGCATTAATTTCCGCGATGTAACGACTCTTTATAAGAGTGCTGAGTGTATGAAAGAAATGCTCGACGAGTTAGAGCGTCTGTACAAAGACAAAGGAATAACCAAGATTGTTGGAATAGAAAGTAGAGGTTTCGTAATGGCAGCAGCCTTAGCTGGAAGATTAGGATGTGGTATTGTACTTGCACGCAAACCAGGAAAACTACCTGCTACCGTTATCAAAGAGCCGTTCACTAAGGAGTATGGTGTTGATACGATAGAAATGCATCTTGACTCCATCGACCCAGATGACGTCGTTTTAATTCACGACGACCTGTTGGCAACAGGAGGAACGGCAAAAGCAACCTACAAGTTGGTTGAGCATTTTCACCCGAAGAAGGTTTATATAAACTTCATCATTGAGATTAAAGACGAGGGCCTTCATGGCAGAGACGAGTTTGAGGGCATTGAACTAACAACCCTCATAACTTTATAAGGTTTCACGTGAAACAAAGGTAGTTCTATAAGTAAGAAATATGATGTCAAAGAAAGAGGACGAGTCACGTTTGGAGAAATTGAAGGCTATCGTAAGGTCTATGCCTGAGAAGCCTGGCAGTTATCAGTTCTACGATGCTGACGGAACCATCATTTATGTTGGTAAAGCCAAGCATCTGAAGAGCCGCGTCTCGTCCTACTTTCATACAGAAGTGGACCGTTTCAAGACAAAAGTTCTGGTCTCCAAGATACACAATATCAGTTACACGGTAGTCAATACTGAGGAGGACGCGCTACTACTTGAGAACTCCCTGATCAAGAAGTACAATCCCCATTATAATGTACTCCTGAAAGACGGTAAAACCTACCCCAGCATCTGTATCACAAAGGAGTATCTTCCTCGTATTTTCCCTACGCGAACCATTAATAAAAAATGGGGAACTTACTATGGTCCCTACTCGCATGTAGGGACTATGCATGCCATGCTTGATCTTATCAAGAAACTCTATCATCCGCGACCCTGTAAAACCCCATTTACAGAGGACGGCATTGCTGAAAACAAGTATCAGGTTTGCTTAGAATATCACATCAAAAACTGCGCTGCGCCATGTGTCAGGAAACAAGCCTGGGAAGACTATCAGCGTAACATCGATCAGGCTCGCGAGATACTTAAAGGCAATACTCGTGAAGTGCAGCGAAAGTTAAAAGAAGAGATGCTCCGTTTAGCCGAAGAGTTAAGATTCGAAGAGGCAGAAGAGGTGAAGCGTCGTTACTTGTTATTAGACCAGTTTGTGGCCAAGAGTGAGGTGGTCAGCCATACCATCAACAACGTGGATGTCCTGTCAATTACCAACGATGAAAAGGTGGCATTTATCAACTACATTCACGTCTCGAACGGTCAGATCAACCAGTCGTTCACCTTCGAATACAAGAAGCGTTTAGACGAGAGCGACGAGGAATTGCTCCAGTTAGCCATCGTAGAGATGCGAGAGCGTTTCAAGAGCGATGCCAAAGAGGTTATCGTGCCTAAAGAGATAGCCATCGACCTGGATGGAGTCACGATAACCGTACCCCAAAGAGGTGACAAAAAGACCCTCTTAGACCTCTCTTTAATGAACGGAAAACAGTACAAATTCGACCGTTTAAAGCAGGCTGAAAAGCTGAATCCAGAGCAAAAACAGGTACGTTTGATGAAAGAATTACAGGACTTGCTCAAGCTCGAAAAGCTACCATATCAGATAGAATGTTTCGATAACTCGAACATTTCTGGTACTGATGCTGTGGCCGCCTGTGTCGTTTTCAAGAAGATGAAACCATCGAAGAGCGACTACAAACGGTATAATATTAAGACCGTCGTAGGTCCTGACGACTACGCTTCGATGAAGGAGGTTGTAGGGCGTCGTTACCAACGCCTGATAGACGAGGAACAACCCCTACCCGACCTCATCGTAGCCGATGGTGGAAAGGGGCAAATGGAGGTCATTCGACAGGCTGTTCAAGATGATTTAGGCCTCGATATTCCCATCGCAGGCCTGGCAAAAAACGACAAACACAAGACTAACGAACTACTTTATGGTTTCCCGCCAAGGGTTATTGGTTTGAAAACAGACAGCGAGCTGTTCCGCGTCTTGTCTCAGCTACAGGACGAAGTACATCGTTTTGCCATCACTTTTCATAGAGAGAAGCGTTCTAAACGCGCTTTACACTCCGAGCTGGACGACATTAAGGGCATTGGTCCCAAGACGCGTGACGAGCTTTTAAATAGCCTTAAATCTGTCAAGCGCATCAGCGAGGCCGACGAAGCTACACTTAGCAACATCATAGGCCCAGCAAAAGCCAAGATAGTTTTCGAACATTTCCATCAAAATCCATAAGAAAACTAAAGTAAAACAAGTTGTTTTGGTCAAGTTTTCCTAAGGATTTCGGTAACTTTTCTACATGATTTCCTGACCAAAACAACTTGTTTTACTTTAAGCATCCAAATGAGACAGGGAGTTTTTTTCTTTCACAAATCAGAATAAATATTTGGCGATATGGAAAGAAGTTAGTAACTTTGCCGAAAATAATAATAAGATGAGAGCAGTCATACAGCGCGTCACTCATGCCAGCGTCACCATAGAAGGTGTTGTAAAGGGTCAGATAGGCCAAGGATTTCTTATCCTTTTGGGTATCTGCGATGAGGACACAATGGAGGATTTAGACTGGTTAGTGAAGAAAATCGCCAACCTGCGGGTGTTTGGCGACGAGAACGACGTCATGAACCGCAGCATCTTAGATGTGGGCGGCGAGGCGTTAGTCGTCAGCCAGTTTACGCTCTATGCAAGCTACAAGAAGGGTAATCGGCCGTCATGGTTTAGGGCAGGCAGTCACGAACACTCTATCCCACTCTACGAGACCTTCTGCAAGGAGCTTTCTGAGGCCATAGGGAAAACTGTTGCAACAGGAGAATTCGGAGCCGACATGAAGGTTGAACTGCTGAACGACGGGCCAGTAACCATCTGTATGGATACAAAGAATAAGGAGTAAATATGAAAAAATATCTAAGGGAAATAGAAGTATCAGGGCTCGTTCTGGTAATTATCGGCATTGTATGCTCATGGATTTGGGGCTCTAATTATGGCATGTGGCCGTGTTGCCTTGGTCTGTTGCTGTGGCTCGCCAGCTTCCTGTACAAGGCTTTCCATTGGAACGAATACGAGCGGGAGAATAGGCAGAATATCATGATTCTGATTATTGCCATCATTATCCTCATCGTTCAAATGATTAGGCGCCTATGACGATAGAAGAAGCTCAACGTTCTGTAGACCAGTGGATTAAGGAGTACGGTGTGCGTTACTTCTCAGAGCTGACCAATATGGCGGTACTTACTGAGGAGGTTGGCGAACTGGCGAGGGTGATTAGCCGTCGATATGGCGAGCAATCGTGGAAAGCTTCAGACCCTCGTTCGGCTGACAATGGAAAGCAAGCCTTAGGCGAAGAGATGGCAGACGTGCTTTGGGTACTGCTTTGTATGGCAAACCAAACGGGAGTTAACCTGACGGAAGAGTTGGAAAAATCGATCGCCAAGAAGACAAAACGTGATGCTGAACGTCATAAGAACAACGAGAAACTGAAGTAAGAATAGAGAAACAAACCCAGTAACAACGAGAAACTGAAAAATATAAATAACTGATTATTAACTAAATCCAATTAAACTATGGGAGAACATTGCAACTGTGGCTGTGGCCACCATCATGAAGAGTTGAAGAGCAAGTATGAACAGGCTCTTAGCAAGTATAACTGCAACGTTGACGAAGCCGCTGTGACCGCCGCCGTAAAGAGAATCGTCGAGGAGCGCGTGCCGAAGAACGACACGGAGGAAATCAAAAAGTTCCTGATAGGTTCCGTCTGTATGACCACTCTTACCACGCAGGACTCAGCTGAAAGTGTACTGGCTCTGGTAGAAAAAGTCAATAATTTTTCCAACGAATTCCCTGACCTGCCACACGTCGCTACCGTCGTAACCTATCCGCGTTTTGCTAAATTGGTGGCCGAATCTTTAGAAGTTGAGGGCGTTATTCCGACTGTTGTCAGCGGCGCATTCCCCTCTTCGCAGGCCCTGATTGAGATTAAGGTTGCAGAGACTAAGTTGGCCGTACAGGACGGTGCTGAAAACGTGGACATCGTGATGCACGTTGGCGAGTTCTTAGCTGGGGACTACGAAACCGTTTGTGAGGAAATTTCGGAACAGAAGGCAGCCTGTGGAGAGGTGCCCATGAAGGTAATTCTGGAGACTGGCGACCTGCTGAACCTCTCGAACGTTAAGAAGGCTTCCATCCTCTCTATGTACGCAGGTGCCGACTACATCAAGACTTCTACGGGTAAAGAGAAAGTTGGAGCTACGCCTGAGGCCGTTTACGTCATGTGCCAGGCTATCAAGGAGTACTACGAGGAGACAGGAATTATGATAGGTCTGAAGCCTGCCGGCGGTATTAATTCCGTGAAGGACGCCCTCACATATTATAGTATTGTCGAGGAAGTTCTTGGCGAAAAGTGGCTCACGAACTACTATTTCCGCTTGGGCACCAGCCGTCTACCAAACCTCATCCTGAGCGACCTCGCAGGCAAGGAGGTGAAGTTCTTCTAAGGAGCCTACCCCCTACCCCTCCCAAAAGGGAGGGGGGATTGAAATGAAGGCCTACCCCTACCCCTCCCAAAAGGGAGGGGAAAAACTAATAATTACGCTGGACGACGTAATTAACATAGGCTGTCAAGGAATCCTTGATGGCCTTTTCTTTCACGTTTTCTTCAATGTATTGCATGCAGATCTGGCTGAATTCGGCCATTTTCTCTTCAGCGTAGTCTATGCCACCCTGCTGTTTGGTGAACTCCACCAAGACAGCGATTTCATCGGGATTAATGGTTCCTGCCTTCACCTTCTTTGCCAATGTCTGCATCGATTCGAAGTTCGTGTTGTTAAGGGCATAAATAACGGGCAGCGTCAGCTTGCCTTCCGCCATATCGTTACCTGTCGGCTTACCTATTTCCTTAGAGTCGAAATAGTCGAAAATGTCATCTCGAATCTGGAACATAATGCCTAAATTGCGACCAAATTCACCCGCTTTCTGCACCATTTCATCAGTAGCTCCTGCCGAAAGGGCACCTATGGCAGCACACGATTGGAACAAAGCTGCTGTTTTCTTTTCGATTACCTGGTAATAAACGTCTTCTGAGATATCACGGTTTTGAATATTCGAGAGCTGAAGTATCTCTCCAGCAGCCAGCGTTCTGCCAAGTTCTGACAGTTCTTGCACGATTCCCTGATGGTTTGTAAACGATACATGGAGCAAAGCCGTTGACAAAATGAAGTCGCCCACCAAGACGGCCACCTTATTATTATAGGTGGCATTCACAGAAGCCTGACCGCGGCGCTCGCCACTCTCGTCAACGACGTCGTCGTGCACCAAAGAGGCGGTATGTAAGAGTTCAAGACCAACGGCAGAATGTTGTGTGACGTCAGATATTTGACCATAGTTTTTGGCCATCAACAGCATCAAAATGGGTCGCATACGCTTACCGCCACGTTGACGGATATGAGACAAGGCGGAACCTAACATACCATCTTCGTGGGTTAAAGACTGATTGAAAAGCGCGATGAAATCGTCCAAATCTGTCGCAATAGGCTGTTTGATAATGCTTAAATAATCCATAAGTCACACTATTTTCGTACAAAATTAATGAAAATAATTGGATAGTGCGAATTTTTTTAGTAATTTTACGCACAAATTGAAGAAAGTTATGGATAAATTATTCCTTTTCGACGCCTACGCGCTCATTTATCGGTCCTATTACGCGTTTATCAAAAACCCGCGAATTAACTCAAAAGGTCTCAATACGTCAGCCGTGATGGGCTTCCTAAATACCCTTCAGGAAGTGCTCACCAAGGAAGAACCCACCCATCTCGGAGTGGCTTTCGACCCACATGGACCAACGTTCCGCAGCGAAGCCTACCCTGCTTACAAGGCCCAGCGCGAGGCGACGCCAGAGGATATCAAACGATCCGTACCTATTATCAAGGAGATCCTGAAAGCTTTGAATATTCCCATCCTTGAGGTTGCTGGCTATGAGGCGGACGACGTTATAGGAACTTTGGCCACGAAGGCTGGAGAACAGGGCATCGATACCTATATGTTGACACCTGACAAAGACTACGGACAGTTAGTTAAGCCTCATGTCTTCATCTATCGCCCTCGCCACGGAGGCGGTTACGAGGTCATGGGACCTGAGGAAGTGAAGCAAAAATACGCCATTCCATCGACAGAAGCCGTCATTGACCTCTTGGCGCTGATGGGTGACTCGGCAGACAACTTCCCTGGTTGCCCTGGTGTCGGAGAAAAAACTGCCGTGAAACTAATCAATGAGTTTGGTACTGTCGAGGAACTGATCAATCGGACTTCAGAAATCAAGGGTGCCTTACAAAAGAAAGTAGAGGAACATGTTGAGGACATCCGTCTCTCAAAATTTCTTGCGACCATCAAGACAGATGTTCCCATCGAACTCGATATGGAGCAGTTGAAGGTTTCAGCCCCCAACGAGTCAGCTTTGGCAAAACTGTTAGAAGAACTTGAGCTGAAGAGCCTGGCGAGTAAGATTCTTAAAAAACCTGAAGTAAAGATAAAACCCGTTAACGCTCAACTCGATCTCTTTGCAGAATTTGCGCCCGTTGGGTCAGATGACGAGAAATTCTCGAGTTTTGAGACACTAAAAACAGTCTCGCACGACTACAAACTCGTTGATAATGAGGAAGAAATGCGTCGTCTTTATGACTTTTTCAGGACAAAATCATTTCTCGTTTTAGACACGGAGACCACTTCTACCTCTCCTATTGACGCAGAATTGGTGGGTTTAAGCTTTGCCGTGAAGGAACACGAGGCGTTTTACGTTCCTGTTACCGCTGAGCGCGACGAAGCGATGAAAGTCATCGAAATCTTCAAACCGCTCTACGAAGACGCCTCGATTCTTAAGGTTGGCCAAAACCTGAAGTACGACTTAGAGGTACTTCGCAACTACGGCGTCGAGTTAAAAGGTGAGATGTGGGATACCATGATAGCCCACTACCTCATCCAACCCGAGCTGCGTCACAACATGGACTATATGGCTGAAGTGTATCTTCATTACAAGACGATTCACATCGATGAGCTGATTGGTCCACGCGGAAAAGGTCAGAAGTCGATGCGCGACCTCTCCCCTACCCTCGTTTATGAATATGCTTGCGAGGATGCCGACATCACGCTGCAGTTGAAAAACAAGTTAGAGCCGGAGTTGAAACGGTTAGAGTGCGAAGACCTCTTCTATAAAATAGAGATGCCTCTGATGCCGGTTTTGGCAGAAATGGAGATGAACGGCGTGTGTCTCGACACAGAGTCATTAGCAGAAACCAGCAAGCAGTTTAATGCGCGCATGCTGGATTTGGAACGCCGTATCTATGAACTCGCCGGACAGCAGTTCAACATCGCCTCACCCAAACAGGTAGGTGAGATTTTGTTCGATAAATTGAAAATCGTCGAAAAGGCCAAGAAGACCAAGACAGGCCAATATGTCACCTCAGAAGAGGTATTACAACAGCTTCGCAACAAGCACGAGATTGTCGCCGACATTTTAGAACATCGTGGACTGAAGAAACTTATCGGAACCTATATCGAAGCCCTTCCGAAGCTGATAAATCCACGTACTGGCCATATTCATACCTCGTTTAATCAGACCGTTACCGCGACAGGACGCCTGTCGTCGTCAGACCCAAACCTACAGAATATTCCCATCCGAGGCGAGGACGGCAAAGAGATTCGCAAGGCTTTTGTGCCGGAACCCGGTTGTTTGTTTTTTTCAGCAGACTACAGTCAGATAGAACTTCGTGTGATGGCTCACCTTTCTCAGGATCCTCAGATGATAGAAGTGTTCCGTGAAGGTAAAGACCTGCATGCCGCTACTGCCGCGAACATCTATAAAAAGCCTATCGAAGACGTCACTCGCGATGAACGTACCAAGTCGAAACGTGCCAACTTCGGCATCATTTACGGCATTACCGTCTTTGGTCTTGCTGAGCGTTTGGACATCCCACGTGAAGAAGCCAAGATGCTCATCGACGGCTATTTCCAGACCTTCCCACAGGTTCACGACTATATGGAGAAATCTAAAGAGGTGGCCCGTCAGAAAGGTTATGTCACTACCCTATTTGGTCGCCGTCGCTATCTGCCAGACATCAACTCTGCCAACAGCGTAGTACGTGGTTTTGCTGAGCGTAATGCCATCAACGCCCCCATACAAGGCACTGCTGCAGACATAATAAAAGTGGCGATGATTAACATCTTCAAGCGTTTCAAAGCTGAAAACATCCGTAGCAAGATGATACTCCAAGTCCACGACGAACTCAACTTTAGCGTCTATCCGGATGAGAAAGAACGGGTCGAAACAATTGTCATCGAAGAGATGCAGAACGCCTTTACGATGGTTGTTCCCTTAGTGGCCGACAGCGGTTTTGGCGACAACTGGCTCGAAGCACATTAACAACCTAAAAAGAATCATTTGACATCACAATCAATCAGTATAGTAATGTCGAGTTTCTTGTTAAGACGGCTCTTTGTGCTACGGATAGCTTGGTCTGAACAACAGAAAGAAAGCGCTTTCTGGTGGTCGTTTTTGCCATAGTATTCCATAAGGCAGAAGAACGTTTCCTTGGGAGTTAAGGGTGCTGAAGCCTTGGCGAGAATAGCGCAAAGCTCAGCATCAATCATGGGTAACACCTTCAGCAGAGCTTGCTCTTCACGCTTGCCCATCTGACTGATATTCTCGTCGTTGAGTATAGAATACAAGACTTCGAAGCCTAATTTACTTTCCGAGATTTCCTCACTCGTCATCGACTGACTGACAGGTTCAGGAACTTCCCGTTCCAAAAGCTTTCTGGCCTGACTGATGCGCTGATGATAAACCTGTCTTAGTGACTTGATACGATGGATATACCATAGGGCCACGACGCCTGAAAGTAGTAATAAAACGATGATAATCCATACGAAATACTGTTGTTTTCTAGTGGCTTTCGTCTGTTCAACATGCAACTGGACATCCATCACGTTCATGTAAACCTCTGGCGAAAGAGTCTGCATCAACATCTGCAGTTCATGTTGCTTGCCCTCACGATAGTAGATATAGCAAAGCAGAGATAAGGCACCACACTCGTAAGTAGAATCCTGACTAAGCATAAACGACTTATAGGCGTATGCCTCTGCCTTTTCCAACGAGTCTTCAAACATAGCCTGATAGGCCAGTCCCTGATAGAAAGAAGCTTCGTCGAGCGCCTTTGAATAAGACTGACTGACACTCCCGTTGTCCTTACATCCAGTAAGCAGACAGACGAGACAGATAAAGAGTAAGGTCAGATGTCGCATTTCCGTCTGCAAAGGTACACATTTATTCTGAAACTTCCAAAAAAACAGAGTCGTCAGTTGCCTGCCATTGCGCGCTTAATGGTACCAACTGGCGACTCCGTTGCATTGGATTAACACTAAATTTGATAAGTACGTCGATGCAAAGATACAACATCAAAAGCCCTTTGTCAAGAGTCCTCATGTAACTGACACAATTAAAAAACTTAATCATTTGACTATCAGCAGGATGGTTTAGTACTTATAGGTGCTTTTGACACAAGAAAATAACTATCAGAGCATCAGTTTTTCAGCAAACTTATAGATAATGATACCAGCAGTCACAGAGACATTCATTGAATGTTTAGTGCCTAATTGAGGAATCTCCAAACAGCCGTCTGACGCATCTACAACTTCCTGGTGGACACCCTTGACTTCGTTTCCCAACACGACAGCGTACTTGATATCATGTTTTGGAACAAAGGTCTGCAACTTGGTACTATGCTCTACCTGTTCGACAGACAGCACCTTATAACCCTCTTTCTTCAAAGTTTCCACAGCCTCCAAAGCCGTCTTGAAGTATCGCCAGCTGACACTTTCCTCAGCCCCAAGAGCCGTCTTATGAATCTCCGTCGAAGGCGGTGTCTGACAAATGCCGCACAGACAGACTTCCTCTACACGGAAAGCGTCACAAGTCCGGAAGACACTACCTATATTATACATGGAACGCACATCGTCCAAGACCACTATTAATGGTAGCTTTTCAGCCTCACGATACTCCTCTACCGTCAGGCGCTGCATCTCTATAGTACGTATCTTTCGCATCATAAAATCCCTTACAAGTTGCAAAAGTAAGCATTTTTTTGGATATAACGTTTGAAATATCAGATTTTCTTCTTACATTTGCAGACCATTCACAAAGAACTTATTACCATTATAACTATGAAAAGAAAACTGTTCATTTCCGTTTTGATGCTGGCCGCTGTCATGATGCAGGCACAGACAGCCAGAAAGTTTACATTGAATCTTACCGAAGACGGCAAGGCCAACATGGTGGTTTTCCTGCCACAGACACCCTCTGGCAAGGCTATTGTTGGCGTTCCTGGAGGAGGCTATTCCATGCTTTCCAACTCCCACGAAGGCTATTTAGCCTCTGACTGGCTGAATAAACAAGGTATTGCCTATGCCGTTGTCAACTACCGTCTGCCTAATGGCGACAGGACCATTCCTATGGGAGATGTCCAGAAAGGTATCCGCATCGTACGCGATTCAGCCAGCGTCTGGGGCATTAATCCTCACGACGTAGGTATTATGGGCTTCTCGGCTGGCGGCCATCTTTCGTCCGTCATCTCTACCCTTTCAGACTATGACGTTCGTCCTGACTTCACCATCCTGTTCTATCCAGTCATTTCGATGGATGAACGTGTATCGCACAAGTGGTCTTGCATCAACTTTTTAGGTGAAGAAGGTCATAAGGATCCTAATCTCGTCAGACAGTATTCTACCCAGAATGCCGTTCAACGCCATCTTACACCTCCTGCCATCATCATCACAGCCAGTGACGACCGCCTGGTGCCTGTGACGACAAACGCCCTGGCTTATTATACCGCCATGCGTAATGCTGGTAACGAGTGTGCCATGTATATCTATCCTTCAGGCGATCATGGTTTTGGTTTTGGTCCCTGGTTCAAATATCACGATCAGATGCTCACGGACCTTGGCAACTGGTTAAATGCACGTCAGACACCCCAGCCCAATGCTCTTAAAGTAGCTTGTATCGGCAATAGCATTACTGATGGTTATGGTATCGATATGGCATCTGTTTACGGATATCCTGGCCAGTTGCAACAAATATTAGGCAAAGACTATTGGGTAAAGAACTTTGGTATTAGCAGCCGCACGATGCTCAACAAGGGCGACTATCCTTATATGAATGAAACAGCATGGAAAGATGCTTTAGCCTTTAAACCAGACATCGTCGTTATCAAGTTGGGAACTAATGATTCCAAGCCCGAAAACTGGAAATACGGTGCTGAATTCAAACAAGATCTTCAGCAAATGATTACGACTTTAAGGCCTGATTTAGCCCAGCCAATCAAGAAGAACAGTAAGAAGAAGAGTGCTGTTCAGAATGTTGGTCCACGTATTCTGCTATGTACACCTATTCCAGCCTTTAAACCATCTTGGAATATCAACGATTCTGTCATCGTCAACCAAATCATTCCCATTCAGCAAGAGGTAGCCAAGGAGTATAATCTTGAAGTTATTGACCTGCATACCCTCTTTGCTAACGATGGTGACAAAGTACTTCCCGACGGCATACATCCCAACGAAAAAGGTGCCCGCCGCATGGCAGAAATCATTTCTGAAGCCATCAAGAAGAATTGAACAACTGAAAAATCGAAGAATATAAGTATATTAAGATCTATTTTAGCTGTGGATAACTATGTGGATAAACCTGTTTATAACTTGTGAATAACAGGAGAATAACCGGCAGTTTAGACATTACTCCGCTACTCTCCTGTTGATTTCCTGCATAAACTAAGGAGATTTCAGTAAGTTTTTCACAGCTTTTAGAAGAAAAAAGATATAAACTTATTAATTTTGCACCAGAAAATAGAATTGTGGATAAACTACTTATCGTACTCATAATCAAAGAGTAAATATCGACAGTAGTATGGATAAACGTCCTCCCTCATGTGGATAACCAAACTGGCAAGAAAAAAGACAGAAAGTTTTGCACATATCAACGGCATATCATCCTTTACATTTCTATTTTAAAAGAAAAAAGAAAAAGAATAAAATAATAATATGATGTTGAAAACAGCTTGGAAAAAACAAGGATTCATTGACGAACCTGTTGTCGACGGAACAGACCTGAAAGCAGAGATTCGTAGGATGTGTAAAGAGAAAGATGCCATCATTCTGGCACATTACTATACTGTTGGCGATATCCAAGACATAGCCGACTTTGTTGGTGACTCCTTGGCGCTGGCCCGTAAGGCTGCTGAAACAGATGCCAAGATGATGGTTATGTGTGGTGTCCACTTTATGGCTGAGACATGTAAATTGTTATCGCCAGACAAAGTAGTACTCTGCCCTGACTTGAATGCAGGTTGTTCTTTGGCCGACTCATGTAAGGCCGAAGACCTCCGTAAGTTCAAGGAGGAACATCCTGGCTATCAGGTTGTGTCGTACGTCAATACCACAGCAGCTGTAAAAGCGCTCACAGATGTCGTAGTAACCTCTGGTAATGCCAAGAAGGTCGTCGACCAACTGCCTCAGGATGCTAAGCTGATTTTTGGTCCTGACTATAATCTTGGCAATTATATTAATGAGGTAACAGGCCGTCAAATGTTGCTTTGGAATGGTGGTTGTCATGTACATGAGCGCTTCTCAGTAGCCAAAATCCTTGAGTTGAAGAAGCAATATCCCGATGCTGTTGTGATGGCACACTTGGAGTGTAAAGGTCCTGTCTTGGCTGTTGCAGACGTTAAAGGAAGTACAGCCACGATGCTAACATACGCCCAGCAGCATGACGACAAGCAGTTTATAGTAGCTACAGAGGCTGGTATTTTGCACGAGATGCAAAGAACTTGCCCAGACAAGGAATTTATCCCTGTGCCTCCAGAAATCAGCGAGAGCGGCTTAGAATGCAGCTGTAACGAGTGTCAATATATGAAGATGAACACCCTTCTGAAGGTTTACAACTGCTTAAAGCACGAATGGCCTCAGGTTGAAGTCGATCCAGCCATTGCCAAAGAAGCCGTTAAACCCATAGAAAGAATGCTGGAGTTGAGCTAAGCTCCAGCATTCATTATTAATCATTTTCATGGAACAGAAGGAAAGAATTCAATGGTTAGCCTTACTTCGTGGACTTAACATCATATTAGTCGTGATGTACCATGCCCGTCTGATAGACTTGGCAACAGGAGAAACCAATTCTTTTTGCTATGAAGTATGTGTTCCGTTTAATTCTTTCCGCATGCCATTGTTTATTTTTTGCTCTGGCGGCCTGCTCTATTTGAGCCGTATCAATAAAGGATGGAACACGAAAGACTTATATAAAGATAAGTTCTATAGGATTGTCATTCCTTTTCTCTTCTTTGTGACCTTCTATTATCTGCTGAAGGTTGGTCTCAGCCCTTTAGTAAAAACAAAGGCAGTTTTGTCAATCAGTTTCTTTTTAGAGTCGTTTGCCATCTATCCAAACCACCCTTCAGCACATCTCTGGTTCTTAGCCGTGCTATTCTGGTTTATGCTTTTGTATCCGTTGTTCTCCTGGTTATGTCAGCATCAGGTAAGGACTATCGTATTTTTATTGTTTACTATCGCCATTTACTTCTTGAACATCGACTATTCAGACAATTGGTTTTATATTTTTTCCCTTAACAAATACCTGGTATTCTTCTTCTCTGGCATCGTATTCTTTCGCTTTAGAATATATCAATATACAGACAATTTAGTATGTCTGTTATCAGCCCTTGTCCTGTATATTTTGTGCTATTGGTATGATATCACCTTATTGGTCTCCCTGACAGGTATTGCATTGATGATATCATTCTGCCAATGGATAAGCCATTACTGGCCTACCTTATTCAGTAGTTTTCGAGAGTATATCTATCAAATATTCCTCATGTCGTTCATCTTTCAGCCAATGGTGGAACTGGTGCTTTGGCAACGACTTTTTTATAATGAGCAACTATTCCTATTCTTCTTTATACTCAACGTCCTATCAGGCATTTTCATGCCCGTCCTTATTTCAAAATTAGCTGAACGATATGGTCCTCGTTGGTTGAAGATATGCTTAGGATTAAAAGGCTCTAATTGATGACGGCAATCTTGCAAACCGTTCCTTTTTCACCACTTTTCGTGGCTGTAGCCACCATATAGACGCCAGAGGCCACTCTCCTACCCTTTTTGTCGCATCCGTCCCAGACGTAAGTACCACCGTTACTTGTTCCTTCGTTGACAATGGCGCCATTAGACGATAGAATCTTGACGTCGGCATTATATGTCAGGCCAGTAATGGTAATTGGTCCTGTATAGTCAGGAGTGACAGGATTAGGATAGGCCCAGACGTTGTCATCTGTCATTTCCGTATTGGTTTTAGTAGCATCGCTGACATAGGAACACAGGCCGTTTGTCGTGGCAAAGAACACTTCGCCAGTATTGTTGTTTATCTCTACGCCTTTGACGGTATTGCTCAGCAACGGACTATTTTCAGTTGTAAAATGGTGGATTTGCGTTAAGTTGTCCTCGCTAATCAGGTAAACGCCATCGCCATTAGTGCCAAACCACTTACGGCCACCACCATCTATGGCAATAGAAGCTATGTCAGTTGAGCTCAATAAGTAGTCAGCATAGTTGGTTCCATCATTACGCGGAACCTTGACTTGTGTGAAGATATAGTTCTCGTTATCAAACTGTGACTTTTCCAAGAGCAGAGGTCCGGCACTTGTTCCTATCCACATGTTTCCGTCAATATCCTCAGCGAGACACCTTACTCCACCATCTCCAGCAATGACAATACTGGTTCCGTCCTGATTAACAAAAGAAGCGAACTGCTTACATTTGTCAGTAGCCATGTTGTAACGGTATAATGCAGGCGTGTTACCATGGTCATTGACAAACCAAAGGTTATTGTATCCGTCTATATACAAGTCTCTGCCGTTTCCTAAATAGCCTGTCGCATTATAGTCTTTCTCTATCCATTCCCCAGTCGAGGTAAGGACTAACACCCTGTGTTGTTTGTTAAGGCTTTGCACAATCCAGAGGTTTCCCTGACTGTCGTATTTAAGTCCGTTGATGATCAGGTAGTCTTTGTTTTCGTTAGGATGAAAGACAGATGTGAGAATACTGTTGTCCGTGGTGTATTCTCTGACGAACTTTCCATTCATAAACTCATAAAGTCCTGTCTTTCCACCAGCAAATACATGGTTTCTATTCAAAGGATCAACATCGAGACAGTCCACATCAACGTATCTGTGATTCGTAACGGTGTCTAACTTGTCTTGATACGCAGTCCAGTCGCCATTGAACAATTGTATGGTTCCAGGCGTATTTGTTTCGTTCAAGGGATGATACAGTCCACCACAAGTATAAAGGATATTGTTGATGAACTTCAGGAAATAGAAGTGATTATTATTTGGTCCGTCGGGCTTGAGAGTCTTGACGAGTTCGATGTTGGCGTTGTAGTCTGAGTGGTCATCCTCAGGGGGTAGGGTAGAGGGGTACTCAGGATGGTTGGGACGATAGGTATCGGCGATCTCTGCGCGCTGGACATTAAGCTTGACAATGCCGAAGCCACAGACCAGATAAGCATAGACGCCATCGATGCGAATGCTGCTAACGGACTTGTCGCTCGTGATGGCTTTGGAGTAGAGATCGCTGATATTAATAACGTCACCCTTGGTATCGACGAGATCGATATTAGAGTTGCTATAGACAACGACGAGACGCTTGGCCTGAGGACACCAGCGGATGAGGGAGATGTTGGTGTCGTTCATGCCGTTGGTCTTGTCGTAGGTATAGATAGACTGGTCGTTTTTGTTGTATTGGTAAAGATCGTTGGAAGCCAAGACAAAGAGATAGTTGCCGGCTGCCTGTATGTCTTGCACCTCAGAGTAGGCTAAATAGTTGCGCCAAGTACCCACCTGCGCCCTTGCAGGGCTAATGAATAATGAAAAATGAAGAGTGAATAGTATTAGGAAAAATATTATTCTGAGATAGTTCGATTGTATTTTCATCTTTATTATATTCATATATTATTATCGCTATTCACTACATTATCCACTATTAACTTTTCACTATTCACTATTCATTTTTCATTAGCCCTTCAGGGCGTATGCGAGTTTAGCAACGGCGCGGGCACGGTGGCTGATCTGGTTTTTAACATCTACGCCCAGTTCAGCAAACGTCTTGTCATATCCGTCTGGCTGGAAAATGGGGTCATAGCCAAATCCCTGTTCACCCCTGCGTTCTGGCGTGATGATGCCTTCCACGATGCCAGAATAGAACGTGACGTCTGTCATGCATAACCTGTCTTCAGGATGTCGCATCAAAGCGATGATGGTACAGAAGTGTGCGTGACGGTTTTCCTTGTCCTTCAGGTTATGGAGCAGACAGTCAACGTTGGCAGTACTGTCGTGGTCTTTATCCGTAAAGCCACACTCAGCAGCATAGCGAGCGGTATGCACGCCAGGGGCTCCATCAAGGGCTTCTACCTCTAATCCCGTGTCGTCGGCAAAACAGTCCATGCCATATTTATTGAACACGTACTCGGCCTTTTGAAGTGCGTTGTCCTTAAGTGTCTGACCAGTCTCTGGAATGTCTTCATGACAGCCTATGTCGGCCAGCGACAATACCTCGAACTCGTCGCCTAAAATCTGGCGCACCTCACTCAGCTTATGCTCGTTGTTGGTAGCAAAGACGATCCTTTTTTTCATAGCGGTCACTCTTTGTTTATCTTTCACTTCTTACTTATCACTACTCGCTGATGGCTTCTTTCTCTTCTATCCGCTTCTTCTCCTTGATCTTAACGCGCATCTCGTCAAAGCCTTCGCCATAGACACCAATAACGCTCGACTGGCTGACAAAGGCTTGTGGATCTATCATCTTAATGAGACGGAAGATGTTGACGCTTTCGTTTTTCTTGGCCAGGATACAGAGCACCTTCATCTTAGTGCCTGTGTACCACCCGTGACCATCAAGAATGGTGACGCCGTGGTTCATCTCCATGCCTATGGCGTTGGCTATCTCCTGCCACTTTTGCGAGAATATCATGAACTGCACAGACTGCCGTCTGGCGTTCATCACGTAATCAAGAGTATAATTCTCCATAGCCATCACACAGAAACCGAACATCACCTTATGGGCACGCTCAAGATAAGTGCCGAACTGTGGGAAGAACATACACGAGCCGATGATGCAGAAGTCGACGGTAATGAGTACGTTTCCTAACGACACGTTGGGATGGAACTTATTGACGGCAGCTGCTATGATGTCCGTACCACCAGTCGAACCGTTGTTCATAAACACGGTAGCCAGGGCAATACCCGTCAAGACGCAGCCTATAATCATCGACATGAAGTCCTGCCCTTCACCCATGAGTTTGAACGGCAGGCCGTTTTCCTGTTTTGGAATAATGTCCTGTGCAAACTTCAGCAGGAAGTAGAGTGTGAAAATGGCGAAGATGGTCTTCATCAGGAACTTTACGCCCAATATCTTCAATGCCACTATTAGCAGTAGTCCGTTGATGATAATATAGGTATTCTCCAAGTGGAACCCTGTGGCGTAGTATATAATTGCCGAGAAACCCGTGACACCTCCTGCGACTATCTGGTATGGCATCAGGAAGACGGTAAAAGAGATGGTATATATCAAGAGGCCAAGGGCTATGCAAAGATAGTCCTTGGTCTCGTTCCATATCTGTTGATGCTGAAAAGTCATCTTGAGGATTTACAATTTGACAATTTACAATTTACAATTTTGTTTTCCTGAGGTGACGTTGGGCGTTATTTACCCAAGACGACGTTCACCATACGCTTGGGAACGATGATGACCTTGACGATGGGCTTGCCCTCAATATACTTGGCGGCGCGCTCGTCAGCCAGAACAGCCTCCTGCACGGTGTCGTTGGTAGCATCGGCAGGGAACTCCATGTCGAAGCGCGTCTTGCCGTTGAAGGCTACGCCGAGCTTGACGGTGTTCTCCACTAAGTACTGCTCATCCCATGTAGGCCACTTCGAGTCGCAGACGCTGCCCTTTTCGCCCATCATCTCCCAGAGCTCCTCGGCGATGTGTGGTGCGAAGGGAGCGATGAGTATGACAAGCGTCTTCAGCATTTCCTTGTTCTTGCACTTCAGCTGCGACAGTTCGTTGACGCAAATCATGAAGGCCGAGATGCTGGTGTTATAGGAGAAGGTTTCGATGTCCTGCGTAACTTTCTTGATAAGCTTGTGGACGGCCTTCAGCTCAGCTGGGGTGGGGGAGGGAGCGCCCTCGTTGTTGGCGGCTGCGCCCTCGTTGTTGGCAGTGGCGCCTGTTGTGTTTGTTGCTGTGTCACAGCAACAAACTGAACTGCAAAGGTTCCAGAACTTCTTCAGGAAGCGGTGGCAGCCGTCGATGCCATTAGTATCCCAGGGCTTCGATGCCTCGACGGGACCGAGGAACATCTCGTAGAGTCGCAACGTGTCGGCGCCGTACTTCTCGACAATCATATCCGGGTTGACGACGTTGAACATCGACTTCGACATCTTTTCTATTGCCCAGCCACACTTGTACTGGCCGTTTTCGAGTATGAACTCTGCGTGCTCGTACTCTGGTCGCCAGGCTCGGAAGGCTTCGATGTCCAAGACATCGGCTGAGACGATGTTCACATCGACGTGGATGGGCGTCGTAGTATAGTTGTCCTTCAGTCCTACGCTGACGAACTTTCCCTTTTCAGCGCCCTCGTCCTCGATACGATAGACGAAGTTGGAACGTCCTTGAATCATACCCTGGTTGACAAGTTTCTTGAACGGTTCGTCCTCACAGCTGTAACCGGAATCGTAGAGGAACTTGTTCCAGAAGCGGCTATAGATGAGGTGGCCGGTAGCATGTTCCGTACCGCCAACGTAGAGGTCGACGTTGCGCCAGTATTCGTCGATGTCTCTGTCGACGAGGGCTTTTTCATTCTTTGGGTCCATATAGCGGAGGTAGTAAGCTGACGAGCCGGCGAAGCCCGGCATGGTGTTCAGTTCGAGCGGGAAGACGGATTTATTGTCGATGTCAGAAACATCGACCACACTATCAGTCTTGGTGTCCCATGCCCAATGCTTGGCGCGACCCAGAGGAGGCTCACCTGTCTCAGTGGGCTTATACTCATCTATCTCGGGCAACTCCAAGGGGAGACATTGTTTTGGAATCATGTAAGGCATGCCGTCCTTATAATAAACGGGGAACGGCTCGCCCCAATAGCGCTGACGGCTAAAGATGGCGTCGCGCAAACGGTAGTTAACCTTGACGCGACCCAGGCCTTGCTCTGTGACAAACTTCTTGGTGGCGGCAATGGCCTCCTTGACGGTCAGACCGTTGAGGCTGAACTTAGCCGAAGCTGAGTTGCACATGATGCCCTCTTTGGCGTCATAGCTCTCCTCGCTGACGTCGGCACCTTCAATCAGCGGAATGATGGGCAGGTTGAAGTGCTTGGCAAAGGCGTAGTCGCGAGAGTCGTGGGCAGGGACGGCCATGATGGCACCTGTGCCGTAGCCGGCCAGTACGTATTCTGCAATCCAGATGGGAATTTTCTCGTCTGTAAAGGGATTGATGGCGTAGGAACCAGAGAAGACGCCCGTCACTTTGTGGTCAGTCTGACGGTCGCGCTCTGTGCGCTTCTTCACGTAGTCCAGATATTCATCGACGGCAGCCTTCTGCTCGGGTGTCGTCAGCTGAGGTACGAGTTCGCTCTCAGGAGCCAAAACCATGAATGTGACGCCGAACATCGTGTCGGCACGGGTAGTGAAGATGGTGAAGTGCTTGTCGCTGTCGGCCACCTTAAACTCCACCTCAGTACCCTCTGAACGGCCTATCCAGTTGCGCTGGGTCTCCTTCAGAGAGTCGGTCCAGTCTATCTCTTCCAGTCCGTCCAACAGGCGCTGGGCGTAGGCCGAGACGCGAAGGCACCATTGGCGCATCTTCTTTTGCACCACGGGATAGCCGCCGCGAACCGAGACGCCGTCGACAACCTCGTCGTTTGCCAGCACGGTACCTAACTTCGGACACCAGTTCACCATGGTGTCAGCCAGGTAGGCGATGCGGTAATTCATCAGGACTTCCTGCTTTTTCTTCTCCGAGTACGATGCCCAGTCGGCTGCCGTGAAGTGCAGCTCCTCAGTACCGAGGGCGTTGCAGTTCTCAGTTCCCATCAGCTCGAAGTGTTCTATCAGCTTGATGGTAGGCTGAGCCTTATGCGACGCCGTGGAGAAGTATGACTTAAACATGCGCTGGAAGGCCCATTGCGTCCACTTATAATAGATGGGGTCGCAGGTGCGGACCTCACGCTCCCAGTCGAACGAGAAGCCGATTTTGTCAAGCTGACTGCGGTAGCGGTTAATGTTTTCGTTGGTTGTCTTCTCAGGGTGCTGACCTGTCTGTATGGCATATTGCTCGGCGGGCAGTCCGTAAGCGTCGTAGCCCATGGGATTCAGCACGTTATAGCCCTGCTGACGCTTGTAGCGGGCATAAATGTCCGAGGCAATATATCCTAAGGGATGACCTACGTGGAGTCCCGCCCCGCTGGGGTAGGGGAACATGTTCAGCACGTAGAACTTACGTTTCGTCGGGTCTTCCGTCACACGGTAGGTCTTCATTTCCACCCACCGCTTCTGCCATTTCTGCTCAATTTCTCTGAAGTTGTATTCCATATTGGTTTGATTTTTGTTAGTTTCTAACTAATTAATGTGCAAAGATACGAAAAGTAAACCAAAGAGCCAAAATAATTTCATCTTTTAATTATTAACAAATAAGAAAGTATTTTACAAAACCTTGCGTGAGATTTGCGTAGAAGTCACCAAGCGGTCTTCGCTCCGCTACACGCAAAATATGAGCCGTTTTGCTATGTCTTTGACAGTCAGAGACTTGCATTTTTGCCCCGTTTTTCCACATGATTTCTGGTGCGAGAAACGTTACTTTTTCTCAGAAATCTAGGTACTTTTCACCAGAAATCCAGGCAATTTCCTACGGAAATCTAGGCACTTTCCACCAGAAATCACCTAAACTTCTTCAAGAAATCACCGTAACTTCTTGAGGAAATCATCATACTTTCCCTCGAAAACCACCACTTTTCCTTCGTTTATCCTTATCTTGACCACTTTCTCTCCTCACACCTTACTCTAAAAGTGCTCAAAACCAAGTGTTAAATTCAGGCATATTTTCTTTACAAACTCCCTATACCCCTTATATTTATTCACAAAAATTTCTATAGGAACGCTTGTAAAACCAAAATAATTCCTTAACTTTGCACCAAAGATTTTAATTACTAACTAACAAAAAAATTAGCTTATGAACAAAATTTTACGCTTTTCGTTAATGGCCATTCTGGCTATTGTGGGCTTTGGCAATGCTATGGCCCAAGGAGTTACTATCGACTTTGACAACGACTATGCTACGTTGTTCCCTGACTTACCAGGTGTATCGACAAATGAAAGTCACGATGGTGACTTCACCGCGACTATGACTTCTGCTGCCGTGTCTGGCTACACCGTAACTGTTTCTCCAAAGGCAGAAGGTGTTAACAACCCTAACCGCATTTGGTCGAGCGCTCCCCGTCTCCGTATGTATTCAGGAACTTTAATAGTCCAAGGTCCAAGCATCAAGAAGATTGAGTTTACTTCTTCAGCCAACAAGTTTGACGTTACTCCCGACGTAGGTACGCTTGACGGTAAGGTATGGACTGGTGAAGCAGATGCTGTTACCTTTACAGTTAACAAGAACACTCAGCTTAACCAGATTGTCATCAATGGCGACGGTGGTGCTACTGTCACAGAAGGACAGACTGCAGAGACTGCTATTACCGTGACTCGTGCGCTGGAAATCATCAATGCTTTAGATGGAGGCGCAACCACAAATGAGACCTATTATGTGAAAGGTATCGTAACGGACATCGATAAGATTACTTCGTCGAGCGCTGGTTTCAAGTTTGCTGACAACGCTTCTTCAAGTGACAAGCTGACAACCTACAGCACAAAAGGTCTGGGCAACAAGACTATTACCAATACTGATTTTGTAAAGGCTAACGATAATGTGGTAGTTTTCGGTCAGCTCATGAAGTATGAGAAGGACGGAACTATGACGCCTGAGATCAAGAACGGCTATGTTTATTCTGTTAATGGTAAGACTGAGGACGACACTCCTAACCCCGAGGATGCCATCACTAATGGTAAAGAAGCCGACAGCCCCATGACTGCCGCTCAGGCTCTTGAGTATATCAACGGCTTCAGCGATGGTTTCACCACCACTAACAAGTACTATGTAGAGGGTACCGTTGCCGAAGTGACGGAGATTAACGTAGAAAATGGTAACGCCACGTTCAAGATGGGTGGTCTGACTGTCTTCCGCGTGAAGGGTCTGGAGAATAAGAACATTGCCGATGCTAACTACCTGAAAGCAAACGATCAGGTGGTTGTCTATGCCAAGCTGCAGAAATATGGTAGTGGTGAATCTGCAACTCCAGAGCTGTCCTCTGGCTATATCTACAAGCTGAATGGTAAAACCAAGGAGGAAGGCGACGATCCTGGCACCTACACACCAGTTGGCGACGGCTCGAAGGCTAACCCCTACACCGCACAAGACATCCTGCACATGGCTACTCCTGAGTCTTCAAGTGTTGTCGAAGGTCAAGAGCCGGTATGGCTCAAGGGCTTCATCGTTGGTGCTCTGAACTCAGCTGGTACAGCTTTTGCTGAAGAGGTTGCTTCCAACATAGCCATAGCTGAGACAGCCAGCGAGACAGAAGCCAAGAACACTGTTCCCGTTCAGTTGCCTACAGGTACTATGAGAGCAGGTCTTAACGTCGTTGACAATCCTGAGAACAAGGGTAAGGACGTGATTGTCTGTGGCTATCTGCTGAAGTACATGAGCCGTGCAGGTCTGAAGAACCTGACCGCTTATATCCTCAATGGTGAGGAGGTTTCTGCTGGCATCAACGGCGTTACTGTCGATCAGCAGAAGAACGGTGCCACTTATAACCTGAAGGGCCAGCGCGTCAACCAGAGCTACAAGGGCCTGATCATTAAGAACGGTACGAAAACTATCCAGAAGTAAACAGTAAACTTCTATAACTGACAAGAGCGAAGCCTTCAACGGGCTTCGCTCCTTTTTTATATATAATCGTCGCCGTTATGAAATAATTTTCAATTATCAATTATCAATTTTCAATTATTCTTCGTACCTTTGCAGCTGTTATGGCAAACAAAGACGGCAAGGAGCTCACTCCGATGATGAAACAGTTTTTCGACTTCAAGGCTAAATACCCTGAGGCCTTGCTGCTGTTCCGTTGCGGCGACTTCTACGAAACCTATTGCGAGGACGCCGTCATCGCTGCCCAGATATTGGGCATCACGCTGACTCACCGCAACAACGGCTATAACAAGGGCGACGAGATGGCTGGATTTCCCCATCACGCCTTGGACACCTACCTGCCAAAACTCATCAGGGCCGGCAAGCGCGTAGCCATCTGCGACCAGTTGGAAGACCCGAAGCTGACGAAAAAGCTCGTTAAGCGCGGCATCACGGAACTGGTGACGCCTGGCGTGGCCATGCAGGACACCGTGCTTAATTATAAGGAGAACAACTTCTTGGCTGCCGTCAACTTTGGAAAGGCAGCCTGCGGCGTGGCGTTCCTCGACATCTCGACGGGCGAATTCCTGACGGGCGAAGGGACTTACGACTATGTGGAGAAGCTCATCGGCAACTTCCAGCCTAAGGAAGTGCTTTACAATCGTGAGCGCCGTCGTGACTTCGAGCGCTATTTCGGCACACGTTTAGTGACCTTCGAGCTCGATGACTGGGTGTTTACTGAACAGACCGCCCACCAGAAGCTCTACAAGCACTTCAACGTCAAGTCGCTGAAAGGCTTTGGCGTTGACCACCTGAAGAGTGGCATCGTGGCTGCAGGAGCCATCCTGCAGTACCTGGAACAGACGCTCCATACGCAGATTGCCCATATCACCACCTTGTCGCGCATCGAGGAAGAGCGCTATGTTCGCTTGGACAAGTTTACCGTGCGCTCCCTGGAACTCATTGGGACTATGCAGGAAGACGGTAAGTCGCTGCTCGACGTCATCGACCGCACCGTGTCGCCGATGGGTGGCCGACTGTTGCGTCGCTGGCTCGTATTCCCTCTCAAGGACGAGAAGCATATCAACAATCGTTTAGACATCGTCGACTACTTCTTCCGTGAGCCAGGCTTCCGCACCATCATCGACGAACAGTTGCAGCACATTGGCGACCTGGAGCGCATAGTATCGAAAGTGGCTGTCGGCCGCGTTTCACCACGCGAAATGGTACAGCTGAAGGTGGCACTCAAAGCCATAGAACCGATAAAGTACGCTTGTCTGCAGTCTAACAACGAGAGCATCGAAAGGGTAGGGGAGCAATTGAACCTGTGCGAACCTCTGCGCCAGCGTATAGAAAAGGAACTTACCCCCGATCCGCCTCAGCTGGTACAGAAGGGAGGCGTCATTCGCGACGGTGTGAATGCGGAGTTGGACGATCTGCGTCACATTGCTTACTCAGGCAAAGACTATCTTTTGCAAATCCAGGAACGTGAGGCCCGTGAGACAGGCATCCAGTCGCTGAAGATTGGCTATAACAACGTCTTCGGCTATTACCTTGAGGTGCGCAACACGTATAAGGACAAAGTGCCGCAAGAGTGGGTTCGCAAGCAGACCTTGGCTCAGGCCGAGCGTTACATCACCCAAGAACTGAAGGAGTACGAAGAGAAGATTTTGGGCGCCGAGGACAAGATTCTGTCCCTGGAACAACGGCTCTTCATGGACTTGGTGACTGGTGCGCAGGAGTTTATCCAGCAGGTGCAGCAGGACGCCAACATCATTGCCCACCTGGACTGTCTGCTCTCCGCTGCCAAGACGGCTGAGGAGAACCACTACGTCAGGCCAGTCATCGACTCGTCGGACGTCATCGACATCCGTCAGGGCCGCCATCCCGTCATCGAGACGCAGCTGCCCGTCGGCGAACGTTACGTGCCCAACGACATCCGGTTAGACCAGGAGCGCCAGCAAATCATCATCATCACCGGCCCTAACATGGCGGGTAAGTCGGCGTTGTTGCGCCAGACGGCACTCATCACGCTCTTGGCGCAGATAGGTTCGTTTGTGCCTGCCGAGAGTGCCCGCATAGGCATGGTGGACAAAATCTTCACTCGTGTCGGTGCTTCGGATAATATCTCGTTGGGCGAATCGACGTTTATGGTCGAGATGACTGAAGCCGCCAATATATTAAATAATGTGACGCCGCGCTCCTTAGTACTCTTCGACGAACTGGGCCGCGGCACATCGACCTATGACGGCATCAGCATCGCCTGGGCCATTGTGGAGTATTTACACGAACATCCCAAGGCACAGGGTCGCACGCTCTTCGCTACACACTACCATGAGCTCAACGAGATGGAGAAGAGTTTTTCACGAATCAAGAACTATAACGTCAGCGTCAAGGAGGTCGACGGTAAGGTCATCTTCCTCCGCAAGTTAGAGCGAGGTGGTTCAGAGCACTCCTTTGGTATTCATGTTGCTGAGATTGCCGGTATGCCGAAGAGCATCGTCAAGCGCGCTAACGTCATCCTGAAACAATTGGAAGGTACTGCCGCCGCCGTCAGCACTTCTGGGGCTTCTACTGCTTCCGCCACCGCCGTCAGCATTAACGACGCTTCTACTGCTCCTGCCACCGCCGCCGGGAAGTCTCCTGTAGCCGTGAGAGTGCCAGGCAGTTCAGCTGCCGGGGCTATTGCCTCTTCACGCGAGGGCATGCAGCTCTCCTTCTTCCAGTTGGACGACCCAGTGCTTTGTCAGGTGCGCGACGAAATTCTCGGCCTCGACGTCAACAACCTCACGCCTCTCGAAGCCCTTAACAAACTCAACGACATCAAAAAAATCGTCTCCGGCAAGTAAAGAAAGCGTTCAGAAGTTCTCTTATGCCGTCTTCTTAGCCCTGAGCATGCAGACGACGCCGATGATGATAAAGGGGATGGAAAGAATCTGTCCCATATCGATGGGCAGCGTAGCCTCAAAGGCTTCCTGAATCTCCTTGGTGTACTCGATGAAGAAGCGGAAGGTGAAGATGTAGGTCAGGCAGAAGCCGAAATACCATCCGGAGCCAACGGTGAGTGCTGAGCGTTGAGCGTTAAATGCTGAACTTTGATAGTTGACAGCTGAACTTTGAGTATTGGAACGATTCTTCTTATAGATGGTCCACATGATGACGAACAGGATGCCGTAGGCGATGGCCTCATAGAGCTGGCCAGGATGGCGTGGCAGACCGTCGACCTTCTCGAAGACGAAAGCCCAGGGCACGTCAGTCACCTTGCCGATAATCTCGGAGTTCATCAGGTTGCCGAGTCGGATGAAACAGGCTGTGGAACCTGTAGCAATGGCAATGTTGTCGAGTACGGTCCAGATGCTTAGCTTCGTCTTTCGGACGTATAGCCAGAGGGCGATGATAAGTCCGAGTGTACCGCCGTGGGAGGCCAGTCCCTGATAGCCAATGAACTTCCACCCCCCATCGGCGAGGAAGCGGATGGGGATGAACATCTCCACCAAGCCCTTGACTGAAGTCAGGAAGTGGTCGGGTTCGTAGAAAATGCAATGTCCCAGCCGGGCACCAGCCAGAATACCTATGAAACAATAGATGAATAGTGGGTCGAAGAGCTCGTCCTTGATTTTCTGTTCCTTATAAAGACGCTTGACAATGAAGTATGCCAGCGCCAGTCCCACGAGCCAACACAGGCCATACCAGCGGAAAGGCCCGAACTCCGGACTCGGATTCCATGTTATAAACAGTTCAAAGTTCATAGTTCTTTTTGAAAAAAGAGTGCATTCAAGCAACTAAACATTAAAGCGGAAGTGCATGATGTCGCCGTCCTGGACGACGTAGTCTTTGCCCTCGATACCCATTTTGCCGGCTTCACGGACGGCAGCCTCGGAGCCGTAGTGGATGTAGTCGTCGTACTTGATGACCTCGGCGCGTATGAAGCCTTTCTCGAAGTCGGTGTGGATGACGCCTGCACATTGTGGAGCCTTCCAGCCTTTCTTATAAGTCCATGCCTTGACTTCCATCTCTCCGGCAGTGATAAACGTCTCGAGGTTCAGCAAGGCGTATGCCTTTTTGATGAGGCGGTTGACGCCGCTCTCCTCCAAACCTAATTCTTCCAGGAAGAGCTGCTTGTCTTCGTACGACTCTAACTCGGCGATGTCCTCTTCCGTTTTGGCTGCGATGACCATCGACTCGGCGCCTTCCTCCTTGGCTAACGCCTCGACGCGCTGTGTGAAGGCATTGCCGCTCTTGGCGTCAGCCTCGCCAACGTTGCAGACGTAGAGGACGGGTTTGGCGGTCAGGAGAAAGAGGTTGCGGGCACAGTCCTGCTCGTCCTTTGTGTCAAACTCCACGATACGGGCATTCTTGCCTTGTTCCAACACCTCTTTATAAGCCTTCAGCACGGCAACCTCTATCTTAGCATCCTTGTTGCCAGCAGCTGCTGCCTTCTCTGTCTTGGCCAGACGCGACTCAATGGTCTCGAGGTCTTTAAGTTGCAGTTCGGTGTCGATAATCTCCTTGTCGCGAATAGGGTCTATGGTGCCGTCGACGTGCGTGATGTTGTCGTCTTCAAAGCAGCGCAGCACATGTATGATGGCGTCCGTCTCACGGATGTTTCCTAAGAACTTGTTGCCTAAGCCCTCACCCTTCGAGGCGCCCTTTACCAGTCCGGCAATATCGACGATTTCACACGTTGCCGGCACGATGCGACCAGGATGAACCAGCTCTGCCAGCTTCGTCAGACGCTCGTCAGGAACGGTAATGACGCCGACGTTAGGTTCTATTGTACAGAAGGGGAAGTTGGCTGCCTGAGCCTTGGCGCTTGACAGGCAGTTGAACAAGGTAGACTTACCGACGTTGGGTAGTCCCACAATACCACATTTTAATGACATCTTTTATATTTACGATTTACTTATTTACGATTTACTTTTTATCGATTTACGATTTGTTTGGCCTGCAAAGTTACGAATAAGCGCGGAAAACGCAAAGGGAAAACGTGTTTTTCTTCTGATTTTCGGTCTGAAGAAGCTTCGGGGGCGGCTTAACGGTTACGAAAAAGGGAGGGAAAGAGAAATGACCTGCTGCTATTTTGGTTTTGGGGAGTAGCAGTTTTTCTCCGTTTTGTTTGGTTGTTTGTCAGGAAATTCCTATATTTGCACAAAAGAATGCGCTTATGCAGAGAAAGACCTTTCTATTGTTATGCATGCTGGTGGCAGCACTCTGCTTTGATACCACAATGGCTGCAAGTGTTGCAAGAAATGTCAGCAATGGTGACACGTGTCCGACGGTTCGCAGCGTGCCGCAACGTCTGCCCGACCTGACGATGCCTCGCAGCGGACACAGCATTTTCTATGCCAACGGTGAGCTGACAGTGGCGGGAGGGCATACCACTCACTTTGTTCCTACGCCGACTGCCGAATACTATGCTGACGGCGAGTGGAACCTTATGCCGATGGCCTACCCTCACGACAACGGCTTTGCAGTAGTCTTGCACGCAGGAGAGGTGATTATCAGCGGAGGTCACAACGAGGAACTTGGCGTTGGACAGACCTACACGATGGAGCGTTACGTGTCTGCCACACATTCTTTTGAAGGTTTCGGCTGTCTGGACAGGCGGCGCGTGCTGGCTAATGCCACCCTGCTGGGCGACGGACGCGTCATCATTGCCGGCAACCACTATGCCGCAGATGCCATTGCTTGCTACGATGGCCGCAGCCAGGTGCAGCATGTCAAGGCTGTAGCGCAGGGACGTGCAAATCCCTATATCCTCCCCATAGCCAACGACGATGCCCTCATTCTGAGCGGCAGCAACCTCCACATGAATCCCAATGACACCATCTTGGTAGACCGCCTAAAGGGTGATGCCATCCGTGTGCCCTTATTGGAACAGTGGCAGCCGGTCTTCTCCGACCAGCCTTTCAACAGTATGATGTGCGCTATGGGCAACTACACTTATCTGATTTCGGCTGTCGACAAGAACGGCCAGTTGGGGTTTGTCGTGGCGAGCGACACTACCTTCTCGTTGTTGCCCACGACAGTTCCCGTTCCGATGCATAGCGAGTTTGGCACCATTTTCTACAAAGGACCAGCAGTTGTTGACAGTCTCCGGCAGCGGGGCTATGTCATCGGTGTCGATAGTCTATGCCGTCATCAGTTTATATTGTCCGTCGACTATGCCCAGCAACCGGCAGCGCTGACATTGTATCATACCGATTCACTGGAGCATGCCACCGTAGCTATCCCCATATTGACCTCCGACGGCGACCTATTGTTGGTAGGTGGCGAGCCAGAAGATAATTACAAGCCACTGGCCACCGTCTGGTGCTACCACTTCGGCACCGAGCAGCAGGACGACTCCTCGTTTGCTACGCTTCATTCTTCACTTTCTACCCTCTGGCTATGGGGACTTCTGGCACTTCTTGGCTTCGGCAGCCTCGCGTACCTTATAATAATAATACGCCGCAGAAGGTCCAGCCGTCCTGCAGAGCTGTTGCCTCCTGCGGACAGCGACGATTTGGCATCCCCCGCCGACAAAATAGAGAATCTGATGGACGGCATCTACCAGCTGATGGACAACGAACAGCTCTACCTGCGTAGCGACTTGAAGGTTCAGGACGTCGCCACGCGCCTTAATACTAACAGCACTTACATTAGCCAGTGCATCAACAGTAGCTTGGGCCAGTCGTTCTCTCAGTTTGTCAATACCTACCGCATCCGTCATGCACAGGATGTGCTGCGCCGACTGCCAGATGCCAAGATATCCCATGTTGCCTCCGAGTCTGGTTTCAGCTCAGAAGTCTCCTTCTTCCGCAACTTCAAAGCCATCACTGGCATGACGCCCCGCGAGTGGATTGCTTCGCTGTAACTATAGAGAATGGCCCCTCAACCCTACAATCGACTTTCATTTCTATGATTTGAAAGTCGATTTAATATTTTTGTTAGTCGAATGTGGAATCTATTTAACTATCTTTGCAGCAAACTTTTCGGCTGATTGAAAGCAGAGGCGTTTTATAATAGCTCGCAAAGGTTAATTATATAGAAGACAAATTGAGATAAGAAATGAGATTATTAACAATTAATGCAAGATATTACAAACTATAAAATAAGGTAATTATGAAAAAACGATTTCTATTTCTTTTCACGTTCCTCGTGGCGATAGCCGCGGGAGTGAAGGCCCAGACGGTTATTTGGTCGGAAGGTTTTAATTCCATGACCAATTGGAACTGGTCTTTAGTCGGTGGGCAAGGTTCATGGAGTACCGCTACGGAAATGAATGGTGTGACTCCCTACGAAGGATCAAGGTTTGCGTATCTAAGAGGGGGACTTCTAAAAAGGGACGCTGTTGATTTGAATTCATATGATGTGACTACGCTAAAATTTCATTACATCAATAAAATTAACGGTAACACATCTCAATTTCAAGTTTTGTATACCACATATAATAAAAATACTGGTAGAACTGGTACCTGGTATCCACTGTGGCATTCGCAGGATATTAGCAATGAAGCATGGACAGAAGTCTCTGTAGTCGTTCCCAAATGGCCTGGTTCAAGCACTGTAATAGCTTTTAGTTTATTAAGTGGCTCTGGTGTTGCTTTGGATGATGTGAAATTATTTGAAGGTGTCCAAATTCCCCAGCCGGACTATGGAACAGCCGTGAGTGCTGATGATGGATACTTTGATGATTTCGAGGGTGATGTCGCATGGAAGTTTATAAATGGTTATTGTCCTAATGCATGGTGTGTTGGCAGTGCCACAAGTACAAACGATGGTGGGAAGTCGATGTATATTTCAAACGATGGCGGTACGACGTACGGCTATAATACCTCCATTCAGTCAACCACGTATGCAGCCAAGTTGTTCTCTTTCCAAGGAGGCGATTATACCTTCTCTTTTGACTGGAAATGCTATGGACAAAATAATTATGATTATGACAATTTAAGTGTTTACCTAGTCCCCAGCGAAACGAAGTTGGTGCCGGATATGACAGGGTATTATAAATCTTTTGGTATGAGCATTAATGACTGGATACTCATTAAAGACAACTTATATAATAAAAGCGATTGGCAGAAGGAATCTGCAAAAGTGACCGTGCCTGCAGGCAACTACATGGTTGTCTTTAAGTGGGAAAATAGTACTTCTTCTAATGGAACCATTCCTGCTGCCATCGACAATTTCCGCATTGGCGAGGAACCGATACCGAGCGAAACCATTGAAAAGACGGAATGCGACAGCTACACGTGGCTGGAGAATGGTATTGGCGATGGCAATACCTACACGACCAGCGGAAACTATACGTGGAACCAAACGGACACTGAGGGCACTGTCATCAAGAAGTACACGCTGAACCTAACCATCAACAACTCGACGTCGGAAACCAGGACAGCTACCGTGACTATCGGCCAGCACTACACGGACGAGGCTTGGCCCAACTTGATTGACTTTGACGTGACGGACGATACAAAAGCAACGCAATACTTTACCACCACCAATGCTGCCGGGTGTGATCATGTCATCACGTTGAACCTGACCATCAACGAACCTGTGCTGGGCTTCGCCGGAACGGTGAACCGCAAGCTGAAGAAAGCTGAGGCTGGTGCCGCCGTAACGGTGGTTATGGAGAAGGACGAGGAGATGGAGACCGCCATCATCGTGCCGCAGGGTAAGACGCTGACCATCAACGGTGCCAACTACAAGCTGACGCTGGGTGATGAGACGAATTTCCTGTTGAATGACAATCTCACGCTGAAGGATGTGAAGATAGACGCTGCAGCCCTGACGCTGCCGCTGATAGCCCTTGCCGCAGAACCTGCTGAGGGCACGAAGAAGAATCAGGATGTCTATACGGATGCTGCTACAACAGACTTTAACCTGCTGAATGCCGTCACTATTGACAACATCATAGTGAAGGACCTGAAGAACAGCTTCATCTCCAGCAACGGACAGGACTGGGCCTTGGAGAACTTCACGCTGACGAAGAGCATCATCCAGCTTGACGATGCCGACAAGAACTTCATCGCCTTTGACAAGACGAAGAATAACAAGGGTGCCATCAAGAATCTGACTATCTCTGAGAACACCATCTACAACATCAACTCGACGAGTAAGGCTTACTTCATCCGCTATGCCAATGCATCGAATGCCGCAAAGGCTTTTGGTACAAACAATGGTACCTCTACGTTTGCCTACAAACTGACGAAGAACACCATAATTAATACGTTCAAGGAACAGAACTTCGGCAACAACACTCCTAACAATGCGAAGACAATGATGGAAGGTACTCAGAACATCTATGTCGACCTGAAGCAACCTTCGAAGTTCTTCCAGGGAAATTGTACGAAGACGATAGCCGACAATGTGTCGTGGGGCGGTACGGAAGAGGCTACCATGTCGCTGAGCACGGTTGCTGCGTTCGCCACTCCCACTGCTGTAATTGACCTGGCTGCGGAGAACGGCGGCATCGACCTGAAGGTGGACAACAGGTCGAAGGCTGCCAAGCTGCAGGCCGGCGACCCGCGTTGGCTCGTGGATTACGTGCCGACCTATTTGGATGTCAACATCACGGCATCGGACAATGGTACCGTTACCGCTAATCCTACTCAGGTAGAGGAAGGCGACAGGGTGACGCTGACTGTTACTCCCGACAGCGGCTACGAACTGGAAGAGCTGACGGTGACTGATGGTGCCGGCAACACCATTGACCTGGCTGCCGACAATTCGTTCATCATGCCTGCTACGGCAGTGACGGTGACGGCAACGTTTAAACTCTCTATCGTCATTCCCGATATGGTTACCAGCCCGATTGAGCGTGAGGTGAAGGGCGGCACGAAGGAGGAGCCTACAGACCTGACTGCTATTATGGCCGACGAGAAGCAGTATAGTCCGAATCCTGCTTACATCAACCTGAAGCTGGGCGAGGGTTACTTCCGGCTGACGGAGCCCCTTGCTTCGGGTACCACTATTACACTGGAGGGTGACTCCGAGGAGTGGAGCGTTATCCTGCCGCCGGAAACCGGTGCCTTGCTAGAGATGGACAAGAACCATCCGTGCCAGAAGGCCGATGGCAATGGTTTCTTCTCGACAAATAAGGTGACGCTGAAGAATCTCTATGTGATGGGGCTGAACGGTGCGCTGTTTACTACCAACGGCAGACAGTACCTCATCGACTACCTGACCGTCGATAACTGTTACGTGGCTATGACTCCTGGCCAGACGCTGTTCGACTTTGAGAACGGCGGTGTGGTGGGCGACCTCAAGCTGACCAATTCTACCGTATGGACCTTTGGGCCGGTTATGGGTGCTCCGCACCGCGGCGCTCCCTCGGGAGTAGTGCTCTATAGTGCCGAGGGCAGCCAGACACCTCTCGATGCCGAGATTCAGAAGCAGCGCTTCCTGATAGCCCACAACACGCTGCAGGGTACCGAGACGCTGAAGCATGCCGCTGGTACCGATATGCAGAAGGTGAAGATTGATGCCAACCACAACATCGTCATTGGCGCACCTGACTTCACCCGCAACCTGAACGCCGGCACCAACCTGCTAGTACAGTATAACGCCTTCGTCAACGAGCCTGTTGCTGCTGACCCAGAGGCTGACTACAAGAGGGCTGCCAGCGTTGCCGCTGCCGAGGAAGCAGCCGGCGCAACAGCTTGCATCGTTGAGGATGCCGTATTCATGAATACCAAGGAGTTTGGCAACTTCTCGTTGGCTTCCTGTCCGGCTAAGGATATGAGAGTGGGTGACCCCCGGTGGCTGTTAGCCTGGAGAATAATCCAAGAGGACGAGTTCGGTCCTGGCACAGTGGCTCAGGACGACCTGTCGTACATTGTGAATACGGGTTTGGAGAAGGGTTACAACATCTTCGTGCTCCCCGAGCCTGCTGACGATGAGCCTTACCTCTATCTGAAGTCGCTGCACTCAATCAAGGCCGACAAGCCGCTCGTCATCAGGAGCAATCCGAAGGTTCGCGTCAACGCTGCGTTTAACGCCGATCCGTTTATTGTGCTGAGCAAGGATCCTGAGGTGAAGGCTGTGAATGACTACTACCGCATCAGCAAGATTGAGCTGAACGGCCTGTGGGTGATCTGTCTGCGCAACAGCGTTCTCTGGGACCAGAACGTGAAGTACTGCGTGGAGGATTTGAAGTTGAAGAACAGTGTGCTGAGCATGACTCCGCTGCCTGGCGACATTGACGGCATGCCGGAGCGGCTGCGTACGAAGGACTGTAAAAACGAGTCTGTCATTGCTTTCCAGGCCGGTGGAGCCAAGGATATTACCGTCATCAACTCTACTGTTTGCGACAATAAGGACAAGGCCGTTGCCAAGTACTTCATCCGCTTTAATAACGCTGCTCGTCTGGATCGCTATGGCTTTGACAAGGATCATGACACCCACAATATGACTTACAAGAACAATACGTTCTACGGTATGCTGAATGCTGACGGACAGTGGGCAAACTACAGCGCCATCAGTGGTCAGAACTACGTGAAGTTCGATATCCAGAAGAACATCTGGTACAACTGCGGTAAGGATATCATCCGCCGTCTGTCGGGTGGTCGTATCGGTGACGGTGCTTCTGTGAAGTTCTTCCAGAATACATACGTCAACAATGGTGAGATACTTGACGAGTCTGGTTACGACAAGAGCGAGACTCAGTTGAACAGCATGCCAAAGTTCAAGTTCGAGGTAACCCAGGTATACACTCCTGACTACTTCCATTACGACGACTACACGCTCTGCACCAGCTCTGAGCAGTTGTTCTATAAGACTGGTGACCCGCGTTGGTTTGAGAACGGTGGTTTCGCTGACGGTTACCACTGGAATCCTGTTACTGGCCAGCCCGAGGCAGACAGCCGTGAGGGTGACGCCAATGCCATTGAGGCTGTTGAGACTAACAAGGCAGATGGCGAGTGGTACACCATCCAGGGTGTCCGCGTCGACAAGCCCGCCAAGGGTCTGTATATCCATAACGGACGTAAGGTAGTGGTTAAATAACAACCTCATGTCGCAAACAAGAATTATTTAATTCGCATTTACGTCCACTTTAAGAAAGCAGCCGCTCCGAATGAGAGTGGCTGCTTTTTGGTTACTCCTCGGGCGAGAAGTCGTCTTTGCCTACGCCGCAGATGGGGCAAACCCAATCTTCTGGAATGTCTTCAAAGGCGGTGCCGGGCTCGATACCGCTGTCGGGGTCGCCAACTTCGGGGTCATAAACATAACCACAAGTGTCGCAAATGTACTTTTTCATAAGCTTTTTGTTTTAAATTTTTAATCTTTAATTTTTAATATATTGTTGGTTTTCTCAACGATAGTTTCCGGACGGATATTGGTCATACAAGCATAGTCGCCACGACGACAGGGTTTTTGGCCGAAGATGCTGCATGGGCGGCAGTCCATGGGAATCTGTATGGCATTGTCTTGCGACTGTTTCCACCCCATGAAGCCGGCGTAGGGATGTGTGGCGCCCCAGATGCTGACCACGGGAATGCCTGTCAGCGAGGCTAAATGCATATTGGCGGAGTCCATCGAAATCATGACGTCAAGATGACTCATGAGGATGAGTTCCTTTTTGAGTGTCTTCAGTTGTTGGGTGACGAAGACACAGGCAGGATATTTCTGGCACCACTTGCCGAACCATTCGTCTTCCTGTGCGCCACGGCCGAAGAGGAAGATGCGGGCATCGGGATACTGCTTCAACAGCTGCTCCATCACTTGCTCCATCAGTTCTGGCGGATAGATCTTACCCTTGTGGGCGGCAAAAGGAGCGAGACCGATGTTGACATGAGAAGTGAGATTGCGCCCTTCAGGTTGAAGAAATGACGACTGAATATGAGGAGGCAGGAGGCTGAGGTCACCGCCGCCTTTGGGGAAAATGCTGGTAAACTGGATGTTGACGGAGTAACCCAAGTGCTCGAACACCTCTACGTAGTTCTGGAACGACGTAGGTTGCTGGACCAGTCGCTTGTTGGAAGCTGCCACCAGTCGGCGGCGACCCATGCGGTGCTTATTGATATGGGCCACACGATAGTTGCCTAAGTTAAAGCGCAGACGCAGGAAGTCGGAGCGTAGCACGTTGTGCAGGTCGGCAATGGCCGTAAACTGTTTGGCGGCGAGGCGACGGAAGAGGGCGTTAAGTCCACGGATGCCGTGATACTCGTGCTTCAGGTCGGCCTCCATAAAGCCTACGTTGGGTGCCAGATCCTCGAAGAGCGGACGGGCAAACCCTCGACTTAGCACGGTGATGCGAATCTCTGGGTGTTGGTGGGCCAACGAATAGACCACCGGCACAGCCATAGCAACATCGCCCAGCGCCGAGAAGCGGATAACGAGTATGTGATCCTTCTTCAAGAGTAATACCTTTTTTCGTTATGATGTCATAATGTTATGCCGAGATAACGTTATAACGACATTATTTCTTATACAGTACCGGATTGGTGCTCGGGTCGTTGTACATCTTCATTTGTCGATATACCTTCATATACTTACGACCGGCTTCGATGTCCTCCAACAGCTGGTCGATAGCCGTCGATAGGTCTACCTGCTGCTCTTTCAGTACGTCGAGCTTGGCTTGGCAGCTACTAATATGGTCAGCGTCGGCATCGGTACGCTCGGTCTGTTCCTGCATGTGCCAAATCTTTAAGGCCAGGATGCTGAGGCGGTCGACGGCCCATGCCGGACTCTCAGTGTTCAAACGGGCATCGGGTAGGGGATTGACCCCGCTGTACTTCTGACGGAAGTAGCTGTCAATTTCCTCCACCAAGTCAGTACGGTCTTGGTTTGAGCGGTCTATCCGACGCTTGAGACCCAAAGCCTCTTCGGGATTGATGTGCGGGTCGCGGATAATGTCCTCCAGATGCCATTGTACGGTATCTATCCAACATTTCAGGTAAAGACTATACTCGATGCTACCAGACTGATAAGGGTTTTTGATGACTGCATCGACGTCATCTTTCAGATGATAGTCGTAGATAGCCTGACGGAAAATGTCGTTTGCTTGAGCTGTGAATGTCATAGTTTTATACGTTTTGACTGCAAAGATACTATTTTTAGTTCATAGTTCATAGTTCAAAGTTCATTATTTACCGAACTTAACAACATTTCACATAATATCTATCAACGATGAATGGTGAACTATGAACTATTTTGTAACTTTGCAGGGCTTATGAAAATAGTTGTTGACGATAAGATTCCCTATATCCGCGAGACGTTAAAGCTGCTGGCCGACGAGGTGGTGGCGCTACGCGGAGCGGAGATTACAGCAGATGATGTGCGTGATGCCGATGTGTTGGTGGTGCGTACCAGAACGCGTTGTGACGAACGGTTGCTAAGCGGCAGCAAGGTCCAGTTAGTGGCGACGGCGACGATAGGCTTTGACCATATTGATACGGAGTATATGCAGCGGGCCGGTATTGCCTGGACTAACTGCCCAGGGTGTAATGCCGCGTCGGTAGCGCAGTATGTAGAATGCGCGCTGCTGTTGTTGGAGCGGGAGGAAAGTTTTCGCCGGGGGAAACCCGCCGACGCGAACGAGCGCTTCTGTTTGAAAGGGGCGACTATAGGTATAGTGGGCTGTGGTCATGTGGGCAGCAAGGTGAAAGCCGTTGCTGAGCGGCTGGGGATGCGCGTCTTAATATGTGACCCGCCGTTAGAAGAAGCCCTTGAACAATCTCCATTACCCATTGTCCAGCACCAAGTTTTCGTTCCGTTGAGTACGATAGAACAGGAAGCTGACGTCATTACTTTCCATGTGCCGCTGACGAAGGAAGGGCGTTTTGCCACATGGCACATGGCTGACGAGGCATTCTTTCACCGCCTCGCGCGCGTACCTTATATTATAAATACAAGCCGTGGCGAGGTAGTCGACAACGATGCCCTATTGAGAGCCTTGGAAGAAGGTAGAGTGCGTGATGCTGTCGTTGACGTCTGGGAACATGAGCCAGACTTGAACCGTCGGTTGCTGGAAAAGGTGTTTATCGGTACACCGCATATTGCTGGTTATTCGGCCGATGGTAAGGCGAACGCCGACAACATGGTGGTGGATGCCATTTGTCGCCAATTCCATTTGCCTCGCCCCGCCCTCATCGTTCCTCCTTCCTTGCCAGAAGACTTTGTTTATTCTGGTGATGCGTTGGAACTGTATAACCCCTTAATGGATAGTCAACGGCTGAAGAAATGCCCTGAAGATTTTGAAAAGTTACGAAACAATTATCCTTTAAGACGTGAGCAATATGACAAATAGAGGTGTCAAATGCACACATTTTTGGTTCAAAATATGCACAAGTGAGGGGTAATTGTGCAGAAAGAGGCACTTTTTTCTAAAAAAAATTTGCTTAATTCATTAAAAATGTGTTACTTTGCACCCGCTTAGCGACAATTTGGTCGTAGCGTTTTCAGAATAAGAAATCAATTATTAACATTTTAAAGAAGAAAATTATGTCAGAAATTGAAAGCAAAGTAAAGGCAATTATCGTAGACAAGCTTGGTGTTGATGAGGCAGAAGTAAAGCCCGAAGCAAGTTTCACTAACGACCTCGGTGCTGACTCACTGGATACCGTTGAGCTCATCATGGAGTTTGAGAAGGAGTTCGGTATTTCCATCCCCGACGATAAGGCTGAGAAGATCGGTACCGTTGGTGACGCCATCGCTTATATCGAGGAGAACGCAAAATAAAGTTTATAAGGAAAAGTGAAAAGTGAAGAATTTGCTACCGCGTTGACTTCACCGAGAAATGGTGTGCGGTAGCAAATTTTTCACTTTTCACTTTTCATTATGCCTTTCATATTATGGAATTAAAAAGAGTAGTAGTTACTGGCATGGGTGCCGTGACGCCATTGGGTAATTCGCCTAAGGAGACTTGGGAGAACCTGATTGCCGGCAAGAGCGGTGCTGCGCCTATTACCCTTTTCGATGCCTCCAAGTTTAAGACCCAGTTTGCCTGCGAGGTGAAAGGTCTTGATATCAATGCTTACATCGACCGCAAGGAAGCCCGCAAGATGGACCGCTATACCCAGCTGGCCATTATTGCAGCCAAGCAGGCTGTCGAGGATAGCGGTATGGACTTGGAAACGGTAGACAAGAACCGCATTGGCGTGGTCTATGGCGTAGGCATCGGAGGTATCAAGACCTTCGAGGAGGAGGTTGGTTACTATGGTGCCCATCGTGAGGATGGTCCGAAGTTCAACCCCTTCTTCATTCCGAAGATGATTGCTGACATTGCTGCCGGACAGATTTCTATCCTGTACGGTTTCCATGGTCCTAACTATATCACCGCTTCTGCCTGTGCTTCGTCAAGTAACGCACTGGCCGATGCCTTCAACCTCATTCGTCTGGGTAAGGCTAACGCCATCGTTGCCGGTGGTGCTGAGGCTGCCATCTGTGAGACAGGTGTAGGTGGATTCAACGCCATGAAAGCTCTGTCGACACGTAACGACGAACCTGAGAAAGCCAGTCGTCCGTTCAGCGCCAGCCGCGACGGTTTCATCATGGCAGAAGGTGCTGGTTGCCTCATCCTTGAGGAACTGGAGCACGCCAAGGCTCGTGGTGCCAAGATCTATGCTGAGATGGTTGGTGCCGGTATGAGTGCTGATGCTTACCACATTACCGCTTCCCATCCCGAAGGACTGGGTGCCAAGCTGGTGATGCAGAACGCCTTGGAAGATGCTGGTCTGAAGCCCGAGGATATCGACTACATCAATGTTCACGGAACATCGACGCATGTCGGAGACATCTCTGAGGCCAAAGCCATCAAGGAAGTCTTCGGCGATGCAGCCTTCAAGCTGAACATCTCCAGTACGAAGTCTATGACCGGTCACTTGTTAGGTGCTGCCGGTGCCGTAGAGGCTATGGCTACCGTGTTGGCCGTCCAGAACGACATCATTCCCCCAACGATTAATCACGAAGAGGGCGACGAGGATGAGGAGATAGACTACAACTTGAACTTCACCTTCAACAAGGCCCAGCAGCGTGAGGTACGTGCCGGACTGAGCAATACGTTTGGTTTCGGTGGACACAATGCCTGCGTAGTATTCAAGAAGTATGCAGATTAGTAATCTTATTGACACTATAAAGCTCCCTTTCCGAAAGGAGAAGGAGCTTTTTTCAGCACTTTACAATATTCTGGGATTCTATCCCCACGACATCAGCCTCTATAAGCAGGCCTTGTTGCACAAGAGTGCAGGCCGGCGTAATGACAAGGGGCGTCCCCTAAACAACGAACGTCTGGAGTTTTTAGGTGACGCCATCTTGGATGCTGTAGTGGGCGACATCGTGTTCCGGCATTTTGAGAGTAAGCGTGAGGGTTTTCTTACCAATACCCGCTCAAAGCTTGTTAGCCGCGACACGTTGGGTAAGCTGGCCAAAGAGATGGGTATTGCTGACTTGGTGAAATATACTGGCACCGCTATGGCGCATAACAACTACATGAACGGCAACGCCTTCGAAGCCTTGGTAGGTGCTATCTATCTGGACCGCGGTTACGATGCCTGTATGCTTTTCATGCAGAAGCGCATCTTGGCACACCTTATTAATATAGATAAGGTGGCTTACAAAGAAGTGAACTTCAAGTCGAAGCTGTTGGAGTGGAGTCAGAAGAACCGAGTCAAGCTGGAATATCGCGACCTCAGTCAGGATAGTGACAATAACGGAAGTCCGATTTTCACATCGATGGTTGTATTGGAAGGTGTGGATGGCGCTTCGGGCAAGGGCTACTCCAAGAAGGAGAGTCAGCAACAGGCCTCAAAGGAAACGCTGCAGCGCCTGCGCCGCGAACCGCAGTTTATCGATGCCGTCTTTGCCGCCAAGGCCGACCGGACGAAGATGGAAGAAGAGCCCGTCATGGTGGCTCCTGACGTGGACAAGCTGGAGCAAGACCAGAAGAACTTCATCAACGCCAACGTTGAAGGTGGTGTTTCCAAAGCTGAAAGTCGTAGTGGGGTACTCGATGCGGTGTCGTCGCCAAAACCCGAACAGCCGCAACAGACGGTACAGTCTGAAACAACAATTGACGACGACTTCTCGTTGGACGACATTACGGCAACCCCTCGCGAGAAAAGCCGTGAGGAAATTATTGCCGAAGCCGAGGCAGCTGCCTTTGCGCAAGAGGATGAAGAGCGAGGTTAAAACCCCGCTCTTCATCTTATTATATAAAAAAACGTAATTTTTGCTTCCTTTCCGAAAGATTCTTTTTACCTTTGCAGGGCATAATGTGCAAAAAGTAATGAGCATAACCAGTTTAGTAAGACATATTTTCACCTCGCGAATGCGAGAACTGGACAAACATCAGACGCAAGGCGAGCAGTTACAGCGCGCCGTGCTTCAGCATCTGATAGCTTCTGCCAAGGATACGGAATACGGTCGACAGCATGGTTTTGCTACAACGAAGGGCTACGATGACTTTGTGAAGCTGAACCCTGTCAACAGCTACGAGGAACTGAAGGGTAGCATTGACCGTATGCGTCATGGTGAGAAGGATGTCCTTTGGCCTGGCAGCGTCAAATGGTATGCCAAGTCGAGCGGTACTACCAACGACAAGTCGAAGTTCATTCCCGTCAGTCAAGAGGGATTGCAGAAGATTCACTATCAAGGTGGTTTCGACTCTGTGGCACTTTATCTGCGCAACAATCCCCAGTCGCGGATGTTCGATGGACGCGGACTGATACTGGGTGGCAGTCATTCTCCGAACTATAACCTGAAAGACTCGTTGGTCGGCGACTTAAGTGCCATCCTGATAGAGAACATTAATCCGCTGGTAAACTTGGTGCGTGTACCGAAGAAAGAAACGGCGCTGCTCAGCGACTTTGAGGTAAAGCGCGACCGCATTGCTCGTGAGGCCATGACGAAGAATGTCACCAACATCAGTGGTGTTCCGTCGTGGATGCTTAGTGTGCTGAACCGTGTGATGGAAATCACGGGCAAGAAACACTTAGAAGAGGTGTGGCCCAATCTGGAAGTATTCTTCCATGGCGGTGTGGCCTTCACGCCTTATCGTAAGCAGTATGAGCAACTCATCACTTCGCCCCGTATGCACTATATGGAAACGTATAATGCCAGCGAAGGTTTTTTCGGCTTGCAGGACGATCCAGCAGATAAGTCCATGATGCTGATGCTCGATTATGGTGTGTTTTATGAGTTCATGGAGCTTAGCGGAGAAGGCGCTGAGCACACTATAGTGCCGTTGTGGGGTGTAGAGACTGGCAAGAACTACGCCATGCTCATTTCTACCTCCTGTGGCTTGTGGCGCTATATGATAGGCGACACCATCCGCTTCACCAGCACTAATCCGTATAAGTTCGTCATCTCTGGCCGCACCAAGAGCTTCATCAATGCCTTTGGCGAGGAGCTCATTGTCGACAATGCCGAGCAGGGTCTGGCCTATGCCTGTGAACAGACTGGCGCCGAAGTACTGGAATATACGGCAGCACCCGTTTTTATGGATGCCAATGCCAAGTGTCGCCATCAGTGGCTCATTGAATTCTCGAAGCCTCCGCAGGACTTGGCGCAGTTTGCCAGCCTCTTGGACCAGCGACTGCAACAAGTGAACAGCGATTACGAGGCCAAGCGTTATAAGAATATAACGCTACAGCCTTTGGAACTGGTTGTTGCCCGCCAAGGACTTTTCAACGACTGGCTGAAACTGCTGGGCAAGTTGGGCGGCCAGCACAAGGTGCCCCGTCTGAGCAACAGTCGTGAGCATATCGAACAATTGCTCCAATTAAATGGAAAAGAGAAATGAAAGAAAAGCCGTTGTTCCAAATGAAAGCACTGAATGAAATGAAAGCTATGAGAAAAGTTATAGTTCTTTCATTTCTCGTTTCTTTCGTTGCTTTCATTTCCAGCTGTGCTCGTATGGGCAGTCCCGACGGCGGATGGTATGACGACGACCCGCCACGCATCGTTAGCTGTACGCCGCCTGAGCAGTCGACGAACGTCACTTCCAAGAAGATTGTTATCCAGTTCGACGAATACATCAAGTTGGAAGACCCGACGCAGAACGTCATCGTGTCACCGCCACAGTTGGAGATGCCTGAAATCAAGGCTACAGGTAAGAAGATTGTTGTCGAGCTTCAGGATACGCTGAAAGCCAACACAACCTATACCATCGACTTTAGTGACGCCATTTCCGACAACAATGAGGGCAATCCTTTTGGCAACTATGCCTATACTTTCTCTACAGGTGAGCGGATAGACACCTTCCAGGTAGCTGGCTACGTGTTGGACGCCTCGAATCTGGAACCCGTCAAGGGCATCTCCGTAGGACTTTACAATAATCTGGCCGACAGCGTGTTTCGCAAGGAACCTCTGATGCGTATTGGTCGCACCGATGGTACAGGACACTTTGTTATTAAGGGCGTGGCACCAGGCGAATATCGTGTCTATGCCCTGCAGGATACTGATGGTGACTATCGCTATACGCAGAAAGGCGAAATGATAGCTTTCTCCCATGAGACCTTTACACCTTCGGCAGGTCCTGACACCCGCCAGGACACCATTTGGCGCGACTCGTTACACATCGACAACATCGTCCGCGTACCTTATACACATTTCTATCCAGACGATGTCACTATGCTGGCTTTCCAGGAGTTGCAGACCGACCGTATGCTGTTGAAGACCGAGCGCAGCGAGGCCGATCGCATCAACGTGGTCTTCAGCTATGGTAACGAACAGTTGCCCATCATTCGCGGCTTGAACTTCAAAGCTGACTCGGCTTTTGTCCTTGAGGCTAACGAGAAGCAGGACACGCTGATTTACTGGTTGCGCGACACGCTGCTCGTCAACAACGATACGCTGGAGTTCTCGATGGAGTATCTGATGACTGACACCTCAGGGGTGTTGGTCAGCAAGACTGACACCATTACTACTAACGCCAAAACGCCCTATGAGAAGCGTATGAAAGCCCTTCAGAAAGAGATAGAGAAGTGGCAGAAGGAGCAGGAGAAGAAGAAAAAGGACGACGAACCCTACGACAGCATTTATCCCGTCAAGATGTTGGAGCCGAAATTCAATATCCCTAAAGCAGTCACTCCTGTCAGTGTAGTGAGCATCGAGCTGCCCACACCGCCGGGGCGTGTCGATACGGCGGGTGTTCATCTCTATTCGCAAATTGACACCCTATGGTATCAGGCTCCCTTCGAGTTCAGGCAACGTAAAGGAAAACTGCGTGAGTTTGAAATCGTAGCACAGTGGCGTCCAGAGACGGAATACAGCTTAGAAGTAGACTCAGCGGCATTTGTCGACATCTATGGTCTGGCCTGTAATGCTTCCAAGCTGGGCATCAAGGCCAATTCACTTGATGACTTCTCTACGCTGGTGTTCCAGTTGAGTGGTGTGCAGGACACGAACATTGTCGTGCAACTGCTTGACAATCGTGACGCCTGCATCCGCCAGGAACGAGCAGGTGCCAATGGTGAGGCGGTATTCTACTATCTGAATCCTGAAACCTACTATGTCCGTGCCTTTGTCGACAGCAATGGCAATGGCATTTGGGACACTGGCGACTATGATGCCGATCGGCAGCCAGAGGCAGTCTATTACTATTCTGAGAAGATAGAGTGTAAGGCAAAGTGGGACGTTACCAAATCGTGGAACCTGACCGCTAAGCCGCGCTACCGCCAAAAACCAGCTGCCATCATCCAGCAGAAGGCTGATAAGGAGCGCCGCCGATTGCAAAACCGTAATGCCGACCGTGCCAAAGAGTTAGGTATTGAGTATGTCAAGAAGTCGAAAGACCTTGAAGAGCGGGCTAAAGCCCTCAAGAACAAATGATGCGGGCCATAATGCGGGCTACGCTCTAAATAATAAAGAAGCAATAATAAAGAATAAAGAAGGAGTAGCGAGATATGAAAAGGAATTTGATAAATAGTATAAAAGGTTTCATAGTCGGTCGGGAAAGGCTGACGGTCGTTTTTTTGTTTGGTATTATTTTATTATTTAGTCCCTTAAGGGCGCATGCTCAGTGTGGCATTGAGAACTTTGCCTTCAAGTCGGGTGAGTTTCTGAGCTACGACCTCTACTTCAACTGGAAGTTTGTCTGGGTGAAGGTCGGCACAGCCTCTATGTCTACCGTAAAGTCGAACTACAAAGGCCAGCCGGCGTTCCGAAGCAGTCTCATAACCCGTGGTAACGAGCAGATGGACAACGTGTTCATCATGCGTGACACGCTGCTTTGCTATACCGATCAGGACCTTTCACCGCTCTACTTCCGTAAGGGTGCTCGTGAGGGTGACCGTTACTACATTGACGAGTTGTGGTACACTTATCCCAACGGCAACTGTCACTTGAAGATGCACCGTGTAGACCATGACGGCGAGGTGCACTGGAAGGATGCGGAGTATAAGGACTGCATCTACGACATGATGACTATTTTCCTGCGTGCCCGTAACTTCGATGCATCGAAGTTGAAGGAGGGCGAGAACATCCCCATGCCTATCAGCGATGCCCGTAACCTGACAAACTCATGGTTGAAGTTTACCGGCAGGACAACGTTGAAGATGAAGAATACCAATGCGAAGTACAGGTGTCTGACTTTCTCGTTCATCGAGCGGCAGAATGGCGAGAACAAGGAGCTTATCCGCTTCTATATCACCGACGACAAGAACCACATGCCAGTTCGTCTGGATATGTTCCTGTCCTTCGGTTCTGCCAAGGCCTACCTGTCGGGCTACAAGGGATTGCGTAATAAACTTACTTCAAAGGAGAAGTAAGATAAAGTGAATAGTTTGCATCGCACAAGTAAGGTATAAGTAAAAAGTGAATAATATGCTACCGCCCAGGACTGAGGCAATGACAGAGAAGATGCGCCGCTTCACAGATGCAGGGCGCTATCCGCAGGACGACGACATCGACTTCCTGCCCGAAGGACACGTCTACCTCTATCAGGGTACTCGTCAGCTTTTGCCCGTCAGTGCGCTGATAGCCTACTTCTTTGAACCCTTCGACGCTCAGCGTGCCGCCGAACAGCAGTTTGTACGTTACGGCATCCCTGTAGAACAGTCGCTCGAGAAGTGGAAACGCATAGGTCGTATGGCCAGCGAGGTGGGTACCTTCGTCCACGAACAGACAGAAAACTACTTCCAGAATGGCGTCTTCCTTGACAGCTACGACTTCCAATATGGCGGCACTACGGAGCATATCAGCATAGCAAGGGAACGCGAACAGTTTTTCCGATTTGTCACCGACTACAACATCCATCCCTACCGTCAGGAGTGGCCCGTCTACGATACCGAGCTAAACATAGCGGGCACCATAGATCTTGTCTGTCAGAATGACGACGGCACTTTTACCATCTTTGACTGGAAGCGCAGCCGCAAGGTCTGCGACGCAGAGGGCAATCCTCTCGTTACACCTTTCGGAAATAAGAAAGCCTCCCACGGACTGGACCTCCCCGATACGTCATACTATCACTACTGCATGCAGCAGAACCTCTACCGCTACATGCTCCAGCGCAACTACGGCATCCGCGTCACGTCCCTCAACCTCGTGGTGCTCTGTCCTGACTACGCCAGCTATCACTTGGTTGGAGTGCCGTTGATGGACGGTCTTATGGAGCGTCTCACCACCATCTGTCGCGAAGAGCAGTTAGGCCACCACTTATTATAAGCACCCCCACACATGGAAACAGTAAAACTAATAGACTTAAACATCGGTTA
>JAEEGF011274162.1_pt1 | contig 51916 bp, 38 predicted proteins | sample 9134171 | NCBI WGS metagenome assembly JAEEGF01 (sample SAMN16246542, study PRJNA631951) | gut metagenome | biome: gut microbiome; feature: rumen; material: AP-attached | host: Bos | place: Iran: Karaj | collected 2018-10 | reverse complement strand
ACTGCTTACATACCGGACGAAGATACTGGGCAGGTACCCAGCCGTTGAAAATCATCAGGTTGTCCTCCCGCATATTGTTAAACCACCAAGAGCCGGTCTCCACATGCAGATAACCATTTCGGCTCTGACCAAGATAAGTGATGTAGAACATACCGTCAACCCCCATTCCGATATTCAATCCGGCTTCTTTTTGGAGGTGGAAATTCTTTTTTTTGCCACTATCGTATTCCGTATAACTGCAAAAAGGATAGTTCTTTCCCGGACCTTTGCGGATATTCACATTGTTTGTGGTGCAATAAAAATGCTGTCCTTTTTTATACTGAGCTTTCACTCCTACGGTCAGTAAAGCCACAAACAGCAAAACTAATAGTCGTTTCATAAACATTTAATTTTTTAATTTGTTAATTTATCCTGTTCATCATTTGAATTCTGATATTTTTCTCTTGCCTTATTTATCACCGTTTCCAAACTATCTATTTCTTGAATCCATTTAAAATCAGCAACTTCAGAATCCAGTTCTTCTTCCTCTTCAATTCTTTGTGTTCTGAATGCTAACATGTCTTCCTCGCTGATATCCATTATTTTCATGCATTTATCACGAGATGTGCGCATGCTGTTTAAATAGGCGCGATTCAGCATAGTGTATCCCGAGAAATCAACACTGAAAAGACTGCCCATCGAACTTACAATATTTTTTCCTTCAATGTCCTTTTTAAATTCATCCAAAACCTGTTTCTTGAACAACTGGCGAACAGAATAAAAATCAGACACCTCGCTGATGAAATTGACATTGCTGATAGTGTTGAATGTCTCGATGTTTGATGAGAATATCTTTTCGGTTGTTTCAGGAAACAAAGAGCTGACAATCGTCATCGCTGGAACAAACGTATAGCGTAGGCTGTCGAAATGCTCCGGATGGACAGCCAGGTCCGCCTGATTGAGCATGGCATCATTGAAAGCGGTGTCGTTTTCCTCCATGCTTTCAATGGTCTTGTCGAAATCATAGATTATCATCATCACCATCTCTTTCTTGGCTGACTCTTTCTTAAAATAATCCATCACCGCAGCCGTTCCGAAGGTGAGAACGATAGAAATGGATGTGGCTATGAGCGACTGCCAAAACTGGCTCAGCGAATTTTGACAGCTGCCGGCTGTCTTTTCTTTTGATGAATACGATTTTGAGTCCATATTTTTATTATTTTTTGCAAATTTACATAAAAAAGTCGGATTTACACCGCTGATGAAATAAAAAACAGAATATTTTGAAATATTACATCATTGTAAATAAAAAATAAATGTTTCTGACTGTTTAGATGCGTAACCTTGATTATTTTTCAAGTATGGTATTGTTTTTCATTTGAAAATCCGTATCTTTGCTGAAAAAAACATTTTTGGGGAAATAAAACTGAATGTAGCATGAAAAGAGAGACAAAATCCTGGCTGATGATGTTCCTTGCCAGTTTTCTGGCAACCGTGCTAGGCATCGTGCTGACCTTCGGATTCGACAGCTATGTCAAATCGAAGAGAAGGGAAGAAACAGCCCAGCTGCTGGCACTACAAATAACTGAAAACATGGAAATTGTGAAGACGCAGGTAAATTCATATCTGGAGATTTACAACTCCATTGATTCCATCTTCACATGTGTGCGCCGTGCTATACCTGCCGACACTTTAGACAGAATAGATAACGAATCTATAACTAAACTGCTTTTGTATTCGATGTCGGAATATTCACAACTCGAAGCAGATAACGGTCTGGATGACTATAAGATTGAAATTCTGAATACAATAGGCAATGTAGATTTGATTGGTCATATTAATAATTTTTATACATTAGCCCAGCAATATGTCAGCACTTCTTCTTTAGTGATTGAACAAAAACAAAAGGTGCTGGATGTAGCTTATACCAAATTCGACATCACAGACAGCACAGTTGATCCCCGTGATATAATAAGGTTCTTTTATGAGATGCCCGAATACAGAATTTTTTATTCGAGAGTGATGGAAGTCCGCACGATTCTTGAGGAAATTAAGAAACAGATGCAGAGGGAATTAACAGAATGCAAGAAAATTCTGAAGACTGAGAAATACAGTTATTTACACTCAAAACTGGTGAAAGTCTATTCAATTCTCATTGAAATGAAGGACAAATGCGGATTGGATTAGCCCCCGAAAGAATTCTTAAAAAGAGCAGGCAAAACTAAAAACAGCAATCATTATGGGAAATGTATGCAAAGCGGGCGCATGGCTGTTCCGCATCAATCCAAAAAACGACCGAGAGCTCCAGAAAGCATCAACGGGTTCCAGCAGTTACAGTTTCTTATGGTCTGCCCCGAACGGCGAACACATCTTAGAAATCAGCGCAAAAGGCGAGGACGTGTTTATCGAGACTGACAGACACAATTATGTTCGTATGAAAAGCGGTGGCATTGTATGCCGCTGATGATCACACAGAAATCTATAACCTTTTATTATAATTAATAACCAGAACAAGATGAAAACGACAATCCAAAAACGGGTCTTTGCTATTGTGCTATTGCTGAGTCCCTTTATTTCCCTTTTTGCACAAGACCTGCCGGTTGACATGAGTGACTACCGGGAAAAAGTCGGATCGACATTTCTTTTTTATGTGACGGGCAATGAAGGCACCTGCTGGGGCGGTGAGGACAATGTCTATACCGACGAGTCTTCGCTTGCCGTGGCTGCCGTCCATGCAGGACTGCTGAAAGTAAACGAGACAAAACTGATAAAAGTGAAGGTGATGGCGGGTCGCGACAGCTATCCTTCGGTCACCCGTAACGGGTTCACATCTGAGGAACACGAAGCATGTGATGGAAGTTATCAGCTGTCAGCACCAGAACCGGGTGACGTGGCAGGTGCTCCAACGAACATGTCTGACTACATAGGCAAGTACGACATTCTTTTCATCTTCAAGGTAACCGGCCAGACAGAGGAGGCCATCTGGGGAGGCAGGAACAATATCTATACCACCGACTCGCATATAGGCACTGCGGCAGTGCATGCCGGTGTGCTGAAAGCCGGACAGACAGGAATCGTGAAAATAAAGATATTACCTGGCCAGAGCGCATATCCTGAAATCACACGCAACGGCATCACTTCCCATGAATTCGGTGAGTGGGAAGGCAGTTACCAATTTGTGAAAGAAAATGAGAATAAATAATGAACAACCTGTTTTTCTGATTTAATTTCAAGTATTTTCCGCATTGTTTTTTTGTAACTATGGCTGCGCCGAAGTTACCTTCACTCGGCAATACAAAGAAAAAATCTCGTTTCTTCTTTGTACTGCTCTTATTTTTTCGTAACTTTGCCAAAGTCAATCTAAATGTTCAATTTAAAAACTTTTGCCATGAAGAAAATAGTATTAATATGTATGCTGCTGTCTGCAGTTTTATCCGTGAATGCTCAGCAGAGAGGTTTTGTGTGTACTGGTAATCATGTGAATGTGCGCACAGGTCCTGGCAAGAATTACCTGGTTGTTGGTGCCGAAATCAACCCTAAGTATAAACTCCAGCTGATGAAAGGGACAGTTGTCACAGATGAAGGCAAACGCAGAAACGGATTCTGCCTTATCGGTCAAGGTCTGGAATGGGGCGGCGACGAGCGTGGCGGCTGGGTGTCGGCCCAATACCTCCGTCCAGTCATCCTTTGCCCCACTTGTGGCGGCTCAAAAAACGAGAACATCGGTGAGATAGACATAGATTTGATAACCTGCCGAAAATGCAAAGGGAAAGGGTATATTAAATGAAGAAACCTGCGAGTAAGCGAGAGCAGAAGAATGCTTGCATTCATTCTGCCGAGCGTGAGCAGGTTCGGCGAAGCCAATGAAGAATTCATTTTCTAATTAAAAGGCTGAAACAAACAATTGAAAAGACTGAAACAAACAAATAATAATGAGGACGACTATCAAGTTCAACCTGCTGCTGGCAGTTATTGCTGTCTGCGCATTCATTATGACGGGTTGTAAGAAAAAGGCAACTGAGACAAAGACTAATGCAGTCACAACAGAAGAAAGAGTGACAACGACCGACGGTCAGGTCACCAACGAAGAACAACCGCCGTCAGCAGAAGCAAATGAATCGACTTATTTTATGGCAATCGACCGCTATTTAGTGGAAGAAATCGGCAAACATTATGATAAGGCTGACCACTGTGTGCCGTTCCACAGCATCGTGGGCGTGGATGAGAGCAATGCAGACGACATTCTGGTGTGGGGCGACTTCTGGTTGTTCAACTACAATCAGTCGGGCGATACGCTGAAAACTGCCTCTGGTGGCAATTATCCAGGTCTGATGCATCTGCGTCAGACGGAGAGCGGCTTCGAGGTGATCGCATTTGAACAGGTGGCAGACGGGGCGGACAACATTCCGAGTGCAAAAAAGATTTTCGGCGACAAGTTCGATGCTTTACAGGCAATTCAGAGTGACGATCAGAAGCGTGAAGAACTGAGAGCCGAGGTGCTTTCTAAATATGTGAAAGACCAAAAGTTGGAAGTGACAATGTATCAGGATTACGGCTGGCCGGCAAAGGCGTTACCCTAAACAAGCAAATCTACAAATCAAAAATGGAATATATATCTCAGGAAGGTTACGATAAGTTAGTGGCAGAACTCCAAGAGCTGGAGAATGTGGAGCTGCCGAAAGTGATAGCAGCGATAGCCGAGGCGAGAGAGAAGGGCGACCTCAGCGAGAATTTTGAGTATCATGCAGCCAAGCGTGAGCAGGCGCGGCTACTCGGCAGAATCCGTTTCAAGCAGCGTGTGTTAGAGTTCTCACGTGTCATCGACAAGTCAAAGCTGAGCAGCGGAACAGTCGGTTTGCTGAGCAAGGTGGAAATGACGAACCTGGCAAACGACATGCAGATGACCTACACCATAGTTGGCAACCATGAGGCAGATCCAAGTGCCCACAAGATATCCATACAGTCGCCACTGGCACAAGGGCTGTTGAACAAAAAAGCCGGCGACGTGGTGGAGATTCAGGTGCCTGCCGGACTGATGAAGCTCAGAATAGACAGTGTGGAAATAATCGGATAATTGAAAATCCTCAATTAAGAATTTGTCTTATTTCTGATTATCAGCAAATAAAAGGTAATAAAAATGAACAAAAAAACAATACTCATTCTGCTCGCTTATTTATGCACACTGACTTTAAGCGCACAGCGGCAGCAGAAAAAAGTATATGACGAGAGCATCAATCAGCTCGAACAGATTAAGACTGCTGTTGGAAGAGCAAAAGCGGAAGGGAAATATGTGATTTGTCAGGTTGGCGGCAACTGGTGTCCGTGGTGTCTGCGCTTCGCAGACTTCATCACGACAGACAGTGACATCAGCCAGCTGATTGCAGAGAATTATGTGTATATCCACGTGAACTACAATCCGTCGAAATCGGAAAATGAGGCAAAGAAGGCGTTAGGAGAACAGGCACTGCGTAGGCTCGGCAATCCTTCACGTTTCGGATATCCGGTATTAGTGGTGCTCAACGATGAGGGGGAGGTGATTCATACCCAGGACTCCGCTTTTCTGGAAGAGGGTAAAACCTACAACAAAGAGCATGTGCTCCGTTTTTTCAAATGCTGGACTCCGAAGGCAGTAAAAGGCAGCAGTAAGAATTAGGATATCTGAAAACAAGAAGACGAGAAGACAAGAGAGTACTTTTATCATAAATAGCCTGAAAGCGACAGAAATCAGAATGGGAAACTATAAAATAGTGACACTATGCGGCAGCACACGCTTCAAAGAGCAGTTCATGGAAGCTCAGAAACAGCTGACACTTGAAGGATGCATTGTTATTAGTGTGGGGCTGTTCGGCCATTCGGGCGATGCCGATGTGTGGAAACCGGGGGTGAAAGAGATGCTCGACGACATGCACCTGCGGAAAATCGACCTTGCCGACGAGATTTTCGTAATCAATGTGGGCGGATATATCGGCGAGAGCACCAGGCGAGAGATAGCCTACGCACAGGCGACAGGCAAGCCGGTAAGGTATCTGGAACAATAAAAATCGGGAAATTGCAATAATATGAAGAATTCTTCGTTATTATTATTGAGCTGACAGGAAACCGGGCATGTCCCGCATCTGTTTAAAATGCAGCGAAGAGTGAGATAATTATCTGAAAGCCAGGATACTTTACTACCCGACGTAAAAATCAGGAGATTTCATCTACGACGTGAAAGCCAGGAGACTTCTTTATATAATGCTTATTATGTTCAGCATTAGCGCCATTGCCGCAATCGGTGATAGCGCACTTTTTTCGTCTGTCTCCCCTGTTAAGCAAAAATCAGCTGCCAGGACAGTCGGTCTTGCAGTAAAAAACAATTCAGACTGGTTTAATCTCCTGACTGCCAACTTCTTGAAAAACAACAGACAAACTCACATTTCACTCAGCAGGGAAGAATGGGAGCCTACTGGCAGACAACCTTTCACAAACACAGAGCTTTTGGCACTGTTATCAGACTGGCAGACAAGCGAGGCAGCACCTATCGACACCGTGCCGAAACGGAAAGTGCGTCAGAGCGACTACCCCGACGACACACGGCCTGAAGACTATCCGTTCGACCTGGAAGACCCGGAGAACCTCAAGCCTGAATCTTACGACTACGATGAGAAAAGCGGGCTTTACCGCATAGGATCCAAGCTGGGCGACAACTACCTGAGCGCCCCATACCTGATGACACCTCAGGAATACATCCGATGGACTGAACGTCAGTCGATTGACAAGTATTTCCGTTTGCGCAACGACTCGCTGTTCGTAAGGAAAGGCAAGGAGAAATTCGACTTCACCAACATGCATTTCGACCTCGGACCAGCAGAGAAAATCTTCGGTCCGGGCGGTGTTCAGCTGAAAACACAAGGGTCGGCAGAACTGAAATTAGGTTACACCTACACGTTCACCGACAACCCGTCGGTGTCGGAGCGTAACCGTAAGACCACAAGCTTCGACTTCGACGAGAAAGTGAACCTCTCGATGAACGCGAAAATCGGCGACAAGATGGACTTCAACCTGAACTACAACACAGAAGCCACCTTCGATTTCGACTCCAAGAACCTGAAACTGAAATATGAGGGCAAGGAAGACGAGATTGTGAAGCTCATCGAGGCAGGTAACATCACATTCCCATCCAACAACTCGCTGGTACAGGGCTCCAACTCACTGTTCGGTGTGCGCACCGACTTACAGTTCGGAAAACTGAACCTTCAAATGGCTGTCAGCCAAAAGAAATCAAAATCGAAGAGCGTATCATCGAACGGAGGCGCACAGATGACTAATTTCGAGCTGGAAGCCTACGATTACGACGAGAACCGGAACTTCTTCCTCTCGCATTTCTTCCGCAACACATACAACAAAAACTGCTCCAACCTGCCAAATATCACCTCAGGTGTTACCATCAACCGCGTGGAAATTTGGGTGACCAACACATCCGGGCAGGTGGAAAACACACGCAACATCGTGGGATTCGTGGATTTAGGTGAGCACGACCGCATCATGAACAGCATGTGGTCGCCAAGCGGAAGCAGTGTGCCGAGCAACCAGTCGAACACGCTCTACACATCAATGGTAAGCAGTTACTCTGCCGCACGTGTGTCGGATCAGACCAGCACAGTGCTCGATGCCTTTCTCACAGGTGGTGTGGATTATGAGAAAGTGGAGAACGCGCGACTGCTGCAAAGCTCTGAATATACGGTGAACAAACACTTAGGCTACGTGTCGCTGAAATCCACGCTGCAGAGCAACCAGGTGCTCGCCATCGCATACGAATACACCTACGGAGGCCAGACCTACCAGGTGGGTGAGTTCTCATCCGACATCAAGGACAATGACCAGGCGCTCTTCGTGAAGCTGCTGAAAAACACCAGCAACTCACCGCGCATGGGCAACTGGGACCTGATGATGAAGAACATCTATTCGCTCAATGCACAGTCGGTTCAGAGAGAACGTTTCAAACTCGATATCAAATACTACAGCGATGTCAACGGCACCTACCTGAGCTACATACCGGAAGAGGCTTTCAAGAACACCACGCTCCTGAGCATGATGAACCTCGACCGGCTTGACGACAAGAACAAAACCAACCCTAACGGTAAATACGACTTCGTGGATGGATATACCATCAATCCAAGTTCAGGCCGAATCATCTTCCCTGTGGTTGAGCCGTTTGGTGACTGGCTGCGCCAGAAGCTCGGCGACAATGCGCTTGCCGACAAATACTGTTACGACGAGCTCTACGACTCCACGAAGGTGGTAGCTAAGCAGATAAGTGAGAAAAACAAGTTCTCATTCACCGGTGAGTTCAAGGCATCATCAGGCAGGGAATACGACCTGGGCGCCATGAATATCCCGCAGGGTTCGGTGAGAGTGACGGCGAACGGCGTGGAGCTGGTTGAAGGAACAGATTATTCCGTGGACTACACTGCAGGTAAAGTGACCCTGCTCAACCAGAGCATCATCGATGCCAACCCGGATGTGGAAGCCACCTATGAGAGCCAGTCGGAATTCTCCACGATGCGTAAGACGATGATAGGTCTGAACTGGACCTACGACTTCACGAAGAACTTCCAGATTGGAGGTACATACATGCGTGTGCATGAAAAACCGCTGACCACGAAAGTGGGAATGGGCGAAGAACCGCTCAACAACACCATCTGGGGATTGAACATGAACTGGAAAACACAGAGCCAGTGGCTGACAAACCTCATCGACCGCATCCCGCTCATCAACGTGAGCAAGCCTTCAAGCATATCCTTCTCCGGTGAGTTCGCACAGCTCATAGCAGGAGAACCTTCCAACGTGCAAGGAGGGTCATCCTATCTCGATGACTTCGAATCGACAAAGAATGGCATTGATGTCAGCACACCATCGCAGTGGATGCTATCATCCACCCCGTCGAACCTTGAAAACGGAAACCTGCCCAACGACGTGCGCTACGGATATAACCGAGCGCTACTCGCATGGTACAACATCGACCCGCTCTTCACACGCCGCAGCTCATCGCTCACACCAGGACACATTAAAGGCGACCTCGACCAGCTTTCCAACCACTATGTCAGGGAGGTGTATGTAAGAGAGGTGTATCCTAACCGCGACACCAACCAGGGAGAGAGCAACACGCTGTCAATCCTCAACCTCGCATTCTACCCCAACGAGCGTGGACCATATAACCTCGACCCCGACCTCGACAGCGAGGGTAGGCTCAACGACCCCAAGAAACGGTGGGGAGGAATGATGAGGAAAATCGATGCCAGCGACTTCGAAACATCCAACGTGCAGTATATCGAGTTCTGGATGCTCGACCCGTTCATATATACTGGCGATGACAACCGCTACGGAGGTGACCTCTACATCAACCTCGGCGACGTGAGCGAGGATGTGCTGAAAGACGGAAAGAAATACTATGAGAGCGGTATGCCTGTGTCGGATGCCGGATCTTTCACCGAGACCACATGGGGACGAATACCCAACGAGAAGAGCCTTGTCTATTCCTTCTCAACCGAGGGAGGAGCCCGTCAGAGGCAGGACATCGGTCTGAACGGTCTGAACAGCACTGACGAGCGCAGTTTCAGCATCTACAGTGACTATCTCGATGCCATCAAGGGCAAGATGTCGCCAGAGGCTTTCAGCCCCTTCTTTGACGACCCGGCAGGCGACGACTACCATTATTTCCGTGGAAGCGACTTCGATGACGCTCAAACACCGATCTTGGAACGTTACAAGCACATCAATGGCACGGAAGGCAACTCACCTAACTCCAACGAGAGCGGCGAAAGCTACAGCACCGCCTACAAGACCACTCCCGACGTGGAGGATATCAACCAGGACCACACGATGAACGAGTATGAGAACTTCTTCCAGTATAAGGTGAGCATACGTCCAAGCGACCTTGCCATCGGAAAGAACTTCATCGTGGATGAGCGCAAGACTTCTGTCAAGCTACGCAACGGCAACAGCGAGGATGCAACTTGGTATCAGTTCCGTATTCCGGTGGATGAGTTCGAGAAGAAGGTGGGAAGCATCAGCGACTTCTCAAGCATCCGGTTCATGCGTATGTACCTCACTGGCTTCGAGGAGCCTATTGTCCTGCGTTTCGCATCACTCGACCTGGTACGAGGAGAATGGCGAAACTACACGCAGACACTATTCACTGGTACGAAGCCGAGCGTAAGCGGTCTGCTTCACACTTCTGCCGTGAACATAGAGGAGAACAACGACAAGACTCCTGTGAACTATGTGCTGCCTCCAGGAATTACACGTATTCAGGACCCTTCGCAGCCGCAGCTCACACAGGAGAACGAGCAGGCACTCGTCATCGAGGTGGAGAACCTCGCATCGGGCGACGCACGTGCCGTGTATAAGACACAGTCCATCGACCTGCGCAAATACAAGCACCTGCAGATGTTCGTACATGCCAATGCACTCGAAGGCGATACCCAGCTTCAGGACAACATGATGAGCGTGTTCGTACGTCTTGGATCCGACAATAAGAGCAACTACTATGAGTATGAGATTCCGCTCGTGCTCACACCGCCCGGACACTACGACACTTACTCCACTCAGGGATGTAAAGCAGTTTGGCCGGAGGAGAACATGCTGGAAATAGATTTCGACAAGCTGACACAGGCGAAGCATGAGCGCAACAAGGCACGCGCCATTGGCGAGGCGAGCTACACCGACCTCTTCTCTACGTATGACAACGACCGCCCGAACAACAAAATCAGCGTGATGGGTAACCCATCGATTGGCGAAATCAAGACGATGATGATCGGCGTGCGCAACAACAGCAAGCAGACCAACAGCGTGGAGGTATGGGTGAACGAGCTGAGAATGAAGGGGTACAACAACGACGGCGGATGGGCAGCACGTGGTAACCTCAATGTGCAGCTGGCTGACCTTGCGACTGTGAATATGACTGGGCATGTGGAGACCGACGGATTCGGAGGACTTGAACAGGGCGTGAAAGAAAGACGCGACGACAACCTCTACGAATGGAGCATCACCACGCAGTGGGAGCTCGGAAAACTTTTCCCGGACACCTGGAAAATGAGCCTGCCTATCTATTATTCCTACTCATGGAAGAAAATATCGCCTAAATACAACCCGTTCGACACCGACATGCTGCTCTCAGATGCGCTTGACGAACTGCAGGGGGCGGAGCGTGACTCATTGGAATCCATCACCAGCACAGTGACGAAAAACCGCAGCTTCTCACTCACCAACTGGAGATCGGGCTATGCCAGCCGTGTGCCGATGCCTTGGGATCCCGCCAACTTCTCTTTCAGCTATTCCCACAACCGCCGAGACCTCAGCGGGGAAACCATCGAATATGAAATCAACGAGGACTGGAAAGCAAACCTGTCGTACAGCTACTCACCGAAATACAAGACATGGGAGCCGTTCAAGAACCTGAAAGCCAAGTCGAAATGGTTCGACATCATCAAAGCACAGAATCTGAACTACCTACCGCAAAGCATATCGTTCAACACGAATATCACGCGTACCTACTATGAACTGCAAGAGCGTGATATCGACGCAGGCACACGACTGCCGGTGGTATTCTCCGAACAGTTCCTATGGAACCGTGACTTCTCACTCCGATGGGACATCTTCAAGTCGCTGAAACTGACTTACACATCAGCCACCCATGCGGAAATCGAGGAACCGTACACCGTCATCAACAAGCACCTCTATCCCGATGAGTATGAGGCATGGAAAGACTCCGTGCGGCAGAGTATCAAGTCGTTCGGACGTCCCCTCACCTACGCCGGATCTTTCAATGGATCCTACAAAGTGCCGTTCGACAAGATTCCGCTCCTCGACTGGGTAAGCGCCGACGGTTCATACAGCTCAACCTACGGATGGACAAGAGGAACAGAACTGGAGGACGGAACATCACTCGGGCATATCATCACAAGCAACCGGACCATCAACCTCAACGGAAAGGTGGACTTCACCACACTTTATAAAAAGTCACCGTTCCTGGCGGATGCAGAGAAGCGGTTCTCCGGATCGTCGCGCAACAAGAACGACCAGAAGAACAAGACCAAGGAGAAGAAGGAGGACAAAAAGAAAAAAGACGACAAAAATGCCGAAAAAGATGATGGTAAGGGCGGGAAAAAAGGCAAGGAAGATGCTAATGATGACGGCAAAGGTCCGAAGACGACCAAGAAGAGCAAGTCGTTCCAGAAGACTGTCACCCTCAACGACTCGACGAATGTGGAGCTGAAACACGGACAGAACTCCAAGCGCATTGAAGTAAGAGCGAAGACCGACAAAGGCAAAAGCTATAAGCTTAAATACAAGAAGGTGGATGCCAACACCATACTCATCAAGAACCGCGACACGGTAGATGTGACTGTGTTTGTGGTGCCTAAACCGAAACTGGATGAGAAAGGTTGGTATAAGACTGCCCAGGTGGTGGCACGTGGACTCATGATGCTGCGCAATGCAAGCTTCTCATACAAAAACACCTACGCGCTCACCTTGCCTGGATTCCAGACAGAAATAGGAGACGCATTCGGACAGAAAAGGATTGACGGAAGGTTATCACCAGGCCTCGATTTCGCTTTCGGTGCCATCGGAGATGACTATATCCGAAAAGCGGCTGAGCGTGGATGGCTCATACAGAACGACTCCAACCTCACATCGCCTGCAACGACTAACTCCATGGAGGACCTACAGCTAAGAGTGCTTCTCGAGCCGTTCCGCGATTTCAAAATTGATCTTGCGGCAGCACGCCTCGTGACAAAGGCTAAGAACATACGGTTTATGTACAACGACATGCCGACCAGCCAGACCGGAAGTTTCACGCAGACTACCATTTCAATTAAGTCTGCATTCGGAGGATCAGGTAACATCAACAACAATTACCACTCGAAATACTTCGACAAGTTCATTGACAACCTTGCAGTCATCCAAACCCGCATGGAGGACAAATACGCTGGGACCACCTATCCTGCAGCCACTGGTGAGCAATTCGCAGGACAGCCATATAACCCCGAAAACGGCGTGATGTCGCTGTATTCCGCAGACGTGATGGTGCCTGCATTCTTAGCTGCATACACCGGAGGCGACGCGAAGAAATATCCGCTTACCATCTTCCCGAGCATTGCACGTCTGCTCCCTGAATGGAGAATCACCTACAGCGGGCTGACGAAACTGCCTTGGTTTGCCGACCGGTTCAAAAGTTTCAACATCAACCACGCATACAAGAGCGTGTTCGCTGTGGGTGCATACAACACCTATTCCAACTACATGGCATTCATGGGCGACATGGGATTCATCACCGATGTGACGACAGGAAACCCGATTCCAAGCAGCATGTACAACGTGCAGACAGTGAGCATAAACGAGACATTTTCACCGCTCTTAGGCGTTGACATGACCTTCAACAGCGGACTGACTGCACGGTGCCAGTTCAATAAGACCCGTGTGCTTAACCTATCTATGACATCGGTGGCACTCACAGAGACCTACTCCGACGACGTAGTGGTGGGACTGGGCTATAAAATCAAGGACATCAACCTTTTCGGAGCAAAGAATATCCAGAACCCTCAGAAGAGCAAGAAAAGCAAGAAAAAAGGTAAGAAAAAAGATGAAGAGGAGCAGGAAAGCGGAAACAAGAGCACTTCAAAGACTAGAGGTCAGGTGAGTCACGACCTCAACCTCCGCTTGGACTTCTCATACCGAATGCAAAATGCGCTCAACAGGAATATCCAAACGCTTATCACAACAGCAACAAGCGGACAGACGGCTTATAAATTATCTTTCGCCGCCGACTACACCTTCTCTAAGATGCTTACTATGAGCGGATTCTTCGACTGGAACAAAACCGTACCCCTTGTCACCACATCCTCCTATCCCACGGTGACAGCCGACTTTGGTGTCAGTCTTAAATTCTCACTCACAAGATAATCTGTTTCATTTCTTCAAATAGGAGTTAGAATTTCATTTGGAGTTCATTCCGGAATGGGAGTTATTTTTTCAAATGGGAGTTAATTCCTGCGAAATGGGAAGTAATCCACCCATCACCAAAACCTCTACCAAAGTACCACCACAAGGAGGTGGAGTTTTCTTACTTCACAAGCACTCACCTTCCTGAATAGCACAATGGCTACACCCACAATAACAATCTCACTACAAACTATAAACTACAAACTATAAACTATAAACTATAAACTATAAACTATAAACTACAACCTTGACCCTCAAAGAAAAAATAGAAACCATTGTTATCCGTAAAGACTGGCCAAAGTTGTCATTCGTTTTAAAAAATCTGAGCAACTCGGAATTCCGGAGGGTACAGCCTATCGTGCGCAATGAGATACTCCCTCGTCTGACGAATGAGGACTTCTGGGAGGCATTCAGCCATTTTCTGGACTTCCGCCCGCAGGCTTTCCTCTCATGCGTTCATTGCATCGGAGCACTCACAGAAAACGGCACTCTCAACCTCAACAACCAGCATATCATTACCATCGGTAAACAACTCGACGAAATTCAACGGCAAAAGCTCATCAGCATGGCACTTCACTATCTGCCAAGCGAACAAGCAGTCAGACAAATCTTCGCAGCCATGCGAATTGACAGTCCAGACACACGCATCTCGCTCTTCATACGCGAAAGCACTCCCCTCACCTACTACCTGCTCTTCAAAACTCTCAAGGAGATGCCCGACCACCACGACAAATGCGTCAGCTGCTGCCGCCAAATCATGAAAAAGCAGGACGATTTATCCTACAACATGGCTAGCATCCTACGCACATATTTCGGCCTGAACGAAATTCATGGACAGCTCTCGCTGAAGGTAGAGCAATACGAGTTAAGCTATATTGAGCAGTCGTTCGAAAAATTCCGCTTTGTGCTCGAAGGACGGCGCCCAGTGGTCTGAACCGGCAAGAATCACACATCTTCATAAAATCCACAACTATTATAATATAATAAAATCTATAAAAACCCACAACATCTTTAGAGAATAAGGGAAAAGAGTAATTCTCAAACAATGTTTTTTCACAAAAAAGTCTATTTTTTTGTAAGTATTGAAAAAAAAGCATAACTTTGAAGAAGAATTAAAAACAAACAATCAAACATACGCTATCATGAAAAAAATTGCATTCACATCTTTGTGTTTTTTATTTGCCGTTTCACTGTTTGCACAGGACACTGACGAAGAAATGAACAATGACACTGTCATAATCCAACAAGATGAGTCTGATCTTAACATGGACATGGAAAAACAACTCGCACCGTTCTACCGCTACCGCGTGTATCTGAAAGACAAAATAGGAAGTCCCTACTCGGTCAGCAGGCCCGAGGAGTTCCTTTCCACAAAGGCTATCGAGCGGCGTAAAAAGCAGAAATTGGCTATCGACATGACCGACATACCATTGAACCGCTCTTATCTCACCCAAATCGAAGGATGCGGAGTGAAACTCATCAACTGCAGCAAATGGAACAACACGGTAGTGGTGCAGACGATAGACACCACGAAGATGAACCGGGTGAATGCGCTCGACTGTGTCGATAGTGTGCGCAAAGTGGCATCATATACCACGATGCCGACCCCCGACCGTGACAGGAAGAAACTGGTGGAAAACATCGGTGAGGATCCGGAGTCGAAGAGTTTTTTCGCTGGCATGAAAGATGACCTGATTGCGCGGAATCTCAACAACTCATATAAATATGGCAAAGCCCATAACCAGATTAAGATGCTCAACGGCATCGCACTCCACGAAAAAGGCTATCGTGGTCAGGGCATGACTATTGCCATCATCGACGGTGGGTTCCACAACGCAGATGTCATACCTTACTTCAAGAATGTGAAGATTCTGGGCTCCAGAGACTTCGCTAAAATCGGAGGCAATGAGTTTGAGGAAGAGGAACACGGTACGATGGTGCTCTCATGCATTGCTACCAATTGCCGCGGTCAGATGATAGGAACTGCACCAGAGGCAAGCTTCTGGCTGCTCCGCAGCGAAGACGGCCATTCGGAGCAGATGGTGGAGGAAGATAACTGGTGTGCTGCCGTGGAGTTTGCCGACAGCGTAGGTGCCGATGTCGTGACAACCTCGCTTGGCTACACTGTATATGACAACAAAGCCGACAACGTGAGACTATGGGAGCTTGACGGTAAAACCCGCATGATTTCCAAGTCTGCATCGATGGGTGCTTCCAAAGGTATGGTGCTTGTTCAGGCTGCTGGCAACGAGGGAAGCTTCTCACACTGGAAGCTCATCGGTGCGCCTGCAGATGCCGACAACATCCTGTCGGTGGGGGCTGTGAACGACTCACGTGAAATTGCTTATTTCTCTTCACTCGGTAATTCTGCCGACAACCGCATCAAGCCGGACATTTGTGCACAGGGTGAGGACTGTTGCGTCATCGACAAAAGCGGTGAAATCACAACTGCCGACGGCACCTCGTTTGCAACGCCGATCACAGCAGGCATGGTGGCTTGTTTCTGGCAAGCACATCCCAACCTAACCGCCATGGAAATCATCGCACTCATCCGCAGCTTCGGAGACAACGCCAGCCATCCCAACAATGTATATGGATGGGGCATCCCAGATTATGCGAAATAGGGTTGTTATTAGTTTTTAGTTATTAGTTATTAGTTTTTAGTTTTTAGTTTTTAGTTTTTAGTTGGTTTGTTATTGCTAACGGGGTTTGTATGATTAAATCGGTAAATGGTAAATCGTAAATCATAAATCATAAATCGTAAATCATAAATCATAAATCGTAAATCGTAAATCATAAATCGTAAATCATAAATCGTAAATCATAAATCGTAAATCATAAATCGTAAATCATAAATCGTAAATCATAAATCCCCATGTCTTCTCCTTTAACTTTATATGAGCTGAACCAGCTGGTACGTTGTGTGCTTGATCAGCATTTCAACCACACCTACTGGATAACCGCCGAGGTGAGCGACCTTCGTCAGGGCGGACGCCACTGCTATTTTGAGTTCGTGGAGAAAGACGAGGCGGGCACGGAACCTGTTGCCAGAGCTCGTGCTCAGATTTGGGCTAACCGATGGAGTCAGCTGAAGCCAAAGTTTGAGGCTGCCACCGGCCAGCCGCTCTCCAACGGGATGCAGGTGCTTGCTGAAGTGGAAGTAACGTTTCATGAGAAATTTGGCTATTCGCTGAATGTTGTGAATCTGAATCCCACCTATACGCTTGGTGACATCGCCCGAAGGCGGAAAGAAATCATCGCGAAACTGAAAGAAGAGGGAGTGTTCGACCTTAACAAAAGCCTACAACTCCCCGCACTACTGAACCGTGTGGCAGTGATTTCAGCAAGTGGAGCAGCTGGCTATCAGGACTTCTGCAACCAACTGACAAACAACCAATATGGTCTGGCTTTCAAAGTTGAGCTGTTTGAGGCTGTGATGCAGGGAACAAACGTTGAGTCATCGGTGATTCGTGCCCTCGACAATGTACATGCTGCCATCAGCCAATGGGACGTAGTGGTGATTATCCGTGGCGGAGGTTCCACATCCGACCTCCGCGGGTTCGACTCGCTGCTGCTTGCTGAAAACGTGGCACAGTTCCCCATACCGGTCATCACCGGCATCGGACATGAACGCGACAATACCGTCATCGACGAGGTTTCACACACCAGGGTGAAGACCCCAACCGCAGCAGCTGAATTCCTGATTGCCCATCAATACCAGCAGCTGACGCAACTCAACGGCTATGAGGACATTGTGGTGCTCACATGTCAGCAATTGCTTTCCGAATCAAAAAGACGGCTGGACAGCATAGCCGACAAAATCCCAACCCTGTTCACGCTGAGAAAGGAACGGGAGATTCATCTGGTCGCCCGTCTCCAAACTCTTTTAGAAACTTCTATCAGGTCGCATAGCATAGAGCAGCGAGCCACACTGCAACTAATCGGAGAAAGCTTGCGACATGTCCTGACGAACTGGTTCAATGATCAGAAGAACCGTCACACACTCATCCAGGCTCATATCAACAGCTCAAGTCCGGAAAGGCTCCTCAAGCTAGGATACAGCATCAGCCGAATCAACGGAAAGGCTGTAACCGATGTCACACGTATCAAAGCCGGCGACCAGGTGATGACCACTGTCGCCAACGGTACATTTGTATCAACTGTGAATCCCGCACCGCCTCCATCCTACGATGAGGAACTCAAGAAATCACCCTTCAACCCCGACAGCAACACCTGGATGGCATGAGAAAATCCCAAAGGCCAAGAAAAAACCCAGGAATGCCCTGAAAAGCCTAGAAAAAAATCAAAATAAAATAAAAAATGGAAGAACCAAAGAAAAACGAGCTTAAATACGAAGAGGCAATGAAACGCCTTGAAGAAATCGTCCATCAGATTGAGAACGGTGAAATGGATATCGATTCCCTCGCCGACAAGCTGAAAGAGGCAAAGAGCCTGATGACTTTCTGCAAGAAGAAATTATTCAGCGTCGAAGAGGAGGTAAACAGAATTATGTCGGAACAATCCTTTTGACATGCTCAGACAACAAAAATGACAAGAAAATGCCCGTTTTGCAAACCAGAGTTAGCAAAACGAGCATTTATTTGTTAATTAAATTAACATTAAGGGATTATATCCATATAATTGTGAAAGAAAACTAAAAGGGTCTGGAATAATTGTAGAAAATACATTTTTTTTCGTAACTTTGCATTCGGAAAGAAGAAATCAGCCTTTTGGGCACTTATCAAACACAGCCGGACATTTTAGATTTACACGTTTGTTGATAGGGTAATAACGATATTGTTTTTTATTCCCTGTGTTGACGTAAATCGGTTGGCTGCAAGATAGAAGAAATAAAAAAATTATGGAAAAAACTCTGGTGATTCTGAAACCATGCGCTGTTCAACGAGCAATCGTTGGTCAGGTGACTGCACGATTTGAGCGTAAGGGTTTAAGACTGGCAGGAATGAAAATGATGCAGCTGAACGACAAGATTTTGGATGAGCATTACGCACATCTGGCTAATAAACCGTTTTTTCAGCGTATCAAAAACTCCATGATGGCAGCACCTGTGATCTGCTGCTGCTATGAGGGAGTGGACGCCGTTGAGACTGTCAGAGCAATGACTGGTTCCACCAACGCCAGAAAAGCAGCTCCAGGCACCATTCGAGGAGACTTCGGTATGAGTTTCCAGGAAAATATCATCCACACCTCCGACTCACCGGAGAACGCTGTAGTAGAGCTGAACCGTTTTTTCAAGCCTGAGGAGATTTTCGACTACAACCAGGCACCATTCCAGTTCCTTTATGCCAACGACGAATATTAACAGGGTTCTTCTTCCCACAAAAAACTGAATGTTATCTGCTAACAAAAAAGACACCGAAACATTTTTTTACTATAAAGATAATAATATTGAAAATGAAAGAATTGAATGTAATGAAGAAAGTTTTATGTTGCGCAGCATTCGTGACTGCAACTACAAGTATATCAGCACAAAACCAAATGCCCTATGTTCCAGAGGTAAGCCAGCCTATAGCAAGAACGATGAATGATCAACGTCCGAGCGACGTGTTTGAGCCAAACATCCCTAACTTGTTCGTTTTCAACAATATGGCTAATGCTGCTGAAAACACATACTACAAATCAAACTATTCTGCTGCCGACCTTATGGCACCAGCATCACATATCTACTCAGACTGGAAAAACAAGGGCGTGAAGGCTGCACCTGGGTATGCACCGGCACGAACACGAATTGACCTCCGCGGTTTCAGCATGCCGACTTCCAGCCGTCAGATTACATCACCATTCGGCCAGCGCTGGGGACGTCTCCACGCAGGACTCGATATCAAAGTGTATATAGGTGACACCATTGTGGCTGCTTTCGATGGAAAAGTGCGTGTGGTGGATTTCGATGCAAGAGGCTATGGTAAATACGTGGTGATCCGGCACCCAAACGGACTTGAGACACTCTATGGACACATGAGCAAGCAGCTCGTGAAGAACAATCAGATTGTTCGCGCAGGAGAGCCAATCGGACTTGGCGGCAACACAGGACGGTCAACTGGTTCACACCTTCATTTTGAGACACGAGTTTGTGGTGTGCCTGTAAATCCAGCTCTCATGTTCGACTTCCCGCATCAGGATGTAACTGGAGATTTCTTCACACTCACAAAAAGCTACGGCACACGCGATTAAGCGCGACCTAATAATATAAAAAGGCACCTGCGACGGTGCCTTTTTTGTTCATATTATTGAAATTGTAAATGATCAAATATACAATTACCACCATCATCCTGTTTCTAATCAGCATCATGTATGCTGATGCACAGCCTATCCAATCCGTGATTGGCACAGAGGAAACATCAGAATCGAACAGCATCAGAATCAAACTGATCCACAAGATTCAGCACTTCAACGCCAAAGACACTGCCACATACGACATAGACATAAACTCCCCAAAATCGGTCAACATCCATCCCAGCGGCAGAAAATTCTATGTGAACTCACTCGAAGGATGCGCCACAGTGGTCTATGAGATGGGCACATGGAAAAAGCTGAAGGTGATTCATCATGAGTTCAACGAGCAGAACCATCGCCTGTGGGCAAAGCCAAGCGGACTGTTTGAGTTCACGCATTACGACAGTTCGAAACGTGATTTGAACACCTTCAACGGGAAGCCGGTGGAGAGCACGTTCTCCCATCAAGGTCGATATATCTGGGTGCCTTACTACCGCCGATCATTCGACCTGAACGCGCAGGATCCGTCGGCATTGGCAGTCATCGACACCAGGAACGACGAGATTGTCCGTATGTTTGAGACAGGTCCAATACCAAAAATGGTAGCTTGCTCACACGACAGCCGTCATCTCGCTGTATCACACTGGGGTGACAACACTGTCGGCATCATCAACATCGAAGGAAACAGCCCCGAATTATGGCATTACGAGAAACTCCATGTCATCGATTATAAACTAAAGCTGAACTACAGCCTCACAACACCAGTCAACCGCGATGCAAACAGTGGTTATGTACTGCGAGGAACGGTGTTCACCCCCGATGACCACTATCTGCTCGTGGGATGCATGGGAGGAGGAGGAGGAATTGCTGTCATCGACATGCAGAAAGAAGAATACTTAGGCAGGGTGTTGGGTATGCGTGCAAATATCCGCCATCTGATTATCAAAGAAGGATGGCTATATCTGAGCATCAACGCTGGAGGAGTCGTGCAGCGCATACGCCTTGAAAAATTCCTGTCAGCACTACCAGCCATGCGGAACCACAAGACACAAATCAGTGGATGGGAAGAATGTGCAGTGCTGCCGGGAGCAAGGACGATAGAGGCTTCACCAAGCGGACGATTCATCTTCTCCTCATGCAACATGGGCAGTAAGCTCTGTGTAGTTGACACCCGATGCATGAAGATGGTCGCATCCGCAGATATCGACAGCTACCCTGTGGGGCTTGATATCTCAAAGGACGGCAGCACCGTAATCACGACCTCACAAGGACGTAAAAACCAAGGCGGAGGAAATGCTGTCAATATTTTCCACATCAGTTATGCGGATCCAGAGCCAGTAATCGACACCAACAGTGAAATACTGGAAAAAGAGATGGATGATTCTACAACAACTATTTCCGACTCCACCTCAACAGATCAAGATCAAAACAAATCCAATTCAAAATCGTTTTTTTCTCTGAAAAAAATCGTTTTAGGAATTGGAATTATTATTCTTTTCTTTCTTTTCATGTTTTTAATCAGCAAAAAATCAAAGAAGTAGATACGCACATGGAGCGTCTAAAAAACGTAAATAACCCACAAACAAATACAAAAAACCAATACATGACCACAAAACATACACTCATCTCAGTAATTATCGGGCTTTCAGTTTCATCCGCCACATCAACCTGTATCTCCCAGACTTATCCCGCATATCACCCTTCTATTGGGACAACTGTATATACTGCCGACAGCACCCTGAGAATCACACTCACAGATAAAATCCAACATTTCTCCATCAATGGCGGAGGGGAGTTCGATGCGGACATCAACTCGCCAAAATCAGCGAACATTCATCCTAACGGTAGAAAATTCTATATCAACTCTCTTGAAGGCTGTAAGACAATCGCCTACGACATGGAGTCCAAGCGTAAACTGAAAGTGATAAGCCACAGGTTCACGGAAGCAGACTCTGCATTGTTCAGCAAACCATGCGGACTGTTCCCTTTCCGTTTTTACAAGAATAACCTGAACACTTTTAACGGAAAACCAGTGGAGGGTGCTTTCTCACACGGAGGGCGCTACTTCTGGGTACCATTCTACCGGCGAACATTCGACCTCAACGCACAGGAGCCGTCTGCCATGGCAATTATCGACACAGAGAAAGACAGCACGGTATTGGTGATGGAGACGGGACCACTCCCAAAAATGGTATGTGCCAGCCACGACGGGAAATATATGGTCGTTTCTCACTGGGGAGACAACACCGTTGGGCTTATCGATATTCGAAGCTCCAACCCCCATGACTGGAAATACTTGAGATATTACGAGATAGACAAGAAGTTGATTCTGAATTTCAGTCTCACCGAGTCTGTGGACCGTGACCAGAGCGACGGATGGCTGCTGCGTGGTACCACTTTCACACCCGACGACCATTATCTGCTTGTGGGATGCATGGGAAACAGCGGAGGAATCGCAGTCATCGACATGACCACACACACCTATCTCGGGCGTATGCAAGGTATGAGATCGAACGTACGACATCTCGTCATAAACGACGGATGGCTCTATCTGAGCATCAACCGCACAGGCTACGTGCAGCGAATCAGGCTTGACCGCTTCCTGCAGGCAGCGTCGAAAATGGAAAACCATATCGGAAGTGTTGACGGCTGGGAAGACTGCAAGGTCGGCGACGGAGCTCGCACCATCGAACTGTCACCTGATGGACGCTATGTATTTGCAGCCTGTAACATAGACAGCAAAATCTGCATTGTTGATACCCGGACCATGCAGGAGATTGCCAATATCCAAGCTGACTCCTACCCAGTAGGACTCGACATCTCCCAGGATGGCAAAACTGTAATCACCACCTCACAAGGCCGTGGCAATCAGGGCGGGAATGCCGTTGACATCTATCAAATCGAACGTGAAGAATGAAATAATTATGTTCTTAATTTGATTTTTCTTCTTCAAGCGTAAATTAATTTGTCATTATTCATTTATCACTATCCAATAAAAGAAAAAATGTTAGACGGAGTTATTATTTCACAGAATATACGCAAAGAACTGACAGCAGCCATAGAGGGATGTCCCCACGACAAGCTGTTCGTACTCACCGACACAACCACACACGAACTTTGTCTGCCCCTTATAGCAAACCTACCGGTATTTGACGGGGCACACCATATCACCATCGGCGCAACCGACGCACACAAGACGCTCGACACACTGACTGCCGTTTGGGCTCTAATGGGCAGCTACGGCGGCACACGCCACTCGCTCCTCGTGAATATCGGCGGTGGTATGGTGACAGATCTGGGCGGATTTGCAGCAAGCACTTTCAAACGAGGTATCAAATATATCAATGTGCCGACAACACTGCTCTCGATGGTGGACGCTTCTGTAGGCGGCAAGACCGGAATAAACTTCAACGGACTGAAAAATGAAATCGGTGTGTTCAACTCACCAGAGTACGTCATCATAGACACGGTCTTTCTCAAGACGCTCGATGACAAGAACATACGCTCCGGTTATGCGGAGATGATTAAACACGGACTTATCAGCAACAAAAGCCATCTTGCCGAGCTGCTGAATTTCAACCTCCATGAGCCGGACCTACAGATGCTTGCACAGATGGTGGGACGAAGCGTGGAGGTGAAGGAGCATATCGTAGAAGCCGACCCATTCGAGCAAGGCATCCGAAAGGCTCTCAACCTAGGACATACCGTTGGCCATGCCTTCGAAAGCTTCGCTTTGACAACGCAGCCCGTCCTACATGGTTATGCAGTGGCATGGGGACTGATATGCGAACTATACCTCTCATGCGTGAAAACTGGCTTCCCCACAGACAAGATGCGCCAATGCGTGCAGTTCATCAAAGAATACTACGGACAAATGCCCATCACCTGCGACGACTATCCCACACTTTATGAGTTCATGACCCACGACAAGAAAAACACCTCCGGAACCATCAACTTCACGCTCCTCAAATCCATAGGAGATATCGAAATCAACCAGACCGCCAGCCGCGACGAAATCTATGAGATGCTCGATTTCTACCGCGAAGGACTCTGAATCTCAAATCAGGTTTCATATTTTTTCCCACAGGATTTTTCGAACTTTTCAAATGAGCACCGTCTAAACCGTCTGCATGTCAACTAAAAAATAAAAACCAACCGCTAACGACTAAAAACTAATTAAGAATTTTGTTTTTTCCCTGCGAAATCGTATCTTTGCAAAAACAACTACAAAATAAAAAACCATGAAAGAAAGAAAAGACAGATTCATGACGTTGCTCATGTCAACGGAACGTGACGGCATCATCAAAACTATGCAGATGCTCGAGAGAATCGGATTCTTTAAAGCACCTGCCAGTTCAAAATTTCATCTGAATTACGAAGGAGGATTATTAGAACACTCTCTCAACGTGTTCGACATGGCAATGGACATCCGCGAGGTACTCATCAAGAGAACACCCGACATAGAAGAGAAACTGCCAGTCGATAGCGTGATTATCGCAGCGCTGCTGCACGATGTCTGCAAGGCAGACTTCTACAAACCAGCCATGAAAAAGCAGAAAAACAAAGACGGTCAATGGGAGGAAGTCAAAGGCTATGATGTGGATTACGGACAGTTCCCATTTGGACACGGCGAAAAATCCGTCATCGTGCTCATGAAGAACGGTCTGAAACTTACAACCGAGGAAGCGCTCGCCATACGATGGCACATGCAGGCATGGGACATACCCATGCAGTCGGCAGAAGCCAAAGGCAACTTCAACAAAGCCAAGGAGCTCACACCACTCGTATCCCTGCTCATCGCAGCCGACGGACTTGCCAGTCACGTGCTCGAAGGGTAGTGAAAGGATAATTCATACAGACGGCCGCCCAACGTAATCAGGCAGCCGTCTGCTTTATTATGCCCCCCTGGCAATAAACCACATAAAACGGCCTCATAATCCCCGTCACCAGAACCTCCCCTAATCCCCACAAACGCATGAAATAACCGTAGGGCTTGAAGAGACATGCCATGGTGCGTCTAAAATAAAATCGTAAAGAACCCATCACCAAAACCTCTCTCAAAGCAGAACCGATAGGAGGTGAAGTTTTCATACTTCACAAGCAACCACCTTCTTGAATCGTGAAATGGCATGACCAGCCACAAAAAGCATAACAACCATAAACTACAAACTGATTATTAAGACGCTTGAGGACAATCCTCATAATCCTAAAAACAACAGACCCACTGAAACACAGTGAGTCTGTTGCGGTTAAAGATATCATTGAGATTATGTTTATGATGTAACCCGTTGATAATATCTTTCCTTTGTCATATCAACAGACCGTATGAAGGATTATTTAAAAATCAGTTGTGCGAAATTATACAAACCATACTTCCAGACGACGAAGTTATGCTGTCCGTCAGGATAGTTAATGAGTGTGCAGGGGATGCCTTTCTCATCGCAGAAAGCCTTGAGTTGCACGCTGTTTCCCATCAGTCCGTCAGCACCGCCGCATACCATCCAGAGGAGTTTGTTCTCTTTCTTCACCTTGTCCACGTCAGGAATGAGTTGTGCGGCACGCATTGTGTTTGGTGCCGAGGAGAACCCACCCACGTAGGCAAACACGTCCATGTGTCCAAGTCCGAAGTTGAGCGACTGACCACCACCCATAGACAGACCGGCGATGGCACGGTGGTCCTTATCTGTATAAACATTGTATTTCTGCTCAATGAAAGGAATGAGGCTTCCGATGAGGTCCTTGTCAAAATCTCCGAAAGCCCTGAACGACCCCATGCCTCCTGCTCGTGAGTCATCTTTCTGTGCGCGTCCGTTAGGCATGACGACAATCATGTCCGCCACCTTACCGTCGGCATAGAGATTGTCCATGATGATGTTGGGCACACCACCGTCTTTATACCACTCATTCTCGTCGCCACCGATACCATGCAGCAGGTAGAGCACGCTGTACTTCTTTTTCGAATCGTACTTTGGTGGAAGATAGACATTTGCCTTACGAGTCGTACCAACGGACTCAGACTGGTACTCTATTAACTCCACCGTTCCATGAGGAATCCCCGCACGTTCCTGGTCGAATCCCTCTGGGGCTGCTTTGTACTCATTGAATTTCACATCAAAGTTCTGAGGACGGCCAAACATTGGAATCGCTGGCTCTTGTGCATTGGCTGTCGTCAAAGACAGGGAAAGCAATGCCACTAAATAAATATTTTTCATCTCTTAAACTGGTTATTGAAAAAACATACTTTTTTATTAGATTTTGTTTAGTTCATTTAGTTTAATCATATTCGATGAAAAAACAGCTGCTTTTTCGATAAAATACAAAAAATAACCGACATTGAAGAAAAACATCAAAATATTTGGATTTTTGGTTTGTTATCACTAACTTTGCGTAGAATTAACACTAATAAGATTTATTTTGATATGGGACCAGAAGGGATTCATCCTGACTTGAGGGATGTTTTACGCAAATCGAACATTGATCTGAGTGTGATTACCGGCAAACAGGCCGGCGTGGAAGTGATGAACGGCTATTGGTATAAATACCCTCATGCCGCCATAACAACCGACTGCGTGATTTTCGGTTACGACAAATCAGGACTGAGCGTGCTGCTAATTAAGCGAGGAATCCAACCGTTTGAAGGCTGCTGGGCTATTCCCGGCGGTTTTATGCGTTTGGACGAGTCCGCTGACGAGTGCGCCAGACGTGAGCTCCAGGAAGAAACCGGGCTGGACACGGCTTTCATTGAGCAGTTTCACACCTTTACCGACATCGGACGTGATCCAAGAGAGCGTGTCATCACCATCGCCTATTTCGCCCTGGTGAACAAGACAGAAGTACGAGCGGGTGACGATGCTGCTGAAGCTCAGTGGTTTCCGATTGGTCAACTGCCAAATCTCGCATTCGACCACGCAGAAATCCTCGCTGCGGCACACCAGAGTCTGAAAGAGAAAATCCATTTCGAGCCAATCGGGTTTGAACTGCTGCCAGAGGTGTTCACCATGCCGGAGCTCCAGAACCTGTATGAGGCGATCCTGGGCGTAAAGTTCGACCGACGGAATTTCTACCGTAAGATGATGAACTTGGGACTGCTTGATGCCGTGGATGATGGAATCGTGCGCAACAGCCCACGAATACCCATCAACTACCGGTTCAACAAGGAGAAATACGACGAGATGAAGGAAAAACATAAATTCCGGATTGAGTTCTGAAAAAGAATGGTATTCTTTGATAATAATTATATCTGAGAATTTCGAGTAATCTGAGATTTCTGAGTATTCAGACTAAAAAACTAGAAAATCAAACATGCCCTTCCATCAGTTATTTTTAGCAACGGTTGACTCCACCAACAACTTCCTCCGCCGGAAACTGGATGAAGGCTACAAGGCGGAAGAGATGCTTGTGGTCAGCACCGACAACCAGACGACAGGACGGGGTCAGAGAGGCAACAGCTGGGAGAGCGAATCAGGCAAAAACCTGACGTTCTCCATCCTGACTCACCCGTCGTTTCTGCCTGCTGCCCGGCAGTTTATCATCAGCCAGACCATGGCACTCGCCATCATCCGTTTGTTGAAAACCATCAGCCCGCCCCACAGTCACCGGTTCACCGTGAAATGGCCCAATGACATCTATTACGACGACAACAAACTCGGCGGTACGCTCATCGAGTGCGACCTGCAAGGCAAGAACATAGACAACTGCATCATAGGCACCGGCCTGAACGTGAACCAGACCCGGTTCGTGAGCGACGCACCCAACCCCATTTCGCTCAGACAGATATTCGGCAGGGAGTTCGACCGCAATATGCTGCTCACAACCATTATCAAGGAGTTCGCCGACATCTATAGCCAACTCAAAGACGGAGAAGCGACTGCCATCAGAAAAGAATACACAGAAAACCTGTACCGCCGCGAAGGCTTTCACCCCTATGCGGATGCCCACGGCACATTTAACGCACGGATTGCCGGAATCGAGGAAAGCGGACACCTGCTACTCATTGACGATGAAGGCACAACTCGGCGTTATGAATTCAAAGAAGTTAGATTCACATGACATAAGTTTGATTCACATGACATAAGTTTGACTCACATGACATCACCCCGACACATACATATTTCCGACTACGACTATGAGCTGCCCGACAGCCGCATAGCCAAATATCCTCTACCTCAGCGAGACAGTAGCAAACTACTGGTTTACAACAAGGGGACAGTAATCGAAGACCACTTTGCATCGCTGCCCTTCTACCTGCCTGCAGATGCCCTGATGGTATTTAACAACACGAAAGTGATTCAGGCTCGTCTGCATTTCCAAAAAGCCACTGGTGCCACCATTGAGGTGTTCTGCATGGAGCCGCTGCACCCCCTGGAATATCAGCAGAATTTCGCATCAAAAGGCGAATGCCAGTGGCTCTGCATGATAGGCAACCTGAAACGCTGGAAGGCAGGCACGCTTGAACGGACCATCACCGTTCACGGAAAAAATCTGACACTATTCGCCGAACGGATTGAGACAGACACTCCCGCCACCGCCGACGACGGCGGCACACGCCACCGCATACGCTTCTTCTGGACTGAAGAGTCGCTCTCGTTCGCCGAAGTACTGGAGGCATGTGGTGAGATGCCTATCCCACCCTACCTAAACCGTAAGACAGAGGAGAGCGACCTGCGCACCTATCAGACGGTCTATTCAAAAGTGAAAGGGTCGGTGGCAGCACCCACAGCCGGACTGCATTTCACCCAGCAAGTGCTAGCCGCCATCGACACGAAAGGAATTGAGCGCGAGGAGCTGACGCTCCATGTGGGAGCCGGCACGTTCAAGCCTGTGAAGAGCGACGAGATAGGCGGACATGCCATGCACTCCGAGTATATCGTAGTGAAACGGCAGACCATCGAGAAACTGATTGAACACGGCGGATGCGCCATCGCTGTCGGCACCACCTCGGTCCGCACTCTTGAAAGCCTCTATTATATCGGCAAGAAGTTGGACAAACGCATCGACCTGACAGAGAACGACCTGCACGTGGATCAGTGGGAGCCATACGAAGACCGCGAGGAAGAAGAAGCAGACGACACGGCACTCACGATCCGTTACCTCCGCAACATCCTCGGATATCTCAACACAAACGGTCTGGAAGCACTGCACACCAGCACACAAATCATCATCGCACCCGGCTACCATTACCATATTGTGAAGATGATGATCACGAACTTCCACCAGCCACGGTCCACCCTGCTCCTCCTCGTTTCCGCATTCGTAAACGGCGACTGGCACACCATCTACGACTATGCGCTCGCCCACGATTTCAGGTTTCTCAGCTACGGCGACTCATCGCTGCTAATTCCAGGGTGTTAGTTGTTAGTTTGTAGTTGGTTTGATTTTTGACGGTTTTTTTACGGTTATTTTATGCGTGGATGAGGATTTGGGAAACGTTCCCATTTGCCTTCTAATTTAACTTCCATTCGGAGACTTTACTCCCAATTCCGAAGGAATTTAACTCCAAATGAAGTTTTAACTCCTTACAAAAAAATGACATACGATTTTCAACTGCGCCTGCTGCCCGAGCAAGCCTATACAAAGAGTGCCATCACCGATTACATAGCGGCAGAGAAAGGCATCAACCGAGGGAACATCACCCATGTGCGTGTGCTGCGTCGAAGTATCGACGCACGTCAACGCACGATTTACGTCAACCTGACCGTACGGGTGTATGAGAATGAACGACCAGAAGACCAGCTGTTTGAGGAGATTGCCTACCGAAATGTTGACGGCTGCCCCCAGGTGGTGGTGGTGGGTGCCGGACCCGCCGGACTGTTCGCTGCCCTCCGGCTGATTGAACTGGGAGTGCGACCCGTGGTGGTGGAGCGAGGCAAGGATGTCCATTCTCGTCGTAAGGACGTGGGTGCCATCAGCAAGACACAGGAAATCGACAGCGAATCAAACTACTGCTTTGGCGAAGGAGGCGCAGGTGCATTCTCCGACGGTAAGCTCTTCACACGCAGTAAGAAACGGGGAAACGTAGAGAAAATCCTTCGGGTGTTCTGCCAGCATGGCGCCAATCCGTCCATTCTAATTGATGCCCATCCCCATATCGGCACGAACAAGTTGCCCGGCATCATCGAGTCGATGCGCCACACAATCCAAAACTGCGGCGGAGAAGTCCATTTCCAGACCAAGATGACCGGTCTGCTAATACATGGCAACAAGGTGGAAGGCATCACCACCGCCGACGGCAGGGAATTCCGCGGACAAGTGATACTCGCCACAGGGCATTCAGCCCGTGATGTCTATCAACTGCTGCACAGCCGTCAAATCGAGATTGCGCCAAAAGGCATTGCTGTAGGCGTGAGACTGGAACATCCGGCAATACTCATCGACCGAATACAATATCATAACAAGGAAGGCAAAGGGAAATACCTGCCTCCCGCCGAATACAGCTACGTGATGCAGGCGGGCGGCAGAGGTGTCTATTCCTTCTGCATGTGTCCGGGCGGCACTGTGGTTCCCGCGGCAAGCGGACCGGAACAGGTGGTCGTAAACGGCATGTCTGCGGCTGAGCGCAACTCTCCTTGGAGCAACAGCGGAATGGTGGTGGAGACTCGTCCGGAAGACCTTCAAGACACCAGCCTGATTGATGCCGATGCCAAAATTTTTATCAACACCATGCTGGCCGCAGAAGGACAGGAATGGTTAGCTGACAGCCCGCTGGCGATGATGCAATTTCAGGCTTATCTGGAGAAACTCACTTGGCAACAGAGCAACCGACACCAGACAGCACCCGCTCAGAGGATGGCTGACTTCGTAAACAAACGCGTGTCGGGCAGTCTGCCAACATCGTCGTATCAGCCAGGTCTGATCATCTCACCACTCCATTTCTGGCTGCCTAAATTCATCAGCACACGGCTGCAAGAAGGATTCCGGCATTTCGGCAAACACGCACACGGATTCCTCACCAACGAAGCAACCATGATTGCCATAGAGACACGCACCAGCTCACCGGTCAGAATCCTACGTGACCCTGCATCACTGCAGCACATCCGAATAGAAGGACTGTTTCCCTGTGGCGAAGGAGCCGGCTATGCAGGCGGTATTGTGTCGGCAGGTATCGACGGTGAACGTTGTGCTGAAATGGCTTCACAGACAATTCTGACATAATTTACTGGACCCACACTTATAGTTGTGGACATAAAAATAATTTCTTTATCACGATTGGCTTATAATTCGGAAATTTTATCTAAATTTGCAAAAAATCCAATCTCATAGACCAACAACATAATGAAAAGAAACAACTTTCGGAAAATTCTGACAATTAACGTATGCTATGCAATGCTTATTGGAGGAACTGTCATGATATCATGCAGCCGAACAGACAAAAAGAGCGATGCCGAACAAGCTAAATCAGAAACTTTTATAGGCTTACAGATAGAAAACGCCTCACAACAGCAACAAGATAAGAACGCTACAGGACTAACGAAGTCAGATTTCAAGGAAACCACTAAAAACGGCAGCACAGGCACAGCGTCATCAAATCCCGGCTCTCCTCAGCGGAAGCCGACCAACGACAATGACCCCAACCTGCATGGCTACAAATACAAATACGACAAAAACACCGATTACGAGGACGGTATTTTCTCCGATACTCCCGACTATATCGCCATCCCTGCAAAAATCAAAGAAAAACCAGAGCAGATTCTCTATCGGAAGACCTATGCTCTGTCGTATAACCAGCAAACAAAACAGGCCAACTGGGTAGCATGGCATCTGACAAAACCACATACATACGGTCACGGCCAGCGTCCTCAACGCGCATTTCACGACGATGATGAAGTCAGCAACTCAACCCACTTCTACGACTATAACAAATCAAAACTCTACGACAGAGGGCACCTCTGCCCAGCTGGCGACAATAAATGGGACGAAGATGCCATGTACGAAACATTCCTGATGACGAACGTCTGCCCGCAGCATTACGACTTGAACAGCGGCGTGTGGAACGACATTGAGATAAAATGCCGCGACTGGGCACGTCAGGAAGGGGATGTATATATCGTCTGCGGACCGATTTTCTATCCCCACAGACGCAACCGCGAGATGTTGGGCAAAAGCCGAATACCCGTTCCCGACGCTTTCTTCAAGGTGGTGTTAAGCAACAAACATCAGGGTAAAGGGATCGGATTTATCTGTGAGAACCGCCACGGCAGCACCAACCTGAATGACTACCTGATGACAATAGACGAAGTGGAACGAATCACAGGAATTGACTTTTTCCCTGCCATTCCCGACGACATGGAAAAACGGGTCGAGAGTCAAATCGGAAGGTTCAGATGAGTTTTTAATACGAAGTTAATCCTTTGAATGGGAGTTTATTCCTGCGGAATGGGAGTCAAATTGGAAGGCAATTGGGAACGTTTTCCAAATCCCCACCCACGAATGAAATATCCGTAGGCGTGGCAGAGAGGCATCATGGTGCGTCTAAAAAATCATTATACAAAACCCGTTCCCAATAACAAGCAACTAAAAACAAAAAAGAGTCCGTAAATGGACTCTTTATATTGTGGGCGTTGACGGATTCGAACCGCCGACCCTCTGCTTGTAAGGCAGATGCTCTAAACCAGCTGAGCTAAACGCCCTTCGTAGGCAATTTTCTTAATTGCGGTGCAAAGTTAGTAAAAATAATCCGTTCCTCCAAATAATAAACAGTAAAAAGTGAATAAACGTAAATAAATTGAGTCGAAACGTGAAATAAATTGAATATTTCTAAAAGAATAGGCATTTTATTTGTGATAAAACAAAGTTAATTGTAATTTTGCATGAATAACATGGCATGCAACGTATTATTCCACTGCTACGTCTGCAAAATTGTGTGTTAAAATGAAGTACAGCATATACACCATAATTATTTTTTCAGTATTGGTAGTTTCCTGCTCGGAGCAGCAATACTTTGTGAAGGGCAAATCGACACAATCGACCCTTGACGGTGAATATGCTTATATGGCTCCTATGTCCTCCTATAGCCTTCCTTACATTGACTCATGCCGTGTGGTTCATGGTCAGTTTGAAATGACCGGCCCGCTTGACTCCATCCAATGCGTGACGATATACATGGGCAGCACTGGCATACCTATGGTGCTTGAGACAGGAGAAGTGACAATCAATTTCCAAAATTCAAATATTCATGTAAGCGGTACACCTCTGAACGACAGATTCTACACATTCCTCAACACACGCGACTCACTGGTGTTCATACAGAAAGAGCTTTACGACCGCATTTCATCAATGTCGGTCTATAGCACCATGAGCACATACGAAACTGATGCCAACTCCATACGAACTATCACTGCACAAATCGACAGCCTGGAATGTGCGTTCGTGGAAGAAAACTATGACAACGTGTTAGGCGTGTCATGGTTTTTGAGAATGTGTGACGAAGCGTCATCAAACGCAGGATACTACTGTATGCCACCAAAGCTGCAGACTATATACAACACTGCACCGCCATCGTTTAAAATGAACCGTGAGATACAGCATTTCCGTGAGATGTGTAAAGGAGCGCTCTACAATCAAGGATATTATAATTATTAAGGGAGTGAAGAAAAAAACTGATTTTTCTCTCACTCCTTATTTATTTTACCCTTTTCCTTTCAATTATTAATTATTATTCGTAACTTTGCATAGACAATACCCCGCATTTAACGGATAAAGGGAAATAGAAGAACCGCCCTAAAGTCTTTTTTTATGCAAGTGAACAGAGACAACAAGCTTTATTACATCGTCATGGCAGCCGACATGGCACTCATAGTCATTCTCAACTATGTGCTCTACATGCTTTTTAAAAGTCTGTCGCCAGCTTCCTTTCCGACGATAGGCTTTAAGCTGACCACATTCATTCTTTTAGTGGCATATCTCTTCAGTTTCACCATACGGCCTTCCGTTAACCAAAAGCGGCTCAACCGGTCGGAGGATGTAATAAAAAACGTGATAATCACTAGTATGCTCTTTGGGGTGTTCACATCCCTGCTGATTATTATTTTCTATCCGTCAATCAGGTTTCCACGCACTTATTTCTTCTCATTCGTCATCATATACTCCTTCATAATGCTGATTGAGAGGCTCATTTTGCGTAAGATATTCTTCTACCTCCGTAAGCGGAAACGAAACCAAAATATGGTGGTACTCATTGGCGACACTGCAGGTATCAGGCAGATTTTCCATTATTTGTCCCAGCCGATGTATGGTTATACCATCAAAGCACATTTCGGTAAAGAACCGTCTTCTGACCCTGACTTGAAAAAGCTCTATGCGGGCACATCCGACAACATTTATGAATGGATGTCAGAAAACAACAAAAGCAACATTATCAACGAACTATACGCACATATCGACAATAACGAACAGGACAGAATCAACATGCTGTCGAAATATTGCGATAACAATCTGATTCGTTTCTTCTATGTTCCTGACATGAACATTTTCAGAGGGAAGCTATCATTCACACAATATGACAAGACACCTGTTGTGGCAAGACGTCGTGAACCACTCACTTACCCACTCAACAAACTCATCAAACGGTTGTTCGACATCATTTTCTCACTGCTCGTGCTCATCCTCGTCTTCCCCATAGTGTATGTCATCTCAGCAATCATCATCAAGATACAGTCTCCTGGACCAATATTCTTCAAACAGCTTAGAACAGGGCTTGACGGAAAATCATTTATGTGTCTGAAATTCCGTTCGATGCACGTCAACGATGATGCAGACAAAGTGCAGGCCACAAAAGACGACCCCAGGAAATTCTCCTACGGAGACTTCATGCGCAAGACGAATATAGACGAGCTGCCACAGTTCATAAACGTGTTGAAAGGAGAGATGTCAGTGGTGGGGCCACGCCCTCACATGTTGAAACACACCGACATGTATTCAAGCATCATCAACCGCTACATGGTGAGGCATCTCGCTAAGCCGGGCATCACTGGTCTGGCTCAGGTGAGCGGCTTCCGAGGCGAGACATATAAGATCAGTCAAATGGAAGACCGTGTGAAGAAAGACATTGAATACATAGAGAACTGGACACTCCTGCTCGACATCAAGATCATTATCAAAACCGTGACAAATGTAATTCAAGGCGAGAAGAACGCTTATTAATTTACAATAAAAAAGATGGTTTAAGATTTAACAATCCACAAAAATCCATCATAAAACACAAAAAATCCAGAACATCTGTAATATCTATAAAATCTATAATATCAATAAAATAAAAACAGAATAACAGAGCAAAAAAAGCAACAATGGACACAGTACTTAGCGGCATCCGCCCTACCGGCCATCTTCATTTAGGAAATTATTTCGGGGCAGTAAGAAGTTTCGTGAAAATGCAGAATGAATACAATTGCTATTTCTTCATTGCCGACTGGCATTCACTGACCACTCACCCCACCCCTGACAACATACAGAATTCCACCCGCACCATCCTTGCAGAGTATCTCGCATGCGGATTAGACCCCGAAAAAGCAACAATCTACGTACAGAGCGACGTTCCTGAGACGATAGAACTTTATCTTTATCTGAACATGAACACATATATCGGCGAGCTTGGACGTGTCACCACTTTCAAGGAGAAAGCACGGCAACAGCCCGACAACGTAAACGCAGGATTGTTCACCTATCCCACACTCATGGCAGCCGACATTCTTCAGCACCGCGCCAAATGGGTGCCCGTGGGAAAAGACCAGGAGCAGAACATGGAGATGGCACGCAAATGTGCAAGACGCTTCAACAATATCTACAAGACCGACCTCTTCCCTGAGCCTCAAAACTATTACTTCGGCGCAGAAGCATTGAAAGTACCTGGGCTCGACGGCACAGGGAAAATGGGTAAAAGCGACGGAAACTGCATCTTCCTCTGCGACGAGGAGAAGGTGGTGAGGAAGAAAGTGATGCGTGCTGTGACTGACAACGGTCCCCAGACCCCCAATAGTGAAAAGCCAGAGGTGATTGCCAATCTGTTCAAGATGATGAGCATCGTATCAAGCCCCGACACCGTGAGCTATTTCGATGAGAAATGGAACGACTGCACACTCCGCTACGGTGACATGAAAAAACAGCTTGCAGAGGATATGGTGGCTGTGCTGAATCCTATCCGCGAACGCATACAGGAATATTCCTCCAACACAGATCTTCTCGACCGTATTGCAGCAGCAGGTGCAATGAAAGCACGTGAAAGCGCAGTGAAAACATTGAAAGAAGTACGCAAAACAATCGGTTTCAGAGTCTATTAGAACGAGAAGACCAGAAGACGGAAAGACTAGAAAAAACAACGAGATATCCCTAATCAACCAAATATATTAATTATTAACTCCTTAAATTTTTGAAAACTATGGCTTACAAAATTATCGACATTGAAGGCGTAGGCGAGGTTTATGCAGAGAAACTCATTGCAGCAGGCATTGAGAAAGTAGAAGACCTCCTGGCAAAATGCGGAAAGCCGGCAGGACGCAAAGCATTAGCTGAAGAGACGGGCATCAGCCCCAAGCTCATTCTTAAATGGACAAACCATGCTGACCTATTCCGTATCAACGGAATCGGACCGCAGTTTGCAGAGCTCCTTGAGGCTGCAGGGGTTGACACGGTGAAAGAACTCCGTCACCGTGTGGCTGCTAATCTGAAAGCAAAGCTTGACGAGACCAATGAGGCAAAGAACCTATGCAACCGAGTGCCTGCTGAGAGCGAGATTCAGAAAATGATTGACCAAGCTAAGGAAATGGATCCGGCTGTGGATTATTAACACCCATCTAATCCATTAATACTTAATCAAAAAAACTGGGCGAACCATCAGGTTCGCCCAGTTTTTTAAGATGAGTTTTGGAACTATTTAAAAAATCCTTTGCGAATTTGATTAACCAGTCGGAATAATCAAAGCGCAAGACGGAATCCCGTGAAATAGAATTTGGCCTCTGGTTTTCCACTGTATCTGTAGGAGCAGTGACAATAGCGCTGTCCGTCTTCCCAGTGACTGCCCCTGATAACCTTGTTTGCACCATGTCCCGGACCTTTTGGATTGGTGAGATCGACTATATTGTAAGATGCATACCAGTCGTCGCACCACTCTGCCACATTTCCGCCCATATCGTAGAGGCACAGTTCATTAGGCAACAGAATCGCAACAGGATTAGTGGAAGTACATGTGTGTGCGTTCCATGCAACAGAGTTGCAATTCTCACTGCCAGGGAACGGGTACTGCTTGCTGATGTTTCCACCCCTGGCAGCATATTCCCACTCGGCTTCCGAGGGCAGACGGAATGTTCTACCAGTCAATGCATTGAGTTTCTCAATAAATGTCTGACAGTCGTTCCATGACACATTCTCCACTGGCAGGTTGTCGCCTTTGTTGGCCGACGGATTGGTGCCCATCACAACTTTCCATAAAGCCTGAGTAACCTCGGTCTGACCAATTCTATAACTCGACAACGCCACATTATGACATGGCTGCTCATCCATATCGCCGTACTTTGTCTGTTCAAGTGTGGCACCCATCAGAAATACGCCACCCTGAACACCAATCATCGTGAAATCAACTCCTTTCACGGAGAATTTCTCCGGTTTGAGATATTGGGTTGAAAAATTTGTGAAATAACGGCTCTGCAACACTGGATTAGTCACTGCCTCATTGAGGTCACTCTGTGTAACAGAAGCCACAAGGCGCAAGCCCGTGTGATAGTTGGAAGCGAACGGACTGAGACTATATCTGAATGCCGCACGAGCCGCATTTGTACCGTCAATCCAGTGCCCGCCCCTCACACATTTGTTTGTGCCAGTCGTCGGACCGATAGGATTCGTCAGACAAGTGTCAGGATATTCCCCATACCAGTCGTAACACCATTCAGCCACATTACCGGACATGTCGTATAATCCCAACTCATTCGGACGTTTTTGCATTACAGGCATGGTCTTGGCTGCGTTGCTTACAAACCATCCAAGCCCGTCAAGGAAATCATCACCGGCAAACATCCAGTGCCCAGACAGACATCCGCCACGTGCAGCAAATTCCCACTCTGCCTCGGTGGGCAGTCTGAACTCCATTCCTGTAATTGAGTTCAGCTTAGTGAGGAAAAGCTGGCAGTCATTCCATGATATGGACTCAACCGGTGATTTAGGGTTCTTGAAGTTTGAGGGGTTCTTTCCCATCACAGCCTGCCACAACTCCTGAGTAACCTCGGTCTCACCAATATAGAAAGTGTTGAGTGCCACACAATGGCATGGATATTCATCGATTTCCGACCGTCTGTACTGGTCAATGGTGGTTCCCATAAGGAAAGTACCTCCCTGGACTCCTATCATCTTAAACTGAACTCCATTGACATTCACTATCTTGTTGTTCACTCTTGAGGTGATGAAGTCAGAAAACGGCGCCATAGAGTCTGTTTTCACATCATCGGGCATATAGGCAACAAGATTGACGAGTGTATCAGTATTTTCAGGCTCAGCGATGATTGCAACCGTATCTTTCGGAATCTCGGTGGTGACAACCTCTACTTTCGGTTTTTTCTTCTTTCTAAACCATTTTTTCCAAAACTGTGCATCACTGTTGATTGGAAAGCACATAATAATTAAAAAGGTAATGCAAATACGCATACCTTTCGAGAAATTTAAATTAAATCTCATTTTAAGTCAAAATAGAATTGAATGAATGTTGTATCTTAAAATCTGTGCGAAATTACAACTATTTATTCTAATATGGTGAAAAGTGGATAAGTTTTTAACTTATTTTAATGTTTTTGGAATAAATTTCCACTTAGACAAAAAAAAATAAGAAAAAAGAATGTTCTTTATAAAAAAAAGTATTAACTTTGTGGCGAAAATGCGGTATAAGCAACATTTAAGCGACATTCATTCACAAGAACACATCAGGAAATAGTTCACATACAAAAACTGCAAAGACTACAATTAAACAAAGAAATTCTATTTTTTATTGCAGAAAAACACTTTTCTGCGATAAAACGTGAATAAATATGCTATTTTGCGAAAAAAAATCTTAAAAATAGTTTGCGTGAATAAAAAAATCACTATATTTGCAATAATTTAAATAATTTTCTATTTATTAACTAAAACTAGTTATGTTATGAAGAAATTAATTTTATCTCTAACTCTTGTTTGTGCATGTGCTGCAGCTAATGCACAGCAAACGATTTACACCCCTAAATTCTTCGATAACGTATATATCGGCGTTAACGGTGGTGTAAACACAAATCTTGCCTTTGACAAGGCATTCCCTCTGAACCCGACCTTCGGCGTTCGCTTGGGTAAGGACTTCAATCCTATCTTTGGCGTTTTCGTAGAAGGTTCTGCATGGTTCGGCTCACACACTGAGAAGTTCAAGGCTCACAACGGCCGTTTCTTCCCGGAGCGCTTTGACATTTATCCTTCAAATCCTGACGGCAAGCACAACGCATTCCGCGCTGCTAACTTAGGTGTGTATGGAACAATCAACCTGATGAATGCTTTCTTAGGCTATGCAGGTGAACCTCGCGGATTCGAGATTTCTACAGTTGCTGGTCTCGGATGGGGTATGGTATTTGTTCCATCAAGTGAGAAAAACAACACATTCTTCAGAAACGAATGGAAGGATGAGGACCGTGACCACCTGTCAGCAAAGGCTGGATTGGATTTCGCATTCAACTTCGGTGGCGACAAGCAGCATCAGATTTATCTTGAGCCTGCTGTGATCTGGAACCTGAACAAGACTGGTTTCGACGGTATCGCATTCAACAAGCACTATGCTTACCTTTCACTCTCACTCGGTTACAACTACAAGTTCGGTTGCTCTTATGGTGGACACAACTTCAAGGTTGGTCGTGACTGCGATGCTGAGCTCGCAAGACTCCAGGCTATGCTCGACGAGTGCAACAACCGTCCTCCAAAGGTTGTCACCAAGGAAGTTATCAAGGAAGTTCCGAAGGAAGTCATCAAGTATGTTGAGAAGCCAGGTATTTCTGTTGAGAACCTGAAGGTTGTTCCTTTCGAGGTTAACAAGTGGTATCTGTCTGACGCAGCTCAGAGCGACCTGAACACCATCCCTGCAGGTGCACACGTACAGGTTATCGGTACTGCATCTCCTGAAGGACCTGCAAGCTGGAACCAGGAGCTGTCTGACAACCGTGCAAAGGCTGTATGCGACTATCTCCAGGAGCGTGGCGTGATTGTTGACTCTTGCGAGGGTCACGGTGTTGAGGGCAAGACCTCTAACCGTCTGGCTATCGTTTACATCACAAGCCGTCCTCAGTAATTCTGTAACAGCTAACATTTAAAAGGGGTTCCTTTGGGAACCTCTTTTTTTATGTCCTTCCCACAAAAGAGGATATCTGGAAAATGAAAAGTCTAAAAAAAAGTTGCTCAGTCGATGAAAAAAGGGGGCAAAATACGATAAAGTATAAAAAAAATCACTATCTTTGCATATTATATTTCATTCATTCACACATTTATTTAACCAAAAGTTTCTTTTTATGAAAAAGATTATTTCAACTCTTGCATTGGCACTGGCATTTACAGCAGCCAATGCCCAGCAGTCGTTGTTGACGGGAGAGTTTACCGACAATATATATGTCGGTGCTAACTTGGGTTTGAACACGAACCTTGCAGGCAACAAATTCTTTCCGCTCAACCCCACTTTAGGACTACGTCTGGGAAAGGACATAACTCCTGTTTTCGGTTTGAACATAGAGGCAACAGCATGGTTCGGATCTCACGCTGAAAGCCGATATCATGTTCTTCACGGCTTTGACCGCTTCGACACCTACCCGATTCTGACAACTGTGACCCAAGCACCACAGACATTCGAGGGCCCAGACGGTCAACTCATTGTGTACACGCCGGAACAAGTGACTACAGAAGTGAGAAAATCACAAGGTCACAACTTGTTCCGCGCCATGAACCTTGGCATCAACGGAACATTGAACCTGACCAACTTGATGAACGGATATCTAGGTGAGCCACAAGACATTGAAGTTATCACACAGGTTGGTATCGGCTGGGGACATGTGTTCTCCCCTTCCAGCAGCCGCCAGCTAGTGAAGAAAGAAGACCGCGACGTGATGACCGTGAAGACAGGTGTTGACATCGCCTATAATTTTGGTGACGCCAAAGAACATCAGATTTACCTTGAGCCAGCTCTGCTCTGGAACCTGAACAAGGACGGACACAGCGGATCTCAGTTTGACAAACACTACGCATACTTCAGCTTGTCGGTGGGCTACAACTATAAATTCGGTTGCTCCTACGGTGGTCACAACTTTAAGTTTGGGCGTGACTGTGATATAGAGTTAGCACGTCTGAACGCATTGTTGGAAGATTGCCGAAACAACCCCAAAGTGGTTGAGAAAGTGGTTGAGAAAGTGGTTGAAGGTTCCACCCGCACCATTTCAATTGACAATCTGAAGGTGGTTCCGTTTGAACAGGGAAAATGGGATATCACTGAAGATGCTAAGGTTGACCTGAACTCCATCAAACCAGGATCTCATGTTCAGATTATCGGAACAGCCTCTCCTGAGGGAGATCCAGAATGGAACAAAAAGTTATCAATGAACCGCGCAAACGCTGTAGCCGCCTATCTTGAGAGCCGCGGTGTAATTATTGACACAATTGAAGGCCGTGGTGTTGAAGGAAGGACTTCCAACCGTCTGGCCATCGTGTATGTGCTTTAATAACATCAAAAAAGAGTGAGGAACCTCACTCATAATCCGAGAAAGGAGTGCGTGATGGCGCCTCCTTTCTTGTTTTATTTGTAAATAAAATGTAAATAGTTAAGCATAGCAGGCATTTTTTTTGGTTTATTACAAGAATAATCGTATCTTTGCTGAACTATTGCGTCTTAAATGTGCTAGCGCAATCGTATTCTTACAATTCCTCTTATCCCAAGCCTAATTAATGATGAACAGATACTGTCCCAAAATCATTTTGACGTTTACGTTGCTTTTATGTGTGTGCACAGTTTCACTTGCGCAATATAATCCCCGTTTTGAGCAACGCTACGAGACGAACAATAAGAAGAAAAACAAGAAACAGAAAAGTCCTGTAATTGTGGAATACACAGAGATATCACCATTGAACTATGCATCGAATCCTGACCGCGGCGGAACAGAACTTCAACAACCGCCGTTGTTCAACAACCGCCGCGTGGTGATAGGTGGTCCGGGAAAGACTGGTATAGATGTCAGTCATTATCAAGGCTACATCAGCTGGGCGGAAGTGGCCCGTGATCCACAGGTTACTTTCGTGATTATGAAAGCCACAGAGGCGAGCGACTTTGTTGACGACCGCTATCAGTTCAATATCCGTGAGGCACACCGCTACGGGCTGAAAGTGGGCAGCTACCACTTCTACCGCGCCCATATCGACCCGGAGCTTCAATTCCGCAACATGATGCGCAACATCGACCCTCAACAGCAGGATATTCTGCCAGTGATTGACGTCGAGCTGACCAATGGTGTGTCCTATGATTTGTTTGTAAGCCGATTGGAACGCCTTTGCGAGATGGTTACACGCGCATACGGAGCACGTCCAATAATCTACACCGGCAGAAATTTCTTCAACAAATATTTCAACAACTCCTACTGGCGCCAGTATAAATTCTGGATTGCAGCATACACAACGAATCCTCCTGTATTGAATAATGACCATGACTACATCATGTGGCAATTCACAGAGAAAAGCCGTGTGCAAGGAATCAAGGGCGGTGTGGATATGAGCCGGTTCATGTTCGGACACACAATTGAGGATATATTATATTACAAAAGGTGATAAGGTCTTTAATCTGATTTTTCGATTAATCCGGAAACTCAGAGTATTACCATTTTCCTAAAACCTAAACCCTAAAACCTAAACCCAATAATGAAACACCTGTTGATTATCATGTTGCTGTTCTTGCCAGTAACAGCAAGGGGGCAGAATGTGGAATATACAGCCGCCGACAGTGCGAAAATTGTGAAGATACTCTGTAAAGCCACAATAGAAGCCGGCGACAAAAACCGCATGATATATTTCGGTAAACAGTTCCTTGGCATACCATACGTGGCCCACACCTTGGAAGAAGGCGACAGTGAGCATCTGATTGTCAACATCCATGGCCTTGACTGTACCACATTTGTGGAGACTGTGTTAGCTCTATATCTATGCGACAAAAACAATGAACGTACATTCAAAGACTTTTGCAACCATTTAGGCAAAATAAGATACCGACAAGGCAAGATGACAGACTATACTTCTCGTCTGCATTATTTCACGTGGTGGGGAGAAGACAATGAGTCTATGGGGTTGGTGCGTCAGGTGACCAACAACGAGGCACCGTTCACAGCCATCCAGACAATCCAGATAAACTACATGAGCAAGCACCCCGACTACTACAAGCACCTGAAAGCGAATCCCAATTTCATTCCTGTTATAAGGCGCTATGAACAAGCGAGCAACGGCAAGAAATACCGTTATATACCGAAGTCGCGTCTGAACGGCAGTTCTCAGGAGCTACGGGATGTCCACACCGGCGACATCATCAGCATCATCACCAACAAAGACGGCTTAGACACAAGCCATGTGGGCATTGTTTTCTGGGACCAAGGCAAACTCCACCTGATGCACGCTTCCAGCCTGCAAAAGAAAGTGGTGATGGATGAAAAGACATTCTATGATTACTCTCAGGCGCAGAAATCACATCTCGGTATCAGGGTTTACAGGCCTCTTTGACATTATATACTTGGGGAAAAACGGATTATCCAGAATATCCAGCTCCAAAGAAACATCTACCGGTTGCATATTTGTCTGAAATCACAATTGGTGCATGTATGGAGATTCTCAGTCTGATCAAAGTCTTTTTCTGGGTTGAACATCTCCTCAATGACAGCCATCATGCGCTGATGGAAGTTCTCTTTCAACTGCCTTGCGAAATCGATAACCGCTTCTTTCCTCCCACCATTATCGTATCTTATGATGCTCTCGTCTTCCTGATCTTGTTTGCGGTCGGTTGACGCTGGCTTGATATACATCAAAGCCGGTGCCACGGGTTGCGAACAGAAATTGGTGTAGATGTCGGAATAGTAAAAAGTCTGGAGAATATGATACGGACGTTTTTCTTTCATGCTGTCAAAGAGTTCATCAACCACTTTAAAAGTCATGGCAGTAGAGCTCGTTTTGTAATCTACAATCCGGTGACGCTCCTGTGGCATCCCCACATGTATGGTATCAATACGGTCGATAATACCACCAAGGACTATGCTATGTCCGTTAATCTCAATCTTCAGCTTGTGGTCTTCGTTTTCAACCCCCTCAATCCGCATCGGACATAATAGGGCATCATATTCCAGCTGTTTCTTCACATATTTGATAATGACCGTGCGGTTGAGCTTTTGCTCGCCGTTATAGCTGATTTGTTGGTTCTTATCCTGTCGGAAGAAAAGCTCGCGGAATCCCTCGTCCACCAGATCACCGATTTTCTTGTCTTCTTTGCTCATTTTTTCAAGCAAGCTGCCTGGTAGAACAGTTCCTATATAAGGACGGTAAAGCTGTTCCATGCAATAGTGGAAGATGTTGCCGAACACGTCGTTACCCACTTCTTCCGTGATATCCCCGTCGGCTTTGAGTCCCGCCACTTTCTCCAGATAGAACTTGAACGGGCAGTTAATATAGGTGTTGATAGCTGAAGGGGACAGTATTTTATCGGAGAAACGCTTTCCTAGACGGTCTATCACCTCTTTTGTCTTTTTCACAAATAATGGCTGACTGACAGAAGTATGCACTTTAGCTTCCAATGCCGTCTGTTCAATATATGTCTGACCGCAGAACACACTGTCCTGCTCAACAAGCAGTTGACTCATGAATCTCGACATCTCACCTTTTGAGAGAGCATCTACAGTGCTGTTGTAGATGAGTGTCACGTCAGATGCACGCTGAATGAGATGGTAGAAAGAATAGGCATAAAGACTGGCGCGTGCTTCAAAAGTAGTCAAACCATGGGCTTCACGCAGGGTATAGGGAATGAAAGATGACCTCTTCACTGCTTTCGGAATGTTCTCGTCGTTCATGCCAGCAATGATGACATGCTCAAAATCGAGACAGCGTGTCTCCAACAAACCAATTATCTGTATTCCTTCAGCTGGTTCTCCATGGAAGGGAACAGACGCTGACTGAATAATCTGACGTATCAGCCGGAGGTATCGGTCGCTACTCATGTCGTTTTCGCGCACAATCAGAAAATCGGCATCCCTCCGAATCTGGGCTCTGATGGCAATAAGCCGGTTGATGAGCGTGTGGATGGCATAGAGCGACTCCTGGTAAAGCTGTATGTCGAACGACTGGGAGTCGGCATCGACATAGCTGAGGGCGACAGACTGAGTGACTTCAGAAAGCATGGAGAGCAGTCCGTCAATGTCGTTCTGCGGTTTGAACAACTTTGACAGGAAGTGGTTTTCATTGAAAAGGTCGGGTGACACGAAAAATTGATTACGGTTCTTAATATCATTGAGAATCCGCACGGATTCACCGTCCGACATCCTAACAACATAAGGATGTTTCAGCACATTTGACACATAGGTATAGTACCAGTATTTGTTTCTGTCTCCATAAACATGCAGATCAAGCAGGGTCATGACCAGTCCGGCCACCGGAGTCTGGATAAGCGGAAAGCCCATTGTCACGTTCATCTGATAATCATGTCCATCAGAGTCGTTAGCAGGCATGCTATGAAGCATGGACTGCAACATCTTCTCATCGCACAGCACAACAGCTGTATGGTGTTGAATTGCATCTGCCTTTACATGCTGCCCGATCCACTCTCCCGCATAGCGAGTCTCACCGCTGTTGGAAGGAGAAGCCACAAATGTCAAGTGTTTGCCGTTGCTCATGTTGTCATAGCATGGTGCGTCAGATGGAATTTCGCACCCGAAACGCTGCAGATTCTCCCTTACATAGCGGCCAGCTTCAAAGAAGCAGTCACCTTCTGCTGTCTGCTGAACATAAGCTTTGTCGTAGTCCCAATAAAAAAGGGCAATCCCCTCTTTCTGTAATGAGTCGAGAAGCAGGCGCTCTGTCTTATTGAGCACGTTGAATCCTACAAACACGTATTTCTTCGACTTCAGCCGGTTGAAGTAACAGCAACCTTCCGTTACCTCGCGACGTAGCATTCCCTGATAGGCGATTCGATGCTTAAGCAGACGGTCATGCAATTTACGGTATGTGGGAAGCAGCAAATTCCAAATACTGATAAATTTCTGTTTCAAATCCGAGTCTCTTCCAACATTAAAGATACCAAAATAATGTTCAATGGCTTTACGCTGTTCATCGGTGAGATAGTCTAAAGTGGTGAGATCATCCAGGTCCTTCATGTTGGTGAATATCTGTTCTGCATGTGCGAGGTTGTTGTCAATATCATCAAAGTCACTCAGCATCACCTCTCCCCATGAATAGAACTGATCAAGATCCTCAGTAGTGCAACTTCCAACAGGACACACTTCATGCATGGCCTCACAGTAAGCGGCATAGAGGTGGTATATAAGCAACGGCTGGTCTGCCACTTCCAAATCCGACAGGCTTTGGAAAAGTCCATCCATGGTGGTGTAAGCGGGCGACCAGACAGGATGGTCGGTGATCTCAGCCAGATAGCGGTTGAAGAATAGTCGGCCGCGTTTACTTGGCAGAACGATAGTGAGGTCTTTCAAATTGCCGTCGAACTTACAGAGCAAGTCGTCTGCCACAGATTTCAGGAAAGGAGAGAACATATATTTAATTCAAAATTAATAATTTATATTTTTTTAATTGGGAGTTATCGGAGGTGGAGTTTTCATAATTCACAAGTAATCACGTGTCTGAATCGAATAATGGCAAGGTCAGTAAAACAAATCGATGTCAGTGTGCGAATCAGGATCATTTCTGATGACTGACGAAAGAAAACGTCAACTCCTACACGCTTTACTTTCGGAACCGTTGATTATTATGCGTGTCAGAACCGTTTCACTGAATCAACTGTCACCAATAACAACCCAACTAAAAACTAAATTACAACCTCCACGATGCTTTGCTGACGGATATACCATACGAATCCTTTCACATTCAAGTACCCCATTTGGTGGAGAAGTTTCATATATCGTCTGACCTGTTCTTCATGAGCAGGGCAGTAAATTCCGGTCTTATAATCAATAACAATGGTCTCATTGCCGTCGGTAATCACGCGGTCTGGACGGCAGGTTGAGATTCTTCCGTCAGGTTCCTTGAACACGATAGCGTTCTCGTTGATGACGGTCCATCTGCTGTCGAACCATACACTGCTTCGAGAGTCTTGGAATGCATGCTCCACAAGACGTTTCACATCATCGCGGTGGTAACGGCTCTCGAAACAGCCTTCGATGTCAAGACGGTTAATGGCACGGTCCACATCGTTGAGCGTCTGGATTTCTGAAAGAATGGCATGGAAGAGGATTCCTTCATCGAGATATTTACTGCGTTCTCTGGCAATATCTTCTCCTTGGATGAACCGCTTCGACTTGTTCGACTGGCGGAACTCCCCTCTCGATTCGCCACTGGTGAAAGTGAGTGAATGCATTACTGGTTTCTGAAGCATCACATTCTCACTGCCTTTATGCTTTTCCTGGAACCCGCACACAGTGCTCCCGTCCTCTTCGTAAATGTCGAGATCATCATCAGATAACTGACCGGTCCAGGCAGAAGGCATTGCCTGCCTGAGCACTTCATACATTGTGGCCAGATTATCTCTCTCCTTTCCATCATGGGGATGGGATATGACGATGAGGTTCTCTGAAGCACGTGTCATCGCAACATAGAGCAGGTTGATATTATCGACATATTGTTTGAGCAGCTCTGTCTTGTAGTCTTCCGAAAAAATGGAAGAACCGACTGAGCTTACTACTCTGACAGGACAAAGCGGCAAAGCGTCGAAGGGAGGCACATCGGGTTTACACCAAATCAGGTTGTTTCGGTTGTTGTTGCCATCAGTCACTTTCCATGTGGCAAAAGGGATAATGACAGAGTGAAACTCCAGACCTTTCGACTTATGTATACTCATGATACGGATACCCTCAGCTCCTCCGTCATTGATGGTCACAGCGCAAATCTTGTCATCCCACTGACTGAGAAAATGTTCGGTGTCCGTGTTGTTTCCTTCAAGAAATTTATTCACATGGTCGTAGAATGTGAAGAGATAAGCGTCCTGATCGGCTATCCTGTCCAGATTGAGGATGGTGTAAAGGCGTTCGCATAGTTCGTAAAGGGGAACAAGCACCAGCTCTTCGACATGTTGTGTTAGTGCATCCGGTAATGCAGCATTGAGGCTTGCGTCGTCGGCTGAGAAAAGTTGGTGGAAATCAGTCCTCACCGACTGGTTGACCATGACATCAGACTGGTAATGGTAGGCTAGCAACGCCTTAAACATCTTATCATCTGGATTCTGGAGCATTTTCAGTGCGAACACGAGAATCCTGACAGCAGGTGAGCTGTCGAGCCTGTAAGCCTCCATGCTCACCACCCTCACCTGTTCGCCGTTTATCAGTCCGGCCTTGTGGTCGAAATAGTCGCAAACTGCAGGGATAAACTCGTTTTTACGTACGAGAATGGCAATCTGGCTTTGCGGAACTCCTGCTTTTAGCAGCTTTTCCACGTTGGCTGCTATGCGTCGGCACTGCCATTCATCCATGTCGTCGGCCGACTGCGACACTTTTTTCAGCTCCACACGGACGTAGCCTCCATCCTGTTTTTTAATCTTCTGCCTGCATTCTTCGTATGCCTTGAGGATGTCCTGGGCATTGCCGCCCTCTTTCGAGGCGTAAGATTCACTGAGCAACAAACTGGCTTTCTCGAAAAATTCGTTGTTGAATCGGACCACACGTTCCGCGCTGCGGTAGTTGGTATCTAACGGGGCGGGGTTAACAAAGTCTTTCAAATCAGAATCATTGTTCATTCCGTTGAGGATACTCCACTCGCCATTGCGCCAACGGTAGATGCTCTGCTTCACATCGCCGACAACAAGACACTCGTGATTCGAATCAAGGCAGTTTTTTATGAGCGGCTTGAAGTTCTCCCACTGCAACACCGACGTGTCCTGAAACTCATCTATCATGATGTGGTCGAAATGCGTTCCTGTACGCTCGTAGATGAACGGCACGTCGCTCTCCGCTATCATCTCGTTGAGAAAATGATTGGTGTTGGACAAGAGAAATTCTCCCCGTTCGCCTAAGGCATCGCTCACTTTGTTGCTGATAGTGTTGATGAGGGCAAGCTGGTTGATGTGAAGGATTATCTCATCCACGGTGTTGACAATTTCTATCACATCGCCGAGCTTACTGATGGCATTTGTGAGTAGCTGGACCAGCTGCTCATGCTCCACAACCGCAACCACGCTCTTGTCCTTGCTCCAACAGTCTGTGCCCTCCGTATGCTTAAGCAGTGTGGGAGACAAATTTGGAAAATCATATCTTTTATTTGCAGGATTGGACAGATTAGAAAGCTTGGTGAAGAACATCCACACAGTACTTTTTGACTTTCCAGAGAAATTATTATAATCAAAACCATGGCTGTTACAGACAGAAAGGAATTGCGTACCAAATGGAGTAAGCGATGCAATGGCATTTTCTTTCAGTTTCACGATGGTCTGACGGTAAGAATCCAGGAAGTTGGGATTGTTGAGTTTGTCGCGAAGATTTTTTCCGAACTTCAGGAAATTCTCGTTGAAGATATTCTTTCCGAATTTCTCCAGTTCGCTGTTGACAGTCCAGTTCTTGTTCTCATCCATCTTCGCATCCACATAGTTGAGCACACGACGTTCCACAATCTTATCGTCAATTATGGCATCTATCACACGGCTGACACCCTCTTTCAGCGCACTCTCGTTGTCGAGTTCCACTTTTAAGTTGGCTGTAAGATTGAGGTCGTGCGCCAGTTCGCGTATGATGGTTTGGAAAAATGAGTCGATGGTCTCGATACGGAACCTGTGGTAGTCATGGAGAATCATCGAGAGTGCCTTTCGGCAGTTATCTCTCACGATGTCCTCGATGGACAGCATAGTTTTTTGCGAGGAAATCTGCCTGGCATACCAATTGCGTATGGTCTCGTCAGATACAATTTTGGAGAGATAGTCTTTTGAGTCGTCAAGATGCCGGCTGATACCATACAACTGACTGACGATACGCTGCTTCATCTCTGCTGTTGCCTTGTTGGTGAAGGTCACAGCCAGAATTCTGCGGTAAGCAGAAGGATTTATCACCAGATGCTTGATATACTCCACCGCAAGCGTGAATGTCTTGCCGCTTCCTGCCGACGCCTTGCAAATCTTCAGTTTACCTTTGTTATGCTTGTCTTTCATCTGTTCGGATGTTCATTGATGTTATACAAGTACAAATATAGAAAAAAAGTACTGAACTGGCAAATAGGAAAATAAAAAAATGTGTCGGCGCGTTTCTCAACGCGGCCGACACTAAAAAATTATAGAGAATCGGGGAGAATTATTAGATTAGCTTTTGCTAATCAATTGCAAAGATAGAATATTAATTTTACACTTCAAAACTTTTTGTTCATTTTTCCCCTTTTTTTTTCGTATTTTTCCAATTCTGATATTTTGGGTAACAATTTTGTAACATTTTACACTTCAAAACGTAAATTATTAAACGATTTTTCTTATTTTTTTTCAATAATTTCGTCTACAGAAACACCAGGAATAAAAAAATCGGAAAGTATACTGTATTGTACACTTTCCGCGGTATATAATGAATAATGATTTTAGGACTAAAAACTAAAAACTAAAATCTAAAATCTACTTAATCAGGACAAATCCGCCGTCTTTTGCCATAGTTACTGGGAATGCCTCGGGAGAGCTCACGTGTTTACGGGCATCATAGTCAGGATCCTGATTTCTCATGTTGTCAGAATAGAGCCTTACCTTATCGCCTTTCGTGAGGAAAGCACTGAGGTTGAGGTCAAGCTTGAGCGTCTCTCCTGTGGCATTTACTCCCACCACATACCAAGTGGAATGATGCTGACGTGCGAGCACGACAAACTTACCGGGATAACCGTCGATGAAAACGGTCTGTTCCCATGTGGTGGGCATCTCACGCAGAAGATCCATCGCCTCCTTCGGGGCGCCTCCGTCCTTCTCGTCCTCAAGGTTCTCAGGGGTGATGGCAAAATTTTGGATAGGATTCTGGAACAACACGGCTGTAGCGAGTTCGAAGCAGTCTGTGGTGCGGCGGGTGTTGCCGCCCTTATTACCTTTATGAATCTGGCGGTTCATGAAGCAACCTCCATATTCCATACATCCCACGGCATTGCGGATGAACGGGTGCAGACAGGCGTTGAACGCTTCCTTGTCGGCGAAGCCCTGCGAAAAATAGACATTCTCACTTGCAAGAACCGCCTCACTGCCCACATAGTTGGGGTACATTCTCTCCCACCCTCTCGGTAGTGTGCAGCCGTGGAATATCACCATCAGCCCATAGTCGTCAGCATCGCTGAGAATCTGCTCATAAAGACGGAACGTCTCCTGCTTGTCGCCTCCGAAGAAATCGACCTTGATACCCTTCACACCGATACCCTTCATCCACTTCATCCATTTCTTGCGGATGATTGGGTTGTCCATGCGGTTTGTCGGTCCCTGAACGATATCATTCCAGTAGCCGCTGGAGCTGTACCACAGAAACACATCAACACCCTGGCTTTGTGCATACTGTACTAGCCGCTCTATGCT